>Ga0194135_10000320_pt1 | contig 28101 bp, 19 predicted proteins | sample LitLau_LLRF_2013_FD_134024 | JGI IMG/M metagenome (GOLD analysis project Ga0194135, IMG submission 134024) | Freshwater sediment microbial communities in response to fracking from North America - Little Laurel Run_MetaG_LLRF_2013 (version 2) | ecosystem: Environmental > Aquatic > Freshwater >... | reverse complement strand
TAAGAGGCGTATGTCCTTCAGAAGGCATAATATTTAATGACGATGCTGTCAGAGTGCATAGGTATATACGGCCAGTCTTCTAACTAAACTCACAGTCAACAGTAAGTCACAATAAAGTACTCAACTTCTTGGCAGTCTGCACATTTCATGTAACGACGAGGTTAGCAATCGTTTTTTATGCACTTGCAATTTTTGTCTCTTTCGCCCAGACTTACTTGCCTGTCTTTGTAGTGTATCCAGCTTTTTCGAAGGTTAGCTTTCATCCTTCATGAAGATGAATAGATAAAATGTCTTAAAGAATGAGACTCTTTCTGTGGGTTCAAATCATTTGTGCGATTCTTGTCAGAGCGTTTCACTAAAAGTTCCTTTCTGCAACTTCAGGAACTTAATTAGTCCGCTGAGAGAAAGTATGGTCGATGTTCTTTTTGTAGATGTGTCTAAAGAGAGAGAGAGAGAGATGCAGCTAAAGGTAAGACGTTTCGGACATGCAAAAGGACTTGTTCGCTGTTTGTGTGAACAGCTTCAAATATCTTAGCAAGAAAGAGTCTCAGAGGCTCAGCTGCATTGCTTCATGAAAGAAACCCACATGTGTGTGACTGTTGGATATGGTTCGAAAGAGTAGACAGAATGAAAGAAAGCTCAGTTGGAAAAGGGAATTAGAGCAAATCAACGTGATCAATTTATGAACGGAGAAAGAGATCCTTTTCACCGAGAAATAAGACACTCGGCCAACCAAACCACCACACACACTTCTTCTTAGAACTGACTTATTTCCTTTGCCTACCTTCGTTGGCAAGTATCGAGCTGTATTTGGGCAATGTAATAAGTTCCTTTCGTGGATAGGTACACCCGTGTCTAGTTGGTTGTTTGGATTTATTTCACTTTCAAAGAAATGTAGGACAAGAAGGAGAAGTACTTACGAGTATGTTCACGTCTGTAAGTTGCCGACTGCCCATCCACCACGTAATCATTGCCGCAGGTCGCGATCCCGTCGCAATACATTCAATCTGGTGTCGTTGATTCGCTACCAAACGGTCCACTTGATTGATCCGGACAGCAATAGGACTTACTGCAAAAGATCAGGGTATTTACTTTCTCAAATTCTTTCTCCCAAGAAAATTAATTTCGCCGAAAGTGCGAAAGAAAACACAAGGGAAGGGAGCGTGTGAAGTCGCAAACGAAGTTGATGTTGTTAGAGTAGAAACAACGATGACATGTTAGATTTCGTGGTGAGTGCTTGTGTGTGGGTTAACTGATAACAATTGTGTTTGGCAAGCGGTGGTGGGATATCAGAGAGGTTGTGTGGTATTTCTGAAAAATAGGTAGTTTTTCTGAGTAATTTAATTTAATTGAGCTGAGAGTATTAGCTCGAGGGAGCATTAAGTTGGCCATGAATCAATTCATCTTTGACAGGAGTGAGGAAAGAAGCTTTGTAAGTTCGGAACGTATAAGTAACACTGGGAGAAAGTGAAATGTCTATCTGAAAAGCTATTAAACTCATGTCTTCTCAGAGTAAAACTTGATTAAAGTGTTTCTTCCGACCTTTGAAGAGTCTACGCGTATTCTTCTGTAGGAAAAAAAGCCCTTCAGTTACTCCTGCACGGGAACTTGCATAACTCAAAGTTAAGCTCACAAGAAGAAGTTTCCTCTGAAAGGGAAAGTTGTGCCTCTTTGGGGCATCTCATCACTGTATAACGTGTATACTTGTCCTTTTCTGTGTAGAACTTGTATAGCCTACATCTTAAACTGTTGCAACCGTACTTTTCTAATGAGTTATATGGGGCGGCCAGCACTTTCTCTCTCATTTGCTACCTCCACGGCGGCGGCGGAATGCAAGTGACTGACTCGACAATCAAATTACGTGTCTTTTCACTTCTCAAATTAATAGTGTAAAGTAAAAGAACCTAACAAGTCAAAGTGTGTGCATTTCCAAACTGGAAGTAGAAAAGTTGGACAGATTCTTTATCTCCTTAAGACGAACGAACGGGGAAAGTAAGTTCTTGCAAGCATTAAACTTGACTACTCAATGAATGTTGAAACCTGAGACGTACTTACGTGTATATTGGAATTAGGTGTTTGAAAGGCAGAAATGAAAAGAACATCGGGAAGTTTTTAAACTTCCGATTGCGTGTGAGATACGAGAAAAGCTATCAATGCATCCAGGGGAGAAGAAGAAGGATCAAGGAGTGTATATATATATATACACCCTGGTATTAAAGTTTGTGCTAAAGGACGAGTAGGAATAAGTAGTTTTGTTTTTTAGAGGGAGCCCAGCAATGGGTGTGCCTCTTTCTCGAATGTCAAAATAACTCACGGTAAAGGTTGAGCCGTACAACTTCGCTTAATGGATCAGTCAAGTTGGAATTGAAAGCTGTGCATGTCAAATTAGCACCGTGGTCTTTCCTCCCCACTTCCAGCAGTCTGAGTTTTTTTGTTGATTCACCACTTCTCTGGCGAAGGATGGGTTCTGTTCCAGACACTATTTTGTCCCCAATCCTCCACTCCAAGTGTGGTGGGGGTCTTCCTGCAAATTCACAAGAATAAAAAATACAGATTTCGTTTCGGCTCATGATGTCCTCCTCCACGCTGCTCCTTTCTCCATCATTACTTTCTACGAAAAGTCATTTTTGCTATTAAGGAAAACACTCCAAAACTGTGCATTATTCTATCCTAAACTCATTTTTGTAATAGAGAGCAGTTTTGTATGTTATTTACGAAACCTCCTACGCACTGTCAGGAATTATTAATTGAGGTTGCCTACACATTCATTCTGGTTCGCTGCATTATATAAATGAATAAAGGATAGTGTCCCTTAATTCATTCGTAGAACGTACTTGTATGAACTAAATTATAATGAGTAATATTTAGTTAGAGCGATGTCAAGTGCTAATTCAATATACTCATGTAGTGCCATCCATATTTGCAGTCAACATATGAAACAGAGTAACTAAAAACATTAAATTAAAATTCTCTGAAAGTACTTTATTGCGCTCTGCCACCCACCAAATCCTTTCTCGAAAGCCGAAAGCTCCTTTTATCTTTTTCTATGAAAGCTTATAGCTGGCGTCATCCCTTTTACTGACAATTTATTATTTCCTACAATTTGATTACTTGATGATAACCTAATTGTATTTCGCAATGCACTACTACTACTGATACTGTTCAAATCCCGGCTGATACTTATTATTGTACTATTGTAGTGTATGTACCACCTACAATTTGTTGTTGCTGGAGCCGTGTACGAAACATGTTTTTTGTACGAGATAAATGCACTTCATGTCCATGTCAAAACGCAAAGTCCAATTTAAAAGAGCGTGACACATGAGAAAGCAAAGAAAAGTGTTTGAATTGACTGATGCATTTCCACTTATGTGTATACTATGTTTGCATATGGTAAAAATTTCTATAGCTGGATACGACGTACAATGATGTAAGTTGCATCAAAGTAAAAGTACAAGTCTGTATAAATTGTCCAAAGGCTTTTTCATGTATAAGAAAAGGGAATGTGTGTGTGTGTATGTCTGAAATATACGACAAGCTCGGTTGACTTGAGATGTACAATAAGAAAGGAAAAATACTTTTTGTTGAACACACACAAGTGGAGTGACTCTTTCTACTTCAATAAAAATATTATTCTTCTCTTCACGCCACTTTGCATGCATTCAGTAAGAGAAAAAACTTTCTCCCTTCAGTGACTTCCATACCGCCACCATCCCCACCAATGAGAATAAAGATCGTCATCTGCTCCTGTGTAGCCTTTAGTAGGGCAACAAGTGTATTACTATTATTCAAGTCATACTATATATGCTCAATACTTTCGCGTATTATTTTCTTCCATAAAAATTCCATATAGAGGGCCGATTGGATAATCAGGGTTGCATTACTACTGAAGCACTCTCTCTCTATATATATATGCATGCGATGAATAGAAATGATTACTGGGCAAGTAATGTTGATGGCAGTGGTTAGGACGATTAAGTTAACTACCCCATGTGTAATTCGAGGAGTGGGTATACATAATATGCTCATATTAAACTTGATACGTTTAACTAGTAGTCCTTGAATTAAGTACACCAGGAAATGTCGAGGAGAGTGCAGTTTTCTCCGGATAGTAATAGAGACTTAACCTGGCTATCTCGAGGGTAATTTCTATTGGAGGGTGAATACTCAAGAGTATCTGTAATGCTCCTTCCTTACTTGGTGGTGGAGACTTATTTGTTATTTGAGAACCACTCTCCTTTCTCTTATAGAAAAATTCACGTCGTGACATAACCAAAACCAAATTCCCGTTTCTGGGAAAAAAGCACAAGGTAATTTAGTAATGGTTTCGTGTCTTAGCTCAGTCGCAAAATGGCATATATGTCTATGTGTATATGTTATGTATATACACGTATGGAGGTTAGTAGTTTAATACGAGTATTAAATTCTGTTTAGTACTAACTAGTCTAGTTTAGCGCAGTAAACAAGTCAAGACTACCAGCTTACTTAAGTGGCTTTTTGTGGCTTTTCTACCTATATAGCTCTATGTATGCACTAAGAGGAAAAGATTGCAAGTAAAAATAAGCCTTTCTTCTGGAAAGAAGTAGCAGTAATATTCCCTGGTCCATTTTGATTCCATTTTTATTGAAATGTCTTATTTTTGCACATAACACTGCTGCACAAATTTGCCTATGAGTGGAATCAGGAAAGTCGTTTCATAGACTGGCATGAAGATATTCACGTGGAGCATTAAACCTCATAAGACGTAATTAAGAGAGAGAGTACGTATACGTGTACACTCTATATTTGTTTCGCGAATTCTACTATGCGCTCCTTCAATCTCCTGCGGCCTTTTCCTGACTTTCCTTTCCTAGAAGTAAATACACGTAGGAGCGGGTAAAGTCACAAGTTGAGTGACATAGCTTGAAATAGCCTAGTTAAGAGGGAACGTGATTATAACTGAAACGTCTATAGTAATAATAGTAACTGTGATAGTTAGCCACTTTCCATTCTAATAAATGATGGAAATCTGGGAATGCATCTCTCTGGAAGTCCCAGTGTGGTATTTATGTTTGAAGTGAAAGCTGACAGAGGTGAAAGTATATTGGATGGTTCGGCTGGTCGGCACTTGTGTCTTCCTGTACACCAAGGTTTGTTTAGGAGAGAAAGGAGCAAGAAGCAATTCAGTTATATCGTCATGCTCTGATTCCCCATTGCCTCGAGACTATCTTATTAGTTCGCTGGCAGTGAGGAAATGACAACACGAGATAAGGCTAGGATATCCGAAGTAGGACAAGATAGACGTTGTAATAATAATAGTCCCATTATATCTAAGGAGGAGGGAGGCTGTCTCCCATGTGGAAGGTGCTCGTCGTCGCCCTGCCTCTGTGAGACTTGTCGTGGTGGATGCAAAGGTGAAAGTTACTTTGGGGAGGGTGCTGCTTCGTTCACCGAAAGAGGAGATGAAATTACTCCATGCATAAAATAAAGAGAAACAACACAACAGTCTATTTAATCTTCGGGGTTAATCGCTAATAAAAGCTTAATGTCATCTCTTCTACTACTAAACTACATTGGCTCTCCTCTCACGAATTCCTGTCTACACAACAACCTCTCTCTCTCTCTCATCTTGATGTAAGAATTCCTCCAGAAACTTAAGTTCTCTTCTACCTTCTCTCATTCTGCGATTAATCTAAAGATCACACCAACAGGAGAGGCTTAAGGACCTTCCCTAGGGTATTTTTGCTCCTACAAGACTCTTTAATGATTATGATTAATTTTACAACAGATCAATAATTAAATTGCCGACTGGAAAGTTGAAACGCTGCTTATAATCTAAGGGCCAAAATTCTCGCATGGAGTCTCACGAATGCTCTCTGTGTCTGTGTACTTATTTCCTGTTAAACGCTCATTGATTTAATTAACACTTCAAACATAGCTAACTTGTGAAGAATGGAAGGTCGTTGGATGAATGTCAAGGAGTAAAAAGCCTATCAAAAATCAGAACGGGTTTCCTTTGGAATTAAACTTAACTTTGAGTCTACTGTTGGGGAAAGCACCGTTGCTTCGTGCCTCGTTGCATTATATCTAAGGATTGCTGTGTGAGTGTCATTGCCGAGTTGCGATTGGAATTTATCCGATATGACTAGATGGCCTACCTAACAACACGTCCATTTAAATTCTAGTGAGGAAGGACCCCTCTGAGTTTAAATTGCGTCATTCCACTTTGAAAGACATTGCTCTGCTGCTGCTGCTGCTGCTCTTGTGAGTTTTCATAACAAATCAAAAGATCCGTTAGTCAGCTTATTGGGATATGATTTGGGGATGGAGCGACTCAACCGAATGTAATTTTGGAGAAAGCTTCACCAGTCTCTATAATATTCTGTGTTTAGTGTTACTGCCTCCTTTTAAAAGGGGAATTCTCCATTCCTTGTCTCTTCTTCTGCAAGCTATGCTAAAATGAATAATACTTTGGTTGATTACTTTCCCTCACAATAAACTTTCAGTAGAAAGCAACAAAAGTGTTTTGTCTGAGGATTTTTCAACTTCTCCATTGCCTAGATGAAAACTTTCTCCTCCTTACAGGGCTACGAGGAGTCAGTGTAATGATACTAGAGCAATAATGAAACAGTCAAAGACTTATATGGATATCGAGTAGTAAGTAATGTCTGAGCTAAATTTAACAGCAATATCAATTACTTGTGAAAGACCTTTTCAAATGAAACCACAAGCAGTTCACAATGCTTAGGCATGTACGCATTAGCGTATCACATTCCTCCTTTGAGTTTTCTAGTGATGAGAGGATCCTTTTTACCAGAGCATTATGAATAGATGAGAGATTCACTTTATGCACAAAATGTCAGCGCTCGTTCCTTTCTATATCATCACGAATAAAGGCTGTGTGTGCAGTCAATGGCATATTATACTATATTGGTATGTGTGCATGGTGGCGGTATTCAAGAATCACATTCAAGTATGAAGATGATTTACTCCAACGAACTGTGATCACACATAGATCTTCTTTGTGAAGTATTGCCTTTCACAGTGAACATTGTGTGGGCTGCCTTTTTCCCTTTCACTTGCTTTTTAACAAGTAGAAATATTCGTTTGTGCCCTTTTCATGCTGCCATGCAGTCATATTGCATTTTGGCTTGCAGGTTCACTTTCACTTAACGCAGCGTGAAGATAACGACTATTTTTTCAACTTATCGTACTGAAGGGTAAAGGAAACTCTATTTGTCATCTTGAGTGAGAGCAATACACACACACACTATAAGAGATGATGGGAGCGTTAAATGCAACACAATAATTTACTTGGATGACAAGGCATTTCGTCTTTCTCAAGATATAAACACGGCTTACTTTTGTAAGGTAAACTTCAGAGAAGAAGGTCTACATTTCATGAGTGTAGCTTATATTGAAATTACTTTTCAAATATCTCAACTACGTCTAGCGTCTTAAGCCAACATGACACGCAACACAAAGCGACTACAGAGCACACACATCTTGGACAAACACCTTTTACAATAGGAAGTTCGTAGAAAATAATCTTTCACTTGTGCAGAAGAAAGCCCACACTTTCTTTCGTTTTGACAAGCATAAATTTGCATTTCACATTTTGAGGATGAGACGAGTAAAAGAGGAGAGGAGAGCCACAGTGCAAAATGGATTTCGTACTTTCACCTGCAAAACGAATAAACTTTTGGAGGAGTCGAGAAAGGAGGAAGTCATTGCTACAGAATTCTAATGTGCTTTCTATGCAAGGATGGTGCGGGTGCTTGAGAGATATGGACCATGGAAAGGTACGTGGAAAGGTGGGAATGATGATGATGGTATATGTAGATAAAATGTCTTCTCTTGAGATATATAGATATTTCTTACGATTAGCCCAGTTATCTTCTGAGAAGGAGAATGCTCCTTGAGAATGAGCAGTGTCAACGAAGTACGAGTGTGTGTAGCGGATACATTCTCCACAAGTAAATGGCCCTACACTCGTCGTAAGAAGTGAAGAAAGAAGTGTTTGGATTGAAGAAGCGAATAGTAGTTACTTTCCTACCCGCACTAACTATTTCCACGCGAGACCTGGATGAAGGTGAAAGCAAACACACTTGTGTGTGGAAAGTCAGATGGTCTCAATATCCATTAAGAGAGAAGGAGTGTTATTGACAAACTAGAAATCGTCATAATAACGGCTCTACGGGTTTAACGGTTTCATCGGGAATATTCCTGGGACGTGTTCGTTACCCCGTCTAACTTTGACTTTCACTCGAACGAGTTCAAGTTTCACCAACTCGTAAATAAGTTGGAGTGAGCTTTCTCCTTTGAACTCACCTTATTATTACACTACTATGGGTTTTATATCACGACACAAGGTATTTTATTATTATGCGGAGCAGGGAACAGAAAGACCCTGTGGGTGGTGGCACTTTTTCCACTATATTATGTGCCTCTGGCACACACACGACATCATTTCTTTCCACTACAATCACTTTCTCTGTCCAATTAAAGTTCATTCTGTGTTTGGTGTTTTTGTGGTAGACAAAAGAACGTTAAGTTACTCCTCGTACTAAATCTCTTTGTGTATTTCTATTTTGTGTATTAGCTTCTAATTTTGTCCGGGGAAAGCATTGCATACTGTTTTCTTGGAAGCTACCAATATATATAACTATATTCAAAATACAAAATATCCTTCCAGTAAATACAAAAGATGATGGTGATGACACACTCCCATTAGTTATACTTCTGTTGTGCACACTTTCTGCTCAAGTTCGTGCGAATTGATTATTTAGCTAGTGACATCAACCAAACTTTCTTGTCACAAACACAATTTGCGACTTTCCGTACTTTCACTCAATATTATACTGTTAGTCTTCATAACATATTTATGCTTGTTTATATGCGTGTGACTGTGTAAGCTTCGTCAAAGTTTTGGTTTTAGGAGGGGTTTTGAAAATACGATTTACATTTTAGGAATCTCAGGAAAGTGTATTTCCGCGAAGCTTAACATCATTTTCGATGTTTTCTGTCAGGTCCTTTTTGTGAAAGCTGAGCTTTTTATGGTGATAAACAGGTTAGAATGTCTTTTCCATGAGGAAATCGTATTTAATGTAAAGTGGAAGAAAAAATACTTGAGTGTCTATGTAACATTTTACATATACAGGCTTTACACGCTGTGAGAAGTAGGGCAAGTAGCTAACTAAATCAGAAAAAGTTTTCCTGTTAACATTCAAGAATTAAAAGTTACTAATGTCTTTTAAAATATTGGTGAAATCTTACGGACGACCAAGAACTCAAACTTCTTTGCTTTGAATTGTAAACAAAGTCGGACTTAAGTCAATAATCTTTTTGAGTAGTCCTCGTTTCTGGCTACACGGGGAAAGTAAGAGCGAAAGTAAGTTCAAAGTAAAACAGAAAAGGCTTCTTCTTCTTCAAGTACGACTCAAGATTGTATGCGTGAAGACTCATCCATCCCCTCCTTCGTTTGGCCCAGCCAACTTTTAACGTTGTTACCCAACACAGAAAGAATAGTGTAAGCCTTAGCGGATCATTTTCTGTAGTATTTTGTAAACGAAGGCCGAATCGCACGGAAACTTCATGTCATCATGAGATTTTTAGGTTCTACATCGCAGATTCCATTATTTTTCACACGGACAAATGAAGTAGATTGGATTGAAAGCCGTAGAAAATTAGAGTGTGTAGTTTAGTGAGTTCATGGGAACTCGTTTTCTACTGAGAAAAGAAAGAGATGATGAGCCAAGGAGGTTGACAGGAGACTTGCGTAGCGTGTGAACGTGTTTTATAGAATCATCCTATGTACATATTATAAGGATGAGGACGATAAGACGCGACTTCCATTTAGTGGAAAATAATGAGGAAATAGTGCGAAAAGTAAAAGTATAAGTGTAAGGACATCTGGAAAAGTCTTTTCTTTCATCTCGTTTACAATAGCATGTCATTTACAGCGTTGAACTAATAGCTTTGTCTTCTTTTGTTTTTCTCTCTTTGTCTCTTTCTTCTAATCCTGTTCGTCTTCTAACATCTCTCTCCTAAGTCTTGGAATCATCTCTCACCCTTACAACCGCATTCACGACCGCCTCACTCAAAGTTTTCTCAGCAGAACTCTTTCTAAATTCTACACCAAAGAAATATCAACAATCACATAACACTGAGTTGTTTTACTTTTAGTCACGAAAGCACGAATGCTACTTTGAGCTAAAGCAAAGAGTCTCTCTTTAAGCTTATTAAACTTTACGACCTAAGAGAGGTACATCTCATTTGCATAACGAAAAGAGACTTCTTTTCTATTCAAAGCTTCTTTACCCATGGCTAGTTAGTCTTACAAGTATTTTGCTTCAAAAGTCACTCGCGTTGCTCTCTCCAGTCGCAGAGCAAAGAGAAACTTTCGCATAGTCCAAGTTTTCCTCAGTGTTGGTGTTCATTTGTCTTTATGGAGCATGAATAATATCATTCTTTTTCCTTGAACAACCTTCGCAAGGAAATCGTAGTATCTATTCTTCATGACTCTCGTAAATGATAAAGGATTTTCCTCGAGAAAGCAAAAGTAACCGAAAAGAACAGTACTAAATAAAAATTCATGCATAATTGGATTACCAACGCTCGCTTGGACTTCATACATAACTTCTTAATGAAAGTGTGTACAGGTAGAAACATCATTAGGCTTATACTCATCATCATCATCGTCACAGCTCCTAGCTGTTGTTGTTCCCTGAGAAAGGACTACTTGTTTAGCAGACGCACACAACTAAATAATAACTGGTTGTCTGTGTCACAGGACAAGCTGTATTTTGGAGTCTTCCCTGTAATTAACTATCATTTACTTTAGTCACCACACGAGTTACTTATTAACCGGTAAAAAGTTAATGATTAGGAGTTCAATGTGAAATGTGTACATAACAATATAATATCTCGTAGATATATATATATATGCAAAATTGGATCCGTGCGCATTCCTTTAATACAGCAGAGACTAGACGGGTAAATTATTATTATACTCACTCTGTCGTGTGTACAAATAAAATACACAAACGTACAATAGCTGAGCATGTAAAATAATTTGGGAAAGTGGGTGTATAATCAGTTACATTTTGCGTGAACACCCAATCATCATCGTTCCCTATTCTATGTATCAACGGTTATACACTCCGTCACTCTATTTGCTACTGGATCAGTCAGACTGTGTTTCCAATTATTCGACATAATTATAGGTAACTATATAGTGAGTGAAAGTGGATGGGGCTTGGAAACTAAATGAGCTGTGTTAATATTCCCTAAAGGTCTCTCTGGTCCTTGTATGAAATGCAACAGCAATACTAATACATGTGTCTATACTTTACAAGCATTGTCCATCACATGTTCATCATCATTCCTTTGATGGTTGAAATTTAACGAGCATGCTTGACACATCATCAGATGATGGTTACTATACAAAGGAAATGTACAAAAATTGTATTTGTTTGGAAACTGTTTAGTTTACTTACAGTAAAATCACTGCATAACCTGCACTGTATATGTACTTCCTAATTTCTACTGAATTCTCATTTGAGATGGTGATACACACCCGAGTCTACACCAGCCTTGAGAACAAGGAACTAAATCAACCAACGAAACATGTTGTATTAACTAAACCGTAACTCAAATTGCAAATTGGGAGTTTTTGCCAACTTTCTGTGCACTGCTGTGAGAGTTGTTGCAAATAAGATTTTGATGAATGTGATAGAGTAACATAAGTCATGCAACACATCCATCCATCCAACTAAATAGAAAGTGAAGGAAATGGTAATACAAGTTGTAAAAATGTTGCGCCTTTTGGGAAGCTAGACGCACAAAACATACGTCTTTGGTTACATTTCGTGAGTTTTAGTTTCACCCTTCATTTTTCTCGTCATAGTCTGCAAAGAGAAAAAATAACACTAAACTTACTGCTTGTAGAAATACACAAAAACGAGTTTGAACTCGGATGGACATGCTTATTGCATGTTTGGTCCAGAAAACTTCACTCACACGTAAAATCCCGTACCGAACCCCCAGGAGGAAATATTAAGGAGTGATACTACGGATTATATATTATAAAATTCAGCTCCAACAGGCATCTGAGGTTTATAAGGAAATTGTGTAATTTATTATTGTACAATAAGCGTTCCTACTCTATATGGTCGTGTAAAGAAGAACTTCTAGAAAGATACAAAAATTGTCCTTGAATGTAGTAAATCTTGTCACTTCTTGAAGGAAACTTTTGTGTAAAGGAGGACGAAAGAATGAAATCATAATCAGCAGATATGTTTATATATTTCCAGAAGTGTAGACACGAAGAAGGGACAGCAGAATGCATGCGATGATGCAGCGTGAGAGTGAAGCCGAATAATGTTCAGATAAATTGAATTTCCTTTTACATGAGAGGCACTTTTATACAATATGAGAACTTTCGTGTCTGTCGTGGCACTGACATTTTAAGCGTGGGCTGTTATGTACACAGATGTGTACTTGGCGTGTATATATGGACGTAAGCACACACAAAGAAAAAGTCTTGCAACTATTTGAAAGAATAGAAAGCACGACAAGGTAAATTGAGTTATTAGGGAAAACATGAAACAGTTGGGTGGCAAGAATATTGATGGAGGCTAGGAAAATTCACGGATTAAAAACTGAGCTACCATATTTACATCGTAATCTCCGGGCTCAACAGAATATATAAGACAGTGTAAAGAACAGTTTGAGACCTACCGACGATGATGATGACTATTACTATACAATAATGGACTACAAAAACGCTACACACACACACACGTGTTTTATTTCAAGAGACCGGAAGCATTTAAAGTAAAAATAGCATTTTAAATTTCTCCTGGTATTTGCTACGTCAGGCAAGCTATATATGTCTGTATCCTCCAAAGTAAAACGCAAATATAGGTGGAGAATGATAAGGAATATAACGATACATACATACGCATAATAAATATTCGAGACACTAAAGAGACTCACTAAGTCTGAAGAATTCCACTGAAGAAAGCAAAGGAATATTTAAGTTGGACAGCAGCCACACTCACTCTCTCTATATATGTTATGCCATTGGGCAAACATATTCTGTTAACCTTTCTGCTTCCCCTCACTTTCTCTTTGTGTGTTTTGTTGTATTAGCTTAGCAGCTGTAGTTTGCCAAATTCTACTTAATTTTCTGCACACGTTCATTCTCTCTGTGTTAGTGTAACTAAATTTAAGTTACAAAGAGAAGCCAAAACGTATAATAAACTGACGAGGCAAACTTACTTGTGCTGACTAACTTGCTTTCGCGTCCGTCAACTTTCCATGTAGACTGACATGGGTGCTGCTGCGCTTTCCTATTCTATCGTTGGTACATTCTTACATCAGTTTGTCTATCGACTATAGTCTCACGTTGTTTTGTTTGTTAACACAAAATCCTCAACAGATATATATGCCACTATACTACTATTTAGTTTTCATTCAATGTCCATGTTAGTTATTATTATTACTGGGATTCGGGTACTCAAATATTTTATTCATAGTTGAACTTTTACTTATTGTGCAAGTTCACAGAGTCAAGTATATTTCAAACGATTTAATTCTAAATAACAAGAGCAAATTGAACGAAGTTTTGCATGCCAAAGGAAACCATCACACAGGTTAGAATGAACAGTGAATGAAATGCTCATATGCCTATATACTTGGTCACATGTACATGAGAGTCGTTTAACATCCTCGTTATAATGAGTGTGCAGGTAAATACATATTCCTACACTGGATAATTGCATACATATTATACGTAATCCTTTCTGCTCTTACACACAGTCGTATATCAGCCTGAAGCCTCAGGGGTAGATTATTTTCAAAATATAGGAAAACAACAACCACACAACTACTAGTATCAGGTCAGGTCTTTTAATGTAAATGTGAATAAAGTTTTGTAAGACTTTTCAGTATGTGAGAAAAAGTAATTACAATTACGTAACTGACCTTAAACCAAACACACATACAGAGAGAGACACAGTGTATGTGTGTTGTTAGTTTGTAGCGATGAATAAAATTTGCATGTCTAATTTAATGCCACACTGTTGTTTCGTGTAAATTACTCTGAAGGAAGCTTAAAACGTAGGAGAAAGTTCTTGGCCAAACAAAAGGTCTGTTTCCATTATCGTTTTCTTAAATCAACATTACAAAGGTGGATTAAACCACAAGTAAGGCACCTACCTATAGGCTCAGGGTTAGAAAATTGTTAGTCGACGACCTGCTCTCGGGGTTTATTTTCAGTATACCGGAAACAATATACAAATATATATACACACACACGCGTATAATACACTTTTAGCCTTTCTTCGTGATTCTTTACTGTGAAAATCAGTCATATCAACTTCCTCTTTTGTTAGAGACTTTCTTTCTACGAAAATCCTTGAACTTTCCTTTTTTCTTTCTTGATTTTATTGAGTTCAGAGAAGCGTTGAAATCATCATCAACATGGTTTTACGTAAAAGCATACACACGAGGTTATTTGAAGGCACTTATATCTACGTCGTCTTATATATTTGCTGATTGAAATTCATTTTACCCCTATGCTTAACCTTCGCAGATATACTTCCCCAACTTCACTACCATCACCACATTCACGGTAAAATGCTCTCTCAAGCAGACATGCACACATCCTTCTCATTCAATTGAGAATTCAACTCTCACTTTCAATTCGCAGGAGTTCGTTCGCTCACCCGTGTATGCATTCACTTCTGGATAATTTCAAGACTGAACCTCTCTCTCTCTCTCTGTATTGTCTGTATGTATATATAGGAAGAGAGTGTGCTTATTAAACTCTCTCTCAAAGGGTGTGTACTACTGTGTACTCGTCTAAATGATTTTATGTACACCAAAAGTTCTATACTTCGACATGTGCAGGAAGAAATTAATTCCCGTTAAAATTCCTAATATTGTGTGCTCCAGATTTAGTCACCTGTCAATTTGAGCTCGTAAGCATTTGGAGATCATTCAACCACCCCAAAATATGTAGGTAATCAAAAATCTTTACAAAAGACCAAATAATCTTTTTCCCAGTTTCCCATTTTCCCAGTTTGATGAAAAAATATGGATCCTCACAATGTCACTTTGTTTTTCGCATGTATAACATTGTATAATACGGGAGAGGAGGTCTTCCGAAGATGTCTTCACGCTTTACACTTCATGAACGAATATGAATCACTATCACCCAGACATTCTCATTTGTCCCAAGACAGATGAAAGTCAGTCTTGACATTATCCACATTTTGCTCTTTGTTATTACGCAATACACGTACATGTGTGTAGTCACACATACTTTTTGAGTTACTCGAATAACTTTCTCTGAGGACTACTGCAAGAGACAGAGAATAAATAAGTGGTGTGACACTTTTTAAAGTACAAATAAATAAGTGTGAAATACTCTCTGTTGTGTATGTGCACAGGAGTGCCTAGAGAAAACGAGTTGGGCAATATTATTCGTAGTTGCCTGCACAATTCGTCGTGTGAGTACTTGGAAGAATTGTGGAAGTGAAAGCCAGTGAAAGGTGTTTATTTTACTTTATATATATATTTGTGTGAACTGTGCTTTTGGTCGTTGTGTAAGTGGATATGCATCATCTCACCTACATTTCCAGACTCGTAAATATCTATACAAGGATCCTGTTAAGTTAAGTTTACGGTGGTACCTAGAATAAGCGTAGAGTATTGCAGAGTTGTGAACAACGTCGACGAGGTCTTTCTGTCATCTCAAATAATTTAAAGGGGCAGTTGTAATCTTGTAATGCAAAGTTGTGTATGGACACAAAGGAGCCATTACTCGTGTTCGTTTAGTTAGTTCAATCTTTCTCTCACCTACACTCTCACCTACACTCTCTCTATTATATATATATATCTGTACGCGTTCACGGAGGAATTGCGAGTTGAAATGGAAATAATTTTTCAGATAACTTTGACTAGAATAAGAGAAAAGAGCTCTCTTTGCGTATTTTTATGTGTTCTCATAATGGTAGTCTGCGTTTTGCTGAATTTCACTATAAATTTCTCAGAAGGTATCTTCTTCCATCATCCTTAGGTGTTTGTGTGTGTAAGGAGGGACAGGGGAAATATAAGTGTCTTCATATTTCTCAAGGCGGAAATAAATAAAGAACAAAGTATTGCGAGAGAGAGAGTAATCGGAGAGTTTTTGTTTGTTGATACGAATAATGTTTGGACTAAAGTCTCCAAGTCGAAAGGTTTCCTGTGAGATGACTTTCCTCTCTCGCTTTCTTGTTACAGCTATAGTTGCTTACCGGCACCACCAGCATCTTTTGTTTTCGTTTGTGTACGAAGTTTTACACAGGAAACAGAAAAGATTCATTACTTCCGCGGAGCTACATTTATATTCTTCTGAATTTGGTTTGTTAGTTTAGAATAATAATAAAGAGTAATAATATATATACTATTTGGAAATCATGAATGAACTGAGATTTAGAAATGAGAAATTACTTATCGTAAGCATGTTCGCACACGAGCAATTAACTATAAAAACATCTTTATGGCTCACAAGAATTGTCTTGGATTTAATAGGCCCTCACACAGTCAATGAGCGGACATACAATTTATCACATGAATCTAATTTGAGAGTGCACTTTGAGAACGTGAATGGATTGTGATTCATCGTTAGCGTAGTTGGAAAAACTGGCGTACCGGTCATGAAACGGAGATTGCATTTCGTGCAAAACTTAATGAAGGCAATTGTGCTTTTCTTACCTCCTCTCGCTCTGCAGCTTAAAGTCAATTCGGAGCCTTCACGAAGTGAGCCAACTGTCCCTGAAAGCAATCTTCCTGATGCATCATGAATTGACACAGATTCTGGAGGCACTGAAAAGTGACACAAAAGTACACGTACATAAATATAGGTATATATCTTAGAGTGGAATCACAGAGTATAGTAAAAGATTAAAAGATCGGGAGGAGGCTGTAAGAAAACACACGTTGGAAGTGAAGGAGGCCCAAGAGTCAGAGTATGTATAAAAGCCCATTGAGTTCAAATAGAAGTATGTAATTCCACTCGATTTGAGGAAAAGTGGCAGTACTTGATGGAAGAAGGAGTACTGCCATTATTAGCGAAGAATTCCCCTGCTGGTCTACTTTCACTTCAATCATTCTTGGAATGAAGGTAATAGAGACAATGTTAATGTTGGCGTTTAGTAGAAAAACCTTGTCTTCTCCGAAGAAAATGCTCCTGATGTTAAGTAAAGATATATATACGAATACGTAGACACACACACACACACACACTAGCTCTAAAAAGAAATGATGATTGTTCAGCAAATAGAAATGGAGAGAGAAGCATTTGTTAAAAGTAAAGCAAGACAGATGGGTGTCTGCATGTATATATATAATATATATATATATATGTATACGTACACGTACATGCATCTAAAACTATAATCGCAATTGTGGAGCCTCAGAGGCACTAAAAACCCCGAGTAGCGAGTATATTACACTGGGAAAAGAAATTGGAAACAGTTGAGTGTTTTTTCTCATGATCTCTTTAGGCATACATACACAGCAGCTCAGTTCTTATAAAGAAGAATTAGAACAAAGAACTTCTTCCGCTTGGATTTCTGGTAGGTTTTTTTGTAATATATAATATGCGAGTGAAATGAGTAGAAGCAAAGAAATAAATTGGAAAGCACATTATTACTTGACTGAAGAGAGAGAAAATGTTGAAAAATGATGAAAAGTCCGCGTAGATATTGAAGACATGTATAGTGAGCAGGGAGGCTTATCGATCTGAGGTAAAATTAAATTGCATACATTGGAGAAAGTGTTTTCTTCTGTGGAGTTCTTTGAGAAACTCGCACAGATGATGATGATGATGATGACACACATACCGCAGGAGGAAAGGACAAAGAAAAATCAATCATCGAAATGTGTTTGCTCTATAAAAAGATATTCCCTCAGGAAGGAAGAAATGAAGGAAGCGAATATTGTAATGGTCAGGAGGAGATAAGGCGAAAGTCTATTTTAGACTTTACTAAGCTATTCTTAGGTCCGAGCGCGTCATGTGTGTCTGTGTGTGTGTTTTCAAAGATGAATTTATATATTTTTAGTGCGTATTATCGAAGGATGAGAAAAGAGGTGAGAGTGGAGAAATAAGGTAAAGTTAGAAGTCATACCTAGGACGGTGAGATTAAAGCGGAAGTTCCTTGTTGGGGAGTTTCGGAAGTCAACTCTGCAGCGATAAACACCTTCATCGGTCAATTTGACGTTCTCGATGACAAGTCGAGCCGGGTCTGTGACGGTCCGGAAGTGTGCCCGAGTGCCAAACAACTGCGATGAAGACCAATGACGCGCGGAGCTAAACGGCTTTCCTCGGACATCCAAACTGTCATTCAGAGTAAAGAGAGTCCACGTTAGTGCAGATTTATGACTAGGATTCTTCCTTACCACTGCCACCGGCACACCAAGAGGTGTCCATCCATATAGAAAAGATACTTTCACTTAATCTCACACCCTTAGGAATAGAACATACTGTGGAAGACACACTTTCTTTTGTGCAATGTATAGGAGAGGGGAGATAAATTGAGTAGGATCGAGACAAGTTCCATGTATAGCTCGTGTAGTGAAGTGGTCGGAGGCACTCGAAGAAGAGCTTCAAGAAGAGCTTCTTTCCCAGAAGCCCAGTGGGTCCGCCGCCGTCGCTACAGTTTTCCCTGTGTGAGGAGTTTACACACAAATAGCCCTTTCCTTATTGAGCCCATCAGTCATTGAGGAAATGGGATGACGACAATACCCATAAGGATCGAGCCGATGATACACATTGGAAAAGACGACCACAGAAAGTAGTAGTTTAAAGGAAGGAGAAAGCAAATAATAATGGACATGATGGTGGCAGTGGTGGTGGTGATGGTTATACACTCGCTCCATCATCATCATCATCCTGATCGCTTACCTATAAATGGGTTTTCCAAAATCGTCTCTGAACCAGAAAACCATATGAACCGAATCGTCACGGCGTATTGGAAGGGGATTCACATCACAAGGAAGTTCAGCTCGTCCTCCGACAGTCGCTTCCACTTCGATTTCTGGCACAGCTGAAACACACACAAAAGGAGAGTGAAAGGAATGCATGTCTGAGGGAAATCCTCGAGATCTTGTGTCGGTGTACGCGACTAATAGCAATTCAAGCAGAGAAACCCATTATGCAATTAGTCTTAATTATACTCGTTAAGCGTTTGGTACACACTCACACATACACTGTACATACACACACACACAACCTTAATGCACATAGGCCAAGGTTACCGCCGACTGTTGTTCCCTTCTTCATAATATTGTTTAAGTGAGCCAGGCCATCTCACTAAAAGTTTCCTCGAGAGAAGCTTTCACTTCTTATCCACTTACCATTTCACACTAATTTGATCAGAACGGACGGAGGCACCATATGAGGCTAATGTATTCATTCTTCCAACTAAATTTTACTATCTCGAGGCACGCCATACCTTCTTCTTCTGAGCTCGTCAAGAGACTGAGAGTATGTGTACTCTTTGATTTCCTCAATGGGTTCATAACTTGCCCGATATTACCGTCAACTATTAAGTGCCTCTCTTGTTTGTACACTTCAACTTGCACTCAAATAATTCCTCAAGACTCCTTCTCCCAAGCCGTTAGCCCAGATTTCCCATTTCTTTAATGGATCAAAACCCATCAGCCTTTGGACTTTCAACCCAACACAGTACAATTAACTAAAACACAGAGAGATATGTTTTCTTGTCATGTGTGTGCATGTGTGCTACACTTCATCGTACTTTCCCTTGAGTTACTACTTTCCTTGTCAAGAATATTATTGTATAATCTACCTAAATCATTCATTACTTTGCAGAATTGCTTAAATAAATACCACTACAAATTTTCATGGAGAAAGGCACTCATTTTTATTGTAATGAGTATAAATAACTTGCAATTTTATTGCGACAAGGTAGAAAGTAAAAAGTGAAACGGTGAGAGAGAGTATTGTTTAGTCTGTCTCGTAAAAGGAGCATTACCCAATTATTGTGCAGATTAGAGAGAAACTCCTGGAGAGAAAGTATGTGTGGATTTAGATGCACGCACAAAACGCTCGACCATAAAAGTAATCGTACTTAGGTGATAATGGTACTACAATAACGGTAGACGAGTTTAAAACCCATTTGGTTGTGTTGTAAGATACGACTTTGAGCAGGAAACATTACTAGTGTATTATTATTACAGTGTTAAGGGTGGATACTTTTGGTGTAAAATTTTATGCTCGGAGAAAGTTACGTTCATTCTTTGGACTTTTGGAGGAGGAATAACTCAGATGTGAAACCACCGGGCTATATATATACACGTACGGGAAACTCGGAGTGTGGAGTGTGTATAGTATATATAGTGGCGATGATGATGGCAGTGGTGGCAGTTTTAGAGTTTCAGTGGTAGCCTTGCGGTTGACTGTGGGCTTTGCAATTCAAGAAGTCATCAAATAATACCAGGACAAAAAGAAAGACGCGAAGGATAAATGGATTGTCCTTGGTTCTCTTTCATTGTTGTATCATCTTAGGAAATCTTGGGCCATTTGAGGGAATGAATTGCTCCTCGAAAAGTCATCATTGTGGCATAATTCTGCACCCCAATGAAGTTATACGATAGGAGGAATATCCCTTTTATTGCTGGGTCTTGTGGAAAGCCATCTCTACTTTGGATGTTAATGGGAACCTCTAATGCAACGTTATGTGAATTAGAGTAAACATGAATGTCTACCCGAGTGGTGTGAATGTTTCTCTCCGTTCTATTCATTACATGAGCAGATGCACTGGAACGTCTTCCCAAACTGTTTTATAAACAGGACTGCTGCATAGGCAAACAGGAAGGATGAAAGCCAAGAGAGAACATTTTCACACCACAACCGAAAAAATCCACCAGGACATAATGTGTAACTAGTTCACAGAGTGAAACCATCGTCGTCGGAATGCCGAATGGAGTGAAAGAAACGAAATAAATATTAATGTGCTTAGACGGAAGAAGTTAGGCTTATCATGTTAAAATGAAGGCGAAACTCCTTATTCTTTCACACTTTCAAATGAATATTATTATAATATGCAATTCTGAATTTACTGTACTTCTTGGACAGTTCTATTGTAAATTAAATTTGAATTTCTGAATTCATAATGAAAATATGAAATTATACAACGAGAGTTTCTTTGAAGAATTCACATAATTTTACATCTTTCTTTAAGTTCACTGTAAATATTTGCAGTGACGAGTGGTCAGGAGGAAAATGTGTGCAACTAAATTATCAAATACTACGCAAATTATTATCACCAGTCACAGGAATAAGGCGAATGCAAGTAATTAATGAGTAGGGAGAAAGTCTGGAAAGTGGGAGCACTTGAGTGCTATACAAAACGAGATGATGTAGATTGTTTACAAACGCGACAGACAAAGTTTAATAATCATAATAAGTAACATTTCAAACCAGACAGTACATAAATAAATATAAATTGTCTCAGGGACAAAGATGACAAAGGGAAACTGTTTTAGGTTGAGTGATCGATCCACAATAATTATTATGCAACCTTTACTGAACTTCCGTGATAAGTTATAGCGCTTGTCATGTAAACTGTGTCATTTAATAGTACGCGGAAATTCATTGTTCAACTGTCAGTCGTGAATTGATAAGAGAGGAGACGAGTAAAACTTTAGACAGAGAGGAAGATGTTAGGATGAACTTGTCAGAGGAGTCGTTTATCGTCCAAGGAGACTCTCTGTGTCTCAGTGCACAGTCAATCATTCGGCTGGGCGGAATGTATTTCTGGAAAGGAAATTGATGTTTCAGCAAGTATTAGATGTTGTTAACACTTTGCGTCTCTCAGAGGAGGCGAGTGTAGGGCAGATAAGAATGGACTCGACTACTCAGATTTTTCTTAGCATTAGTATTCTTCCTTTGAACTAGCTAAGGTAAAAGCAGTTTTGGCTTAACAACAAAATGGAAAAGTCATCATGAGCATCATCATCATCTCGGTGGTGATTGTGATCTGAGAGTTGAGAGTCAGTTAACGTCTTAACGGGTACAAAAAGAGTAGAGAATGGCAGGGAGAATTAATGTCAGGGAAGAAAAAACAGAATCCCGTGGAGATTCTGCTCCCTGGCAAGCTGAACGATGAATAAGGAGATGAAGGTGGTGATACTCTTCCAGAAGACGGGAAGAGGAAATTTGTAGTCTCTTCAGGACTTCATAGGTAGACTTGACACATACACCCTTTCAGACTGGCGTGAATGAAGACAGCTCGACAGAGTCGCAGAGAAAGCTCAGGAGGAGGTATATATACAGGTTTGTCACACTGGCACCCGTGCGGTTGCCTACTTCTACCTCCTACTTCTACACGTACACACTAATGCACCTCCGATCTCTCTCTCTCTCTGTATATAGAGAGACTGGTATACTTGTGATGATACGTATGCTCATCTTCTCACAAATACCCGAATAAATGAGGACAGACAACGGAAGAAACTGCTTCTGCTTGATCATCTTTGTGTGAAATGGATCATTTTCTCCAGAGAAAAACTTCCACCTCAACAAAACCAGTAGCATCTTAAATGCACCACCACCTTATTAGTTACGCCACCAATGAGAACTTACGCCACAAGGATAAAAATAAGTGTCTCCTATTCTTTTCCAGACATGAGACAAGAAGTAAAGACATAAGCTTGAATAGGAGAGGACGAGTTGAGACACGAATACTCTTCGTAAATGGTGGTGGTGGTGTATACGTGGTGGATTGAGATTTCATGCGTTGAAGCCCTAGTGATCTTATTACTCTGGGGTTTAACTCTTATTGTGAGAAAGTGAAAGTCACGATTGACACCGTGTATAACTATATAATATAACTAGGTATATAGGTCTATATATATGTATATGCTCCAAGTCATTAATTCTGTACGAACACATTGAATGTCGATCCTGAACTCACAGCTTATGTAGTGTAGGTAGAAGAAGCTTTTTCCTCTCTGTTCAACTTCAGGAAGAGACATAAATCTTCTATAGGAATGTAACCAGGCGTCTTTAGGCTATGAATTCCTTCACCTTATATACATTTTCCTATAGGTGCATATAATGGAATGAAAGGAGCCTACCACAAGTAACGATCGTCATCATCATCATCACTTTCTCTGTCACTGGGTCATCATAATTTAAACAGAGAGGTATATGAACATCATAACAGTAACTTTTACGGAATCCTACAACCCCTCGTCCCCATACATCTATGTAGGCCTATGTACAATCGTGTAAGCTTTTCTTAAACTCCTATTTTTAAATCAGTATACACATTTAACAAGATTGAAAGTAAAACTTTCCAACTTTGCGTATAAAATATTACAAGGAAGGAACGGGAGAAACTTCCAATCTAATTTATTCTTATATACCGTGTGTAGGTAGGGTTGAAGAATTATGGGAGCTAAAAGTCTCCCTATAAATTCTTTCTGTGGTGAACCACACGAGGAAAAGTGAAATTGAATTTTCAAGCAAGAGAATCAATTTCAGGATTACTAAAAAGGTCACATGATTCATGGATATTGAGAAGAAAACCCGTGGAACTGGAAACCCCCGAACCCCCGTACGTGTAAATTACGAGATTTTAATGATCATATTCAACACGCGGACACACAAACATTGAACATGTGCGAAATCATTTTCGCTCAAAATCATAAATATCGATTTTAACATTTCAATTTGGGTGTTGTTGCAAATTCCCGTGTGTGCACGTCATTACTGCATAAAAGACGAAGACTGCAGATACATCAGCTTCTGAAAATTTATAATTTATGGTGGTGGATTTCATTCCTCCGTTTTGACTCAACATTAAAGTGGACAACCAAAGGATGCTTTTTTGTAATCATCCTTTCCATAGGCTCTTGCTATATTATTTTTTGTTTCAAACTACTATACTTCAGTTCAGTTATGCACATATCTCTAATGCAATCCATTTTGTGTTTGAAAGCTGCTGTAGAAAGTAAAAGTTAAACTTTGAGCGTAAATTTATGGCCATCAAATGTGTGTCTGTATCACAAAGTATAATAATAACGAGAGCGACGAGAACCCTGTGCGGTGGTGGTGGTGGTGGTTGTAGGAAGTAGCAAACTTGTTTTCTCATTGTAATAAAAGCGTTTCCCCTGCATTGCAACAACTTGCTTGCATCTCTTTTTCCCGACTTTCCTAAACATTCTCATCTCTTGCAACGTACAAATTTTCATTTGCTTTTGGATATCCTGATGTAACCTTCCTCTCGTCATTTTCTACATCGTTTTGAGCTTCATCTATTGTACAGAGACTCCCAACAACCCAACTTTCTCTCAAAGACGTGGCAATATATTTCAGACCAAAACTCTCATAAAACTGCACTTGATGTATAAGTAGGAAAGGAGCAACGTGTCATAAAAAGTTTTTTTCCTAGATGACTACGAAGGACTTTTACTATTTGAGATGTGAATCTTCCATCGTTCTAGTAGTTCATCCTAAGCTTATATCCAGCACACTAACTATCATATCGTCATTCATTTGTAAGGGAAGAAGAGAGTTACGACTTGTACGTATATGTAAGGTTGGAGTTGTAAGCCATTTCACGATATACTGCACACACAGCTATTCAGCTGTAGTAAAGTACGGAGCACACCCGCTTTGCCAGATGACATAGAATGCTTTGGTATTTAAGGAAAGGATAATGTTTCCTGGTTGGTGTGCAATACATCTTCATGCGGTTTATCCGATCAAACTGTCAGAGCCAATGTTACTGGAGAGAGAGAGAGAGAGAGGAATCAAAGAAAAATTCTAGAGTGAGTAAACTTTTGCCATGTATATTGATTTAAATAGACACGAGTAAAAAGGAAGTGTAAGAAAGACTGAGTCCTAAAGAAACTAATAAATCTCTGGGCGTTGTGAAATGACTAATGGGAATAAAAGCGTTGACTCCTTCTTCCCATTACATCCTGGGTAAATTTGCAGAATAGGAGAAGAAAGCAATGAGAAGAAGAAGAAGGAGGTGGTGGTGGTGGTACTATCAAATGTGTTGCGAAAGTTGGGCAGTTTGGGAATGTATGAGTTTGCATGTGTGTGGATGTACTTTATTCCAGGGGTGTAATTTATGATATGGCAGGAGAAGAGCGATATAATCAATTTATTGGAGGGTTGCCACTATTACAACACACTAAAGGGTTTCCTCTTGAGCTTGGCCAGCGGCTTGTGTGTGTACATAGTACAGGGTGTGTGTTGCACGAAATGGCTTTGGAGAAAGCGCAAAGGTCGGGTTTCTTTACAAGAGAGAAAGAAGAGAGTCAAAGAAACCCGCAGAAGAAGCTTAGATTAAATATGAAGTCAAGGAGAAAAAGTCAGAAGAGATTTTGGCTGTGGAGCAAGTTATATTTAAAGTTCTTCTGTAATGGCTAGAGATTTTACCTTAGACAGTTCAGCGAGAGAGAAAGAGGCTGCAATTCACTAAACCTAATTTCACCTGACGTTTCTTTCTTTGTACACACACACATATAGACGAAAAGAGGTGGAGGGTCTTGGAGGCTACGAAACTAGTACGCCGACGACGACGATATCCATCCATCTTACACACAAATCCTTGACTGGCGGAAGAAAGTGGAAGATCGGAAAACAACATTTTGCAAGGGAAATAGATGGATGCAATGATAAAGAGGTCTGCTGAAATCTGCGGGTTCTATACATAAAGCAGCCGGAGAGTTTGTTTACAAAGTTATAGGGGGAGGAGGCCCTCGATCGTGTAGAGAGATGCACATTTGACATGGAATAGATGAAACTCATCATGATGAAGGTACGAGAGTTTGCAAAGGACAAGTGGGAAAAGGCACGATTGAAGAATCTCAATTTGTAAAGAAAATTGAGTGGAAGCTGAGAGTTTAGTAAAACTCACTAGGCTATTGTAGAGCTGCCTTTGGCAGGCTCATTCCTCACTCTGTGTGTAGTTGTTCATGTCTTTATCATTACCATCATCATCATTGGTTCACTTTCTCACTCTATACGGGAGAACGCCTGTGCAAAAAAGCCAAGTTTTTCAGACGATCCAATACCTTGGCCAAAGTGAGTATAAACAGGCGGGTAAAATAGCAAAAGTTTATTGCAGAGTTGAGTTATTACTTCATAGAAGAAGACTTAAAGAACACCTTTTATACAAAATTGAAATTGAAATCGCATCAACTGAATGATAACAAACGTATCTTGAGAGAGAAAGATTCATGGAATTGCAGTCATAATCAAGTTTGTGTTGCAATAAACTTCGAAGTATAAAGCCATGTAAGCGTTCAAACTCGCAAGTTACTGTTTATTGGTATAGGGAGGAATTTAGGAAGCAATAGCCACAAAAGATTTCCTCTCTCATGTGGTGGTGGTGGTGGTATCTCAACTCTTTCCGCGTAAAACTAAAACTTCTTTGATTGTGTTTATCCTGTAGAAAGTCTAAAGAGAAAGTGCAGTTTAAGGAAAGAAAATGGCCGAATGACGTAATGCAGTAGAGAATAGTGGAATTGCGGATGAAATGATACCCGCTCCTGCCTCAGCCTCAGGATTCTTCCGCCACAAGATATTTGATGCAGTGTAATGCACCTCTCGTGTACATCGCTTTCTGCTACCATTAACTTCCTTAAAGATGAAGAAACTACTTAAATAGTAAATTGAGAGAATCGGTAGTGAAAACCAAAGAAAGACTTGGAGCTCTATAAGATTCACATGTGTTAAAAAGTTAAAAGCGCTGAGTGTCTGTACAAAAGTGAGAGTTTTTTGTGATCATCTTATAAAACACACACACCAACAGGAGATAGGCAGAGAGGCAGAGAGTACGAGAGAGATAGATGGACTATAGACTACTTTTAGACTATATGGATGGTAAGGACCTTAAGGCTTAAGGGAATGGAAATTCTGAGAAATTGCTTGCACTGCAAACTTCCTTCGTCAATTACACCCCACTGCATAGACAAAGACTAAAGAGTTGGAGAAGAAAGTACACACACTGGTGGCTCAGTTCCATTATTCCACTTCCCTTGTACTCACTTTGTCTTTCAACTCTGGGGAAAGTAACAAGGAGAGACGAAAGACCTCGTGCATTTCGGTGTGTCCTTTTGATTCATGTGATTACTCTCGAAATACCTGAGCATTTCACAACTCTTACTACGAGTCTACACAAACTAATCCTATATACATATATATTTAGTTCAAATCCTTTTGTATTTGTCATAAGGTGTGTAATATTATTGAGGAGGGATGCCATACCACCACCACAGAGACTGTTGAATTAGAAATAGGAATGTCTCTCACCCACCAAACTACTACTATTGCGTTTTGTACAGTACTACTAATTCCACCCTATCCCTTTTATTATTATGGACTATAGAGAGATTTTCAGAACAAATACTTTTGTTTCTAAACCGCTTCACTCAGCCTTTCACAGAAATTCCCACTCGAGCTGTTTCGAAACAATTTCTAATCAAGAGAATGAGAGAAAGAGCGTTTATACTTTTGACTGTAACTCACACACATTTCTCTTCACAACTTTAAAGTTTGCGAAGCGGAGAGAGAGAGAGAGATATCTGTTTGGTGTGTTAAATAAACATAGTACACACACGTGAATCCTTTAAACGGATATGCAATGAGATATTCATGCAGCTATGCATTGTTCTAGTGTAACAAGCCACTCTCATCAATGAGGATGAATAAAAGTATATAGAAGATAGAAAAGACATCAAACATCATTCAGCCCACTACGTCACTTTACACTCGACAATTCCCTGAGGATTCGTTCACTATATCTCGTTTCATCCCACGCCTCTCTAGTTAGTGTTGTGTTGTTACACTTTCACATTGTCGAATTGTGCCTAATTGCTGGAGACTGAATTCATAGTACACACGGTTTGCAAAGGAATGAAAAGGAAATTCACCAACAGTTGCCTCTCTCTCTCTCTCTCTCTTTCAGTGTGTCTGGTAACTGCCGTCTGAGTTAATTATTTACATTCATGAAAGACAAGAAAATAGGGACTTTTCAAATACTTAGAAACTTCTGTGTGTATCCTTTCAGTTAAACTACGCGATTT
>Ga0194135_10000319_pt1 | contig 28101 bp, 28 predicted proteins | sample LitLau_LLRF_2013_FD_134024 | JGI IMG/M metagenome (GOLD analysis project Ga0194135, IMG submission 134024) | Freshwater sediment microbial communities in response to fracking from North America - Little Laurel Run_MetaG_LLRF_2013 (version 2) | ecosystem: Environmental > Aquatic > Freshwater >... | reverse complement strand
GAACCACCCAATTCCAACTGCCGAGTCACCAGATGCACCCGAACTTCCTGACAGGCGAACAGGTCAAGCTGCTCATCAGGCTCGATCAGTTGATAGGCAAACAGGGACCAGGCGGGACGCGGCATCGGGGGCTCCAAATCGGGGGCGCCACATTAGCCGAAACACTGCCGCTAGAAAAGCGTCAAAGCAGCGGTTTTAGCGTCGGCCAGACATTTTCCAGCAACTTGCCCTGGGCCGCTGCCGCAGGGTGCAAACCGTCCGCCTGCATCAGCTCGGGATGACCGCCGACCCCTTCGAGAAAAAACGGCACCAGGGCCACCTGCTTGTCGCTGGCCAGCTGGCTATAGACCTGGGCGAACGCCTGGGTATAGCGCACACCGTAATTGGGCGGCAACTGCATGCCCAACAGCAGGACCTTGGCCCCATCGGCCTGGGCACTGTCGATCATCGAGGCAAGATTTTGTTGCAATTGCTGCGGCGGCTGGCCGCGCAAGCCGTCGTTGCCACCCAATTCAAGGATCACCACCTGCGGCTTATGCGCTGCAAGCAGCGCCGGCAGCCGCGCCTGCCCCCCTGCGCTGGTGTCGCCGCTGACCGAGGCGTTGACCACCCTGTCGCTAAAACCCTGGTCCTTGAGCCGCTTCTCCAGCAGGGCCACCCAACCTTCGCGGGTATCCAGGCCGAAAGCCGCACTGATACTATCGCCCACGATCAGGACCGTACCCGCCGCTGCGTTCTGGGCCATGCACATCAAGGCCAGGCCGGCACTCAAAAACCATACACGCATCGGATTCTCCATGGGCGCAAGCATTCTCACTGCGCGGAACCTTAGCAAAGTGGTTCCCAGCGCGGAAGGTGAACTGACCATCCTGCACGAACTCGACCTGGAGCTGAATCAGGGCGACAGCCTGGCCATCGTCGGCGCCTCCGGCTCCGGTAAATCCACCCTGCTCGGCCTGCTTGCCGGACTCGACCTGCCCAGCAGCGGTGAAGTGACCCTCGCCGGTCAGGCCCTGAGCCGCCTGGATGAGGACCAGCGGGCGCGGATCAGGGCCGAACATGTGGGATTCGTCTTCCAATCCTTTCAACTGCTCGACAGCCTCAACGCTCTGGAAAACGTCATGCTGCCCCTGGAACTGGATGGCCGCCGTGACGCTCGAGAACGGGCCACCGAGTTGCTGCAGCGAGTCGGCCTCGGCCAGCGCCTGAGCCACTCGCCGCGCCAGCTGTCCGGCGGCGAGCAGCAACGAGTAGCCATCGCCCGGGCCTTTGCCGCCGAACCCGACGTGCTGTTTGCCGATGAACCCACCGGCAACCTCGACAGTCACACCGGCGAACGCATCAGTGACCTGTTGTTCGAACTCAACAAGGAAAGCGGCACCACCCTGGTGCTGGTGACCCACGATGAACGCCTGGCCCATCGCTGCCGGCGCCTGATCCGTCTTGAAGCGGGCTTGCTGGTCGCCCCTCTGGAGCCTTGATGGCACGCATGCCGCTGTTGCGCCTGTTCAGCCTCGCCTTCCGCCAATTGCTGCGCGACGCCCGCGCCGGCGAGTTGCGCGTATTGTTCTTTGCATTGCTGGTCGCCGTAGCGGCAAGTACCGCCATCGGCTACTTCGGCGCCCGTCTCAATGGCGCCATGTTGCTGCGGGCCACCGAGTTTCTCGGCGCTGACCTGCTGTTAGAAGGCAGCTCGCCGGCCCGCCCGGAACAAATCGACAGCGGGCGCGAACTTGGGCTTCAGCATGCGCGCATTGTCGAGTTCTCCAGCGTCATCGCCACGGACAACGGCATCCAGCTGTCGAGCATCAAGGCCGTGGACTCCGCCTACCCGCTTCGCGGCCAGCTCAAGAGCGCGGCAGCTCCCTACGCCACAGAGGAATCGGGCGGGGGGCCGAAGGCGGGCGAGGCCTGGGTCGAGTCGCGACTGTTGACCGCCCTGAACCTGAAGATCGGAGACAGTATCGATGTCGGCCTGCAGACCTTGCGCCTGGCGCGGGTCCTGACCTATGAGCCCGACCGAGCCGGCAACTTCTACAGCCTGACGCCCCGGGTGCTGATCAGCCTGGACGACCTGCAAGCCACCGGCGTCGTCCAGCCTGGCAGCCGGGTCAGCTACAAGGAGCTCTGGCGCGGCCCTGCCGCAGCCCTCGAACGCTACCGCCAATTGATCAAACCGGGACTGGCGGCCAACCAGCGACTGCAGGATGCCCGAGATGGCAACCAGCAGATTGGTGGCGCCCTGGGCAAGGCCGAACGCTACCTGAACATGGCCAGCCTGGTGGCAGTGCTGCTCTCGGGTGTCGCCGTGGCCTTATCGGCCAATCGCTTTGCCGCCCGCCGCTTCGATGCCAGCGCCCTGCTGCGCTGCCTGGGATTGTCACGCCGGGAAACCATGCTGCTGTTCAGCGTGCAATTGGCAGTGCTGGGACTGCTGGCCAGCCTCAGCGGAGCCTTGCTGGGCTGGCTGGCCCAGCTTGGCCTGTTCTATCTGCTGCATGATCTTTTGCCCAACGACGTGCCGCCTGGAGGACTGCTGCCAGCCATCGCCGGGATTGGCACCGGGCTGGTCGCCCTGGCGGGATTCGCCTTGCCGCCCCTGGCCGCGCTGGGCCGGGTCCCGCCTTTACGGGTCCTGCGGCGCGACCTGCTACCGATTCCCTCCAGCACCTGGATGATCTACGGCGCCGCGCTATTTGCCCTGGGCTTGATCATGTGGCGCTTGAGTCTGGATCTACTGCTGACCTTCGCCCTGCTCGGCGGCGGCTTGATAGCCGCATTGCTCCTGGGCGGATTGCTGCTGTTGCTGCTGCAAAGCCTGCGCCGCCTGCTGGCCCGGTCCTCCCTGCCCTGGCGCCTGGGCCTGGGCCAATTGCTGCGTCACCCGCTGGCAGCGGCCGGACAATCCCTGGCCTTCGGCCTGATTCTGCTGTCCATGGCCTTGATCGCCCTGCTGCGGGGCGAACTGCTGGACACCTGGCAGAACCAGTTGCCCAAAAATGCCCCGAACTACTTTGCCCTGAATATCCTGCCGGCCGAAAAGCAGGCCTTCAGTGACCGCCTGGTACAACTCTCGGCGCCCTCGGCGCCACTGTATCCAGTGGTTCCCGGACGCCTGGTGAGCATCAATGGCGAACCTGTGAGGGAGATTGTCAGCAAGGACTCCAGTGGTGACCGGGCCGTTCAGCGTGATCTGAGCCTGACCTGGGCCGCTGATCTGCCTGCCGGCAACAGCATCACCGCAGGCCAATGGTGGTCGACCCCGACCAATGACCCGGTGCCTGGCGTGTCCGTGGAGGCCAAGGTGGCACAAAGCCTGAAGTTGAAGCTGGGTGACCGCTTGATCTTCAGCGTCGCGGGAGTCGATCGGGAGGCCCAGGTCACCAGCCTGCGCAGCATCAACTGGGACAACTTCCAACCTAACTTCTTCATGATCTTCCAGCCAGGCACCTTGAAGGACCTACCCGCCACCTACCTCACCAGCTTCTACCTGAGTCCGGGGCACGACCAGCAGATCGTCGAACTGTCCAGGGCTTTTCCGGCGGTCACCATCCTTCAAGTGGAGGCCCTGCTGGAGCAACTGCGCAGCATCCTGGCCCAGGTCACTCTGGCGGTGGAATATGTGCTGCTGTTTGTCCTGGCGGCGGGAATGGCCGTGCTGTTTTCCGGCCTGCAAGCCACCTTGGACGAACGTATTCGCCAAGGTGCGCTGCTACGCGCCCTCGGCGCCGAACGCAGGTTGCTGGTCAAGGCCCGGCGAATCGAATTTGGTCTGCTTGGTGCGGTCAGCGGCTTGCTGGCGGCCCTGGGCAGCGAACTGATCAGCCTGGTGCTCTACCGGTTTGCCTTCGACTTGCCCTGGCATCCCCACCCCTGGCTCTTGCTGCTACCGCTGGTTGGCGCGCTGCTGGTTGGCGGGGCCGGCATTTTCGGCACTCGCCGGGCGTTGAACGCCAGCCCCTTGAGTGTCTTGCGCGAAGGCTGAAGACTCATGGCTCGCCAGCGCCGGCTGCCGAGCCTACTTCACATACTCGATCTGGTTGATCCACCAGCAGGTTTCACCTGCCGGGGTATGAACAATGGCTTCGTCGCCCACTTCCTTCTTCAGCAGGGCCCTGGCCATCGGCGAGTCGATGGAGATGTAGTCCTTGCGCAGATAGATCTCGTCATAACCGACGATACGAAAGCGCTTGATCTCGCCAGCTTCGTTTTCCACCTCGACCCAGGCACCGAAAAATACCCGGCCTTCCTGCTCCGGGGCATAGGACACCACTTTCATGTCTTCCAGGCGCTTGCGGATGTAGCGCACCCGACGATCAATCTCCCGCAGCAGCTTCTTGTTGTACTGATAGTCAGCATTTTCGCTGCGATCGCCCAGGGACGCGGCCCAGGTAACTTTCTGGGTGATATCCGGACGTTTCTCCCGCCACAGGTAATCCAGCTCCTGCTTCAGTGCGTCGTAACCATCCTGCGTGATGAGCTTGGTACTCAATTGGCTTGTCACCTTCCAGCCTTGTAGCGGCTGTTCTGTTATTCGAATTGACCGATGAACCCGGCCGATCTCGGGCGGCTGCCCTCCCCGCGAATCATTGACGCAGCACTATCAGATTTGTCCGATTTAGATTTCAGAGAGGTCGGCCAATCATAGAGCCAAACCGCCGAGGCTTGCGGCCTCAGACACATTTTAAGCAACAGCGTTTGTACTCGGCACGCCTGACCACTTGCAACCAACCTCCGCAAAGAACCCGCCACCAGCGACCAAACCTCTAAAAAGACAAAGGGAATGCACTAAATGGGCAACATCATTATCGTCGATGACCACCCACTGATCCGACTGGCCATCAGGTCGGTGCTGGAACCCCATCACCACACCATCGTCGCTGAGGCCGACAACGGTGCGGACGCCGTGCAACTGGTGCGTAAACACATGCCGGACCTGTTGATCCTCGATCTGGGGATTCCCAACCTGGACGGGTTCTCGGTCATCGCCCATATCAAGTCCGCAGACCTGCATGTGAAGACCCTGGTTTTGACTTCCAGCGATTCGAAGAACTTCGCGTTGCGCTGCCTGCAGGCCGGAGCCGCGGGCTTTCTGTGCAAGACCGAGAATCTTCACGAACTGGCCAATGCAGTGAAAGCGATTCTGTCCGGGTACAGCTACTTCCCGGAGGACACCATCAATATCCTGCAGCAGAACACCAATGCCGCCAGCCAGGAAAGCGTACTGATCTCCCGCCTGACCGATCGCGAGATCACCGTCCTGAAACTGCTGGCCACCGGCCTGAACAATCAGCAGATTGCCGACGCCCTGCTGATCAGCCACAAGACCGTCAGTACCTACAAAGTGCGTTTGCTCAAGCGCTTCAACATTTCCAACCTGGTGGCCCTGGCTGAACTGGCAAAACGCAATGCGGTTGTTTGAATGGCGAGCCCCCATCACTTCATGAGCAAGGGGCAACCCCACAGCTGGAAATACGCCAGCCATTCTCTGCTCGATGCAATCATCATCTGAATACGGCGCAGTTCAGCAGCAAGCTGCACAGCGCCGTCGGAGCCGCCTCTAGCGGCGAATGATCAGCCCTTGGCGAGCGACGCGGGTCAATTGCTTGATGACTTCAGCGGCATGCTCGGCACTGGGCGCCGGGATGACCGCCAGATCAAAGCTGTCACTGGCAAAACGAGCCAGGGACTCGCCCTCTTCGACAAACTGAATCAGAAAGGCCGCCGGGCCCACGGAACGCCGTGGCCAGCCATCGAGATAACGCAACAGGGTGGGTTGGTGCTTGCCGCCAAGCAGGATTTTCGGGTTGCGCTGGGAAAGGCTCGCCGTGAGCGGCGCAAGACGTACAAGGGGGCGTGGTGCATTCATCGTATTGTGTCTCTGCCTCTGGTTTCTGCCGGGCAGGTGAGAGGCAACACCGAACCAGCGCTTTAGCGGTATTTCGAAGCCTGCCTGCAGCTTCTATCGGCGGTCTTGCGACTCACCTGGCGCCCCGCAAGTAGCTGTTTAAATCGGCGCATGAGCAGCATCCTAGAGAAGCTGGCCGGTCAGTGTCAAGATTTTGCAGCAACGAAAAAGGCCTGCATCGGCAGGCCTTGGAAACTTTCCTAAGGGTTGATCCAGAGCGTCCAAACGCCACCAGCGACGGATGGATAAAGCCCCCGGATCACTTGGCGATCGTCGCATCCAGCGACAGTTTGCCGGCACCTTCAAACAGCACCGCAAGGGTACCGCCCAACAGCGCCAGGGCGAATTCATAGCCGTTGTTGGCCATGAACAAACCGTTGCTGATATGCACCGAGAAGATTGCCACCAGCAAGGTGAACGACAGGCCCAAGGCAGCGGGACGCGCCAACAGGCCGATGATCAACGCCAGACCGGCGAAGAACTCGGTACCACCGGCCAGCAACGCCATCAGATACCCCGGCGCCAGGCCGATGCTCTCCATCCACTGAGCCGTTCCCGCCAGGCCACCACCACCGAACCAGCCAAAGAGCTTCTGCGAGCCGTGGGCCGCAAAGATGATGCCGACGAAAATCCGCAAAACGGTCAAGCCATAACCGGCGCGAGTGCTCAGTACGTTTTTGATCAGTGTGCTCATGCTCTGTAGTCCTGTGTAAGACGGGGAAGTTGGTCGCTATACTAATCAGTTTTTATCATGTTAAAAGCGGAATAATTCCGAGATAACAATCAGTATTTTCGATTATTTGCGAGACGCAACTTTTCGCTCCCGAGGCTCCAGAGAGTCCCGTTCACGGTCAAAGGCCAGATAGTATTTGTTGACGCTATTAACATAGCTGACCGCTCCCATACCCACCTGCTCCATGGCGATCCTCTCGACCTGGAAAAACCACTGATTGGGATTGAGCCCACGACGCCGGGCTTCGCTGCGCATGCCCTGCACCCGTTCCGGCCCCATGTTGTAGGCGGCCAGGACAAACGCCATTCGCTCACGTTCGTTGAGCTTGGGACTGGCAAAGAACTTGCGGCGAATCATCGCCAGGTACTTGGCCCCGGCCTGCACATTGCTATCGAGGGACTGGATATTGTTGACCCCGACCCGTTGCGCCGCCGAAGGCGTGATCTGCATCAGGCCGGTCGGGCCGCTACCGCTCCTGGCGCTGGGTTGCAGCGCCGACTCCTTGAAAGCCAGAGCCGCCAGATTCAGCCAGTCCATGCCTTGTTCCCCGGCATGCTTCTGCAACACCGGACGCAGTTTTTCCAGGCGCTGGCGATCGGCTTGGGCCAGGGGGTAATGCACCTGGTACTGCCGCCGATAGATGCGCAGGAACGCCACATCCTGATCCGCCGGGGTCTTATAGCTCTTGAGAAAACGATCGATGCTGGCCCGCAGCATCGATGCATCGCGCCGCACAAACCAGTGCTCCTCGCCCGGCTCGCTGATCTTCAACTGCCGGTCGAAACGCAGCTTGGGCAGGATCTTGCTCCAGCGCTCGGCAATCGGCTGCTCGACAATGGTCAGGTGAAAGATGCCCCCCTGGACCATTTCCAGCACGTCCTCCACCGCCAGACTCGGGTCCACCCACTCGACCTTGATCGGCGCCAGCTTGTGCAACGCCAGGCGCTGATTGATCTGATTCACCGCCTCGCCGGCGGCACTGCCGGTGGTCAGGGCCAGCGTCTTGCCGGACAGCTGTTCGATCCGCGTGTAACGACGCTTGCCCTTGATGCCTACCAACAGCAGCGGAACATTGCTGACGATGGGATCGCTGGAGCTGACCGCATGGCCCGGCAGAGCCTCCAGCAACTCCCCGGGCGCCACCAGATCGCCCTCGCCACGTTGCAAAGCACCCAGCAGTTGATCCTTGGCCTTGGGAATGATCTTGAGGCTGATCTCCTGACCATCACGGGCATGACCATTGAGGTATTGCTCGAACGCGCGCAGGCGGTGGTATTCGACGCCAATCGCCTGCCCTTGGACCTCACCGGAACTGTTGCGGCTCTGATTGACCAGCACCCGCAGCACGCGACTGCTGCGGATCTCCGCCAGATCCCGGACCTTGCCGGATGCCAGGGCTTCCGGCGGTCCGGCCAGGCGCGCCAGCGCCGGCAAGGGCAGCAGCAACGACAGGCACAGCGCGAGCAAGATCGAGGGTCGGGTCATCCGTTCTCCGCAGGGAATGCTGTTCAACCCTTCGTCGCTTCTTGAAGGCTTGATCGACAAAAACAGAGCGCCTTGAGCGCTGGCAAGGTGCGAAAAAGCAGCGGAACGGCGGCAAAAGGCCTGGCCGCGACCTGCTTCTGGCAGCAAAAGACAGCATTAACTCGTTGTAGTTCTTGGCTTTTCTTATAAATCTACAGCTCTGATATGCTTTCCGGCCGCAGGCGGAGATAGCACCATGCAACTCATCGATATCGGCGTCAACCTGACCAATCCCTGTTTTGCCGAAAAACACCAAGCCGTTCTCAATCGCGCCTATGAGGCCGGGGTCTGCCAATTGATCCTCACCGGGACCAGCGTCGAGGGCAGTGAACAGGCCCTGGAACTGTGCCAGCAACTGGATGCCGACGGGCACAGACTGTTCGCCACCGCGGGCCTGCACCCCCACTGCGCCAGCGACTGGAATGCCGACAGTCCGCGGCGCTTGCGCGCCCTGCTCAGCGAGCCACGGATCCGGGCGGTGGGCGAATGCGGGCTGGACTTCAATCGCGACTTCTCCCCTCGCCCGCAGCAGGAAAAGGTCCTGGAAGAACACCTGGCCCTGGCGGTCGAACTGCAACTGCCGGTCTTCCTCCACGAGCGCGACGCCAACCAGCGGCTGCTGGACATTCTGCGAGACTTTCGTGACCGTTTGCCCGCGGCCGTGGTGCATTGCTTTACCGGCGAGCAACGCGCGCTGTTCAGCTACCTCGACCTGGACCTGCATATCGGCATCACCGGCTGGATCTGCGACGAACGCCGGGGCACCCATCTGCACCCGCTGGTGCGCAATATCCCCCGGGGACGCCTGATGCTGGAAAGCGACGCCCCTTACCTGCTGCCGCGCAGCCTGCGGCCGAAGCCGAAAAATGGCCGTAACGAACCCGCCTACCTGACCGAAGTCCTGCGGGAAGTGGCCCTGCACCGGGACGAGACGCCGCAAGACCTGGCCAGCCACAGCACGGCCTGCTCCAGAGCCTTTTTCAACCTGCCAGAAATTGCTTGACCCATATCAAGATTTTTCCGAGATCATGGCGGCACAATACTGGCACCTTGCCAATACTGTTTCGCTCAATCAGAGAAGACCTTCTATGGGTGCCTGGCTTAGCAATATCTCGCTGAAATACAAATTCTGGGCGGTCAATGCGGTCGCCTTCGTCACCACCCTGTTATTGGTGCTGTACGCGGTGCAACTGGAGCAGCAGGCCCGCAGTCAGGCCGCCCAGGCCGCAGCCCGCAGCCAGGCCCATCTGCTCAATGCCTGGCCTGCCGGACAGCCCTTGCCCACTGACGAGCACCTGCTGTCCTTCTCCCAGGGCCAGACTCCCAGCCTCAACGGGCAGGCCTTGCCTGAACTGAACGGCGCCAATGGCTGGGTCGAAATCAATCACCTGCCGCTCTTCGGCGACAACCCGCTGCTGGGCGCCGAGGTCATCAACCGCGCCAACGGCCAGCAGGTTGCCGTGCTGGCCCACGCACCGAGCCTGGCTCAGGTGTTCAGCGATCGCTTCACCAACTACGCCGTCGCCGTCTTCATCCTGATGTTCGCCATGCTTTGCGCCTCGCAGTTGCTGATCCGTTTTCTCCTCAGCCAGCTCAACACCCTCAAGGATGTGATGCTGCATGTGGAGAAAACCGGCGACCTCTCGGCCCGGGTGCCGCTGTCCTGCAAGGACGAGGTCGGCCAGATGGCCAGCGCCTTCAATGCCATGCAGGCCGGTTACCAACGGGTGGTGAACACCGTGGCCAACACCGCTCGCCAGCTGGATCAGGGTGCCGCGCGCCTGGCCTCGAGCATGAACGATGTACGTCACGGCATGCTCGGTCAGCAAAGCGAAACCGATCAGGCCGCCACTGCCATCAATGAAATGTCCGCCACCGTCTTCCACATCGCCCAGCACGCCGGCGCCACCCGGGACCTGTCGCAGACCGCCGACACCCTGGCCGGCACCGGCCATGAGGTGGTCGGCCGGGTGCAGAAATCCATTGCCGGACTCTCCAACGGCGTGCAGCAAACCGCCGAGATGATTCAAAAGCTCGCGGAGGACAGCCAGAAGATCAACGGCGTGGTCAACGTGATCCACAGCATCGCCGAACAGACCAACCTGCTGGCACTCAACGCCGCCATCGAAGCGGCCAGAGCCGGGGAAATGGGTCGCGGCTTTGCCGTGGTGGCCGACGAGGTGCGCAATCTGGCCAAACGGGTGCAGTCTTCCACCGACGAAATCACCGGCATGGTCGCCGCCTTGCAGGCAGGCACCCGGGATGCCGTGGACTTCATGCAGGAAAGCTCGTTCAAGGCCGACGACTGCGTGCAGCAGGCCCAGGAAGCAGGGGCGGCTCTGGCGGAGATCACCGGCGCCGTGGCGCAAATGCGGGAAAGCAACACACAGATCGCCGTGGCTGCGGAACAACAGAGCCAGGTGGCCGAAGAAATGAACCGGGCAGTGGTGAGCATCCGCGACGTCACCGAAAACACCGTGCAACAGACTGTGGCATCGGCCACCACCAGCAGCGAACTGGCAACCCTGGCCGGCGAGCTGAGCAAGGCCATCGGCCAACTGAAGCTCTGATCCCCTGCCCATTGCCTGCTGGCTATCGGAGCGATAGCCAGCCTTGATTCGCCCTCCCCCGACCTCGCCCCTATTCTTGGCTCACGAGTTTTCAAGAACCGAGGATGATCACCATGGGCAAACGTCACCCCAACCTTCCGGCCTGGCAATGGCGCGTCTACCCACAGAGCCATCAGCACCCGACCAATCTGGTGTTGCACCTGATTGCCGTACCGCTGTTCATCGTCGGTTTTCTGCTGATCGTCTCGGGGGTGTTTTCCCTGAGCTTCCTGAGCCTGGCCATCGGCGTGGTCGGCGTACTGGCCGCCCTGGGCCTGCAACGCCATGGGCATAGCCTGGAAGCACAAGCCGTCGAGCCGTTCACGGATCGTCAAGACGCCGTGCAACGCCTGCTGGTGGAGCAATTTCTGACCTTTCCGCGCTTTGTCCTGAGCGGTGCCTGGTGGCGGGCCTGGTTGCAACGCCACCGGCACTGAGGCCTCAGGCGAAGACGGTCACCGTCTGCCGGCTCAGGGCGATCAGTTGCCCTTCGGCACTCCAGAGTGCCGCCGCCGCGTGGCCATAACCGTCGCGGGCATGTTCGGTTTCCACCCGGTACTTGCACCAGTCCAGGGTGCTCACCGACAGCAGCGGTTGCACGAACTCGATGGTCCAGGTCAGGGTGCTGCCGGCGGCCGGCTTGCTCAGATGCGGCAACAAGGCCGGCGGCCAGGCATCCACCAGCGCCAGAATGTGCGCCTCGGTCACGGGTTCTTCCTTGACCTCACCGCGCAAACGCACCCAGCCCCCCATCTCCCGGGAACGGTTGCCGGTAAAAGGCAGGCCGCCAATGCTCCAGCGCATCGCCAGATGGCGCATGAACTCCGGCGTCACGCCCTTGATGTAGGGCAGCTCCTGACAGTCATCCCAGTGCTTCATCTCGGGCGCCGGCTCGGCGTCAACCGTCACCGAGGACTCGCGTGAAGCGCCAAAGCTGCCCTGCACCAGGGTCACCACTTGGCCTTCCTGCATCACCCGCCCCAATACCTGGCTGACCGCCTTGCCTTCACGCAGGACATCCACTTCAAAACTGACCGGTACGTCCGGCGCCACGGGCCCGACAAAAGTCACCGCCAACGAACGCACCGGGCGCTCCGCCGGAACCTTGGCGCGCATCGCTTCGTACTGCAGGGCGACCACCAGGCCACCGAAACTGGCGCGACCTTGAGCCCACTCTGCCGGAATGGTCAGCGCCTGGGGCTGGCCGCGAACGGCTTCGAGCAAATCATAGAAACGCATGAAAACCTCGGGGCAAAAAAAACACTCGGCGATCTTAACCAGCGTCGTAGAGCCGCACAGCCACTATTCCGGCCAAAGCAGCGGACAGATAAGCCGCACCACGATGATCAGTTACCAAAGCAATCGCCGTACAACTGCTCCAGCACCCGGTCAGCCGCGGTTTCGGCCTTGAGCATGGTGCGACGCCAGCCGGCGACACAGGGCAGCAGGTCAGGTTGCTGCTCGGCCTGAGCCAGCCATTGCCAGCAGTCATGCCAATCCCCCAAGGCGCCCTGGGCCGCCTTGAGACGCTTGATCGCCAGCGCCGGCAGGCTATCAAGCTGCGGATAGGCATCGGCCGCGTAGCGCACACGCTTGATCAGCAGCCGCAAACGATGGCGATCGTGAGCGGGGTCCTGCAGCGCCTCGCCCAGGGCTTTCCACTGCTTGGCCAGACGTTTTTCAATCCGCACCCGCCCCCCCCGGAGCAAGCCCTGGCGCTGGCAAGCCCGCAGAAATCGCGGGAACGCATCCAGTACCAGGAACAGCTGGGCCAACTGCGGCCCGCCCGCCACTGCCGAATACTCCCTGCGCACCTGGGCGGTGCGCCGCTCGGCGGCAAGGTGATGGCCATGCTGGTGCAGATGAGCCGCCAGCACTTCACGGTCACGCATCGGCGTTGTCAGTTGCCCGACCGCGCTGGCCGCGGCCTCCAACTGCTCGACACCGGGCAAGCCGCGCAGCGGACGCAACAGGCTGCGCAAGCGCCGCACGGTGATGCGCAAGTCGTGCAGCGCCTCGGCATCGGTGGCTGCCGCCATGCGCGCCTGACAAGCCAGCAAGCTCACTTCCAGGCTCAGGATCTGAGCCACCAATCGATCAACCAAGGCAGACATCACGGGTTCCCCAATACGACGTGCAAGCCTGAATTCGGCTTATCCAGCTCAAGAATGAAACGTGGGCCCGTGACCGGCATTGCGCCCGGTCATGGGCCCACGATGAGGTTGCAGCTTCAGCGTAGCGCCTGGTGCGGATCAGCGCCCGGCACGCGACTCACGAATGTAGAAGCGCGCCTTCTCGGCTTTCTTGGTGCAGCCTTCAAAGGCTTCGAATTGCTGCTGGGTCTTGGCGCCAGTCAGCAGGGACAGGGCCTTGGAATAGCTCACGGTGCCCGCGAACCCTTCGGCCTTGGCCAGGTCCAGCTCATGCCAGGCGGCGTCCAGCTGAGTGCCGCAACTGTCGCGGTAGGCGGTCCTGCCCGCGCAGCCGGTCAGAACCAATGCAATCAGGGGCAAACAGATCCAGGCTTTCATCAATGACACCTCAGGAATAAGAAACAGTCGTACAGGTTAAGACGATGGCAGCTGCAAAAAGTGCCTGACTCGACCTTTGGAAAATATAGCCACAGGAGCATAGCGTCAGCGCCTGCCGGCCCCTAGGAAAAAACACTGATGCAACCTGCCGGCGCATCAGTAATTGAACCCTGGGGCGCTATGGGTGCATTGTTGCAGCCTGTTTGGCGAAGGGACGAATCATGAACAAACGTGTGGCATTGGTCCTCGGCTCAGGAGGCGCGCGCGGGTATGCCCATATCGGGGTCATCGAGGAGATCGAAAGACGCGGGTATGACATAGCCTGCATCGCCGGCTGCTCGATGGGCGCCGTAGTGGGCGGCATCTACGCGGCGGGCAAACTCGCCGAGTACCGGGAATGGATCGAAAGCCTGGACTACCTCGATGTGCTGCGCCTGGTGGACGTGAGCTTCCGCCTGGGGGCGATTCGCGGCGAAAAGGTCTTCGGCCAGATCCGCAAGATCGTCGGTGACATCAACATCGAAGAACTGCGCATTCCCTACACCGCCGTGGCCACCGACCTCACCAACCAGCAGGAGATCTGGTTCCAGGAGGGCTGCCTGCATCAGGCCATGCGCGCCTCGGCGGCCATTCCCAGCCTGTTCACCCCAGTGATGCAGGGCAACCGCATGCTGGTGGACGGCGGCCTGCTCAACCCGCTGCCGATCGTACCGGTGGTGTCCAGTCACTGCGACCTGATCATCGCGGTCAACCTCAACTCCACCAACCAGCGCCACTATCAGTTGCCGGTGATCCAGCGCCCGCCGGCGTTCAAGAGCCGCTTCGACAGCCTGATCAATTCCCTGGGCTCGCACCTGCCATTTCGCCGCAAGCAGGCCGAGCAACTGTTGCTGCTCGAACAGGAAGCCTTCAAGAGCGAAGCGGCCGACATCAATCCCTGGGTCGAAGGCGCCGAGCCGGAGGCCCAGCAACCGGCCGCCGCCCCGGAAACCGAAGGCGCCCCCAAGTCCGCCAGTGGTTCGTTCATCATCGACAACGTCGGCCCGGCGTCGCTGCTGGACCTGGTGAACCAGAGCTTCGAGGTGATGCAGACCTCCCTGGCGCAATACAAGATTGCCGGCTACCCGCCGGACATCCTGATCAACGTGCCCAAGCGCGTGTGCCGCTTCTTCGAGTTCTACAAGGCGCCGGAACTGATCGCCCTGGGTCGACAAATCGCCAGCGACACCCTGGACCGCTACGAACAGGAACAGCACTGAACCTGCAAGACCTGAGCCCGACGGCTCAGGAATCACCGCCCAAGAGCCGGTAGCCCACTCCCGCCTCGGTCACGATGAAGCGTGGCCGGGTCGGGTCGTCCGCCAGTTTCTGCCGCAGATGGCCGACCACGATCCGCAGGTAGTGGCTGTCTTCGGTGTGGGTCGGCCCCCAGATGTCCTTGAGCAACTGCTGCTGGGTGATCACCCGCCCGGGATGCCGTGCCAGCTGCGCCAGCACGGCGTATTCCTTGCGGGTCAAGGCCACTTCAAGACCGTCCAGAAGTACCCGGCGATAGGCCAGGTCCACCGTCAGCGGCCCCACCTGCAAGGCCGCTTCCTGCACCTCGCCGGCTGGCGCCTGACGCAACAGGGCCCGGATGCGCGCCAGGAACTCCTGGATGCCGAAGGGTTTGGTCACGTAGTCATTGGCGCCACCGTCCAGGGCTTCAACCTTCTGCACTTCGCTGGCGCGTACCGAAAGCACCAGCACCGGCACCGTCGACCACTCGCGAAACTCGCGCAGGACCTGCTGGCCATCGATGTCCGGCAGCCCCAGATCGAGCACTAGCAGGTCCGGTTTGTTCAGCGCCGCCTGGGCCAGGCCTTCGGCACCGGTTCCGGCTTCAATCACTTTGTATCCTTGTGACGCCAGGCTGATGCGCAAGAACTTGCGGATCTGCGGCTCGTCGTCGATGACCAGGATGGTCGCGGTCTGGCTCATGGGTTCGATTCAAGACAAATAAGAGGCAAAAGAGTAGCGCACGCCCTGCCACATCCAAATGGCATTCGTGCACGCTGGCAGCATTGCGGACCACAGCGTGTCACACATCGTTCTCCAGCTCGGGCTGGGTCTGCAACGGCAGGTGCAAGGTGATGCAAGTACCCTGGCCGTCGATGCCTTCGGCGACGCTGATATGCCCGCCATGGGCACCAACCATGCCCTGGCAGATCGCCAGTCCCAGGCCCGTGCCCTGTCCGCCGCGGTCGCCGCGGGCGGCGGTGTAGAACATGTCGAAGATCTTCGCCCGCTCCTCCTCGGGAATCCCCGGCCCTTCGTCGCTGACGGCAAAGCTCAACTCACCCTCACTGGCACTGACCCGCAGTTGCAAACGCCCCTGGGGCGGCGAAAAGCGCGCGGCGTTTTCCAGGACGTTGACCAGCGCCTGCTCGATCAGGGCCGCATGGACATAGAGCAGCGGCAGGTCCGGTGGCAACTCGGTGCTCACCCGCAACGGCGCCAGCACCACCCGCAGGCGGTTCAGGGCACTGCCGACAATGTCCCCCGGCGCCACCCAGTCCCGGGCCAGCTTCAACGCACCATGTCCAAGCCGGGTCATGTCCAGCAGGTTCTGGATGTAGCGATCCAGGCGCTCGGCTTCATCGCGCGTGCCTTCGAGCAATTCACGCCGGTCTTCCAGGGGAATCGCCTCCCCCAGCGCCAGCAGGCTGTCGATACTGCCGCGCATCGACGTCAGCGGCGTGCGCAGGTCGTGGGACACCGAGGCCAGCAAGGCACTGCGCAACTGTTCGGTTTCACCGTGCAGGCGCGCCGCCTCCAGATCCTCGGCCAGGCGCGCCCGGGCCAGGGCCTGGGCCAGCGGCTGGCTGAGGGCCGTGAGCAGGCGACGGCGCTGGCCACTGAATTCCTCGCCCTCCCTGGGGCAGACTCCCAGCAGCCCCAGGGGGCCGTCATCCACCGAAAGCGGCCACCACCACCAACGCCCGAATGGCAGGGTCCCGGTGCCCAGGCCCGCCGGTTGATCATGCTGCCAGGCCCAGTCCGCCGCGGCCCGCTCCGCCTCGGAAAACTGCAGCGAACCGCCGGTCTCGACTTTCCAACCGCCCTGCCCGTCGCGATTGAGCAGGCAGATGCGCAGTTCATCGCGACCGTGCAGGTGCTGGGCAGCGGCGCTGATCACCGCCTGCCGATCGGTAGCGGCCGTGAGCTTGCGCGACAGGTCGAGCAATTCGCCGGTTTCCTCCTGGGTTTCGCGCAGCGCCTGCAACTGCCGCCGCTGGCGCGCCGCCAGGTTGCCGGTGAGCGCGGCCATCAGCAGGAAGAACAACAGGGTCAGCACATCCTCTTCACGCTGGATGGCAAACGAGAAACTGGGCGGGATAAACAGGAAGTCATAAGCCAAAAACGACAGCGCGGCGCAGGCCAGGGCCGGCCCCAGGCTGCTGCGCACCGCCACCAGCAAGACCGCGGCGAGAAACACCAGCGAGATGTTCGGCAGCGGCAGGATACTGGCCACGCCCCAGGCCAGGGCGCTGGCCAGCACGGTGGCCAACAGCGCCAGGCCATAGTCGAACCACTGCAGGGAATGCTGGCTTCGCAAACCCGGCTGATGTGGCAGGGGATCGGTGTCCAGCACATTGATCTCCAGGCCCTCGGCGTTGCGCAACAGGCGCGCCGCCAGGCCACCGCCAAACCAGCGCCGACGCCAGCGACGGCTGGACTGCCCCACCAGCAGCAGGCTGGCACGCCGTTCGGCGGCGTGCTGGATCAGAGTCTTGGCCACTTCGCCGGCCCGCAGCAGGACCACCTCCCCGCCCAGGCGCTCAGCCAATTGCTGCGCCGCCTGCAACCGCAGGCGCGATTGCTCGTCCTGCAGCCGGCCATTGTCCACATGCACCAGGCTCCAGGGCAGGTGCCGGCGCTGGGCCACGCGACTGGCATGGCGCACCAGGCGCTCGGCCTGGGCGTCGCCATCAATGCCCACCAGCAAACGCCCGCGCACCGCCGGCGCCGCCTGGCCGAGCTGGCGATAGCCCAGGGCCAGGTCGTTATCCACCTGGGCCGCGGCTGTCTGCATCGCCAACTCGCGCAAGGCGGTGAGATTGGTCTGGGTGAAAAACGCATCGATGGCCGCCCGCGCCTGCTCCGGCACATAGACCTTGCCGTCGCGCAGGCGCTCCAGCAGTTCCCGCGGCGGCAGGTCCACCAGCAGCAGTTCGTAGGCTTCCTGCAGCACCCAGTCGGGCAGGGTCTCGCGCACCTGGACCCCGGTGATGCCGCGGACCTGATCATTCAGGCTTTCCAGGTGCTGGACATTGACCGTGGTGAACACATCGATGCCAGCCGCCAGCAGCTCCTGAATATCCTGCCAGCGCTTGGCGTGGCGGCTGCCCGGGGCATTGCTATGGGCCAGTTCATCCACCAGCACCAGCTTGGGCTTGGCCTTGAGCAGGCCGTCCAGGTCCATTTCCTCGAGCATCACCCCGCGGTATTCCGAACGCACCAGAGGCTGCTGCGGCAAGCCGGCCAACAGCGCCTCGGTTTCGGCGCGACCGTGGGTTTCCACCACCCCGGCGAGCACCTTGACCCCTTGGCGCAGTTGCGTGTGGGCGGCCTGGAGCATGGCGTAGGTCTTGCCGACGCCGGGAGCGGCGCCGAGAAAGACCTTGAGCCGGCCACGGCCGTCCCGGGGCAGTTCAGCGAGCAGCGCATCGGCGCGACCGGAATCACTCATGGGGTATCTCTCTGCAACGAAACATTCAATTCACCAGGCACTCTAGCCGCTGCCACGGGGGCCGCGCTTACAACTGGTCCAGGGCTTGATTCAGGGTCAGCACGTTGACCACCGGCGGCCCCACCAAGGGCCGCTGGGTATGTGCCGCCACCAGGGCCCGCAGCTTGTCCGCCGGCAGATTGCGCGCCGCCGCGACCCGCGCCAGTTGATAGTCAATTGCCTCGGGTGGCAAGTGCGGATCAAGGCCGCTGCCCGAGGTGGTGAGCAGGGCCAGAGGCACTGGACCCTGACCCGGAACCTGGAGCTTGTGGGCATCGTCGATCACCCGGGTGGCCAGGGCCGGGTTGCTCGGCGCCAGGTTGCTGGCAGAGCTGGATACCGTGGCAAAGGCCCCCGCCGAAGGGCGCGGATGGAACCAGGCATCGCCGACAAAATCCTGGGCGATCAGGGCCGAGCCCCGCACCTTGCCCTCGGCATCACGCACCAGGCTGCCGTTGGCCTGGTCCGGGAAGGCCACCTGGGCCACTCCAGTGACCACCAGCGGATAAGCCACACCGGTGATCAGAGTCATCAACACCATCAGGCTCAAGGCCGGACGCAATACGCTAGTCATTTCTCATTCCTCGATTCATTCGGTCGCATGTAGGAGCCGGCTGGCCGGCGATCAGGCCGCAAACCTTGCTGCGTCCTGCGCCGGCCAGCGACGGCCTACACCAGGTGCAGCGCGGTCAGCAGCATGTCGATCAGCTTGATCCCGACAAAGGGCACCACGATCCCGCCCACGCCGTAGATCAGCAGGTTGCGTCGCAGCAGGTGGGCGGCGCTGGCCGCCTGGACCCGCACGCCACGCAGCGCCAGGGGGATCAACACCACGATGATCAGGGCGTTGAACACGATCGCCGAGAGGATCGCGCTCTGCGGGCTGGTCAATTGCATGATGTTGAGCACGCCCAGCTGTGGATAAATCGCCGCGAACAGCGCCGGCAGAATGGCGAAGTACTTGGCCACGTCATTGGCGATGGAGAAGGTGGTCAGGGCGCCACGGGTCACCAGCAACTCCTTGCCGATCTGCACCACGTCCAGCAGCTTGGTCGGATCGCTGTCCAGGTCAACCATGTTGGCCGCCTCGCGGGCCGCCTGGGTGCCGTCGTTCATCGCCATGCCGACATCAGCCTGGGCCAGTGCCGGGGCATCGTTGGCGCCGTCGCCGCACATCGCCACCAGACGCCCGTCGTTCTGCTCATGACGGATGCGCGCCAGTTTCTTTTCCGGCGTGGCCTCGGCCAGCACATCATCGACCCCGGCCTCCGCCGCGATGGCGGCGGCGGTCAGCGGGTTGTCGCCAGTGACCATGACGGTGCGGATCCCCAGCTTGCGCAACTCGGCGAAACGCTCGCGGATGCCGGGCTTGACCACATCCTTGAGGTGAATGGCGCCGAGCATCCGCCCTTCGCCACAGACCAGCAGCGGCGTGCCACCGCTCTGGGCGATCTTGTCGATCTCCCGGGACAGCGCCGGAGCCAGGTCGCGGCGCTCCAGGCCGACGAAACTCAGTACCGAATCCACCGCGCCCTTGCGATAGATCCGCCCCTGGTAGTCGACCCCGGAGAGGCGGGTTTCCGCACTGAAAGGTACGGCGGTCAACACATCGCTGGCCGGCTCGGGCTGTGGATAAAGTTCACGCAGGTACTCGACGATGGATTTGCCTTCGGCGGTGTCGTCCGCCAGGGACGCCAGCAAGGCCGCCTCCGCCAGTTCCCGGGCGTTGACCCCGGGCGCCGGATGGATGGCGCTGCAACGACGGTTGCCGAAAGTGATGGTGCCGGTCTTGTCCAGCAACAGCACGTGCACGTCCCCTGCCGCTTCCACCGCGCGACCGGATTTGGCGATCACGTTCAGGCGCACCAGCCGGTCCATCCCGGCGATCCCGATCGCCGACAGAAGGCCGCCAATGGTGGTGGGAATCAGGGTCACCAACAACGCCACCAGGAACACCAGCGGCAGGCTGCCATTGGCGAAGTGGGCAAAGGGCTGCAGGGTCACCACCACCAGCAGGAAGATCAGGGTCAGGCCGATCAGCAGGATGTCCAGGGCCACTTCATTCGGCGTCTTCTGCCGCTTGGCGCCTTCCACCAGGGCGATCATGCGATCCAGGGTCGACTCGCCGGGGTTGCTGGTGATGCGCACCAGCAGCCAGTCGGAGACCAACCGGGTATTGCCGGTCACCGCCGAACGATCACCGCCGGATTCGCGGATCACCGGCGCCGACTCACCGGTAATCGCCGCCTCGTTGACCGCGGCGATGCCCTCGATCACTTCACCGTCCCCCGGGATCATTTCCCCGGCTTCGACGCGAACCACGTCGCCTTTGCGCAGTTGGGTCGCCGGCACCAACTGATAGCCGCCGTCGGCGCTGCGGCGACGGGCGCTCAAGCCCTCGCTGCCGGCCTTGAGGCTGTCGGCGCGAGCCTTGCCCCGGCCTTCGGCCAGCGCTTCGGCGAAGTTGGCAAACAGCACCGTGAACCACAGCCAGAGGGCGATCTGGGCGGCGACGAAGGTCGGCACCGCCGTGTCCGGCACGAAACACAGCACGGTGGTCAAGATCGCCGTCAGCTCTACCACCAGCATCACCGGCGAGCGCTGCAACTGGCGTGGATCGAGCTTGACGAAGGCCTGGATCAGCGCCGGACGCCACAGCGCCGAGATTGCGGTACTCGACGCTTCGGCCTTGGCCGGCTTGCTCTTGGCGAGCGTATCGGCCGCCTTGTTCGAGGCAGGAACATGCATATTCATCATCAGGTCCTCAGAAGCCCAGGCTCAGGTGTTCGGCGATTGGGCCCAGCGCCAGGGTCGGCAGGAAGGTCAGGCCCCCCACCAGCAAAATGGTCACGGTCAGCAAGGCCACGAACAACGGGCCATGGGTGGGGAAACTGTTCAGGCCGATGGGCGCGGTTTTCTTCAGGCCCAGGCTGCCGGCCAGGGCCAGCACCGGCAGGATGTAGCCGAAACGCCCGATCAGCATGCCCAGGCCCAGCATCAGGTTGTGGAACGGGGTATTGGCGCTGAAGCCGCCAAAGGCCGAACCGTTGTTGGCGCTGGCCGAGGTGTAGGCGTACAGCAACTGGCTGAAGCCGTGGGGCCCCGGGTTGCTGATGGCAGCGGCCGGACCCGGCAGGCTGGCAGCCAGGGCGCCCAGAACCAGGACACCAATCGGCATCACCATCAGGGTCACCACCAGCAGCTGCACTTCCTTGGCCTGGAGCTTCTTGCCCAGGTATTCCGGGGTGCGACCGATCATCAATCCGGCCAGGAACACCGCGATCAGCACGTTCAGCAGCATGCCGTAGAGACCGGCACCGACGCCGCCGAAGATCACTTCGCCGACCATCATGTTGATCAGCGCCACCATGCCACTGAGTGGGTTGAGGCTGTCATGCATGCCGTTCACCGAGCCATTGGAGGCGGCGGTGGTGGTCACCGACCACAGCACCGTGGCGGTGGTGCCGAAGCGTGCTTCCTTGCCTTCCAGAGGGGCCGTCTGTTCGACCGCAGCGTTCTGCAGCGCCGGGTTGGGCTGGTACTCGGCCCACAGCGAGGTGGCGCCGCCGATCAGGAACAGGGCGAACATGCAGGCGATGATGGCCCGGCTCTGGCGCAGGTCCTTGACGTAATGGCCGAAGGTAAACACCAGGGCCACCGGAATCAGGATGATCGACACCAGCTCCAGCAGGTTGCTCCAGGCGCTGGGGTTCTCGAACGGATGCGCCGAATTGACGCCGAAGAAACCGCCGCCGTTGGTGCCCAGTTGCTTGATGGCGATCTGGCTGGCTGCCGGGCCCAGGGGGATCACCTGATCGTTGCCTTGCAGGGTCAGGGCGTCCACGTAATGGGCAAAGGTCTGAGGCACGCCCTGCCAGACCAGAAACAGGGCCAGCAGCAGGCACAGGGGCAGCAGGCCATAGAGGGTCGCACGGGTCATGTCGACCCAGAAATTGCCCAGGGTGCGAACCGAACGCCGGCCGATGCCGCGGCACAGGGCAACCAGCACCGCCAGTCCGGTGGCCGCGCTGACGAAGTTCTGCACGGTCAGGCCCACCATCTGACTGAGGTAGCTCAGGGAGGCTTCACCGCTGTAGGACTGCCAGTTGGTGTTGGTCATGAAACTGACCGCCGTATTGAACGCCAGGGTCCATTCCTGCCCTGGAAGATTCTGCGGGTTGAGCGGCAAGTGATCCTGGAACAGCAGGATGGCGAACAGCAGGACAAAGCCGGCAAAGTTGAATGCCAGCAGGGCCAGGGCGTATTTCTGCCAGCTCTGCTCGACCTGCGGATCGACCCCGGAAACCCGGTAACAGACACGCTCCACCGGCCCCAGGAGCGGCGTCAGCCAGGTGCGCTGGCCTTCCATGACCCGGTAGTAGAAACGTCCCAGCCAGGGCGCCGGCAACAGCACCAGGGCGAAAAAGGCCAGGATCAGCCAATAGTCATAACTGTGCATAACCGCAGCTCCTAGTTCCGGTCCGCGCGCAACAGCGCAACCAGTAGATAAACGAACAGGCCCACTGCCAGCAGCAGCGATACCGCGTCCAGAATGTTCATGGAATGTCTCCGAGGTACGGCGATTGCCGCGAATGCCGTCATTGTCCGCAGGGTCCCTGTAAAGGAACGAGAGCGACGGGGTGGGCAGCCCATAAAGAAAGCGTAAAGACTGGGTAGGCGCGCACGCTGGCAGGACAGGCCTGAGAGGCGAACAGCGGCCGCGCCCCAAAAAGAAGCGCAAGGACAGCGCGGAGGGAGGAAATCAGCGGCGAAAAACCGGGAAATATCCTCGATACGACGGCTTTCCCGGGTTTACGACGCGGGTTGCTGGACTGGCATGACGGCTGCAGCGGCCTGTGCCGAGCACTTTCAACCGTTCAGGGAGCCACCGATGAACACACAACTCAAACCCACCTTGGGCACGCTGCATCTATGGGGAATCGCGGTTGGACTGGTGATTTCCGGGGAGTATTTCGGCTGGAGCTATGGCTGGGGCGTAGCCGGGACCCTGGGCTTTTTGCTGACCTCATTGCTGGTCGCGACCATGTATACCTGCTTTATATTCAGTTTCACCGAGCTGACCACCGCCATTCCCCATGCGGGAGGCCCGTTTGCCTACAGCCGTCGCGCCTTCGGCGAGAAAGGCGGCTTGATTGCCGGGCTGGCCACCCTGATCGAATTCGTCTTCGCCCCACCGGCCATTGCCCTGGCGATTGGTGCCTATCTGAATGTGCAGTTTCCGGCGCTGGACCCCAAGCATGCCGCAGTGGGTGCCTACATCGTCTTCATGGGCCTGAACATTCTCGGGGTGAAACTGGCGGCCACCTTCGAACTGGTGGTCTGTGTGCTGGCGGTGGCGGAACTCCTGGTCTTCATGGGGGTGGTGGCCCCGGCCTTCAGCTTCAGCAACTTCGCCCTCAATGGCTGGGCCGGCGCCGACACCCTTGGAGCTCCGGCGATCGCTGGGATGTTCGCCGCGATTCCCTTCGCCATCTGGTTCTTCCTGGCCATCGAGGGCGCCGCCATGGCCGCCGAGGAAGCCAAGGATCCCAAGCGCACCATTCCCAAGGCCTACATCAGCGGCATTCTGACCCTGGTGCTGCTGGCCATGGGCGTCATGTTCTTCGCCGGCGGCGTGGGCGACTGGCGCACCCTGTCGAACATCAACGACCCTTTGCCCCAGGCAATGAAGGCGGTGGTCGGCGACAGTTCCGGCTGGCTGCACATGCTGGTGTGGATCGGTCTGTTCGGCCTGGTTGCCAGTTTTCACGGGATCATCCTCGGCTATTCGCGGCAGTTCTTCGCCCTGGCCAGGGCCGGTTACCTGCCAGCCTCCCTGGCCAGGCTGTCGCGTTTTCAAACGCCGCACCGAGCGATCATCGCCGGAGGCCTGATCGGCATCGCCGCGATCTACAGCGACGGCCTGATCAACCTGGGCGGCATGACCCTCACGGCGGCGATGATCACCATGGCCGTGTTCGGCGCCATCGTGATGTACATCATGAGCATGCTCAGCCTGTTCAAACTGCGCCGGGCCGAACCGAACCTGCCACGCAGCTTCCGCGCGCCAGGCTATCCGCTGGTGCCCGGCATCGCCCTGGTCCTGGCCCTGGTGTGCCTGGTCGCCATGGCCTGGTTCAACGCCCTGATCGGCCTGATCTTCCTTGCGTTCATGGTGCTGGGCTTCATCTACTTCCAACTCACCGCGCAACTGCGGGCCGATGCCCCCGCGGACGCCATGCTCACCGGGCGCTAAGCATCGGCCGCCACTGACCGGAACAATCGGGCATACAATGGAACCCGTGCGAAGTGCTTTGACTCAAAGCACTACAGGCCGTGCCGGGGATGAACCTTCGTCCTCGGGAACTGCCGTTCAAGGAGAGCCCTATGCCCTGGTATGCCTGGTTGATTCTGGTGGTTGCTATCGGTTCGATCGTCGGCGGCTTGATGATGCTGCGCGACACCGCCAACAAGGTGGAGTTGACCGATGAGCAGCGTAAACGCGTGGCGGAACGCAACGCGGAAATGGATGCCAAGGAAGCGCGAGATCGTTAAGCCCGAGCCCCTTCACCCAAGAATGAAGGGGCTTTTTGGCGCCCTACTGTTCCCATTCGGCCTTGGCGATATGCAAGCCGTGCAATCCTTTGTAGGCCGCGCGCTGCGGCTGACTCCAGCCTTCGAGCAAGCTCTCGTCGAGACGATATATCTCGACGCCCAGCGGCCGGCATACGCTCAAGGGATCCTGGGCATCCGGGCCCCACATCGGTAGCGACAGGTCACCGCCCGGGCAGGTCGATAACGCACACAGCAAGTCGATCTCGGCGAAGAACTCCAGATAATCGCCCTTCTGTGCCGGACAGGCCTTCATGAAGTACATGTCGTCATGATTCAGGCCGGTGCACTGGAAGATGTTCAAGACATCGTGCACATCAAACTCGGTCAGCCCGTGGGGCAGAACCGCCCGGGTCAGGTTGGAATGGCAGTGGTGGTGAAAGTCCTCGCCGGTGAGCATGCGGTTCACATAGGGATCACAACGAGTGCCCAACAAGTCGTGAAGGCGACCGCCGTGTTCATCAATGCCGTAATTCGCCAGGCTGTCATCGGTGATGGTGACCAGGGGCCGAAGAAAAGGCAGGTTCGACCAGAGTCGATCGTGGGTACTGACGTGAGCCCCTTGCAATTGCCGGGTCCGCGCCGCCCATAACCTTTCCCGTGGGTCGTTGGCATTCCAGACGTTGAAATCACCCACCTGCGGACCTGCCGGCGTGGTGACGCGAAACACATGCCCGGCGGGAACCTTCCAGGCACGCCCGGTGCGAATCGGCACCTCAAACTGCTCGACCAGCGTGCGCTGCTCACGACTGTCGCGAATGCGTTCATAGAACGCCGTGTCCACCTGCAGCGCCGAACCTTTACTGACCTGGTAAGCCGCTGGATAGTCTTTGTACATGGGTATCGCCCTCGCTCAGTGACGTAAGGATTGGCTGAACATGCTCAACAACAAACGCTCGGAGTCGTCCAGATACGTCTCCATGGCCTCGCCGGCGGAGGTTCTGTCCCCCTCGGCCAAGCACTGGTAAATGCTCCGGTCACGCATCAGCCAGGGCGCCTGAAACTGCGCTTCGTCCGGCGCGTTGCAAAACACCAGGCGCAACTGTGCGACCACATTGGTGAAGAACTCATCGAACAGCGGTGAATCCAGCAGCCCCACCACATGCTGATGGAAGCGCAAACCATGGGTACCAACGGCGCGCCAGTCTTCACGTTCCCGGGCCAGTTCAGCCGCTTCGATGGCATCGAGCATGAGATCGGACTGCTGCTCACGCAGGGGGCGGGCGTGGGCGATCGCCTGCAACTCGAGCGTGCGTCGGACCCGGAACAGGTCCCGAACATCGTCATGACCAAGACGGCGGACCACCACGCCCTTATGCCGGACATAAAGGGCCAGGCCCTCCTGACCCAAACGGTGCAGTGCTTCACGGATCGTGTTGCGAGAGGCGTTGTAACTGTTGACCAGCTTGCTTTCCACCAGCGGCATGCCAGGCAGCAAGCGACCACCGATGATATCCGCCCGCAGTTCCACGGTGATCTGGTCCGCCAGGGATAAACCGTTGCTCATGGAGGCGCCTCTGGATTGTTCAACAACTTTTGATCAATCAGCGAACAATTATCGTGCCAACCCCCCCTGAAATTCCGAGCATCAAAACCTGTCAGAACCCTGTACCTACCAAGAAAGCCTAGAAGAAGGAGCGGCGTGATCTGACCATCCTTGGTTAAAATGGCGCTCTAGATGTGGAGGTTTCTCAAATGCGTTATTCAGCAGACCATAAAGCCCAGACTCACCAACGCATTATCAAAGAAGCTTCGGAACGCTTTCGCCGTGATGGAATAGGCGCAACGGGGTTACAACCCCTGATGAAGGCCCTGGGTTTGACCCATGGCGGTTTCTACTCCCACTTCACATCCAAGGATGAGCTGGTAGAAGAAGCACTCAGCTCAGCGGCCCAAGACCTGGATGCCCATTGCGCCACCTTGTTCGCACAAGCGCAGCCGCTAGAGGCGTTTATCGACAATTACCTGTCCGAATGGCACCGGACGTCCCCCCATCTGGGTTGCCCGCTACCGACCATGAGCGCGGAGCTCGGCCAACGTGGCCAACCCAGCCCCATCACCGATACCGTGCTTAATGCCAGGCTCGCGCAACTGGAAGGCACCCTGGAAGGCGATAACAAAGCGCAGCGCAGCCTGATGATCATGTCGACCCTGGTGGGTGCGCTGATGCTCTCGCGCAGCGTGGAAAACGCTGAATTGGGCAAGCGGATACTGGATGTTGTGGCTAATGGACTGAAGGAGCAGGAGCGCAAGTAACACCGCGCACTCCGGGTTGGCCATTGCCCATAGCAAGCCGCGACACGGTTTTTCAAGAAATCGGAGGGCGATCCAAAGTCGTAGCCGAACTCCAGACAACGCACGACGGTTATGAACGCGTGCCGCCTGAAATCCCTGAGGCGCTGAAACATCCGTGATTTCGCCGCTGACCCACTTCCAGAGCAGAAGCTCCCTGACATGCCAGAGACCGGTCGAAGTCCGGCCTCTGGTGATTACAAAATCAGATCAATTAACCTCGAGCTTGTCCCGATTGCGCTCCAGGATAGTCTTGCCAATCCCCTTGACCTCCAACAACTCATCCACTGAAGCAAAGGGACCGTTCTCTTCACGATAGGCAACAATCGCCTTGGCCTTGGCCTCGCCAATACCGAAGAGCTCGCGCTGCAGTGCGGCCTGGTCAGCGGTATTGATGTTGATCTTGCCACTCTGCGCGGTTGCCAGCTCCACGGTTTCCGCAGAGCTGACCGGCGCTTTGACCAGAGGAGCCGCTTGAGTGGTAAGCGAAAGACTCGCCAGGAAGGCAAAGATCAGAGAAAGGAAATACGAGTTTTGCATAATGACGCTCCATGACATCGAGTGAGGAAAGCAGCTTTTCCGAAGCTGCCTTCCAAACCTAGGTGATGCGTGGAGCAAGTCAAAGGCGGGAAAGTTACGGCGTATGTAGATTCAGGGCTTGAGGCGTTGCTGCTGATAAACCCAGTCGACAATTTCGCCATCCGGTGTATAGCCACTCACCGTCTCACGGAGCAGTTGGCGAACCCTTGCATAATCATCTGCGTCCAGCGCAGCAAGGAGCTCACTGAGCTTGGCCTTCAGTGAATCCCAAGGCAGATGGTCTTCATTGGCGCTCATGATCATCGGATGCTGCGTAGCCACTACGTTGTCACCAATCAGCAACTCTTCGTAAAGCTTTTCACCAGGACGTAGACCGGTAAACTCAATCGCGATATCGCCGTGGGGATTTTTTTCCGAGCGTATGCTCAGCCCGGAGAGATGAATCATCTTTTCTGCCAGCTCGACACTTTTGGCCGGGTCGCCCGTGTCCAACACAAAAACATCACCCCCCTGCCCCATCTACCCCGCCTGAATAACCAACTGCGCCGCTTCCGGAATGGTCATAAAGTAGCGAGTAATTT
>Ga0194135_10000318_pt1 | contig 28161 bp, 36 predicted proteins | sample LitLau_LLRF_2013_FD_134024 | JGI IMG/M metagenome (GOLD analysis project Ga0194135, IMG submission 134024) | Freshwater sediment microbial communities in response to fracking from North America - Little Laurel Run_MetaG_LLRF_2013 (version 2) | ecosystem: Environmental > Aquatic > Freshwater >... | reverse complement strand
ACTCGCACCCTAAGCGAGTATCATACCCCTAGACCATTGAGCCAAGGTGAGGGAAGATGGAAAATTAAAATACTTGAATTTGATTCCGGAGATCCCGGTTTTAACCTGAAGTCCAAGTGATGCAGATTATTTTTGCAGATCATAAGCTCTGTTTGCTTAAGTGGCTTTTATGATAAAAAGCAACTGAATGCATTCAGGTAGTCTCATTCGTTATTGTATGAGAAATGAGTTAATGTACATTAGACATATGAGACATTAGAGAATTGATGGGCATTGTTTCTTTTTTCGAGCTGTTATAATGTTGAATACAAATCGGAATATAAAAGCTTTTTCATGAGAGGAAAATGGTGAGTTTTAGGTTGGATTATGAACTTACAATTAGAGGATGCAATTACATTGAGTAGAACGGAAACTACATTCAAATTAATTAGTACTGATTTTTCCGTGGTTTACAATTTAATTTATTCAACCATTGGTACGTTTATATTTTAGGGACAACTCACGATGGATTACGCTATTATTGTAGATAGATGAGTCACTTTAGTGTATACTTTTCACATAACAAATTAATTGTGTTTTATTAATACTGACATGAACTGAACACCCGTAATGTAGTAAAAAAATAATGAAACTACACCATATCACAGACAGTGTAAAATGCGAATGTTGCACGAATTTATCGAAATTCAGGTTTAAGTCTCCATAAGCCACGCCCTTCAACTCTTCTGAAGGAACACAGTTGTCCGAGCATTTGTTTGAACAATGGTGTTTGCTGGCTGGGAAGTCGTTCCTTAAATCGATCTACCAATTCTTCAGTTGTCGCCTGTCCATCTACCATAGCTTGAAATGCAATGAATTCCCTTATGTCTCTTAGAAGTTCCAATTGCTCTGTTTTAATATCAGTAGTATCACTGCTCTCACTAGAGTCGCCTGGAATCAACGATCTTCTTGCTTTGATTATTCCAAGTAATTGCTCAGAAGACATAATTCCTTCTGGCTTTTTGTCGTCTTTTATGGAAGGTCCTGAGAAGTAGTTGCTGTTGTCTTCTTCAGTATTGTCTTCTTGTATTGTCTTACTGGTAGTCAAAATCTGATCTCCTGGGCTAGTTGAGGTGGACGGTTTACTAAAAGTAGCTTTTTTCTTACCAAATCGAAGCTTGGGCTTAGCTGGTTCTTCTCTAACTACGCCTTGATTTCCAGTCCAATTTACGTGACCACTTTCAGCATTCCAACATAAATCTCGGTCTCGTTTTAAAACGGATATGGCTCTTTTAGCCACAACTTCAGCCTCCTTTTCCACCAGCATATAGTCAGCTTCATCTGTATCTACGATTTTGTCATGTCTTAAAGCTGCATGGACCCCAGATTTAGAAAATAATTTCGACAAAACGTATTCATCTTGTTGTACATTCTTTTTCTTCTCCAACTCTTCCTCTTCTTTTTGTTGCAAGTTTCGTTGTTTCACCAAATTGGGCACACCTTTGAACTTTCCAGAGGAACTTTCTTTTGGCCTGCGAGTCTTCTTTACTTTGATTTTAGACCCTGTTCCAGCAAATATTGCTTCTGACTCTGTTCCTCCTTTAGTACCTTCATTGAATGTAAAGAGCTCAAGCAGATCATTACTTTTGAAGAAACGCTTTTGTTTTGGGTCTTTCAAGACTCGATTCGTCAAAAACTGCTTGAAGATTTGTCTGTGATACATTTTTTCTTCGATTGTTCCTGATAGAATAAGACGATAGATTGTAACTTGCCGCAGTTGTCCAATCCTCCATGCTCTTTCTCTGGCTTGTAAGTCCGTTGATGGATTCCAGTCCGGATCATACAAGAGAACTCGATTTGCTGAAGTTAAGTTCACACCTAATCCCCCAACTCTGGTAGTTAGCAAGAAGATGAAAACGCCAGGATCCTAGATGATAATACACAGCTTATTGTACAAATTTATTTTTAAAAACACTATAAAGCAAAGTTTTAAAATGTATTCGAAATACCTCATTGAACTTTTGTATCAATGGTTGACGAGAACTGATCGAAGTTGCTCCGTCTAACCGTAAATAAGCATATTTACACTGTCGAACAAACTTTTCCAAAATACACAGCATCTGAAATTAGAAATGAAATATTCGAATTGTAATTCTGAAATAACTTATTTAAGAAGCATTAATATACTATAGTCCAGATTATTATTAACCTGACGGCTCTGCGTGAATAGAAGTACTTTGTGGCCTTGTTTATGCCAAAGCTTAAGTAACGTTTCAACCACCACCATTTTTCCCGACTTCCTCCAATCTCCAAAAGACTCCTCCGCCTGATCAATTTCAATATCAGATCCTTCATCATCTACTTCGCCAGCCTGTGGTGACGTAAAGTCCGAAGAACTTCTTATGATCCCAGCTTTAGTGATAGGAAGTTGCTTATGATATCTCGGATTTTCTTTAATGACCTTCGGACCCCCATCAAACAAGTGAGGATGATTGCAGATTTTTCTTAAATTAATAAGGCCCACAAATAAGTTGTGTTTTCCATGTATAATGGAATCAATTTCTTTCGAGTCGATGTAAGACTTGTAAAGAGTCTTTTGATCGTCCGTCATCTTGCAAAACAAAACCTACACAATATAGGAATACTGGGTGATCACTTTGATCGCTAAACATTAAAAGATTTTGACGAAAACCAACCTGCTCATTTTTCTCAGGTAGATGCAAATGCTTCTGAACATCAGACTTCATACGTCGAAGTAAGTATGGATTAATCATATCACGTAAAGCTTTAGCACATTTATAAGCTACTGCAACCTATTGTACAAATACAAATTGAAACTCATGGACAAATATAACCGAAAAAGTGAGTGTAAATTGATATTGACAATAGTTACTTGAACTTGAGTGGCATTGGAATATCCACCTTGTGTAATTGGCACCGCAAATTGTTCCATGAAAGTAGGAAGAGTACCTAGCTTTCCAGGATAAACGAAGTCGAAAAGAGACCACAGCTCTTTTAAATGGTTTTGAAGTGGTGAACCTGACAATATGATTCTGTGAGGTGTTCGTACTTGCTTTACAACTACAGTTATCTGCAAGATTGGATAATCACATTCAAATTCAACTTTAAAATCTTCTAACCGATAGGTAAATCGTATGTCCAAACAATACCTGAGCGTCTGGATTTCTGATTTTGTGCCCTTCGTCTAAAATGCAGTAGTGCCAAGGATATTTTAATATTTCGTTTTGATTGTTAACTAGACCAGTATAACTAGTAATAAGAATTCCTCTGCCTTCCTGTACCGACTTAACCAAGCTTGATTTGGTTCCTGCAAATACGATGAATTTATGTAGAGCATTATATAATGCTTATAGTTCCGATGTGCGTAGTAAAATAATAATTGTACCCGAATAAGATCCAGATTCGTGTAAAATGACTACACGAAATGGAGCCCACCAGGTATGAAACTCTTTAACCCATTGATGCATCACAGTAGCTGGTGTAACAAGTAAAACCGGTCCTAATCCACGATATCTGTTACAAAAAATCGTGGAAGTTATTTTTAAGACTCTAACTAAGAAAATTATGTGCACTTACTCCGAAAATCGGAATACTAAATTAGAACACGACAAAGCAATCAGAAAATTGATCACTTGAATTGTTTTTCCAAGTCCCATTTCGTCTCCTAATATCCCACCGCATCTCTGTTGGTGTAACTCCCATAACCATTTCACACCCACTTTCTGATATCTGATGGCAAAAATGAAATAATTTCAGTTATTCAAATGGTGCTCATAAAACAAATGTCTACTCCAGTTAATATGATTTAGCTGATGCCGTACGTGTACAAGCTTTCCCACAGGTGCATCGGCAACTTGAAACCACCTTCAAAAGTCTGAAACTCGCCTGTGAATCTTGTCTCGTTTTCTTTCCATTGCTGAACTCGATTTAGGTAGTACTTTAAGTCCCCATCATCGGATTCTCGCTTCACTAACACAGGAAGTATCAGGATTAATTAAGAAATGTAAAAATGAGATTCAAAATTTTAAATTACGTCTTTTTGCAGGTTTGTCGTAGTCACTTTCATAGTCATCGTCACTTTCTTCGTCAGTAGATTTCTCAATTAGCGTCTTTTTTGCATATTTTCTGCTTCTTTTATCCCGTTTTTTGTGAGCAATAGATTTGTCTTCAGCAGGATCGTAATCTGAGTCAATTTCTTTTTCTGAAGGTACATAGTCACTATCTTCTTCATAATCGAGATAAAATGATGACTTTTCGGCTGCAGATTTTCCAGGACGTTTTCTTAAGTCACTGTAGAAGTTTCAATTTGCAATGTATACATTAATAGCAAAGCTACAAAAACAGAAAAACACTATTTAACGCACCTTGGATCTTCGCTTTCATTTGTTCCTAGGTCATATTTCCTTTTTCTTTTTTTCGGGAACATCACGTTCATATCAATTGGATTCTTAGACTTTTTGAACTTAGGACTTATAGATTTCTGGCTAGACGGTTCATCCTTTTCCCTTTCCTTCTTTTTGCGTCTTCCGCTCTGAAGGGCCTTTTGATCCCTGAGGTATTTATTGAAGTCCAAAAAGCTGTCTCTAAAATCAACAAGATCAAAATTACTAAATCACATCACATCACATCAAAATTATCTTGCAGGCGAAGATTTGATAGTCGCAGTAAATTACTTCTTAGTAGTTGCTATTTCCACACTGCCTCCAAACGGGGTCGATTCTCCACAGCGTATTAATCTTTCTTGCTCTGTTTCTTCAACTTCTGGGGCTGAAACAACTAAATTATTAACAAACAGCTTCGACGTTGACGGCGCTGAGTTTCTTTTACTCGGATTCTCTTTAGAAGCATTCCGTTCAAGAGCAGTTCGCAAAATCGAGGACCCTGAAAACGCTTCAACCGCTTTAGCAGGAGTACTAAACACTCCGGTCTTCTCTCCTGAATCATCTTTTTCACCAGACAATACATCCCCTTCGGTGCTTGCCACTTCTTCTTGCTGATTGTCTTTTTCTGATAGCAATTCATTCTGCTGTTTTTCAAAATGTTCTTGAATCCTCGACACCAGATTTTCTTCGAACTGTTCCCTGTCCACCAATTCCGTTCCAAGACACTTTAGCACATCAGCATCAGCGTCGAACACGTTCATATCCGTTTCAGCCCCTGAAGTCTCGCTGGTCATCATTTCCTATCTGAAATCAAAAGTTGTAATCAGTATTACAAAGATGCGGTACGAACAAGTGTAGGTCCCTTGATGTTCTGAGGAGGTCTGATGAACTCAACTGTTGAGTCTACAATAACTTTACTACCGTTATATTCGTCTGTTCAAGCTTTGCCAAATCTTACCTGAGATTTGAAGATGACAATTTCAAAGACTAAAGTTATAGCTTTTCCGTCCAGACATGTCAAAACTTTAGCGAATAAAGAGAAGGGCCCAACGCAATTGTCCGCAATTATTGAAGGTCGCAAGGTGAATGTTATTGTAAAGTAGGGTAAAATCGTCGACGGATGAATTGAGAGATTCGCGGCTGATCGTGCTCTCTCTTTCACTTTGTGTCTCTATCACCGTTTCAGTCAGCTCAGCATTTCTACACTGCATTGTAAGATTGTAACTCTCATCTTTATTAATGTCAATTAAGGCAAGTGTAAGCTTTTTATTTCAAAAATCAATCTCGTTTGACAGCATCCAAATAAATCGGATCAAACTGAACAATCATAATTAATCCAGGTTTGAAGTTGATCTTGGTGTCTGCTCGAGTTTCAAATCGGTAGTTTTTAAACAAGTGACAGATTCCAACTCGCATGGATTCATAAGCGAACCTCATTCCGATACAATTGCGGTGTCCAAATCCAAAGGAAGTGTACGCGTATGGATTTATGTTCCCTTTGTTCTCTTGCATGAATCTTTCCGGTTTGAATTCGTCCGGGTCATCGTAGATTTCAGGATTTCGATTTGCTGCCCATGATGGAATCATGACTGTGATACCTTTCGGGATCTTGATGCCTTTTTCAGGGCATTCCCAGTCTTTATTGCAAACTCGCTCTGGTCGAATGAAAGTTGGGTACAGTCTTGACACTTCTGTTATGCAAGCATTGAGATAAGACATCTCTGAAAGAGTTTCGTAATCTATTCGTCCGTTATGCTTTTCTTCGACTATGGACTTTATCTCTTCGTACAATTTCGATTGAGCTTCCTGATCTTTTGCTAAATGGTACGCGAGGAAAGACATCGTTGTACTAATTCTGTCAAATCCTGCTAGAAACAGATTCGTAGCTTGACCTAGTAATGTAGTCTCAGTGATTCCTAATCGTCGGAAATCTGGAGTTGATAAGCTTTCCATCAATTCACTCATGATTGTTATGTAGTCATCCTGTTTTTGATTGACGCTACTTTTGCGAAGTCTCATCAAATTCAAGAATGTTTCTGGCATATTCGGATCTAGTACCAAAGTTGGCTCGAACCTCGATAAGAAAGGGAAGACCACTTTTTAAACAGAGAAATAAATATTGCAAACTTTATTGTAAGACTATACACTGGTTATTTGTAGTATTTACTCACACGTCCATCTGTAGAACGATGATACACTTTGACCATCTCCTATCAAACGCTTGCAAGCAACATAGAACTCATTGGATTCTGACGGTTCAATTTGCATGGAAAATAGGCATCTACCTATTGCATCGACAGTGTAAGTGCAGAATCGTCTGAAAAGTTCAAACACAATAGGGAACGCATTGTACGATCTGTTTAGAGCTAATAATATAAATTATGTTTTTCTTACTCTCGGGTGTCAATTTTAACTCGTCCCGCAGGACTTTTTGACATTTCTAGATTTAATTGCTTTACAAATTTGACCATAGAGTCATTCATGTTGTTGCTGTACTGTTTGATCTTTCCAGATGAAAACAACTTTGTTTGCGTGACGCGCATTTTCTTCCACTTCTCTCCAGGAAGGTAATCAAGAATTTCATTGACAATTGGATTACCAAAATCAAAGGACTCCCTGTCAAAGAAATGTGCTGTATCTTTTACGAATATCTGACGAATAAGGTCAGGGTCCGCCACGAAGATCAGTGGAGTCCTTCCTTGGTACAACTTAAAATCAATTAAATGATTTTTGATAAGGGCTCAGTACTTATTGTAATCGCATAAGTATGAAATTAAGCTTTCTTACTCCCCAAACTGGACCGTATCTATGAAATCGTTCGATATCATCATGTTGCTGCACCGTTTTATGAATGTCTGGCACGCTTCCCAGTAAAAATTTCGGTGGAATCACTGGAAAGCCTAACCCATCTAGCTTTCCATAGTTCTTCCGTGCAAATTGAATCAGATAACAAACTACGCAAACTGTAAATCCTAAAACTAGAGACACGATCATTTCGTAGCAAATTATGAGTGCAATCAAACCTAGGATATGACAGTTAACTGACTGAGCTGAGCTCAAGCGACATTTTAGAAGAGTTATTGGCACGGCTGAAAATTACTTGTAGGAATGAAGAATACATTAGTCTACGCCTTTGTGCTACTGTGGAGGACTCATTAAGACAAACAGAACACACCAGTGCATGTCAGTCTACACATAACATGGTATTATGAAGATTACAATTTTATTATACGCTATGTAATACCAGAATACAGTACTGAATATTATGTGTGTATTAAATACACTCACAGCCTTTATCTGTTTCGTTATCTCCTTTAATTCGTGTTCAAGTGAGGAGATTTGACACCCGATATTTAGACTAATGACTTAGGATCCTATGATCTCAGACTTCTCATAACTTCATATGAAATATGAAGCATCCGGTTCAAATATTCTTCAATTCTTCTATGCTGGCTGTTCATAATATTTATAGAGAAAAGAATAGAAATGTTTATGAAGTAATAGAATGCACATAATCATCTTCAAGTAATAACTCGAATGGGCGTAATGGGATTTCATTAAATTGTCAATTGTATACTGCTCTACTTTCCGGTATAAGTAGTAACCGAAGTGTGGCGATTTCAATTGATTTCATCAGCTACTTATGACTCAAGCCTCAAACTATATTTCTTGGCAAGCGCAAAAAGCAAGCAGCAAATATAGTACACCAACTTATTTCAAATTTTCTCTGAAAGTATGTAACTCTTTGTTTTCAATTGACAACTGCAAGAAAATTAAAGCATTCTTGTTTGTATTATTAATGCTCAACTTTGAAAACATAGTACGTGTATTGATTTATTTCTTACATGCCACTACTTCACACTCAATCTTCTTGAAGAAATCGCATTCTTACGTACATCAAGATAGACTTCATTTAGTTCAGAGTTACTTATTATAATGATTATGGAATTAAATGATACATGATAATGAACACAAATTGCAAACTCAGTATCTGGATCTAGGAATTAAGTTTTTATTTTGAACTACTTACTACTGTAAAGCGAGATTACAAGCATGAACTGTTTATAATGCAGTTTCGATAAATAAGTACATGATTATTCAAGACTTGTTTTATTAGCATTTATAACGAACAAACTGGACAAATAGCACGATAATTTTGTTTCGCGAGTACATATAATTGACCATTATAAGAAGGTTGCATCTCCCATTGATTTTGAGACGTCGGAATCAGCGAAAAATTTTCCTAGTAAAGAACAATGAAAATGAGCTTCATCGAGTTCATGGAAATCCACAATAAACTTCCAACCAACTGAAGATGTTGGATCTCTTGCCAAAATGAAATCTGGTACATCTGTCGCATTAACAAACGTCATTCCTGCAGATATGAGGAGCTTGTGAATTTCATCCTTATCGCTAGCAATTTTAACAGGAGGCGTGAATATATCCAAGTTGGGATTGTAGTGGGTATCATCATTACAGACATAGCGAAACACAGCCACCCGTTTTAAAGTCTTTATGCTCAATATCTTCTTTAAAAAAGTGGCAGTTACTCTGCAACTATCAACAGATCTAATGGCTATTCGCTGTAAGGAAGGGAAAGCTATTGGAAAGTATTCAATAAAACTATTAGTCCACGTGCACACATCTAAATACATTTCTTCTAAACTTTTGAAAATAAGTTCGTCGCGCATAATTTTTTTTGTCCAGCCACCTATTTGAACCTTACTCAAGGCCATACTTTGTAACACACTTCTGCATCTTGCCAAGTCACTTCCTAATGATAACTGACACCCTCCTGGTGAAAATATGCTGATGCGTGTTAAGAATTGGCACTTATTGGCAATACGGAAAGGTGAAATAGCCTTATAAGCCGATCCACTATCAGAGCATTTTAAGTTAACGCCTTGTAAAATTAGAACTTGTAAGTCGTCTGTCGGGATGGTCTCTGCCAATATCTGACAAGATGTTAAACATAATGCCTTCAAAGGGTACTTCGACGATCCATCGAAACCGGCGATTATTTCGTTTGCCTCGTGATTGATCGGGAAAGATAAGGTCAGACTATGTTCCGCATGATCAATTTCCAAGAGTTTAATTCCTTTCACGTCAATGCAGACATTTACTCCAAGGTTCCATAGAGTTTTCAACGTCCATGGGACAGATGACTCCGGCCCAGTTTCGAAGAATAAAAATTCTTTTGTCGATAGCCCATCCTTAAAGGTGACGTCCGGAAGAACACTACTGTAGTCTTTTTGCTGATAGAAAACAAATCTTTTCAAGTTCTTAAGATAAACACGATTTTCCGCAACTTTCACAGGTCCTGAAGCTACAAAAGGATTCGTATGGTTTAAAGAATCCAAAAATGAAACATTCCGTAAGATGATTTCCTCTACTGGATGCATCATTTCTTGATTGAACACTTCAAGTAATAACTGCGAAAAAGGTACAGAATAATCATTCCGTATGAACTGATAGTCCGTTGGAGGTATTTGGTGGACCCAAGGCTGTAATTCAATAACAGGTGGTGGATCTGGTTCAGTCTGTATTGACATTAAAGGGGGAATTCCTAAGCTAGATGGCTGAGTTGACATCGGCAAATCCCAAGGAATTGTATTGGAAACCGCAAGTTGTTGTATTCTTCGCTTTGCGACTAGAGTCGTATTCTCCATCGTTGGTGACACTTTTAAACTTGGTAAACTTTTATGAATTGCAGGTTGCAGTTGAGGCTGCGGCACCGGTTCTTGTAATGGAGAATATGGAGATTCAACTGTGAATTAAACATGATTCATGCGATCAAATACACTGTGAGTGTTAAAAGAACATAGTGAATTTAATTAGACATACTCTTACTTGAGTTTCTTGGTTTCACATTCAAATTCAAAGAGTTGTCAGAAGGATCAATGAAAGTTTTCAATACTTGAACATACTCAGTAGTGTTCAAAACTCCCGAGTCTTTCACGTCTGCCAATATTTTATCATATGGAATTTGCGTGTATCTCACATACATCCGGGCACCTTTTAAAGTTTTGCGGATTTGTTCTGGGGATGTTGAAACATTTTTAAGCTTACATTTATACCTGGCCCACCTGTTTTAGAAAAAAAATGCACAGTATAATAACATTATTAGTCCTGCAATGTTATTTCTCATATAAAAACCTCATAACAGCCTTGAACACCGTCAATTCATCAGCTCCGAGATTATCATCTTTAAGAAGTCTACAAAGCACAGAGTAACTAGCACATACGAATTCCTCGGCTTCCAAAACGCCCACAGCGTTGCTAATCAGAGAGAAATATTTGTCAATAACTGTTCAATAACGTCCCGTGAGTAAAGGTTAAGTTGTTTGTTTAGTTTAAAAACTTCGAAAATACCTATGAATATAAGTCAAACTATAATGCTCCAATTCTCTGTCTCCCAGCTCCATAGATAAACCTAACAGGTATACCGAATTTGCTGGGGAAATTTCGATATTCTTTATAACTTGAAGAGCCTGCTGAGGAAGCTCCGTAAATCCAAAATCGTTCGCTACTTTCAGAAACTGAGCCAGATCATGCATCTGAAGTTCATCGGTATACACAAACTGAAAATTGTAAGACATTCATAAATTATCCATAATCAACTACTTAGTGAAATATTATGCTTGGCAAATGTTGTACCTTTAGAAGTCTGTTAAACATCGGCACAGTCATATTCGGCAGTTTAATTTCAGTCAGCCCTTTCACCTCATGAGAAGCGATGATATTCTCGAAAACGAGTGAAGACAGTCTAAGAATGAGTTTGTGTGCGGGTATTCGTACTTCTTCCTTTCCGATGAGAAATTCGATGTCCTTATACACCGAGTCATGTTCCAAAGCGAATCCCAAGCGGTATCGAACACTCTTGTCTCTCCAGAAAATATCCAACAGAGGTTTGCTGTGACCACTTTCACCTTCACCCCTTCTAGGCTTCTTCGGTCGCTTTGCACTCTTAGCATTCATTTTTTATTTCTGCAAAATGAGTTAATACAAATGTTTCAAATCAATTCATACAGCCTTCAATGCCTTCACATCCGAAACAATCGATAAGTACAATTACGGCAGTTAACACTTACCTCAGCCTCAGCCCAGTCTTGATATCTGACATGGAAAATAATTCATGATCATGAAAAGTGAAGCAGTGAAAAGCAACGATTTTGCTACAGAGTGAAAACGGGTTGGCAACTCCAGCTCGAACTACGAAAGTAAACAGGAAGCCTTTTCCCGCCCGAAGCAATTCAACAACAAATGACTCTGGTCTGTGAGACGATCATTATTAATGGCGTTTAGAGTTTTGATGAAACCGATGCAACTTAAGTTCCGTAAAAACTTGAATGACCCACAGGTGAATGTCTTCGATTCCTAAACGATAATTAGGAGATTCACAAGGAACCTTGAAACTATTGTCATAAGTGGTGTGATTTGTTCGGAAAGATAAGAAGGTAACGCGAGTCATATGGATGACATTACTTAAAGCTGTGAGTTGGTTTTCGAAGACATTATGCCCCAGTTCCAAGAAAAGCTTTCAATTCCTTCAGTGTCAGATAGGCGCAGAAATTATTTATTTATTTGAATTAGTATCCAAGTTTATCGTTTAATGATGTTCTGCCATCCCCTCGTTGGTCTTCAGGTGGGACCCACACGTCGTATTTAGGATCAGATTTATCATAAGCTCCAAAATTGGTGTTGTCTTTCTTAACTTTCGGTCGAGGCTGGCGATACCTTGGCTTCTTTTTTCTTTTGTTACTTGCTTTTGGCTCATTTTCTCTTTCTCCGTCTTCATCATCATCTTCTTCTGAGTTCCCGGAGGATGATTCGTTATCTAAGGCCTGAGCTGCAGTCACTGCTGGTGGACTTAGCCTTGGAACCTTTCGTGGTATAGGTTCACTAGAGTCGGCGTCGTCGTCTTCTTCTTCAACTAACATTGTAGACGCTTCAGCAACTGATTTTGATGAGTCTGGGACGGCATATTTAGCTGCTACCACACGAGGGCCGAATAATTTCAATTTAGGTTTCTCCGTAGGAGGTTTCTCATCCTTCGTTGATTTGTCAGAAGAAGAGTCTGAGGTCGTTGATATTGGTTTTGTATCATGCATAGACTCCCCAGTCTTTGGTGAAACTAACGTATCAGATTTCCTTTCTTCTTTCTCTGTCGAACCTGATTTAACAATTTCGATTTTTGTTTTAACTGGGAGACTCAACTGCGACGGAAGACTTGCTGGTCTGGCAATATCTCTTAACTTTGAAATTCGTTTGAGCTCCTCAGTCTGCTCTCGTATTTTTGTTTTCAGTTTCTTAACATCAATAGTGCCAGACTTTAAATTATTCACGTAATCATCTAAATCAACATCATCATCTTGTATTGAATTCATTTTTTGAGCTTTTTGCAACTGTGTCTGAAGAGAGGTAATTTCCATCTGGATTTCTTCAGCTTGTTTACACTAAAAATAAACCAGAGCAGAGGAAATAGTTTAAATGCGTGATTTGCAGAAAACGTTATTTAGATTATTAGATCAATTACCAAAGATTCGTAGGTTTCTACTTTGTGCTCCAGCTTGCCAGCTATTTTCATTCTGTTCTGTCGTTTCTTCTCTACACTGCCAGTTCTATCTAAAAACGTATCTTCGTCACTAGAATAGTAATCTTGTTCTTCCCAGTTTTTCTTTTTCAACTGAGTTCTACTTTCTGAAAATATAAAACTGTGTAATGTGTCGTGCATGGCATTGAAAAATATTCCACCAGAAATTTAGAGTGAAGCCCATTACCTTGATTCGACTGCCGGAGAACCCCATACTGGTCTAAAATTTGACAGGCCTGTAATGCAGCTTGAGCGACGGCTTCCTTCTTCTTCCCTTTGTGATCAACTTCAGCAAATACAGCTTGACCTCCGGGACCATCAATGGGTAAACTAACACAGAATTAATACATAATTAGACCTGGCTTTTATGTGATTCTAATTTTTTAAACTTACTTAATCCTGCAAACAAATTGACCAGGAGCCTTCTCACGACAGTCATACTCAAGATCGAACCCTTCTCTATCAAACCAACTTCGGAGAGTTTTCTTTGGGTTGTCAAAGCTGTCACTTGCTTCGAAATTTATAGCAAAGGGATTTTCTCTCATATCAGATTCCTCTTCAGCGTCATCGGCTAGCAATAGAAAACTCCTATTAGAAATACCAAATACCTTCTCAATATATATGAATCTATAATAGTTATCTTACCCATTCCCCATCCGCAACCATCGTCTTCCTTTTTTACTTCATCTTTGCCATCTGACATCATAGCTTGTAGTTTCTTTCTTTCCAGCTCTTTCTGAAGCTTTTCATTCTGCAACTCCGTAACAGTTTTTTCACTCTCTTCTTCTTCATCTTCTGACGGTCCATTTAAAATGTACAGTCGGGCAGAGTTTCCAAATTTTAGTACATGTCCAACTTTTAACCGGTAATATCTGTTATTAAAACGATGTGAAAATACTTTTCAGTTATAAAATCATAACTACGCGTGTAGTAATTTTCTAAAATGAAATAACAACAAACTTCTAACCTTTTAGGAAATATTTGATTTTTGTTGATAAATGTTCCATGAGAAGAATCTAAATCATATATGTAAAGGCCTGGATTAGTTGGAATTTCTTGTCCATCATCTTCCAGATGGTTCTTTTCCATCTTGTCATCTCCTTTGATAAATTGGAATATGGCATGCATTCTAGACACCGTTGGATTTTCTGCAACAATATCACAAGCTGGGACCCGTCCAACGATATAAAACCCTTTCTCTTCCAGACTACTGAATTTGATGGAGTCAACAATCGTTCCTCCTTTAAGTATTTCGAAACTGTAACGAGTATCAGGCCTACTCGCAGCCGCTTCTGGCGGACTGTATTTAAGCGATCCTAGAATTTCCATGTACTTTGCTTTCTTTTCGGCAATTTTTTGCGCTCTCAACTTCTGATCTACAACTTCACTCGGTTGGGCCGACTTCTGAATCTTCGGACTGTCGGCAGCTGCAGCAACTTTTCTAGGAGGACCCATCGTGGGCCCTCGTGTTGGTGGTCCCATTGACGGCGGGGGCATCGTTTTGTCGAGGTCTGAAACAAGGAATCGTTACTTTTTATATCAACTATATTCGGTTGCATTTACATTCGGTAACTGCACAATAGGTACACCGCCTTAAATGCAAGTTTAATAGTTAAAATCTCTCATTTTTATTTTACCCATGGGAAGAACGGGCTCTTCCGTTTTGACCTTCTCGACTTTTTCTGACTCGTCGTCCGTGCTCTTCATACTTGAAATCGAGTTATCTTCCTCGACACTCATGATTCTTGAGCTGTAATAATATTCAAATTCGAATTTATCTTCCAGTTGAAAACTAAACAGACATGCTCCACAAACACGTAAATATTGCACCTTATACACTTACAGTCAATCTCCTCGATATGTTTTTTGTCCTGCAGTCAAACCATAAGTCAAAACAAATTAGAACACACCAAATAATTAGTAACCAGAGACTAAACTGACGTTATTTCACAAAATCAATTAAGTTGCATTGAAGATAAGCCGCAGTGCATTCGCATTCAAGCGACGACTATTGACACTTTCGAGTGAAAGTTCCCTCTCTGTCCTTTCTATGACACACACGCACTCTCAGGCTGCAACCTCCGAACTCTTCTGTGCCACTCTTGAGCAGTCTCATCTCATCATTCGAAACGGTCTCGAATACGGCCAGTAATGATTTTCATATCAATTTCAGAATGAATTAGAAATGCAAATGAAGGTGATGGAACTGAATGGATAAAACGACAAGGTACGCATTGCAAGGTTAGACGCAGGATGCATTTTATCATTTAGGTTCATTGGATGTCGACTTTTAGAGTTTCTGAGCATATGCCTAAATGTCACTTCAGGTTTGATCTGTATTGTTGAAGATACAACTGAATAAGTAGAAGAAGCCCTAATTGTCAGGATATGAACTTGATGATAACACAGCGGACACTAATCTGCAAATCTATCTTCATATGCATGCACATACATATATGATGATGATGCACTCAGCAGAATAGGCAAAACAGGATAGGAGCAGTTGTTGTACATGTTGTAACTTTGAGACCGGGTGGTAGTGTATATTAGTACATTGATGTAAGAGCTCTCATTTATCGATCTGTGCATTATTCCGTGCGATATCTCTCTGCGTTTGCCAAATGTTCAATCTCAGGCAGCATCTCCGAAGGGAATCATGAGAAGAGGTGAAAGAGCGAACACAAGACGAACTCGCGTTTCCATCCTGCCACCATTGTACTAGTAGTATACACTTATTAAGATTTCCAGGGATCATTCGGATCATTTTTAGTGAGTCTACATGAGCTCACATTTTGAGAGTGAGCTCCCACCACCACCACCAACAACATAACAACACTTTACGCAATCTCATCTTTCCTTCTCCGAGAGAGCTTTTAAGCCTAAAAAGCCACCCGACCCGTCATTTCTCAAGGTTCTTTTTTCAGAGTCCCACCACCACCAGTCCCTCGTCTCACGTAAGAGAAGGGACCCTTGCCACAGGCTCCGCACTCCGTCACTCGTATACACACTAGTACTAGTCAGAGTACTAGTGGCTATTGTTGTTATTATTGCGTGCACACTATCCGACTCTTACCTATACGAAAGAATCTTTCACTGTTGTTATGCTACGCTGCATCTCACTAATCTCACATAATACAAGTCAGTTGGGTCTAGAGTTAGTCGAGGGAACCATCTTTCAATACTTCTCACCGCGTTCTTCACGACTACTACACTTCCGAAAGTTACAGTGTCGCATTTAACTCACGAATCGGAGTTATCAACGAAGAATTCAGTAGTTTTATTGCAGTACTTCCAAATCTCAAGTCACTCTCAAGAAGTCTTTTCGTTAGTGTCTTTAGTAGTTCTGAACAAGAAATCTTCTTCCAAAACCTGAGGTTAGTACTTATGGTCACTTGTTCGTTTACTTTTTTAAACATAAAAGCATGCCTGTGAAAGTTATCAATACTTTTTGCTAATTTCTGGAGATGAGAACATGCAACCAATAGCCATTAAAGGCAATAAACCCAATAAACCCGAGCTGTAACACAGATTATTATGGATTTAGCATGTGTTTTAAGTCTTTAAATGATGATCTGTTTCATTAATCGGTACTTATAATTTGTTGCATTAGATTTGAGTTGTTGCAATGTAATATAACTTTTTAACAATGAGCCACAAGGGAATGTCCTATAGTACAATCGTGCGATCCGTGAGAATTTTATGGTTAACGGTGGAGATGTTTAATGCAGCTTAACCTGCACATAATTGTGGTGATTATCATAATTCGCGTTGCATTGTAGTTCATATATATTTGCTTCTCAGATTTCTAAAAGCAAACTAACTTATTAACAATCATTAGAAGAATTATTAATCGGATCTCTGACTGATAGTTAATATCTTTTGACTTGTACTTACCAAAAATTGCAACAAACTAAAAAAAATGAAAAAAGTAGAATGATATAATTTCATACACGGTTAAAAATTATCATTGATGAGGATTCAGTGTTCACACATTAGCTAAACGTAACTATAAATGAAGTTTAAACCCATTAAAATTGATTTACTTTACACCATTTTAATACAACATTTAACTCTTGATTTATTGTAAATGGTCCATTTAGTTTGGTCTAATGCGATTTAACAACAATAATACACTAGCTTACTACTAACTAAGTAAGACTACTACTACTACACTTTCAGTATATCGTTTCATTTCATTTTTTATCGCTGTGGTGTTAGGATTTTATGTACTACACTATTAGTAATAATACACTTGACATTTTGACAAAGTTTGCAAGTTGATATTACTCTCACTTTAAGCAGTTGTACGCAAACAAAGCAGCTGAAATCAAGAAAGCATTTCATGCAGTCGGCAGTCTTAGTTTCTTAACTTGGAGATGATAGGTTAGCATGTGTCATCGGACCAAGAATCATAGAAGCAAGTGAACAATAGAAAAGTGACAAGCTAAAATACTCGTAAAAGCAAGTCGTGTGTGAAAATGGTATATAGAGGTGTGCATGTATTATGTGCAAACTATATATTATTGCATTCGATGTCATGATTTTTTGTCTTGGAAGGATACATGCAATGCAGCAGCGTTAATCTGAGAGACGTATAAGATGAATGAGGATGGCTGGACAGAAACTCGTACTGTTGCATTTGCTAGCGTCCCTATATTATATACTTACTTTAGTACTAACTCTTGCACATCTTTGCTTTATACTTAACACTTGTCCAATGTTAATCATGTTATTTTCTCTCATTTATTATTAGATTTTACAACAACTGCACGGGTGAATACGTCATTCCAAATCTATCGCAAAAGTATGATTCAAAATGGGAAGCCTAAGGTGATTCGTCGTCCTTGATGATGATAGTGTCAGAAGATGATCCATACATCAAAATTAACTGAACCAACTTCATTCATCAAGACACTAAATATTGACAGATTGACATAAGTTGGTTTCAAAAAGATTGAAAGTGAATGTTAAGGTGTACGGTGGTTAAAGTGTTAAAGTTATAAGGTTGGGCAAATGGGCACTTTGTAGAAACCGAGTGAGTGTGATCGAAGAAGATGAATAGTGTGGACGAACAGAATCACCATTTGTTGCATATTTGTAAAATTTGTAAAAAAGTGTATAAAGATAGAACAGGACTCATGGATCACCAGAGACTACAACATCCCCAACCTAAGATTAGTGTATCGCAACAAGTTCAACAGTTAGCTATGAACATGAATAGGTACAATAATAGGTACGTCGATAAATTGATGAAATTCTATTACGGTGGAGTGCTATTCTTAATTTGACCTGATATGTATGTGCTGAATTGTTGTAGGAAAAACAATGTCTCCATTATAAGAAATTATACCCCTGGACGAGAGGATGGGGGAGGAGTGCGAATTCTACGCGTCGATCAAAGGTAATTCAGAGTTCAGACACTTGGCACCGATTCTCTTTTTGTAATTGTAAGATAATGTTATCCATAATGTTTAGCTGCCCAACATTACAAAAGCCTCCAGCGTACTTAAAGCCTAAGCTGCAGTCTCGAACCATTCATCAAGGTAGTGGTAATGCTGGAAGGATAGACGATCACACGAAAAATGTGTTTGACTATGATGATGGCGATCCTGATGAATGCAAGAACGGGTAAGTAGCTAGAGGACGATTAAAGCTGATTGTACTTGTAGCTAAATAGTATTGGTTCTTCTTACAAGATTAAGTATCGAGATAACATTCGATCGTGCTTCTTCGCTGCACTGCTCGGTTGCTTAGATTATATGTGTGATATGTTATTATTATATATATGTCTTCACATTTCAGGGAGGGTGATAAGGACGACACAGAATCTTCACCAACGATAATAACGGCGAGCATGGCAGAATCAACTGCAGCTTGCTACAACCCCGATGGTTCCTCGAGTACATTAGGAAGAACGGCTCCTATACCATCAACGTCGCCTCGAGTAGGGGGAGGAGTACCGTCCAACAAGCCCATTCCTGGTAGAATACAAATACCTCAGTTAAAGGTGATCGGTGGCGGATCGGCAGCAGTGAGGAATCAAAAGTTAAATCCAAACTTAACCCGGTTTCATCAAAAGCTTAGTGCGTCACCAGCTCAGCCTGCTATAATCGGAGGAATCACTGGTTCGAAAAGTGTGCCCCAAGGAATACAATCCCCAACAAAACTTGGAGGAAACCGAGTTGCAGTTCCTAAACTCATGTCTAAAACAAAAGCTCAGTTTCAAATTCTGAAAAGTCAGGCTACTCGACCAAAAATTGTTCCCAGAAATGCCACTAACAATGCTTTGCCAAAAGCAAGTGTGCCGGGAGCAGCAGTTTCCCCTGTACAACAGGGTCAATCTACTGCTAGTAGAATTCAAGCCGGAACCACTGCTAATAGTGTCAAGAAAATTGCTAACCAAATGGTACAGAAAATCAACCAACAAGATGATCTCAACATGGAAGTGAAGAAGGTAATCAATCCTCCGAAACTTGCTGAGAAATCTCAACCTGCTAAAGTTATAGTAAACTCTAAGCCTGACTTGCCAACGAAGAAGAAGGGGGTGCCTGTCGTAGCCTCAAAGCCTACACCCATTACCAAGAAAGCACCTGAAAATGTTGTCATCGATAAAAAGATCAAGGAAAAAGCTGTTTTACGCAGAGAAAGTCTCAACACTCCAAGTAGATCTGGATCCGACGATGATTCTAATTCAGAGGATTCTTCCTCTGTATCTTCTTCAGACGAAGAGGAAAGTCCACCGCCTCCTAAGAAAGCTGCTCTAGGAAGAAACAGATCTCCTAGCAAACCTGTCGTGGTTGCTAAAAAATCACCAGCAAAACCTATTACAGCGGCAAGTACTTCCGTAGCTAAGAAATCTCAAGAAGTTGCAACTAAGCCATTTTATCCTTCCAAGAAATATGACGATAATGGCGATGAACGAATTTTTGGAAAAGACTACAGATGCCCAGCAATGGACAAGGTAGCTTCTTACTTAAATAAAAAGGGAGTTCGGGTGTGGATTTGCTTAGTTTGTGAGGAACCAGAAGAGGAAATCAGCCAAGGCCCTATGATCTGCTGCGACTCGTGTGAAGATTGGTATCACTTCATTTGTGTTGGCGTGGATGATGAACCACCAGAAGATGAAAAATGGTTTTGCAAGAGGTGCATTTACAAAAACATTCAGAAGAAATTGGATTCCAAGCCCAATAAAAGCAAGAGTAAGTCTGGAGCAGCTACTAAAGCATCTCCTAAAAAGGCCGGACGAGGAGGTGGGAGAGGTCGCGGTCGAGGAGGAAGTAGGGGAAGAGGTCGACGTTAAAGTGACAATTAAGTGACTACCAGTAAACGTAATTTTAGTTTTTTATTCAAGAATTCGGTTTTAAACTACAGATACAATAACTACAGCATATTGATGACGATGTGATCATAACTATTATTACTATTACAATTATAACTCTTTTGATTCCTGGGACTATATTATAGATTTCTATAAATGACAGTCTCTATCATTAAGTTGACAACTTTGCAACACGAATGAATAACACTTCACAGTATTCACAAACCATTGTATTTCCTACACACGACATTTCAAACAATATGTATTCTTGATTCTCAGATGCCAAACTTAAGTCCACACAGCATTCAATAAGCTATAAAATATTCTTTTTATACGAACAGAACAGTTGTTAATTACTCAGGTCATCGCCATGATCAAAAATGAACAAATGGAATATTTATTGGCATTTTTGATTGAACATTCTGGACGGGTTAGTGAAAGATTACTGATTACCAAAATGCAACTTTATAAGATTATGCATGTCACACATGTGGCAATTTTTATTCTTCCTATTTCTACAAGACTTCATAGCTATGTGTAGCTGTTTCAAGAAATTGATGTTATGTTTTTAATTCAATGCAATCAACAATCTTGTTGAAAATTTTTAATATTTTTATTCGATTTAAATCAGTGGCAAGTTCTCGTGACACGGGTAGGTCGGCACAATTGTACATTACTATTTATGACATGAGAACTTTGATGTTATTTTTAAATGATTGGTACAACTAAGCCATGCAACTGTTAGTTGAATTACATGAGGTTTTTCAAATTTTTCAAGAGAAAAAAGGTAAAGCTTTTTAGTAGTATTGTAGGTTTAAATAATTCATTATTGTTTAATTAAATAATTCTATATAGTTGATTAATAAACTATTTTGTAACAGATTAAACTTCTGTCCCACTTGTACCATCTAATCTTTTCATCATCGTCATATAAAGCTGCATAGTCAGTGCATGCTGCATAAGAGCCATGAGTCATAAGTAACTAGGATTTTGGATCAAGGTGTCAATCGATCAAACCAAGCGAAAGCTGAAGTGGCCGAACTCTACAAAGAGCTGTCACTTCTAATATTGGATCAAGATACTCGGATATCCTGAAGGATCTTCATCGTTAAAGTGTTCCTATTCTCATTGAGATTTTCTCTGTAGCTCAAAGGTAAGTGATAATGAACTGTCGCATCGCAACCACAAAAGATGAATTGAGGCTAGAGACGAAAGATTTCGACAATTTCCGCAAAGAAGAGGAGCAAAACCAAGAAACGTAGACGGTTGTTATAGCGCGTGGTTGGTTGCGCTTACACCACAGAAACGGCGCACTAAAAGCGTCAACTTATCTTGAGCACAACAATGATTTGCAATTTTCAGGCTACGAAGTAGGGTGAACTTGATTTCATTGCACTCACCAGTCCTTCCTTGTTCATCGTATCGATAGAAAAACCGAACCTATTACACAGAAATAAAGTGACATTTTAAACCGCGAGCAGTATGGCTAAGAGTAAGAAGGGTAAATCGGGGGGAAAGGGGTCTAAATCGAAATCCCCGAAAAGAGACAAAAAAGAAAAAGGAACTAAATCCAAGAAGGTAGTAATCATTATCATCATGTCATCATGTAATTATAGTAGGGTTATTGCCAATTGATGCAATTGGAAGCCCAGTGGTAGTAGCCTTGAGGCTAATTGCGACTAACAATGTATGATTGAATGCTAGGAAGAGTTCTTAACTGAGAGACCCTGTTGTAAAGCAATCGGGCAATCTGATTAACTTTCATCTTTCCAAGATACTAATAATGAACCTAAATTATTCGCAGGGGAAAGGAAACAAGAAAAACATGGAGCAGGCAAAAAAGCAGGCTGAAAAGGATGAGCAGGAGCGAATGAAGAGGGAAGCTGAGGAGAAAGCCAAGGCTGAAAAGAAACTTGCGGCTGAAATGGCACAGCGTCCTGGTCAAATAGTTAACAGCTGTAGGATCATCCAAACGTATGACAAGTGGGTTACCGGAAAGCTCCAAAGGCAGAAGAAGCTGAGAGAATGGAAGTCGTTCAAGAACTGTAGAAATATTCCAGACTTTGTAAAGCTGAATGAAATTAACTCTTATATGTCATTTTGGCTGTCTGAACTGGACCCTCCAGGAATGAAAATGTTCTTGAGACTTTCCCCGGAAGTACTTCGCCTAACCGCAGAACTGCATTCATTCTTGGAGCTTCCACCTGAGTGTATGAAAGTGGAGATGATACAAGAGCTTGGATTGGTTTACCGAGATATGGTGTACCATCACAAGACATATATGGACACATGTTCTTATCGAATCCTGGAGAACTTATGTGACCTCTTTGACCCAGAGGAAGGAATATGTAACTACATTTTGAGCATTCCAGAGATCACACATGCCCTGTGGGGAAACATCTTTCAATGTCCTGATATCAATGAGCATGAATTTGAAGAGTTAAAGTTCAAGTTTAAGATTCCTGAGGTGCTTCTTACAGCTGCAGGAATTTACAGGCTTCTCAAAACAGAATATGATCATTATTCTGACTCCTGCATGTCTTACTTTCCGCCTGGAGTTGAAAATGCCTTGAAACAATGTAAGTGTCAAATTGTTTAACCTTCTACGAATAGAGACAACAATTAAATTTATTTCGTTTCAATGTGCTTTCACTTGTTTTTTGCAGCTATCATTGACTGGATGGAAAAGAACAGATTAAAAGGAAACCTATATGACGATTTGCCATCTCCAGAAGATGAGAAACCCCTTAAAAAGGTTACAAATATTTTTAAAATCCTTTAATCTTTAATGTTTAAAGTTTCGAATTCCACTAAATTTCATAAAATGTATATATGTAGACTAAGGGGAAAGGAAAAAAGAAGAAGAAAGGTAGTAAAAAGAGAAAAGGAAAGAAAAAAGGGAAGTCGAAGGGCAAGAAGAAAGGCAAGTCGGATGGGGATGACACAGATCTTTCTGAGCTTGACGACGAGATGAGAATGCTTCTTGGAGACGACGAAGATGGAGGAAAGAAGAAGAAGAAAAAGAAAGGAAAGGACAAGAAGGGCAAAAAGGGAAAGAAGGCCAAAGGCGGAGGTGGTGCTACTACTGATGAGTCGGGGTACCTTGAGATCATTGCATTTTACAGATTCGTCGCTTAGGTTTATCCCTCATGAGTTATATATATAATATGTGAATTACTTGAACGTTTCAGTGTTACCACAACTGATGGCGAAACTACAGGTGAAGAAGGGGAAGGTGAAGAAGGTGGAACAACTACCGGAGGGGAAGAAGAAACAACAGATCATGAAACAGATAAGTCCCATGATACGGCCAGTAATAAACATGGGGATGGGGACCTGACAGATTCTACAAAAGTTTGTGAAACATTTGTGTCAGAATTAAGGGACAGATTAGGGATAGATTTTTACTGGCTTTCAATTTTTCAATTTCAGGAGACTAAAGAAGAACGACGAGCTAGACGACGTCGGGAAGCTGAGAAAGCTGACGATGATGAGGACAACTTTGATGGAGGGGCAGCGAAAGAAGCTGAGGATGAAGATGTAGTTTACCTTTTTTATTACTTGTATTTTGGTATTATGATCAAACACGTTCCCATTATATAATCTTAGGAACCTGCAGCTGACCACAAGCCAGAAAAGAAAGGAAAGAAGGACAGGGACAAAGATAAGGATAGAGACGAAACTGGAGACGACGATGAACCTGTTGTACGTCAGTTCTGATTTATACTTTTGCTTTTTTTGCTTCTTGTCTTTTTATTTTGCTACTTATTTGCATCTTCCAAGAAAAAAACGAAAGGAAAGAAAGGTGATTCTAAAGGTAAAGGGGCGAAAAAGAAAGTTGAAGTGACTGATAATGAGCCACGAGCCCCAACTTCTGACTACGACGACGACGATGTTGACAAAGATGCAGATGAATCTGATGCGAAGGCTGCAGAGTCCCAAGATGTTGAAGGAAAGAAGTCTGTTGGTGGTGATGATGGTGGAGGCGAACAGGATTACATCGATGTCCATGTAAAGAAACGTAAGGGAAAAAGTAAAAGCAAGAAAAAGGGAAACGTTAAAAAGTCGAAGAAGAAGAAAAAGTCTGGTAAGAAAAGTAAGAAAGAGAAAGACGCAGAGAGGAAAGAAGAGGTCAGGGGAGCGTTAGCAGCAGCTAGAAAATCAATTAAGAAAGAAGGGAAGATTAAGACAAAGGAGGGCGAGGGTAAGAAAAAGAAGGACAAGAAAGGAAAAAAGAAAACGAAGGGCTCGGAAGACACTTTAGGCGGAGGTAGCCGAGATAGGAAAGCAAGTAAAAAGGATAAGAAAGGAAGCAAGAGGGATAAGTCCAGAAGTAAAAGTAAAGACAAAGGGAAAAAGAGAGTAAGAGTGATACTGCTTTTTGCTGTCGCTTCCTTTTATAAAGTTAACATATTTTGATCGTATGCATATTATTATATTCTAATTTTAACTTTGATTGAAGGATGAATCCAAGGGCTCCAGAGGAAAGTCTAAGGAGAAAGAGGTACTGCACGTACATTAACTCTTCAATATTTCTGTATTGTCAATTTGTCCTTTTGCTTGGTACTTAATTTGCTGTACTTTATTGCTTTTGTGAATCTGCTTAGAAAAAAGCCAAGTCTAAAGCTGTCGCTAAATCCAAATCTAAACCTAAACCCAAGACGGTTTGTATTAATACTATTTATATTCCTTGAGCTTGTACTTAAATCTGCATGTGTGCTTTATATGAGTTTATATTATAGAAACCAAAGTCCAAGTCCCCAAAGAGTTCGAAATCGAAATCTAAAAAGGATAAGAAAGGAGCGAAATCCAAGAAGGTGTTGTATTATCTACATTATATTTAAAGTCATAATTAACTAGCTTCATTATTATATTTTTGTTGTTTTGTGTGCTTGATATTAGGGTAAAAAAGGCAAGGTATGTATCTATATTGAGTAGTTAACTGACTTTTTATGCTAAGTATGTATCGTGAAATTGCTTTGCATGCACTTTATTGTAGGGGAAAAGTAAGAAGGGGAAGAAATCGAAGAAGGTTTGAAAGTATACTCACACTAACAAATTATCGTATGAAATTTCGCTTCTAATAATTGCATTTCAAATAATCTTACAGAAGAAAGGTAAGAAAGGAAAGAAAGGGAAGAAGACCAAGAGCAAGGAGCGTCATAAGACTGAAGCCGAATGTAAGTGATCTTCCACAACAATGTGCATGACATGAAATAGAAAATATGTAGACATGAACTATTAAGTGTTTTAAAATGTATATTACAGTGGCTAAAGAAAGGGAGCGAGCAGAGAAAGCTCAGTACATTCCTCAGCTGCATGAAAACGAATTAAATCTCAGAAACTACACGATTCTCGGGGGTGTGTTTAATTTCAGCTTGTTTCTCATTCCATCTCAACCCAAACAAAGAACAAGGTGGACTGTTCATTCGCGTAAGAATAAACCTTTGAGAAATGAAATGTGTTAGTGTTGTGGTAGTGCTCAAAATGACCCAACTAAACCAAAAAACTAAACTAATTAACAGGGGACAGTAGATGCATATTGAACGAACTTCCATTCGAGGCAGATTATGTCCCCCCACTAACCCCGGATGAAACCATGAAAAAGACTCCTGAAGAAATGGAACGAGAGGCGAAGGAACAAGAGGAGGAATTGCAAAAACTGCTGTTAGTGAATTTGGAGTATGAGATGGTTTTATGTACCTTTGCTTTTTACCTTGCTTTTCTTCCTTAACCCATCCTAATTAGAATGCCTGCTATCCCAAAACTTCCTCCTACCGAAGCTGAATTAGAAGAAGAAGCTGAGAGACAAAAGGAGCTAATTGCACAGGCGTGGGCTGAGTATGAAGTAGAGAAGGACAAGAGACTATCTTGCTTGATACAAATAGATGTCGAGTTAGCTTATTCTATTCCTTATAACTTTCTCCTTACCCTGAAAGCCGTTAAAAGCACGCCAACATAATCGTACGGGGTATATATATATTTCACACTGCTATTTATTCCAGGGCTCCTCGAATCGCCTTGTGGTTTGAGCCACCAATTCCTGTTCGATGGGACGATGAAAATAAGATCTGGTCGACTGAAGGCTTTTACGACATTCGATTCAATGAAAGTACCTTGCAGCTGAGCTTTCGGTCTGTACGCTTTGGAATAATGGGCTTCGGCCACAATAGATGGTCGAATTTACCATACCAATCGTGGGAAATCAAGCCCTTAGGAAAGAACAAAGTATTGTTTTCGCTTGTAGCAGCAATCGCTGTAGTTGAATTTATTGTTTGGGGGGATTTAATCTGCCTCTCGTCTCTCCAAAACGTCACAAACAGTCAAAAAGTCGAAGCTGCTTTGCTCAATAGATTCATGAAGCCCCACCACTTGATTAGGGTAATATGACTACAGACTTTAAGTTAGTTGTAAGAAGTAATTCGTAACCTCGAGGTTATTGTTTTTCAGAGTATGAGATTCCACGGTCTCGACCTCTTCCCTGAAATTGATTCATATGCTTATGTGGATGGAGTTCTCGTGAAGCATTTTGAAGCTGAAGACCATCTTTATCAGTACGTTAAGGCATAATCTAAAACTTACTATTGAAAGTCAGTACAGTAAGTTACATATATCTTTGAATGGCTCAGGTGCATGGCTGTAGCTTCCTCAGCGTTCAACTTCCAGTGGAGCAGATGGAATCTCCTGGCTGGGCGAGAGAAATTGATTTATCAAATGAGAGAACGACATGGAATTGCCACGCCTGTAAATAATACTTTCACGAAAGCAATTCGAATTACCGTTTTCAGTGGATTTGTACAATAATGACAAAATAATGTTGAATTTTAGGGAAACTACAGCATGGTTCTAACTACGCCAAAGAGAACGTTAAAAATCAACTGTACGGAAGTTAGCCCTAACTACACAGAGGAGCATCTCGAAGATTACGTGGTAAGAGAAGTTCAAACTTGATTTTTAATTCGAACGGTATCGAGTTGACAATTTACATGAAGCTTATGTTTGCATTTTAGTACCACGCAGACTTGCTTGGCCTTGTAAAAGATTCTGCAAGCGAATATGGATTGAAAGTAATTAATCAAACTAACCCACATCACATCGAAGCTCTGAGGGTGCTTTTGGCATCAGTGAGGCCACTTTCATTCTCTTAAGAATACTGCGTCTATAAATGTATTTAATATTAAGTATGTCTGCTAATATTCTCAAAGCTAAAATACTGTCCGAACGAAAGATGAAGTAAAGTTATGCAAGCAATTATACAAACAATTACTCAATCGAATTCCTCACATAAATTTCAATTCAATTCTGGAATAACGGAGAAAGACATTGCAATCGCGTGTCCTCCCTCAGCATCAGCAATTGGGTGAAAGTCGGGTATGAAGGCGGAACCACAAGGGAAACTAGGATTCTGCTTTCTCCGTATTCTTAAGCAAACGCCCCTCATCTCGTTTACTTTGATCAAAACTTCAAAATCTCGTAGCATTCGAGTACTTGTATCCTTCGAGTTCAGTTGTATGCAAAGTAAATAATAATAAGCGGCATGTGAATGCACTCATTGTATCTCATTGATAAAACATAACTGCTATCAGAAGCTTTCAAACTGCGGCATTCTTGAGTATTCCTTGTCGTAATAGTTCCTATTCCTAAAAGTCAGGGTGAAAGTTCAAGTGGTGTCAGTGAGTGTCTCGCAGTGTTTTCAGTGAGTTTCAAAGAAACTATTTCAGTATAGGGTGATAATGTCATGCTTTGGAAATACTGCTGGTGGGGGCTTCCGTGGGGGAAGTGGTGGGAGCAGTGCCAGTTTTAGATTTGCAGAAAGCAGTGACAGCAGTGCAAGTGCCGAGGAATCATCACAAATGACTTTCATTGGT
>Ga0194135_10000317_pt1 | contig 28172 bp, 16 predicted proteins | sample LitLau_LLRF_2013_FD_134024 | JGI IMG/M metagenome (GOLD analysis project Ga0194135, IMG submission 134024) | Freshwater sediment microbial communities in response to fracking from North America - Little Laurel Run_MetaG_LLRF_2013 (version 2) | ecosystem: Environmental > Aquatic > Freshwater >... | reverse complement strand
ATTTGTCCATACTTTTTATCATTGAATTTGTTAATCAGACACACCTACCTTTTGAATCATCAGACTGTCAGTTGTCTGTCTGTAATAAACATTTCCCCCAAGAATTGTGTTCACATCAGCCCAATATGGCATGATCATTGGTGTATTAAGTGGTCCACAGGTGGGTGTGAATTCGGGAGCCCCTCTTAAGAATGACACACCTCCGTTGTTATTCAGGAAGAAATCCGTGTAGGAGTTTTGAAAAAAGTAAAACGCATTTCCAGGAAGCATTGTTATGTTCACGAAGTTATCGTCTGCTGTTGGAACTCTTAAATCTCCGGCAGCTGGTCCATACGGAAAGAAATCCGACAGCTGGACATTCGCGTAAGCCGTCGCTAGAAGCGCAAGTGAAAGAACTATTCCTTTTTGAATCGCCATGATGCCTTTACCAACCTCTTTTCTGAAGTAAAGTCAAGGGCAGCCCTATCGATTCTTTTTATACATAAGCCCTTCAAAAGAACCCACTTACCTTTTATTCAGTATTAATGAACATGACTAATAAAGCAGATGCAGATTTGATACCTATTCACAGGTAATAATAAAAGGTAATGCGGTAAACCTCCAGCATCCTGAATGAAGTTTGCCCAGGTGAACTTCAGTTGCGCAGCTTGCTTAAAAAATTAAGGAATTCATGCGGTGTGCATAATTTGATCAACTGGAGTATTTAAAGAAGCCATTGTAATAATTACATTGTTAGCAGAGATTTCGAAACTGTTCAGAATCCCATCATCATAATCAGTTTCGTTTAGCTACCAGTCGATGTAACGTGTAACGTGTAACCCAATATGTATCTCACCTCCACCTGCGTAATTGAATGCAAGTGGGGGCGATGAGAGCCACATTATTCATTAATTAGCAAATGTAGCCAAAAGCGACCGCAAGTTTAAATGCCAAGCAGCTAAGCGGAACAAGTTCTTTTATGTCGCAATATACTTTAAGCAAGTAAAACTGACAAAATGAACAGAAAACAAATTGTTCTTGCATTGACATATGAATTTATTGAATTTACGCTCAATATGCCCTTGATCGATTGTTATTATCCGCAAGAATCATTATTGGTACATGTTACAAGCTTTAATGAGTTAACGTCGTTTTTTTGTCCTTTTTCAAATAAGCTTCTGTGACCGACATTCTAGGTAACGAGTACCGCTAGGCTAGTACTTAATTGTAGAGATAGTAGAGAACGCGCGATTCATCTTCAATATAATGGAAACAATTTTGATGATTTGAGTTCTCAATTATAATATTTCAAGTAGCCAGCTATATAACAATAGAATTTTGAAAATCGTTGTGCAGGTTTAGGACTTGTGCCAATACTAACAAAGATAACTTTTTTCGGCAAGCTTGCCTCCCTTCTGTCAAAACTGAAACTCATTAAATGGTCCATCCTCCTTCGTGTATTGCTTGCGAGTTATAGCAAACTTGCATCTCAGCAAATTATTCACACGAGACCGACTCGATCAGCAGAATTTGGAATCTCTTGAAAAATTTAAAAGCTGTCGCTACTATTGACTCTTTTCTACTTCAGGAGGACACATTAGAGCACGGTATAAAGTCTTTCTGTGAGCTTTGTGATTGAAACGGAATTTGCAGTACAACATTTGCATACGCACAATTAAAGCCGTACGGAATTCTCAATGGAGCTCGCCAATGTAGCGGAGAGTTCTCACGAGGAACGTATGTCCGCTTTTTCAGAATTAAGAAGCCGTGCCCTGTTTCTTTCAAAAACTCAAATATTTCAGCAGGAAAAAAGTAAGAATAAATACCTTTAAGTTGGACCTGGACTATTTATGACCTGCGTATTTAAATGATATAGTCAAAAGCAGTTGCAGAGTATTTGGAACAGATACACAAGTAAAGAAAACTTTTAGGACAAACCAATTATCTCAAATCATAAATTAAGAAATGATAAGTAAATTACCAAAACCTCAAATTGGTAGGTTTAGGTTGAAATAATTATTCAATCTGAACTTACGTGAAACATCCCAAGTGTAAAGATGGCAAATGACCGTTTGTACCAAATACTAACAAATGCATCTAAATTGGTCAAATAACTAAATATTTAACGCACTTTGAGATCCTGAAACACCCATGCAAACATATATTCATAATATTATAGCAATAAATTACTCTCTGATGATGTGACTAACTTTAACACTTTAAGTTATTTACACGGTAGATGCCTACTAGCTCCTTAATATCACATTCCCTTCCACTAATCCCCATCCATTTAACATTAATATTATATAATGGTTCAACAAGGTATCCAATTTATTGAGCAAAGTTCACGGCCTGCTGAACGTGTAGCCTTCACCTTATTCAATAAAAGTATAAGACTTTGTTTGAGTTCATCGAAGTTTCTATCAGTTGCCATTTGTGCTTCGTCTCAATTTGCCTCTCAATAACTTGCCTAATAAAACTCTGCACTCGCATTATCTTCTCAAGAAGTCCTTCGTCCTAAGTTTAGGTTTCCAGATTTTTAAACGCGAATACAAAATGCGAAGGATTTCAAGCTTATTTTTCTATCTTCTTTTTATAGTAAGCCTTTCTTCGCAAGTCTCATTAGATGAGGATCTCACGCTAACCCACGGCCAGAAACAAATATTAGACAAGGTATGCAATAATATGCTCTCACTCTTTTAATTGTTATAAGGTGCGCTACTACAGGCTCATTTAAGCAGTTTTATTTTTTAAATTCTCAATATCCTCATCTATGCAGTTCAGAGAAAGAGTGTCTTCACGACTTCCACATGAATACATGCGACAGGATATTTACTTGGTCAGGTGGCTACGAGGTAAGTCCTCGTAGTGTATTGAGGTCTAGCTAGTAGTTCATTTTCGTAGCGTAATCTTGAATGAATATTAGTGGTACTGGTAGCTTACGAGCAGAGGGAGTGGTAACAAGGCCCCTGACTATCTGTAAAGTACTGTGCGTGCACACAGTAGGACCCTTAAGGGTCCTACTTGTAAATTAGCACTTATGTCGTGCGCGAGAGCTATCCCGTCTCAACTCTCAAGTCGTTCCCTTCAAACTCCCTTCAAACTTTAAAAATTATGTGCCAAATATTCCTATTTTATCGCACAGTTCCCTTTAAAATTAATTAATATCATTTCTGTAGCAAGGAAATTTAAAATCGATGATGCTGAGCGTCTTCTGATGGAGGTTAGTTTGACAAGTTAATAATAGCCTTTCTGATATAAATTATTATTGTATGTAATGTACTTTTTCTGCATCAATGTTACCTTCATACGAATATTCAGACGCTCCAGTGGAGAGAAAAAAATAAAATGGACTCTGTAAGCTCTGAAGATTGGTCAGACTTGGAATCCGACTACAGATATTCCGTTGAAGGTTGCGATCGAGAAGGAAGGCCTGGTAAGTGAGAATAATCTACGAAGAAATAATTGAAAGGGACAAATCGATCATCAGTCAATACTGTTTCTTACAATGAAAAAAAATCTTTATTCATTTAGTGATATCTGTTTATTTGGGAGACTGGGACATCAGGAAAGCGGCAATTGTAGGGAAAACTCAACGTCTCATGAAATACATCGACAAGCTTGTAGAAGAAGTTAATGTTCTGATCAGGAAGTCTCAAGAGAAAGGACACAATGTCACTCAGTTTACATTGATCATGGACCTTAACAACTACAACTTGGCTCAACAGGGTTGTGCTCAATGTAGGGACTCCTAGTTAAGTTATACATAAGTGTATCTTATCTTAATCTCACACAATCCTATCTTTCTTTCAGGTATTCCGGTCCAGCTTCACTTTCTGCGTATTCTCCAATCGTACTACGTCGGAACACTCCATAAGATTACACTTATCAATGGTATTACAATGGCTTGGAATTATTATCTTGTTACAGACGCGGAATGCCGTTTACCGTTATGATGATAACCATTATCTTTTCTTTCTCTAAGCTCCAGCAATTTTCGAACCTGTGCTACTGCTAATCAGGCCTCTTCTGTCTCCACGTGCTAGACAGATATTTTCCATCCACGGCCGAGACAAAACGCAATGGAGAAACTTCCTCTTAGAAGAATCTTCACCAGCACAGCTAACGAAGATTTACGGGGGAATCAAAGACTCTCCCTTTGAAATGGAATACTTCAAGAAAAAAGGTTACTTCGATTGCTCAGCCTAATTATAGTCATTACATTATTTGTTTTACTTGAATCATTTTGGATGAATATAAATTAAAATCATCAAACGAATTAACTTTTAATCTTTGATCAGAATAAACGAATATAATAGTTATACTATTTATTGTAGGTGATAAAATAAGTTAAAATCTACTGTCTGTGCTAACATCGGATGAAATTGATAGCAGCAATAAGATAATATGAAGATTAAATTGTGAACAAATGGTTTTTCATTACTTCTTCTTCGATATGCATTCCCTGATTTTGCATTTAAGAGGGGATGAGCACTCTCTCAGCTCTTGTCTGGAATCATATCTCGCTGGCAGAACTGCACACACAAATTAGTGTCCATAAATATGTATAGCTGAGTCAGTAGAAGAAACTGATTAGGAAGATGGAGCAGTATAAAGGGAGTATTAGCATGAGTGGTTAACTAAAAGTAGTAGCTGGAGGCGGAAGGTGACCATGAACATGAGAGTGTAATAACATCCTTTTAGTGAGATGCCGGATGATTCCGTGTTATCTGTAGTATTCCGTAGTCTTAGCATACGGTGGAGAGATGAGCAGTGTTTTCGAGACTATATATCATGATGATGATGATGTAAGGAATGAATAAGGCAGCAAAGGCATATTACATGTATATACGACGACGACGGGAGAAGAGAGAGAGTGTATGGCATCAGTTTGTCTTTTTGTATGAGTTTGTGTACTGTAGCTTTCGTCGTTGTGAATCGGAACTTGCACCAATATGCACAGCAGCACTGTGTACCATGAGCAGAGGGGCTTCTGCCAGTGCTTCGTCGCGAGATGTTCAATGGACAAAAGCACTAACAACAACTTAACTTCTTCACTGGCAAACACAATTCTCGCCATTTCTAACCAGCCACACTCCTCCATCTTTCATATCGATCGATATGGATCCAAATATTAAGTCTGAGGGCCGCACCTCCCTTAATAATAATAATTGTAATCCAACTACTTGTGGATCTCCTCCAGCCAACATAATTGCCCCTGTAAAGGGCCTCCAAGTATTCATCGACTCGTGTCTCATATGCAACTCCCAATCCTACTTGTGTCCTAAGGACAGCCAAAATGAGACAAGTAGACAGAGAACAATTGAGTTAAGGTCAGCTTTCTACTCACTATTTGAGATTCCCGTTCCCGACTCATTCATTAGGAGTACTAGCGAAGAAATCCCCTTCTGTTCAGGATGCACTTTCAAATTAGGAAGGCTCAAAATGCTTTACGAACAGTTGGAAGCTCTTCAAAAAGAGTTTGGAAAGATGAAGGAAGAAATCGCTTTCAGTATTGTCGATGTCGTGGCAGCAAGTGGTGAAACCGAGGGATGGGGTCCTCCCGATTTGAGGTCTCTTCCCAATCTCACTTTGCAAAGGTATCTCAAGCAAGCAGAGGTTGATACACTACAGCGATTCGTTTTTGATGGTGAGAAAGCAGTCCTTCATTTCTCGTTTGTCTTATTTAGTTATTCCGTGGTATTTACCTGATTATATGAATTGATAGAATGGCACGATAAATCTTCTTCGGAGGATTACTGTGCATCGCCACCTCAACCTGTAGTTGTGAACAAGCCACCTACAACTCCTCCAGTGAATCCTGTAAGACCAAAGATCGGGACTAACACAACATCAGCAAGTTCTACGGGAAATAAAGTTTTCAGTGGCTCGATGCAGCCTCCACAAGGACTGCGGAAAATCATTCCGCGTCCACCTCTTATGCCGAGTAGAGGACCACCAGGGAGACCTAGCAGACTCCCAATGTCCCCAATGTTACCCAGCGTGAATCGAAATCCTGGGATTCCAGGCGCTTCTAATAAAATAAACTTTCCTATGAGAAGTGAACAAAGACCTGGACAGAAGACGACGGTTATTTCCATTACAACTCCAGAGACTAGAGTTGCAAAGAGAGTAAACAATGGGAACCACTCAACCCCAAATTTAACGGAAGCTGGGAAAAGAAAGGCTGAAGTACCCACAGGAATTAGCAATGTCACAAAGAAACTAAAATGTATTCCAGGAATTAACGAGACTGATCTCAATCTCAGAGGAGCTGAGACCTCAGTCGGTAGGAGAGCTGAAGTCGGAAGAGGATCGCCCCCAATGAAACTCGACGAGGAGGGTGGAAGTGGACTTGAGATTAGTTTGGACGAAGGAGACGACCAGACGGAAGAGTATGATCCAACAGATATGGAAATTACAAAGGTTGACAGTGGAGACTCGAGAGAAAGTAATGCCAGTCCTGAAGACGGAAGGACATCACAAGGAGCGGACATTCATGGAGAAAGTTCGACCTCTCCAGGAAACATGGCAGAGGAAATTGACTTTTACGAAGGAATGAGTCTCTCAGAATTAGCGAATTTTGTGACAGAAGAAGATCCAGACTTAGCAGAAGGACAAGATGGCGCAGATGAAGATGTTGATCCCGAGAGACAAAAGTATTTAGAAAATATCATCGCACAACTTCAAGCTGGAGGAAGCAATATTGAGTTTCAACAGAATGAAGAAGGTTTATATGTTTGCATGTTTTGCAACAAGACGTTTATCCACAAGTATCCCTACAGAGATCATTTAAAAACTCACACAGGTTTGACTCTTTCTATGAATAATCATAACTCACCATATGAGTGATATTACTATTATTTTGGACCGTTAATTCAACTGTGATTCATTATTTGCAGGTGAAGGCCCAAGGTGTCCTGTGTGTAATAAAATATTTCCCAAGAATCACAATCTTATGCTTCATTTGCGAACTCACACTGGAGAGAAACCTTTCCAGTGTGACGTGTGCCACAAAGGATTTGCTGGTATGTGTAATAATACTATTCCTGGTTCCGGTTTGATTTCTGCATTGCCACCTATTTTTATATTATTTAAATTTACTAAATATTGTTCTGTTTTCCAGATAAATCTAACCTTAAGGTTCACTACAGGGTGCACACTGGAGAGAAGCCGTATAAATGTGATTTTTGTAATCTAGCATTTGTGAACAGCTCGAGATTAGTTGTGCACCGACGACTTCACACCGGAGAGAGACCGTTTGCTTGCGAATACTGTGGGAAAAGCTTCGCTACTCCAAATCAACTTCAATCACATGAGAAAATTCACAAAGCCTCAGGGACTTCTTCAGATTAAGTGGAAGATGAGTCCTTAAGAGGGAAACAAGAGATATACTGATATATATATGAGTTTGGATTGTGGATAATCATCATCATCATCTCAGAGTCAAAAGTATTATAGTGTAGGACTGATCTGTGTCAACTGAATGTGATCTTTGTAGTTACAAAAACACGAGTGGTATTTGTGGTATTGTCTTTGCATTTAAATGTGTTTTAGAGAGGCAGCCAATAATTTTGGTTTTAGTACGATAGTATGAATTAACATAATAAGACATAAGACTACTGATTACGAGTAATTGTGTATTTTATGTTTTAGCCTCTTAAGTATTAACATAAATTCACAGTTTCACAAGGCTTTAAATTGTTATGATTAAAAACTGTTATTATTTACCTTTTGATCTGAACCAATACCTTAAAAATCTCTCGATGTGGTAAAAATATGTCAAGAAATGATGCAACTGATAACATAAGATGAATTTTGAACTAGTTATTTTGTAATTTATACTCTTTTTGGAACAAAACCTCACACTTTTAATGTATTAAATCGTACATTGACTAAATATTTACTGAAAGAAAATTTATAGGGCATCATTAAATATTGTTCACTTAAGTTCATTCGATCTTGCATTGTAAGTAATCTCATTTAAATTGTTCGACAGCTGTCTCCTTTCTGTCTATGAGGGCCAATTGCTAGATTTTTAAAATACATGCACACGAGATAATTTAAAAACTCGTCGAGTTCGGGACGAACCAACTGCATAATACATGTTAAACAATATGAAGAATACTTATGAAATCTATAAGTATCAAATGTATATTACTTAGGATCAACAAGAGCAACATATACTCACGTTGTATCTGCCTGTACAACTAACTCTGAATGTCATGATTGAAGATGATTGAAGAGTGAACAAATTGACTCTTGGTGCGGATGCATGATAAAAATAATGCTGTTCCACAAAGAAAAGGACTTCAGAAAAGATTTGCATGAAAAATATAAAAGTCCAGCGCGTATATACACTACGATTAGGTGCTTAAAAAACTTGACATAAAATCAAATTCCTACATGGTGTGAAACAATTGCAATTCTACGAATGATCAGCCTGCGAATAACTTGCCTGTCTTCCGCGTGTGAAGGGCGCAATGCAAGCAGATAAGTAAGTTGATTGGCAGGCTCTTGATTAGACCATTTGAAATGCTTAACTTAGAAGCTTTCCCGTTGAAAGAATTTTTGCAATTTGAATTCAGTAGGTCAGATCAGTAGTAAAGTGAATGATAAGGCGGGTGACTCGCCAGGTAGGTTATTCGTAGTCTAGGCCATCTCAAAGACCAGGTTATCCGCGGCGGGTAGGTCGCAAGCAGGTCGTTTGTTCACACGGGTGATGAACACGAACCAGATGCATTGTGGGATACCAGAAACAATTCAAGCAGTTATGAAAATTATCAATATCATAACGCATAATTACAAGAACGCTTCCTAGAAGACGTATGACGAATTCATGTTTGATAAAGATGCAGTGATAGCGAACTAATAAGCTACGAAAGGAAATAATAATTATTATGATTGAGGTTACCAATTTCTGATTTTACCCAATCAAAGTTACCTTTTTAGGAGCTACTGGCTTCTCCCTTTTTGGGCAATTAAAAGCCTGGAACAAGATACTATTTTTCAAAAGTTTGTTTTCAAGTTGTCTCACTCACGTTCCGCATTTCCATTAATTTCAGCATTCTACAACATATTTCATTAAAAACTAAATTGTGAATCATGAATAGTTCAGTTACCCCACGTGTGAAAGAATTGCTCACATAATACACTTCTAAAAATAGTTTAATCTTAAAAAAACGGGTAGGATATTTGCATGAATAAGTCTTGTACAATTTGTACAACTTACGCTTGAACACGTGGTAGGGAAAAGAGGAGATTGGTAGTGTGCAATAAATAGCGACATTCGGTCAATTCTTACCACGGTCAACTCTTACCATACATACTGTCAGTTTCACATAACGGTAAACAATTTTGTGCCAGCAGATTTTCGCTGGTTTGCTAGATTGCTGTAAATTCAAAATACTGCATACTGGTAATTTTTCCTCTCATGCAAACATAGAATAATGAAATAATTCACTCCATATCAATTACAAAATTATTAAACAATGCAATGAATCAACTAATTATTTTTTCGCTATCATTGCAAGATTCTGGATTATCATAGAATGCCCTATGTATCTGCTACCTAGCATTCATTTCCCTATGTAGGTGCCACCTTAGCATGTATTTCCCAACGTATGTGCCAAATACAGTGAACTCGGTACAATAATGATAAGCTGTGTGCTTGTATCATCGATTGATACACCTGCTGTTTAGCACAAATCATGTAAATAGTAGATTATTGAAAGATGGCTACGATGCGAATCGGAATTAATTTTTTGCATTAACAGCAATCCAAGACAAAAGCAAGCTTCCTCAAATTGTGGAAAGCTTTGTGAATTAAGTGAATTTGAGAGACAGTATGGTATGAGCTTGAGTGGTAAGAGTTGACTCCCAACCATAAATCACATCTCTTATGAAATCCCGACGAGGCCCAGTAGTAGTATTTGCGTCAGTTTTAAATGGATAAAATCTGCACAGCGAATCAGTTTGATTCACCGAAATTTTTAATTGTTAAACAAGTTGACGTTGCGTTAAGCTTTTTTATCATTGTAGTTTTTATTAGCCTTGATAAATAAATGTTTATTGAATGACTAAATGCGAATTATAACAAAGAAACTTTAGATTGCATAGAACCGATTTCATTAAAAACTATCCTGGGCTAATTATTCTTGATGACTATTACTCATCATCATTACATTCATTACTATTATTACTAATTCTTTATACTGAAAATTATGGGTGCACAGGTTTCAGGTTTGTTTCAAACGGAAGTATTCAGAAACTTCTTCAACATCTTTCGTTAAGACTAACTATTTTTTATTAGCTTATAAATACTGCTTACAATTTATAAGCTTATCTTTGGCTCGTCAATGGAATTAACTTCTACAATATAATACAAACAATGATCTTACTTCCCAATAGCTACAATAATAGACTCCAAATCGGTTTAACAAACACATTTACAAGACGCATCTTCTGCAAATAAAAACAAGTTGGCAACAACTTCGCTGACTCTATATTTTGTAACTTTAGACTCGTCTTCTTCTAGTTCCTACTCCAATTTTATTCTGCACACTTCAGAAATTCTGTTTACTCTTGTGTTACGAAAGATTCGTTTGGAATCTCTTAATGTGAGTTAAAAGAGAAAGTTCCGGAAAAGAATCTCTGCTGTGACTACTTATACATTGTTATACGAATATTTCACTAAGAGGTGAATGCAAGAAAGTGTCCAGATATACCATTACCACTACCACCCTTTATTTAGTTTTTTTGTTACCTTGTTAGTCCAATTGAAACATCTAAATGGTTACGTGCATCGCATATGAGCTGCGTGCATTGATGCGTAGACTAGACTGACACAATTTTAAACTGTTCTATTTTTAAGCTGACTGCATCATGAGGAGCAAGGGCAAATACGATGATCATTTGATGTACATTTAATGGTTATGTCTGTACTTGCTAATTAGAAGTTATCAAGTCAAGTGTATTAATCATTAAACTAGAATTACTCAAACCGCAATACAAAATATATTTGAATTATGTCGACAAAAAATTATAACCAGTGAGACTGAAACTAAGCCTAAAAAGTATTTTCCTCCTAACAAATTCTAATAATGATAATAATAATAATAACAACCTGAAAGTGTGAGACTAACGGTCGAAATATTAATACTGTGACACTCATAGCTCGAGAAACTGTCTCCTCCGTATACTTCAAGCACGTCCCCCTTAAATGTTCAAACACCAAGCACAAACATTTCTAGAGAGCTAACAAAACCGCTACATTCATTCTACTCTAAATTCGTATAGGTGTACACGTTCTTTACACTTCATCGAAACATTACAGTTATTTATTAAGCTACAGCACTTCAAGAAATATTGCTCCTTGTATTTAAGCAAGGGCATTATAAATAGTACATTCATCGCTCAAGAGTACAACTGAATTGGAGAGGTAAATCATAATGTCCGGCTATGTATTCTTTAATGATTAGAATGTGGAGATGGGTTTTCGGGAGACGGGTTACTGACGTTGATCGGTGACGAATTGGTGCTTTCATGTGGGCGTGGGTTTTTATTACTTTCCGTCGCCGCAGCACCAGAGCTACCATTGCCTCCCCCACCCCCAGAAGCTCTTTCCGCATTCGCAGAACTGCTCCTCCCACAAACCGCATGGTGGTTTTCCCAGTCTTTGTGCTGACAAAAGGAGCTGCAATATCTCGCTGTGTTGCATCCACTGCATGTCTCATGAGCTTTCCTTCCACAATTCCAACATGCCTGTCGATAAAATCAAATTAGATTTTCTAATTTAAGAAACACAAATAGATACACAAACTATAAACTAGTATTAAAGTCGCATCTTTTTATCCACAGAATGAGGAATAAAGATTTGTCGCACACACCTCAGACTCAATAGGAAGGGACGAAGCGCCGACACCAACAACGATGGAACTACAAATTTCCCCTGGGGCTCGTCTCGAATCCAACAAGACTCTTTCCAGTCTGGCCCTTTCAGATGCGACTGCTTCACACGCCCTTGCCTCGGCAGCAGCCACAGCTCTTTTTAATTCCACTAACGCCTGTCTCTTTACTTCTTGCACTGCTTCTTCTGTAAAAAAAGACAAAATGTTCTTAACAAACGGCACACTAAAGTCTTTAGTCTATATGTATTTACGTATTGTCATAAAGTCTCAAATGATTCCGTCTTGGACATCATAAAACTCAATTGGGGTTTAGTCGTTTATGCCCTTCAAGAAATACATAGGATAAAGATACTCTGTTTTTGTGTCTCGTTGTGTATCCTTATCGTAAAGAGAGAAGACGCGACATTAAAAGTTCATCTGAGTGTTCTTAATGATGAGGAGACTTTAAAGAGGTTCCTCTCTCCTGAACAACTTGAAGAGGAGGATTAAGGAAGATTGGGAAATAAAGTGGCGATGGTGGTTATGGTGGAAGAAGCAGAAGTAATAGAGATGAGAATTGAAACGCTTCAAGAGTTTCCTTCTCCCGTTGCAACCACCAGCTTGTCTTTCCACAACGAATACACATACTACTACTTACTTACTCCTCTTTACAGACATACGAAGAACGATGACATTTGTGTCTTTTCCCACGAAAGAAAATGTATCGTGTTGGCAATTTAGACCAAGATTATTTTATGCTAGATCACAATACATATTCTTCTTTCTCTCTTCAAATAACAAAACGCCCTCAGATTTTCATACACGATTGTTTTCTACAAACAAAAACTCTTGAGGATATTTCACCCAAGGATCCTTCTGTATGGAGGCAATCTCTATTATTATTTCTCTACAGAATTCCTTTCTTCGGACAGACCACCACCAGCACATTACATGCAGACATACAGGGAGAGAGAAAAGAGACGATGAGGGCAATGCTATACTACGTCAATATCATGGAAGGGGTCTGACCTGCACGACGTTTCACTTCTGAGACACGTTCTTCAGTTGCTCGGAAAGCTTGAGCCATCATTTCCCCAACTTGACGCTTGATATCCTCAGAGCTCTCAAGTCCAGTGTACATCGACGGTCGTCTCAGCCAAGAAGAACTACTGGCACCCTCACCCTGCTCCGTGTGGGCAGTTCTACTTTGTAAAATTCCAAGGGCTCTTTTTGTCTTCTCAACCATGCTCAGAATGCAGTTAAGCATTACATGGATATTTTTCCATTCATCCTCAGGTCCGCCCTTGCAGTGAAGTCCGTTGGAAGGTGTCCCCGGACCTTCCCTTATCAACTCGTGCTGATGCGAAGAAGACGACGACGAATGATTCAAGTGATGTCCTGAAGTGATGCCTCCATAGCCTGAGGACCCTGAGCCACCACCACCACCACCACCCCCTCCTCCTCCAGTGACATAAAAGTCCCTGAAGTCGCTCGTGGAAGTGGCTGCAGCTGCCAAAAAGAAGGGAGGTGAGAAGATGCTCCCAGTTCCATGGTGTCTCTTCGGGGTAGATGAGTAGCCTGAAGACTCTGAAGACATGTCTCCATTCTCATAAAAGCTGAAAATATCACAAGGAACCCACAAACAAGCGTCACATGAAAAGTTTACGAGAAGACACAGAGGTTGTTCAGAGAGATTTGAGATGTGGGCGCGTCTAATAATAAGCCAGCATGATGATGATGATCATCAGTTAGCGATCAGATCTCCAGAGCAGTTAGACAAAAGGAAATAAGTTTAAGGAACGGAGAAAGCAGGAACATCCATATACATATGCAGTATATATATACAGAACAGGAAAGAGAGAAGAAGTATGAAATGCAGCACAGATGGCTAATATCACTTTGGGAATATGGATGGAACCAACTGGGAACTGTCGGTCTTAGTTTAGCTCAAAACACCACATGCCATGCATTTTATATATGCATGAACACAGCTGTTTGACTATCGTTTTTCATTTGTTCTCGTAACACTTTTTTACTTTACCATATCACTTTGCTAGATCTGCTAAGCTGTCTTTTCTCTAAAAATTCACCAGTGCAGAAGAATATTTTTCAATCTTCAAGCTTCTTCTTACTTTAGGAGAGAAAGATAATAAGGAAAATGCATGGTGGATAGAACGACGAGTCTTGGGTAAAGTGTTACAAGTTTGACAAAAAAGCGGTGAAGCATAATACACGAAAGAAGTAATGAGACTAATTAATGAGACGCAGCCACACAAGATGAGATGAACAAAGAATTGGCTTGGATTTCCCAAGTTTAACCGACAGGCCATTCTGTAGTTCTTTAGCTGGAGGATTAAACTCGGTGGGATAGTCTCACCTCTCGCTAGCTTTCCTCTTTCCGGGTAGAGACAGATCTGAAGCTTCTGAATGAAAAATGTCACAAGGTTCTCCAGGTGAAGATCCAGTGTCTATGATGACTTGCTCGTGACCTTGTACGTAGGACAAGGGAGTCTGAAAAAATTAGTACACAGAAAGGTAATGTAGAGGAGGATATGATGAGTCATTCATGACATGTATTATGGAGGTATCGCTGGAGATTACTCACTGAAAACACCTGCAGCCTCGGAAAAGGCTCACCCTGTGTGTTCTCACCTGTTTAGCTAATCGAGCAAGATGAGAGATCTCTCTTTGAAGCAATGGTAGGTGAGCCCGTAAGAAAGGTAGCACGAAGGGTCTCAGGGGGAACGACGTCACTTCCTGAAGTGTATGGTGGAACTCTTCGATACTCAAATGTCCACTCTAGAAGACAACGCAAACCAATTAGTCCAATTGGGAGCACATGGTATTGATGAATGGCTTGAAAGATTAAAATATACATATATATATATAATCAAGCGTGAGCCCCATAGCTTAACTCACCACAAGATTGAACACCAAGGTGCGAACCCGTTCGCCAACATCTGGAGAGATGTCACACCCGAAATGAAGTAATGTTCCAAGGAACCTCTTAATTTTAACGAGAAGTCGAGAATTCCCATGACCCATGGTGTCTATTTATGTAAGGAAACATTCATATTATTATCTCCACAATCCCACCCTCGTTCTCTCTCTCTCTCTCATTTGACGAGCAGCATCATTAGCTTTCCTTCTTTTATGCTAAAACTTGGAGGAATACAGACTTCTAATTAGTTATTCATGTCGACTCACTTGGACCAGAAGAGACTCCAGAAGAAGTATTATTTGAAGAGGAAGAAGAAGATGGAGTTCGTCCTGCAGAAGATCCAGTGGTTGTTGAACCATCGCGATCCCTAGAAGTTGGGGGTCCACCATTACTGTTGTTATTACTAGAGGAATGAGTGGGAGAGGGAGTCCTCCCACCCAGCAAAGATCCATTTGAGACAATTCCAAGGGGGCCAGTGTTGCTTGGGACAGTTGTCGTGCTGTGTGGGGATGAAAAGTGATGGAAAGCAGCGAGAGATGATGGTCCACTGGAATGAGAAAGGTGAGATGAAGAATTGCCCAAGGTAGAAGAGGTGGTGGTAGTGCTGGTTTTATTTGTAGTTGTGAGATTGACACTGGAGACAGGAGGAGAGGGCGACCCCACACCAGATGCCTTCGGACTTTCACTCATTCGATGGTGATGCAATGGTGAATGATGGTGGTGATGATGCTGATGAGAGTTCTCCTTGCTTAGCACTGAATGAATAATATAAAACAAACATGCTGTATAGTAGCCTTCTTACAAATACATAAGCTGAGAGTTGTGTGTCTCGAGTAGAGAGAGAGAGTGTAACTCTTTCAATCAACAACGGTCTCTTCGAGAGTCTCAAGTTGCAACATTAACCAAGTACATTTTTCTTCGAGAGTGACATGCGACTGAATATGTGTCTCTCTGTGTGTATTCTATACAGGAGACTGCGTAGGGTAAGGATTATAGTTTTAGACACAGCTGCTTTCACCACTCATAAGTGTTCGAAAAAGCTGGGACACTTAATATAGCGAAACAGCTTTCGCCACGCAGTCTTTCATCGTTTCAACTTTTACTGAGAGCGACCCCAACTTTCGACTCACGAAGAAAGTGAGCCAGTTGCAAGTTGCAAGATGCGACTCTCTTATATGAAGTAACTGGAAAACTGGTGGATGGGTCCACACGAGTGTGTTGCGAGAAATCGCTAGCTAGGTACCTTTCAGTCAAAATATTCTGAGGTTTTGGTACTTCCAGTAGGAGTCCGCATCAAATCCTTTCACCTTAATTATTATTATAAAGTAGAGGTGATTATATACATTTCTAAAAACGTTCGGCCTCTCAGTAAAGGTCTCACTAGAATTTGTAAGTCAGTGATTCAGACTCATTAATGATAACTAAATAACAAAACGAGAAGTAATTCTTTTAGATTTAAAAAGACTAAATATGCCCCTTCAAAAAAGTTATAACTATAAAAATCTTCAAAAAGCAACCTTTTTTGACTGAAGTAACCTTTCAACTCCGGGCGAATTTAATTGTTAAACAGATCCGTGATTTTTTCCAACCGCACTTACTTGAAATATCTTAAACTACGTATAATATTATGTGTTATGCATGCAGCTAATTTTTTCAGCCAATATTTATGTAATAGCATTTATATTTTTCTTACACATATCGGTTTCTGAATTCAGGGAAAAATGGATCTGATTTTGTGCATCCGTTGTGAAGTTATGGAGGCTAGAACTTGCCATTAATTTTCTTGCACAAAATCCTCAATGGCCCACTCATGAGTTTAGACAGCAGGTTTAAATAGGGTTAAGGCAATTGAAAAATAAAGTCAATTTAAGTTCGAAAATGAGAAGCTCGTAATATTTTGACTGGCCTAATATACACAATTTGAATGTATACATGGATGTAAGTACGACGTGGAGGAGAGATGAAGATTTTGTAAGTTGGTGAAGCGAATGGAGTAAACTGCGGGCGAGTATCGAGATATTCTAGATATCGAGTGCCCAGAAGACTGTTTGCAGAAATCTGTAGTCTACAAAACATTTTCGAGTAACGGGTTTAGGTAAACATTTTCTATTCCTCCCTGAAAATAATAAATCGAAAACATCTGCTTCTAATTAAATTCCATTTCCATCAGAAAACTTCTTAAGCACCTTAGTGCCATTTACTCAAAGTTCGAAGCTTCTCTCTGCTACTAATACTTATTGTTAGTTCTTTCCCGTCTAGTAGTCCTAGTACACACTTACTTGTACTTGTAGTAACTCTAGATAATCGCTTCAATTTGACTTTTCAAGTTGTTAGTCTCGTATTGCCTCCCTCAAGTTTTCCCATTCTCTCTTAATCCTGATTTTTGCCTGTTGTTCCATTTTCACAGTGTGTGTAGCATATTACACTGCTGGACGTGTACGTACACATTCTCATTAGTCGGGTTCACCCGCCATGGAGCATAAATTATGGATGTGTCTAAAAAGAATTTACACATCGCAAGGAACGAAGCTGCTGCTACTACTACAGTCTGCACTGCGCTATATTGCTGTTGTTAGTACTACATGCTGGGCTGAGATCTTACAGGATTGTAGAATGAGTTCTTTGTCTTTCAGTTTTAGTAGGGCAATGGGAACGTAAACGATGATGATGATGTATGGTATAAGCTTAGGATGCGACATGCACCTGTATTTTATCATCCATCCAGGGGATTGGGAAATGATTGTCAACACATGGGGAAAGGAAGGCTGTTTGAGCCCACCTAGTAGTAGTCTTCTTCTTACGACTCCGTAAATAAATCGAGGTTGCACACAAGCATTAAGAAGGGAGAGATATATAAGTGAAGGTTGTGAGAGATTGGCGGATGGATGGATGACAGGGCCCTGTCGAAGTAGAGACACACGGAGAGACGGATCACATCTGGCATTTTACCATCAGACTTTTCCAGATGTCCCATCTCCGCACACTTTCATTTCAAATATATATCCACAACTTTGATGCACCAGCTTCGCCCAAGTCATTCAGAATCTATATGTATCCTTCCGATGCCATTCTTATTGTTGTCCTCATGTGTGCAAGTTTTAATTGAGAACTTCATTCGCAGTTTCACACAACCGATCCCTGTTCCGAACTAGAGTTCATAGATATAGGTAAGTAATTGCGGGCCTATCGGAGGTTTTCTCGATTAGATACATTGTGGAAAAAAATCAGAAATTAAGAACTTAGAGGTGAGGGTAGCTAACGAACGAAGCAATAATTCTACTTGCAATACCACCTTAATTATTAGCAGCAGGGTTACTGGGATTCCAAAACGAAACAGGTAACATTTAACACTTGGGGTAAGGTTGACAACTCAAGTGGTTGCAGGGATATTCAATAAGTCGATGTTCATTAACACAAGGACGCGACATAATGCTCTGGCCTATAAGCCCAAATTACCTGGACGAAAAGGTCACACATTCTAATTTCAGTTATCTGTTCATGATCATGTCTTTCACCGCATTGGACAGAATGGAAAATGTAATGTGAGAAGTGGTTTGGTGTAGTTTGTCTCAAAGTAAAATGACAATGTACAAAAGTAACGACCGGGGAAAGTTGTGCAGTGTCTTATAAGCAGGAGTCTCATAAATCAGTAAAACTCCTCAATATTCGCCTACCAATTACTTCCGTTCCATTATATTTATTTACTCCATCTCAGAGGCGTTAGATGATGAATTAGCTTGATTACTGCACCTGATACCTTCTCCCACAAGAAAGAGGCATGTTTTGTCCATTCGCTCCACAAAATTTTATCCTTGAGTAAAAGCACAGCTGTTGCTACTTTTACTTTTCTTTCGCTTCGGTCGAACGAATACTAAACCTTATATACATGCCCAACGCACAACGAAGTTCTCACAGTTCTGAAGAGCTCACTCCAGCTTCGATCTCTTGTAAAACTCTTTTTAATAAAATGCAGTGAAAAATGAGCTTGCCATTTTATAACTTCCTTGGCACTCAGTCAATTAAAAATTTTGAGTCGATTCAAACCCCCACAGGATGGATGCATGGACTTACTACAAGCAAGGGGTACGTAGTAGCTATATACTTCGACCGAATATACACATACATACGCTTTATCATAGTAGTTATAGCTGGTGAATGTGATACTGATGATGAATTCGGAAGAGAATGCCGATAGATCCTCATAAATCCCTAGTGGCTAGCTGAGAGCCTTCTCTACTCTTTCATACTTGAGATGTCAACTGCAAACGGTCGGTTGTCATACAAATATTAAACTTTCTTTCTGAAGTGACTCCGGTCTGTTTCTGAAGTCTAACCCGTCCAGAAACAATAAATGGCGGAGAGAGTGACCATTAGACTCAAACGTGCCAACTAAATTTCGTAGACTAGACAAACTAGAGGAATAAGAGGCCTTTCAATGCCTCAAAATATATGAACTTCACTGTACTATTTAGTGTATAGACTTTATGCAAACTAACCTGCATAATATATGTCTCTTGTGGAAAGAAAATGCAGAAAGTAATGAGTATACAATAATAAATAGCTTTATGAGAACAGTTAATATATAGTCTCGTTATGGCAGGCAGGTATGGAGTAGGCAGTTATCCCGCAATAATTTAGTCAAGATTGTGTGGTATTGAGGGTCAACAAATTACGATAACTTCCCACAATCTTTAATCATTTATAAAAAGCTATATATTATTCGCGGAGTAAAAGTTCTTTCGCCTAAGCCGAGACCTTACTGGCACCATCACAAGCTTTTATTCGGCAGGAATGAAATAATGGAGCTAAGTTTTTGGTAAAAGCTTAAGATTAACTAAGTGCATTATTCAGAACGTGAGAAAATGGCAAACTAAGCCTTGGGTGAATAAATGCAGAGCTCCAACTACAGATATATCTCATTGTACTCATCTGCATTGGACATTCTCATATCAAATGAGAATTCCCACCTACTTCTGCTCTTGACTCTTTCTCACTCGAGACTTTCAAATGCAGAGAGGAAACAACTTTGAGAACACAACACACCATAATATATATCTCCTACGCCTAATTTCCTAAACTATCCAAAACACACATCATCCAAGAGCTCAGCAGTCCTATCTCTCGCCCATTCAAGTTCACTTCACCTTATCTTTTCGTCCCAAATCAAACCTTTAAAAAACACTTTCTCTCGCACACGAATCCTGTCCGCGTACACCAGTGTAATGTTATCGAAACAGGATCAGAGCTCTCTGGTCCAGAAGCAGATTTTTTCTGTGTTGGTGGACCACCACTACCACCACGAGTCAATTTATTCCATCTCTCTTATTTCTGCACTTGAAGGGAATATTTCGTTTTGAACTATTCACCCTTTTTATTTATAAAAGAGAATGGAGTGTTTTGCTGGCAGGAGGAAGTCAGGTCATGCAGAGAGATTTTGACCATTTTGACTTTGCAATCTACATTAGCTAGATGAATTATATTTTAACGTCGAAAGCCTATCAGATAATTTGATTTGTAGCACTTCTCACACCCCAGTTATACCTTTGCCTTTGCTCACACTGCTGGAGGTGATGGGGAATTTACAGTTTCCTTTGTAATTCATTTCAAAGAATTGCTTAATTGTTACAATCAACCAGCTTTCATTTTCAGTACGTCAATTTTCATGCAACTTCAATAGCAATGAAGTGAGGCTGTCAAAGTATTCTACCTTAGCATTCCAATTCCGAAATGCTAATTATTTTCTTTTGAATTCATAACAGAGAGTGTACATTTATAATTGTTTGCCGTTTTAATTAAATGTATTTTGCCGAACCTAAACGGTGAGCGTCACGCTTACCACTTTTATTTATAGCTAGTGTGTAGATGGCACATAATTAACGTAATTTCATTTGAATGTCAATTATTTGATTGTCATTTCAATGAATATACGGTCATGTTATCCTACTGTCGTCAGTAAAACAAATCACGATGACTTTTTGTTATAGGATATTCTGGTACAGTTGTTTCTCACAAATCCGATTGCATAAACTCAAAAGACAACTCAGGGGGCAATGTGAGATTTGTGAAGTGAAAGTCTAGTTGCAGCAGTTCAGACTTTAGACAGAGTACCGACGCAGAATAAAGACGGTAACCTTCGAGTTTTAGTATTTTGCAGTAGCACTCACTGAATCATGTATGAAGCAGGTGAAGCTTAATCTTGTCGGCTAGTACTTCAAGAAGAAAAAATGTATACTTTTGTCAGCTTGTCTATGCTAACCAAGCAGATACATAATATGACAAAACAAACTTATATATAGTTAGTTGAAAGAGTTGGAGTTTTGCATAATTCACAGGAGCCTGCTGTGTGAGTTTCAATAGATTTCGATAGACGTGACAAATGAAATTAGGCTGGAAATGAATTGAGGTGGGGACAAGAAGATCAGAACACGTGAAATGTTGCATAGGTATAAAACAGCATTTTGCGTCAGGTGAAAGGATTCCAGTAGCCAGGATAGTGTGGCATTGTTCCTTGTCTAAACACACAAAGGCTCACGCGTACAAGGCATACTTCTTTCCGTTCCTCAGGGTAATTCATTCGGAGACAGGGAAAGAGAAAATTTAAGTCCGGGGAACACTCATTCTTTATTCGTTCAATTTGAAAAATATGTGAGAAAAGATTGATTTCGTCATCCGTACCGACAGATACTTAATAATAAACTCTCCCAGTGATTTGAAAGGCCGCAGATGTTATATAGGAAGAATATAAGGCAGAAACGATGCCAAAACTATGAGTCTTTCACACCACAAGGCAGACCAACAATGGAGTGAAGGACTTCCAGTGTATTCCTTCTGACGCCTTCTCCAGATCCCTCCTCTGTGTATTATACTTGTCTTAAAATCGTCTTTGAAGAAAGTACAATACGAAATACAGCTACGACGACGACTGCACGACACTGTCTCTCTACTTCCCAGAAAGAGTAAATAGGACGAGAGAAGGATGGGTAAAAAGGTGTTCTTGTTCCCAAAAAACTGTTTTTCTGACAGGCCCTCAAGGTTTACATGGGTTCTCTACTCATCCCAATGTCCTTTACTGATGATAACACACTCTTTACTTGCTCACTGAAAGCGTTTCGAATAGATGTAATTCACCAAACTCACCAGCCAGCGTGTTTTATCGAGGAACATGGTGATATAGAAGAGGAAGCGTGTGAACCGTCAACGAGAGAGTCTCATCATCCCACCAGAGCTTCTTGTAAACCCACACACATACATACTATACATATAAAGCAGACATGACGAATTCTACCAAGTTTCAATTTGAAGCGGATCACACACGACACACACTCATCACCTATTTTGAATATATGGTTGAATTCATGAAATCTACTATCTCTCTCACTTTAAGGTGTCTCTTTTGCTCTCGTAAATTATTAGAAGAAAGCTAGAGATAAAAGGTACGTCAGAAAACAACAAGACAATAATGAACCACATATGAGAACTCGTATATAGTTGGTACAAACGTTTAATAATAATGATAGCTTGGTTTATTTAAAAGCAACTCAGCATTTGGTATGAATCGCATACATTGTCCGTAGGTAAGAGGGAAAGTTATCCATGTGAGAATTTGTGCACCGTCTTTCTCTTACTTAACTCTTTTATGCATACACAGACTTTCATCTCACATGAGTACTTTCCTTTTTTCATGAGGACTTCAGTGTGCTTGCTTTATTCACCCCATCGGAACGATAAATGTGTGCTTCATGTGTCTACTCATGCGAGCAAAGAGTGAAAGCAGTAGAAAGGACTCAGGTGGAGAGGTTCTCGCGAATGTTTGTCCTTAGTTAGTGAGCTTTCTTATTCCTTCTCCTAAACTAGTTAGTCCAATAATAACAAAGTTTATAATAATGATACAAGATAATGCCAACTGAGGAACTCGACAGATGGTTACTAACTCACGATACACAAGACTACATATTTCATCCCAACGCTCAATACTCAGCCCCACTTGTCTTTTTTCTAGTCAACACTGCTGCCTGTGTAGCACGGTCAAAACTTCTCAAACAAAATAACCGCATTGAAAATTTAATGAGCTGTTTACTATACGTGCAATTCAAACTTTGTCGTTACACTTGTATTTAGGAGAAAGCAGGATGTGGAGTGGGACTTATTATTATGTCTTACCTCACCTTGTACCGGATACTCAATGAGTGACGGGAATCGCCGTATTAAAGTGTCGCAAAGATGTAAAAAAACTAAGGACACGTACATAGGAAACCCATCTTGATTTTGAGATTGAACTGAACTTTTAAAGAAAACTCATACACTTACTTATTTTTACTTTTTATGCACATCATATGGCATTAATAGTATGTATTACATTCAGCATTAAATTCGATTCGTAATATCTTGAAATAATTAAATATATTATATCGTACTTCGCCCTTAAAGATACAACGCCAAGGGTTGGCACGTGAAACTTTGGCCATTGTAGCTAGATGTGTGGTTGACTATATTTCTGAAGAGGCTGACAGAGAGTTTTAAACGAAAATCGGTTTTTGTTGGTGAAGGAAGGAGAGGCGTTTTGATTTCATTGGAAATCTATGAAGGACCAGGTGACGGCTTTACAGGGATGTAGTTAGAACAGAAGGAAACATGAAGGGAAACACATGTGCGTTCCCTATCGCTCTCTCCCACCCATAAAAATATTTGCTCTCAAATTAATTTTACCCACATTACAGTATATGCACTCGCTACAATGTATCCTCTCCAAAGAACCTGCACAACACCGACACTCACTGCATTCCAAGTGAATCCATCTCTTATTCTCTCTAATGCTTATGATGCACAATGAGACGTCCTCTTATAAGCCAGTAATCCACCTCTGCCTATATCTGAATGCATATATCAATACATATATTGCTACACAAGCCTTGTTTCATCTCCATAATTCAATTAATAGTCGACCATTGCCCCAACACGGTTTCCTATAAACTACAATTGTTGTACTAACTTTATTTCTACACAACCCACACAGCATACCTGCTTAAATTAGCAGCAACTACAAGACAAACTTAAGACACCTGAACTGAACAAGTATAACCGATGCGATAACAAAACCCTATTTCCCCATATCGCTCGTGGCTCGTGTAGAAATGTGCAAGTTACCGATAAGGAAAACCCACTAATCCACCACTACCTGTTTGAAAGTATTCTTCCCATGCATTTAAAGTAGCCCAAGAGCCTAACTGTACATCTCAATATTTGTTCATATATTGCAGGAATGGAGAAAGTATGGACGCAGAAATATTAAAATAGCCCCACATTCAAATTAACAATGTGAAACAGTAAGCTGTATCAATGTAGGGTAGACCAAGAAAAAGAAAGGCAATGAATAATGATATCGTAGCACAAAGCAAGTCTCACAACTAGAGTTATTCAATACGCGGAAACTAAAGCAGCCCTAAAAAGCCCGTTTCCAATTGCTTTTGAAGTCGCCTACAACTTGATTGATAGTATATGTTTTAGTTGCGGTTGACACGCGTGTAGTCTGCCTGTTTAGATATAAAAAACCAATTTACTATCATCGAGAAACTCTCCTATTTGTGTAGTATAAACACTTCACACTTTTAATTCATTCTGCGTGTAAACAAAGGTGTCTTACCTCTATCTATGAAACATGAAAAACATTTTTTATTTTTTATTTAAAAGTTTAAAAATAAAGTACTTTTAATTTCTGTTCTCGCGCGTAGTCAGAAAATTGTGTCAGACGCTTAAAAATCACAATTATTCCTAGTAACATTGATAGGCAGACAAGCGATGAAGCGATAATGGGATATCATGCACGAGCCTATAAGCCCGAATTACCTGAGCTAAACGGAATTTGAAGAGTACTGTGACGAATATATAGAGTAAGATTCTATCAGCAGTGAATTCTCAGGCAGAGGACAACAGGGATGGACTACACGAAGACAGGATGGTGGATGGATATATATAAAGTGTAAAGAGAGTGTACTGATCGAAGTAGCATGTAGTTGATAGTTTAAGAGGGTGGTGGTGATGGCAATTCGTGACACGAGAAGGAAGTTTGGTGAGGTGAGAAGTAGTAAGAGAAAGTGTGAAGGTGAAAGTAGATGGGTTAACGGGATGAGATTTTCCCACACGGTCCGTCGACTGTCAGTCCAACTCATTTCTACTTCACACTCATTTTATTTTTCGAACAAGACTTTCTTTTAGAACGGAGAAGGTTTATTAGCGCTGATGTGGCGAATTTTTTTCATCTTTTTTCAAACACACACACATCCTTGCTTTTTCTTGCTTTCTCTCTCTCTCTCTGTCTTCTTAAATAGTACGCGTGGTATTTATTCCTTCGTTCCTTCCGGAGACACGATGAGTAATGTGAAGTGTGATGGAATAGACAGAAAGAGTTTTTGATTTCTTTAGGCCACAGCTGAGTCTGCTCTCACCAAACCCTTATTATACCGTCTTTATTGATAATCCTTTACTCAGACCTTCTCGCGAGGAGTCTAGTATAGTCGTGGGCTTTCTTACAATATGCGAGAGAAGTGCTGCACATCCTAAGGCCTTATAACGCTATTCGAACGAACACACACATATTATACATATTGCCGGGGTTGTGAGTTCTATGCCCGTAGCTGTACTGATAACTACTTTCTCTTGCATATCTCTAAGTGGTCGCATCTGGTTTCGTCAAAGTGGCAAAATATTAATGACCAACAGTGTTCATCTCTACTTTTTGCAAAATGGTTGTACGGCGCAAAACGTAAAGAACACTTTTTATAACTAGAGAGTTTTTGGTGGCTCGTAAAGGTATGACATGGGTAATACGCAGCTTACTGGTAGGTACAAAATATGGATGCTTTCTACTATCTACCTGCCATGCAGGACATAAAATTATCTTCATTTCCTTACAGACATTTAAGAAGTCTTTGGCTAGGGCTGCCAGGCTGCCTGTCTATGTGGTGAAGAGACGTACACAAGTACCTTTTTAAGCAATTACATTTGAATCGAATCAAAATGGAAGTTTTGAGGTTGCTAACTGTCTGTAGACGATGTCGAATGTTCTGATGCCAATACATAGTCAGTTTGATGTACATACTTTTAGAGCTGAAGAGTATATTTTGCTTCCACAAACTATCTAGCCATGCAAAAGGAAATTAAAGTCCACGTTTATAATTTGATTTAATGTCAAATTGAGAGAGAGAGGGAAATCCTTGAATGGAGCATTACATGTAAAGCGAACCTGCACTGCATTTCATCTCGGTGGATGGGAGAAACAACATAATAATGTGTAATGTGGTGAAGACAGGTCCTCCTCATTGGTAGTCAGGTAAATAGGGTAAAGTGGATCTTATGATGTCATGAGCATGAAGTGCGTCTTACAAATAAGAAATGTCTTGTGCACGAGAAGAACTACTTTCGAAGAGCCACAAGAACCGTCAGAATCAGCAATAATAACGAAATTCGAAGCTTTTTCTCTCTCCTCTGTCTCCATACAACTCCTTTCCTTTACGTGAATGTGTCCTGTCACCACCACACCAATTTAAGTCCATTGATTTTTCTCCTCAAAACTGTAAAACCACAGAGAGGAGCTGTCTTCTCCACACTCACATAATCCATCCCATCCATCTGACATATTCGACCTCGCCAACTGCTTGAGATCAGTTTGGCTAAGCACGAGTACATCTTGATGTTTCTCATCATCTATCCACCAACCCGTACGCTCAAATCATAAAACACATATTATGTACATCCAAGACGAACGTTACACGGCCATTAAATACAAACTGTTACACCGGCTTACACATTTGAACACAACAATAATACTGTCTCCCCTTTTATACATCGTTCAGCAGCAGTCCTTTGCCATTGCTCAGGGGATAAAGATTTCTGCTACTGACTCAAAGAATACATATCACATACACTAGGAGACCTTGCATATTGCTTCCTCTCCCGTTCTTTCTATGTGCCTGTACAAACTATTAAACTGTTTACAAGTACTCAGTAATAGGACACACACTTTCTGCTCTCCCAAATCGTTTTTGTACTAACTTTCTCCATACTACTGACATATGCCACATACATGATTACCTAAACACTTCAGCGCGATACTAACTGAAGCGTCGAGTGTTGTACACTAAATCTAAACACAAGCTCGAGAAGAAGAAACTTTGGATTAAATAATACGGATTTATGGAGCAAACAATAAGTAAATATAAATGCATTCCAGCAGTGGTCTCACCACATATATAACACGTAGCGATGATGAGCAAACATATTTTTCGTGACTTCCCTTGATGTTCGCTCGGCATCAACTAAGACTACAAAAATAAACAAAATTCTAATTTCATTTGATAATAACCAGCGGTTAATCAATTGTCAAAAGTGCATATGGAAATGACAGAATGAGTCCCAAGAGACCTTTTGACGTGTGCCTTTAAAGCCCGGACCTTTTGTTTAATCGTGGTAGCTAGCTACACAAGGATCGAAAACAAAAGTCTTTTGATCCCAAGTCAAGATACTTGGTCCTGCGGGGCAACTTCTCTCAAACACAAATATATTCTTCAGTGCTCGCGTCTTCTCTTCTTCTTCTTCAAGGAAAACGCTATTATTTCTCATGAATTACTTTACTACCACCACAGTCCACATCCTCAAGCTCTCTCAACACTAATAATAATAAACAATGAATGGGCTTCGTGTTTATTGTTTATCGTCCAATGACAAAGTCTGCACGATCGTATCTTAATTGCAGAGAGAAAGAGAGCTCTTATAATTTAGTTTTTAGATCCAAGACTGTGTAAGATATCAATGTGGATCGAGTCAAAGGGAACCACACAAAACTCTTTGAGATAAAATAAATTATTGTTCGTGTGTATCTCTCCACACGTCATCCAAAAGTCAATAGTGATCATCATCATAACTGCAGAGCAGAGTGTCTTACTTGCGTATAGGTAGCTTCAGGATATGTGGAGACTGTCTTGTCATATTGTCAGATCAGTTTTAATTTATTCTGTTTTCTTATCTCACTTCATCCATCGACAATTACCAACTTCCTCTTAGCCTCTTTTGTGTCGGACTCACCTGTCTCCACAAGAAATTTTCTCAAAGAAACCCCCGTCGCTTCCGGACTTTCTATTCTTAATCAATTCGCTTCGATAATTATCATTTGTCTTTTTGTACTCAACATCAGAATTCTAGGGTATTTCACTAGTTGACTTGCTCAGCAGCAATATAACGATTGAATAAATGCCTCTTGAGGTCCAAATAGTTCATATTGTTTTGAAGGAATTTCTATAGTTAGATAGAAATCGATATTTAGAAACTCAGTTGCAATTGAATTTCTACATGATATCAGAATCAGGGGTTTT
>Ga0194135_10000316_pt1 | contig 28175 bp, 21 predicted proteins | sample LitLau_LLRF_2013_FD_134024 | JGI IMG/M metagenome (GOLD analysis project Ga0194135, IMG submission 134024) | Freshwater sediment microbial communities in response to fracking from North America - Little Laurel Run_MetaG_LLRF_2013 (version 2) | ecosystem: Environmental > Aquatic > Freshwater >... | reverse complement strand
TAACTGCATAGAACACAATACAGCAAATGGGCAGATTTCTGGAATATCCCGGTCGTTAGAAGTTTCTATACTGAGTATTGTACTGACAATAAGCAAATAATCAGGGCAGAATTGCATTTTTGCTACGCCTTTTTACATTTCAAAGCAATTAATTAGATGATAGTGTCGAAAGCAGAGTATATTTTTATTATTACATTCGCGTCTCAATATGCCTCAAACAGTTTATATATGTATTCCGCGTACATTATAAGACAGAAATGAGTACGCCAACATGAGAATCTTGTTTTAGCAGTCAACTCAGTCAAACACAAAAATGGATGAACGGCAACAGATCATTTAATTGCTTCTTTCTCTTTCCTTTTTCATTTTTTGGCATTAAAAATTCATCAAAAAACACTGTAGCATGTTATATGTAACCAACCATTCATTCCAAGTGAACAAAGATGTACAACGAACTAATAACAAAAAGTTTTTATTTATTTATTAGTATACTATACTAAGTGTAGCACTATACTCCTAAGAACGGAAAAGGGAAACAGCTAAAAGAGAATGACATAGAAGCATTATAAATTGTGCAGCAAAACACAAGAATCTTTTTCCGAATGACATTCACAATTTCAGGCAGCAAAATTGTTTTAGTGGTCTTTGCATTAGAGAAACGCACACGACTGCAGTGTATTTTGTGTATACTATGCAACGTAGCTTGTGATGCTTATGAAACGCAACGAGAGAAAGTTTCCAATCGCGAAGACTGTTGACTAAGAGAAAGGAAACTTTCTTCCTCTTCATTGCATGAATGGACGACACGAGGCAACGAAGGAATAAGATTTCATATCTATTTGAGTGGGGTTCGTAGACAACATTTCTAGAAAGTCTGGAGTGTGCATAGATGTTCTGAAGTAGAATTAGGAACTTCTGCCAAAAAGTTGGTTGTGCGTAGGACATTTTCTGATAATTTATATTCCCAGAACTAAAAGGGTACCAAAGCTGAATAGGACACAGACTTGCTTCTAAAAATGTCTTTTCCTTTCTTTCCTGACTTTTCTTCTCACAAATAAACATTTTACTGACTTGGCTGAACTCACCATAAAGACAAGATAGTTACATTATTTCCAAAGCCTTTTTAGGCGTTTGTTGTTCTGATGGCTTAGCAAACAGTAAGTTTATACGCACTTACGCACTTTATACAGTAGAAATTAGCTTGGCATAGCTTTCTAATTCAGTTACTAGGATTCCTCTCTTGGGGTGCAATGTTTCTTCGAGTTTCATTTTGTGAATTGATTCAGACAAGAGAAAGCAAAACAGGAGAAAGAGAAAAAGGATTTTGTCCTTAAAGTGACGTCGCCTTCTTTCTCTATTATTGCTTTCACTGAAATAAGGATCATTATCAAGTTCATTTGAAGTTTTAATTACTCTCAGAGTCTCAAAAGATTCTTCGTTAAAGAGTACAACAACTCTTTGGTAATTATGTGATAATTAATGCTTTCAGGAACTTGCAATATCTGGCTGCATATTGTGTATGGCTGTTAGCATCATCGATGCTCGTTATATGTCTGCCGTACCATGCTGAGTGGGTTCCTAAACCGAAAACAGTTGGACCTATGCTTCGTCGATGGAGTTGTCGGGGTCATACCGTGATGTTCTTCATTATGATAGCCTTCTTGGGATGCTTCCAAATGTTCAATGACGTCTTGTCATTTCACCAAATCAAATTTGTTGGGGGAGATTTGCTGATAATTGCTCTTGGTGCTACTGCTGCTGTTCTCCCAGCACTTGTTTTCGTTTACAGAGTGGAGAAAGTCATTGACTATTGTGGTCATCAAAATATCTTCGCTATTGCATTCGTTGTGCTGTCTCTACAGTTTACAGGTATGTTTTCTTGATATAAATATCTGTTTCTATATACCTCATATTAAATTACATGTGTTGAGCAAACACAAATACATTCAATCTAAAGGTGCCGTAATATTATGCCTTTCTCACTGATGGTGTAAGTTACAACTTCATGTTACTACAAGGTTTTCTACATTCACACGGTCTAAAACATTAAGGCCTTATTTCTCTGCAGCTTTCTTTAGATTCAAATGAAGTCTAAAATTGACATGGATATCTCATGCATTCAAAACCGTAGATTATGCTTTAATTCATGGATTCTCAGTTTCCCATCGTTCTCTCTTTAAATAAAAGTCACTCGTCACGGTACATAACATGCAATTCCTTTACTCCGGGCACATAACGAGATCACCGTGTATAATGACAATGACAAAGCTAGCCCGTCTTTTTTGCGTTGGTTGAGCAAAGTAGTATCTTTTTCATTAGATTATGTGCGATTTGTTACGGATGCAAGTTAATCGTACAATTTCATGCGTTCCAAATTTTATTTATCTTGCGTTAATTTGTTATGTGTTATAACTTTACAATTCAGAATATTAGCTTATTTCAAGGGAGATTCTCCTTCACACTTGCTAATACTAACGGAGAAATAAACTTATAAGATAAAAACCCAGAATCAAATAAGAATATTTTATAGGAAGTTTACTGAGGCATTTCTGATTTTCGTAAAGCTTGTCTGATATGTAAAAAAGGCCAAACCGAATGAGCAAGGAAGCAATAAGCGTTAGATAACAATGTGTACAAAAACTACCTGTCGTACGTGTGAAATCTAGTGCAACAAAAAATAATGTAAAAAGGCTTACATGCAGATAATAATATGACAGCCTTTTCCTCAACATTTCTGAGACCATTGGCCATGCAGGAATCAGATAAAATTAAACCTGCTTCTCGTTCAGATGAGGGCAACTTTGCTCATTTGCTTATAACAAACTATCCTTTTTGACTCCTACTCCGTGTAAAACTCAGACTTAGTCCCGACACTTCTCTGCTGCTTTCAAAGTAATAGCTACTTGCTACAATAGGAGCATAATTACAGGAACTCCACGGAGCTGTGGATGCATTTGGTCCTTTCATGTTCACTGTTCGCTTATCGTTTCAATAATCATTAAGCGATTACCATCAAACCCTTGTTATTACTCAGGCATTAACACGGTGATAATAATACGAATTATCCCGATGCACAATCCACAATGTTTGCTCAGGTTGAGGTCGGTTTCACAAGCTTGTGTTCCCTGGAATTGAAAGGAAAACTTTGTTTGTGGGTACAGACAAACAAACGAAGATTGATTGGACTAATAGATCTTATGTAATTTGCAGGTTACGCATACTTGCGAGACACGGAACCTAAATGGAGCTTCCTTCTAAAAGCAATGGAGACATTCTCGGTGCTTATGGTATGGATCACTGCCTCATACACAACCTACTCAGCAGCTCCACGAAGTCTCGCTGCGACTTGTCAAGCTATCATTGTCACTCTCTATTTGTCCATAGGTAAGTTTTTTCATTGTTAATTCGTCTGTCGTCGATTTACTATAAATTGAACAGACTAGCAAAATCACGATAATGTAAAAATGATGGGTCTGTGTATTGAACTATAAACTACATGAGATCATCGCCCGAATTGGAATTCGTAAATCGATGTCTCATCACAAGGTTTACGCCAAATAATTGGATGTGAGAAAAGTATCACTGAAATTTTGTGTGAATGTTTCAAAGGTCGAGGAATAGGAGGAATCTTGGGCTTCATCGGGTTATCTCTTCTACCCAAAGATCTCTTTCTCAAGATTATCTCCTTGTTCGCTGTGTTCATTTGTGTGCTTTACATGTTCGTGCATTACTGTTGCCTCAAGCCTTCTCCTTATACAAGACAGTATAATTATGACCGCCCTGCCACTTATGGTAAGAATGATAGATAATTCTGATTCTGGAGCTTTGTAAAATGACAGCACAAGATCACACAAATGCGATCACCTTTGAAAAGCCATAATATTATTACGTCAATATCGCAAGTTATTCGGTCATTTTATCACAAGCAAAGATCTTGCATTAAAAACTTTTATAGAATGTGGAGCTTGTGAAAGTGACTTCATTCTTTTTGCTTGTTTTTTTAGCTCCAAGTGGACGGTACACCCCTCTTAAATTGATCAATGGAAAGAAAAATTCGAACTTAGCAAAGGAAGATGAAGATTTATATGATAAAGATGTCATTGGTGATGACGACTAACAATAAGTGAAGAGAAAGGATAAGCCTCGGTGATTCGAGAAGGGGTTGATTAAACCCGAGTCATGAATCTCACACCAAGTCCGATTTGAAGTTCTGAATTTCTGATACACTGCCATCCTGCCAATTGTTGAGATTGTTTTTATCTTCGCATGAAATTCGTAGACCTGACCTACGAATGACAGCCGTCTATTCTGCCTACCAGAGCTTCTTGACCTGGATGCTTCTTCATTAATTTGAAAGTATTATTAAGTAAACTATAAGTCATGTCCAACATTTAGAAATTCATTTTATACTTATTATTAGCGAAAACTGTTTTGATAAATTAGTGAATCTAAATTATGCTGAATGTATTGAAGTCTATATAAGACAGTCAACTTCGATTTTATTGTGGTTGGAATATACCAAACAGCTTTAATGGTACAAAGAATTCATCGGTAGCTAAGTTAATAAAGAAGATTATACAGTAAACCATACGATCATTTGGCTTGAATCATAGCGCATCGTTAGCATTGCTATTTTGTGATGATCTCATACACTACAGTTAAATCTGCAAACACTGCATTTAATTTAACAATTCTAACATATTCAAGAAATAAAACGAAATAAATAAAATTACAGTTGGAGTCATCGGAACTAATTTGTCTTGTACTTTATTAATAATCTGGTAAAGCTACATAGGTATCTCGATGCATAACCAATAATAAATTCTTAGGTTTAAATAACCAATCTACGAGGAAAAAACAGTGGATGACTGAAATTTATTTGACGAGTGTAGAAGTAAACCGTTCGAAGTACATCACATCGTTCCACTGGTTACACGCTCTGGTTGGATACTATTATTATAGTAAAGGTTGTCTCTTGAATTGTAGTCAGAAATGGGCTAATTTTTCTCGAGCTTTTCGGCATAACTACATCGAGGCAGCATTACAAAGAGACTTCTTACAAAAACCGATTGGGATTTCATAATGACTATAACTGAAGTGTTGCCCCGATGCGGCATGCATCTAACAGAAATAAACCAGAGGCAGTTTTACGTTGATTTCCGTATAAACAATATTGTAAACTCGAAAAATTAGCCCTTCTATCAATTCCAATAACAACATTTACTCGTTCTTACTATAGAACTCTTGTGCTATAAAAGGTCATTAATGTGGTTGAAACATTCCATCCGAGCATAATTGTAATTATGTATGCTAAGCAGAGCAATGTGAGCGGGTATAAAAACACCCGAGTTGATCGAAGTTGAGGAAGATTAGAGTATCCTAGGAAGGTAATGTAGATGTAGTAGCCTAATGCAGCGAGCCACAACGTATTGCCCAAAACGATTGATATTGTCCAGTCATGGCTTATCACGGCTAAATAAAAGAACATATTGACTCTCAATACTCCTGAATGTAAATTTTAGTTAGGATTTTAAGTTAGCATAAATTATGCGTACCGTGATATAGCAAAATCATTACTCCGTGCAGCAACACCAACAATGGGAACAAAGCGTTCAAGTGAACATCGAAGCAATATCCCCATTCCACTTTGTTTTCTTGGTGGACATTTGGCTTTAGCAAATATTTATTGCACAGAAACCTACGTTAAAAAACCAAAAAATTATTTTCGGTTTTTTTTGAATGCTACAACCGATTAAAAAACTAGGTAATAACACTTACCATATTAGTGAGGCAATGGCTACTCCTACAAAAACGCAGTCAACAATCACTATGTACGTGAATAATAATACGAATTTGAAGAAACCAAGTCTTAATACAACAGCAAACCCAGCAGAAGACACTAAAATTTATTCAGAAAATACTTAATCCTTTCCTGGCTTCCAACTCTTAAAAATCAAACGTAAAACCAAAAACCACCTCACCTAAGAGGAACAATCCCAACAGGACTAAGAAGGCCGGGTCATCTCGGGCGAACTGCGCCTTTGTTTCTGCAAAGACAAGGAAGGTAATTATAAATATTTACTTTACAAGATAAGCACGACATTTTTTCTAATAGAAAAACTTACGTTTTCTGTATTGGAAGTTTCTATAAACCTTCTGAGGCGATAAGAACAAATAGACCATCTGCCAAATAGCAAATTCGAAATCCATTTGGTGGCATTTCAACAGTCGTCTCAGGTATTTATATCGCTTAGCCGCAGCACTCATGCAACCAGACCTAAACAAAACCACATACTTAAGTCTTTCACAAATCATACGATACAACTGATTATTTTACTAACTTTTATACCTTACCTGTGTGTAGCTGGCGATGGAAGAGGACTCGGTCCGTACGACGCAAAACTAATCGGAGATTGAGTTCTACTTGAGCCCTGTGAATACATCTCCGAAACCGAAATCTAAATCAATTTTATTGTGATCTCTGAAGTTGTAATATATATTATCATGCAAATATCAACTCAAACTCAAGTGTAAAATCTTCCTTAGCATTTGGCCCTTCGATTCATCTTTGTTCACTTCCTTTTCTTCTACAGCTGACGCGTGTGACGACAAACGACAGTTTTTAAAAGTTACTGTACACTCGAATGAACATAACTTCTTTATGATGTTGCGTTATCTTGAAAAGTCGACATTGGCGAAAAAAGGCGACGACGAGGAGTAAAGGCTACCTGTATATATTATACATGTATATATTATGTCGTTGTCAACAACACACACACACACACACGTAGTCACTTGTTCACGCGAAGATTGTTGTCGTGCGAAAAGTGATGATGAGTAATTTTGTTCAAATGGACATTTAATTCCCAGACTCGCGGGAGGCGCGCGTCTTTTTAAATTCCATCGAAGTTTATTGACAGGAAGAATAAAAACAATAATAATTTGTAATTAAATAATAATAATCATAAATTAATAGTGAAGTCAGGTTAGTTAGACTCCTACTTTTGTAGTTATCCTTAATCTGTATTGCACGTGTGTATCCTTATCGTTGAATTAAGCACAGCACTGAAGCAGGACATGTGTGAGTGTAATTATTATTATTGTTACAAGTGTTACCACCAGATTTAGAATCGAATTGTCAAAAATTGTATAGCCGTATAGCCAACTATTTAATATAGAGACCTGTTGAAGACGTACGCTTAGTTTTTTTTAGGAATTTTTCTGTGTATCATCACCACCACCGGTTGCTTTTCATGGGTTTGGATAAGGAGTAATAATAAGAAGTGACAGTTCAAAGTTTGTAATCAAGGGAATAATAATAGTATGGTTATAAGAGATTGTAAGCAAATAAGTGTGTCCAGTCTGTACAGTAGTTTGATTTGATGGTAGGAGTTAATGTTAAAGAATAGTGGCGAACTATAAGCAATCAGTATTTGAATACGATTAGAAATGGCACAACTTCAGAAGTATAAAATACAAGTGGCATTAACGTGTGGATAGCGGTGGCGGTAACGGTACTATCCTCTGTCTTTTGGTGCCCAACAATTATTTGTCGCCAAAATGTTCAGTCGACAGAAGCCGCAAACCGACGTGAAGAAGTCGACGGTGAAGCTTCTGGATGCTAAAAAGGATCTGCCTACCAGATTGAAGCATTTGAGGCTAATACTAGGTAAATAGAAGAGTCTGTTTAATTTGTCAGATTATGCTTGGTAGTTTATAAGTATCTAACTGAATACTCTTCTTGTTTTAGAATCGGTGGATCTTAATGAAGCAAAGTCCTTGTTTGGAACTCACTACTCTCATATATATCATCTGGTTTACGAGGGGATTGTATCTGCCGAAGGGTCTCTCAAACTTCGAGGGGGTACTTGGATTTTTATTTATTTTGGATATCTTTGTGAAAGTAGCATGATTTAGTTTCCAAAAGCTTAGATAATTCGTCAGATGATACGTTTTTAAATCACTAGTAGTTCTGTAAAGAAACTGTTTGCTCTGTGATTTTAGTTAATTTCTCAATTACGTGTTTCCCTTTATAAGTGCTCCCCCTTAATAAGTGCACACCCCTTTATAACTGCCCATGGCCAGACCAAGTGTGAAATAATAACTGCACCCCCGGTATAAGTGCCCATCCCATGGGCCATGGGCATTTACATTAGATATGAATACATACCTCAATTACCGTATTCAAGAGAAGTTTTATAAACATACCCTATCTCACTGTCCCTGTCCTGAGTGGAGTACTTCTTTCATAATTTACACATATATTATTGAAAAGATTTACATGTATTTAATAGATTTAATGCCAAAATTAGTGGAATTTGTACTTTTTGTCAAAAGAATCAGAACTGATAATGAGTAAATTTTTCTTATGAAATAATAAGTGCCCCCCCCTTTATAAATGCACACCCCTTTATAACTGCCCGTGGTTTGAGCGGGTTGAAATATTAACTGCACATGGGCACTTATAAAGGGAAACACGGTAGCTCAAATATTCAGTAATATTCCTTGAGTGAAGGAAGTATCGTAAAACTTTATTCAGTATGATCTTTACTAAAATTTATGACATTTAACAGTCCATCGTGCTCAACGAGAAGAACTGGAAAGCGTCTTGCTTCTGCTGGAAAAAATCTTCGTCCTGCTTCCCGATCTTCTACACTGTCGATGGCAACTACATTCTTTGTCCAGGGTGATGGCAAAATTGAACCATCCTGGGAATTCTTTAACATTAAGGAAGCAAGGGATTCGGTAAGCACTAAGCACATTAGATCAACCGATTTTAATAAACCATAAAATACTAACTCATGTTTCTGTTTAGATTGTTTTTGATGTGGTACCAGTGCCTTGGAGCTGCTGCTCCGAAATACGTTCATTTAATGTTTGCAGCCCTTGTGCCAGGCCTTCCCGGTGCTGAAGTTTGGCCTACTCCTGGTGATGCGACCTTTGGTGTAGCACCTTATGAAATAACACCAGTGCTCCCAGCAAGTCCTGGAGAACGTCAGCCTGATGACATTACATCATACTTCCTAGAATTACTGCTAGATTTCATGGTTTCACAGGCTCCAAAAATTTTGTGGAATGACGGAAGCCAGTTATGGTCCAGGAGCATTGAATTTCTTTATGAGCGATTTAAAGAGCTTTACTTACCCCGTATCTTTCACGATTTTGAAGTTGTGACAGATATTTTCAAACCTAGCTTAGGTATTTTTGCAATAATGTCACGCTTTGGTTTTGATGTAACTGTCTAACTTATTGTTTATTTCGCTCAATTACAGAGTTACCTGAACCAAGAAAAAGTGCCGATCTTTCTAATAATGTTTTATCTTCATGTCAAGTAGTTTTTGTCAAATGGATTGCGAGTTATGCGCATTCGGTTTGTCGTCCACAAGAAATTCAACAAACTCCTCAAAAGTATTTTAATTATTTCCACAATTTTTAATGTTTGGAATTTTTTAAAAGAAAACAGTAATGTTATCGTTTTTACCAGTATTTGGAATAACACCTCGAATCAAACCTCCTTACCAATTCATTCACAACCACATCTTGATGATTCGAAGTTCCATGTGCAATCAACTCCTCCGTCTTCTCTCGGTGAAAGAGATTCGATAACTTCTTATTCCAGTATCAACAAGTAAATAAATAAATATCCACCAATACTTAATTGTTCGTAAATCTTTGCAACTAACTTATTTTTTGTGTTAACAGCGATATAGATGCCAATTATTTAGCCAAAGACGTAATTTTAGGAAGCAGAGCTAACATAAATTTTTTACATGAAGTGTTCCGCAGAGCTTTACTAATGAACTTCGTTCACACCGTTGCAATAAGAAGAGTTATTTGCGTGTACAAAGATTGGATACAAATGAATGTACGTGAACTTGTTCTTTAGTTCTCGTAGTAGTATATTGCTGATGAAAGGAGGATTAACTGCTTATTTTCTTTTTGGAAAAGGTACCTGAGTTACCAGTATTTATGTTAGAGCCTGAGGAAGGCTCAGAGGATGAAGCTTCTACACCCGTCGGAAGCCTAGACCCTCCAAAAAACAGGCTACGTACTGATTCATATTATGGAGCAATAGGAATTAATGCAAACAATAATAGAGAAGAATATATGTCACATTTAAGAGCGGGGGCTCAAAAAGTGTTACAAGTGTTCTTCTGTAATTCCGCCTCAGTTTTTCTTCTATTTCAAATTCCAAAGCATGAGGCTGCAATGGCTTTTCTGGAAGAACAAGTGGATATTTGTAAAAGAGTACTTAATATCTACAGATATGCAGTTATGAATACGCGCATGAACGCCAAAACTTGGTAATTACTTTGGTTATATTTGGTGCCTTTGATGTAATTTAACCGATTATCTTTCATTTTTAAGGGAGCAGTTGTTAGTAGTCTTACTCCACATCACATCAAAAGTTCTGGACAACAAGCAACCACATTTCAGTATGAAATCTCCTGACTCCCTCGGCTCAAAACTAGCATCCGCTCTTTTCCAGACATTAATTGTTAGTTGGGTAAAAGCCAGTTTAAATGTATTTATTTCTGAGGACCTCTGGGATAGATTTCAGTCTGTACTATCTCAATTAACGTTTTGCGACGACCTCATAACTGAGTGGTCGGTAAGTATATAAGAGTTACAACGTTGGTTGTTTTTGATTTTATAGATTAATTTCAAATAAGGCGTTTAACTTGTTGCAGAAAACAATGGAAACCCTGACTCGTGTTCTTTCGAGACATGTTTATAGCTTAGATCTAACGAATCTTCCATTGGACAGACTTTCAGAACAGAAGAGCAAAAAACGACGAGGTTTGGGTGGAAATACCGGACAAGTTGCTGCTATTGCGAAGGAGCCTCTTAAGAGACATTCGGATGTACCAGACGGAGGTTAATAACGCTTTCAAATAGATAAAAACTAAAAATCCACCAAAAAATTAATTTGTGGAAAACGAAACATTCATTTCAGCGCCCTTGCGAGACAGACACATCAGCACAGGAGCTTCGTCTGATAGAAAATCTTTAATATTTTCTCCATCAACGCCTCAACCCCGTAGAAAACTAAAAAGAAGTTTGAGCGATGGCAATTTATCTGTAGCAATGAACGAACAACGACAATTAGGCATCACTGAAAAAATCGGAACTGAAATTGTCAATACTGCGAGCATACCAATCACAGTATCAAAATTTGGACAAGATGTGAACTACGGAGTAGTTTTATCTGAAATTAGAATGAGGAAAAAATCTAAATCTATGGATTCTTTACGTACAGCCTCACATTTTGGTCATCTCGGTCAGCCTGGAGCTTTAAATTCAGACTGGGCAGAAATTTCCTCATCTACTGCCAGCTTGGAAAACGCATCTGCTATCCATGTGGACGGAGACAATAACAGTATAGGTAACTTGATATAATTTTTGATGGTCACTGTTGAATTTATGTATCGATGTTTGATGTGCAAATGAATCATGCAGACATTGGGAAAACCGAAGTTAAAGGCGTAATAGTAGGTGGAACTGTCAAAGGGTGGCTTCCCAGCGTTTCTGGAATTTTGTGGCGTAGAATGCTTGGAGTTTTAGGAAATGTCAACGAATTTACCAATCCAAAAACTCATGCTCATTTTTTCCAGGTTTTAACAGAGATTTGGAATACTTTATACAAGGTGAAGTGAAAGTGTTTATTTTTAAATCAATTTTGACCGAATAATCATGAACTTTGTTGTATTTAGATTCGACAAAACCAAGGAGTTAGTTTAGATAATTTGACTACCCCAAGACCACCGGAGCTGTGTCCTCCATTGATCGCATTTTCTAATTGGTGTTTTGAGGTAGGTATAAAATTGAAATACTAAATAAGTAATTCGAAATCTATCTACATTAAGCTGTAATGTGCAGTCTTTCGAGCTTCCCGATGAGTATTATCGTGGAAAAGTACTCGCGTGTGCCTTACTTTGTGATATTACAATGACAAATCAAGATATCCCATTCACTCAAGAATACCTTACAACGTTTTATGCTGTTATTCACAGGACAATCATAGCTAACCAACAGGTTTGCAGTTTTTTGCAGATTTTAAATCGACTTTATCAATGTTATCACTCGATTTATAATTAACACTTGATGATGTTAATTTATCCCTTTCAGGAAATGATAAACGAAATTGTGAGAAAGTGTGGATACAAATTCATTGCTAAAATGCTGCCTGGATTTTCTCTTTTAGTTCTTGATTTAAGCCAAGCTGCTCATTCTGTGCTGACCAGTGAGGATTTAAAAAAGGTCAAAGAAGAAAATTATGATAGTATTTTATAACAAAATGCTTCTCTGTTTATGACTATGACTAAATAAAAATATTGTCTGTAGGCTCCGCGAATGGAAGCTGCGTCTATCTTAGGGTCGGTTCTTACGGTAGCCGAAGTTTGCAAAGATTTGCCAATTTTGAAACCCAATTCCATTCAATTCCAACCCCAAACATCCCATCCTACTAAGGTTACAATTCCCCTACAATTGCAAAATGCTGTAAAATCTGCAGTTCTGACTTTACTTTTGTTTTTAGGACGTCGTGTTTTCTTGCTTGCTTCAGTTTGCTAAGTCTGAGCAAACTTCACATGCAAGGGTCCTATGCCTTCAATCTCTAGCAATATCTATGTGTCGAGAACTTATGGACATAAGACACACAGGATTTTCCAGCAACCATGAGGATTGTAAAGCCAGAAGTGCACGTATTTCTACCATCATTGCGGTCTTAATTTCGTCCGTCAAAGTACGATTCAATTATTGTGTATTTTCTACGACTGTTGCGACAGGCGATCAGTTTGACCATATACCTTCAAGGTGTGATCATAATATCATTCTTGTATTTTAGGTGGCTAACCGAAGTGTAGCATTGGTTTCGTCTGACTTGTTGCTTCTCGTAGCTGATTTTGCACCGGAAATTTTTGAGCATTTCCGTTTTCTTGTACCAAAAATAATTTTGGTAAACAGTTTAATAAATGTCGGAACAAGAAAAAGTTGATCAGGAATTGTATTATTTTATTATCTTTTATTGTAGGGTCTAAAATGGAGCCTACAACAAGCCTTGCCCCTGAAGAATTCTTCATGGACTTCTGGAAAGCCTGTAGAAACTGAGAAAAGACTATTACTGTCATTGATGCTAACTATGGGAGAATGGTGTATGAAGCTGCCGTTAGACATGATGTTATCTACGCCTGATCAGAAAACGCCGTCTTTATTGTCTGCAGTGTTTGAAGTAATACATCGTTATCTTTTTGAATTTCGAATGATGAACCTCCATAAAATAGGCTTATAAATTTAGGTACTTCATATGGCTTCTAAAGGCTTTCAAACGCCTAGTTCAAATAACGTGGGAAGCCTGTCTAGTGTAGAGGATTTTGATCCAAGTGTTCCATTCGACGACCTGCAGGTAGTCCCTTAGAATTCTTTGTATTTTATTAGCATTCTTATTCTTTCTCAAACATTAATGGTAAACATTCGCCTTTTGTGTTTAAAAGATCAACGACCCTGCTACTAAAACTTTAAACAAGGACAATTTTTCAAAGTTGGATTTTGGAAATTCCCCTCAGCAAGATCTTGAAACGGTTCGACTTGCTGCAAAAACGGTAAAAAGACACCATAACCACTTTTATGAGTATAGTTGGTACATTTTGCTTAACATACAACATTTTTTATAGCTTTTAACTCACTTGCTGACCCAAATGAATCATTTTCCTGTTTCTAATGGTACTTCACGTTGTGGTTCAACTGTACAAGAAAATGATGACCTACCGGGACTTAATTCAAATTTAGATGAGCTTAGTACTTACATTTTTTCTCTCCCAAATCTTCAGGTAATGTCAACGTAAGCTCTCGGTTTCCATGTTTTGCATGCCTAAATGCGTCTCTTTTAGATGTTTGCCCTGGATAACAACACATTGCTTTCCATTGTTGAACTTCCATCCATGAATATTTCTCCGGAAACTACATCCAGCTACCTAACCTCTCCCACCCAAGTTCGCATTATCTTACGAGATCTTAGTGGAAAAGCATGTTGGGATACGACTCATCTTCGCGCAGCAACTCCGAACGATGGTATGCCGACATCATCAAGACGATTTGAGCCGAAATTTTTAACGTAATCACACCACTGACACCACCAACTGTTTTATATTGGTTAACTTTACATTTGTAGATGGAAAAATTTCCTTACAAATGACTGCTTCTCCAAATCAATCAGAGGACATGTTTTATTTGTCTACGATGACTGGAAATTTCTTGCCACAACTTGGACCGAGATTGACAGTTCGTAAACGACCAGCTGGAGTACTACCAACAGTTGAAAATTCAGCGGATGACATGGATAATTTGGATGATGTTAGAAAAAATGATAATAACTAATATTGAGCACCAGTTAAAATAAAATTTGTTACTTTGCAGCTATTAGGATATCTCAGCCACTCCAGCCCCGAGTGTCTATTACGAGTGGGAGACCCGTTGCCTACCCCGTGGAAACCACCATTAACAATCACTCAAGACAATGAGGATGACGTCGTATCGGCAGTTGTTAACCAGCGAAATACTGAACTGGAGTTTCTTATGAAGTTCGATCTTGACTCAACGTAGGGCTACCAAAATTCGTTGCTGAATAGTAACTTGGCTTTAAGAGTATTTATAACATGTCTGATTTTGCAGAATGAAAGCTATCCCAGTGTCCATATCGAGTGGTATCGAATCTGAAACTGACTTATCTAGCGAACAAGGAGATCCTCCGTCTTTAGCTGAATCCTCCAAGAGCATATATTCCTCCCTGGGTCCACATTTTCTTCTCAGTCGAAGATGGTTCAGCCAGTTCGGGTTTGCTGGCTGGGATAAAAGAAGTACGGTTGATGTTTTGCAAAAGGATGAAAGACTCTTGCGTGATTTGAAGCATCTGGATTCTCAAGTAAGTGTGATGATAAAACAAATTGTTAAAAATCGTTGAAATATTATTAAACACTTTTTTGGAATAGAAATGTCGCGAGACGCACAAAATTGCTGTTATATACGTAGCGGAGGGTCAAGAGGATAAACATTCCATTTTATCAAACACAGGAGGAAGTGAAGAGTACGAGGATTTCGTAGCAGGTAGAATTCAATGTGAAAGTGTCGTCAGACAAAACTTTACAAAATTTTTAATTCCTAGGCTTGGGATGGGAAGTTGAACTTGAAACGCATACAGGATTTATGGGAGGCTTACAGAGAAACAAGAGCAGTGGAGAAACTGCCCCCTACTTTGCTACATCATTTACTGAAACCATTTTTCATGTAGCAACAAGAATGCCTTCCAATTCAGAAGAAAGTTTGTTGCAAAAGGTAATTATGCAGAGATCTTGCAATATTCGTCATTAGATTGTGTAATAACTATTTTCAATGTTTAGACTCGACACTTGGGAAATGACGAAATTCATATAGTATGGTCTGAGCATTCCAGAGACTACAGGAGAAATATTATTCCTACTGAATTTTGTGATGTACTTATCGTAATATATCCATTACAGTTTGGACTGTACCGTGTACAAATTATTAGAAAACCCGAAGTAAGTTTTGTATGATAATCCTGCAGTCCATTAGTTTCACAGTTGATTGACATTTGTGAATTTTATCTTCATGATTGTATTTTCAGGTTCCATATTTTGGTCCTTTGTTCAACGAAGCAGTTGTAGAACGAGATATATTATCAATGCTGGTTCGTGCTACAGCAATAAATGCTTCTCGAGCCAAACGATCTTCCATACCGATGTTTAAACATCAGTGAGTTATTCTATACTCTTCAATATATCCTCGCTTGCCCTAAAATATTTCTTGTATTTACAGTTTTGAAGAGAGAGCAGATACACTGTCAAAAATCATCAGAAATCACAAGTCCAAGACAACTTTCGAAGGATTTGCCTCTAATGTTTTTGCTCCTGTGCTACCTGCTGTGTCTTTCCAACCAGGTGCTTCAAACAGAGCCTCTGGTGAGTTTTTTTTTGTTTTATCTAAACATTCTGGTTCTAAACTGCAAATATTGAATAGATGACTTTAATGTTAAAGGTACAAGCTTCTCATCTCGGATGACAGGATCAACCATAACTGCTCATTCAACCAATTCCTCGAACCAGCTATCAGCAGCATTACTACTTGACTCTGGGATGTATGGGAAAAGACAGTTGTTTCATAATGAAGCTGCATTTTCTCCTCCTGGTAATTGTTAGATTTAGTATACCACAGAATCGCAACATAATATTTGTTATAGTTGAAAATTGTCTCACTTGTTGTTAGAAGTTTATGGTTCTTAATTTGTTTTCTGGAATAAATTATTCTTCAAGATTAACTGAGCTTTAGCGTTAAGGGTTACTTTTCGGTATAGCTCTTGTCAGCAAATTCTGGGCGGAAATAAAACTGCATACTTCCACTGATTATCACTTAATGATAGATTGATGTCAGAATACCTCAAGTTCGTGGGCAACCCGAGCCAAAGCTTTCTTTATTAGATTATTTTACAAACGCTTACATTTAAATAATTAATGAAGCAACTCAACACAATGGCCTGGATAAAAACTTGTGCATTAACCTTAAGTACTTGAGAAATGCTCTCAGAATTTACTCCATGCTTTCTCTGAATTTTTACACAGTACTGATACTTGCCTTTAATCATAATAAAGTTCTTATAACAATATTCACAGTAAAACACTCGCGCTCTATAAGATTAGGTTACTACACCGGGTATGGATTACAGTATTAGGAATAAGGTAAGAAGACTTAAAACTCCCCAAGAAGATATATCAAAATGTGAATCCAAGTTACAAATCCAAAGATCTGATCTGCATTGCTGCTAGAAATTTGAGTCAGAAGAACAGAAGTAATAAAATGAGATGTTCGGTCACCCTTAAAAAGCTACGACATTTACGAAACTCAAAAAGAGTCTCAAAAACTCCTTCTGCGGATTCTCTAGGGTCCACAGTTTATCCTTGGAAGCCTCAAATAATACTTAAAACTGCAGTTTAGATGAAACTAAGACCTCTAACAAACAATAATTAACTATTCAATTTCAAAAGCAAAACATCAAGACAAGACACCAACAAGGTAAAATGAAAAGGCTTTAAAAAGTTGTTTAATGATGAAAGCCTGCATATATTATTTCATGTCGGTCGCCTCCATTTAGTCTGTAATTGGCTAGTACGAAATTTCTGGTTGAGACTGAACAATTGAATCTGGAGAGCCATCATATAAATAATCCCGGTGGTAGTTCCCTATAGAGTCAGATTCTTCATGAGAATGCGGTGCAAATTGATTTGTATTAAGTTGAGGAGAAAAGTGATGGTGATGATGATCGTCATCAAAATGATTGTTGGAGTTATGGTCTCTGTCATTGTTATTATTGTACCTACTTGGAGAACTCTCTGAATTCTTATACCCAACGCCAACTCCGTAATCTTTGGATCCAACTTCATAAGCGTGAATTGTAGTCTTTAAATTATGCTCTCGATTAGAGGGCATGTTTGGTAATTGAGACAACAATTCCTTAACTCCCAGATCGGTTGGTCGAGGTCCAACTCCTGGAGTCTCCAAATATACAAGTCCAGAACTTGTTGTTTGCTTCCTATTAACTCGTCGTCCTGGTTTGGGAGATGATGATCTTCCTCCACTGCTGCCCCTATTGAAGTAATAAGTCTGCTTGCCTCCTCCAGTATAATCGATGTCATATGCAGCTGCTGTAGGATTTACATGCAATTGATTCATTCCAACGGGGGGAGTGGGTGATGGCTGCGATCCAGTGAAACCTCCATGATGGTATGATGGATGCTGTGAGTTGTAATAATGGAACGGTTCCTTGTATCGTACTGAAGGGGAATCGTAGCTGTTGTAAGACTGCTGCTGTTGTTGTTGCCCATACGAAGGTCTTCTAGATGGTGCAGGATTCTTTTGACTGTGGAATTGGTAGTTGCTTTTACTAGGGGGAGGAGGAAATGCATCTGACTGGGAATATCCACCTTGTGAGTTAGAGAAACTACTACCTGGGGTGTCTAGATAGATTGATTTGAATGGTTTGTCATTTTTATATTTCTTAGGTCCAGCTTTAAACTTTTCTATTGGAATTAAGCTCCCTGATTTACTCGATCTAATGGGAGTGTATGTACTTGGACCGTAGTCGTCTTCTACTTCGTAATGTATTTGTTTCTTGGGCGTTTTAGCAGGTTTCCTCTTGTTACTACTAAATCTCTGCTGATTACTATCAAATGGGGATGACGAGGGAGTTGGACTTACAGGGGGATAATATGGTGGACCAGGCGGTCCACTAATGTCATCGTGATGATAACCTGAATTGGTCGATACAGTTGGGCCTACATTGTTGGGATAAAACGGGGACTTTTTAGGCGCATCTTCTACTTGATATCTGCTACTACTCGCACCGTTTTTTGCTGGCCCGGCTCTTGGACTTTGATCGTGTTGATAGGAAAGAGTTCCTTCTTGGAACTTGGGTTTCTTTGAAGATGCAGGGATCTTATCGTAGATACTCTTTGGTCTTGCAGTGAAACCAATTCCATTGTATGAAGATGCTGAATGGTACCCTGATGATGAGGGGGAAGGTTTTGAGGAGTAAACTGATGGGGTAGGAGATGGTGAAATGTACGAAGGACTGTGATCTAAATAGCTTTGTGAGTTCTTGTTAGAAGGCCTCCTGGTTTTTTTCGATCGAGGAACGAACGAAGGCTGATCATCACTGTATGGATCAGAGGTTGGGGATGAACTGGGATAATAATTAGCAAATGAAGGTGCTCTTGATGTCGGTCCACTTGGCCTAGGTCTACCGGATGGAAGTGTGGGCTTGGCTAGGTCTTTGTTCCTGGGATCATCTCCCTCATATGTAACGTCCGCTTTGTATCCGATCGTTCCTCCTGCTGTGTAACGAACCACTTGAACTCTGCCAGTAAAAAAATCATTTTTCATTAATTCGAGGATATTAATTTTTTGTCAGTATAATCAACTTTTCCTTTCCTGACCCTTCAGCCTTGACATGCATTACTCTCATTATTACTTTACTTCCAAAAAATGACTTTCATACACTGACAATTTATACACACATACACGTGTGACAATTGAACAAAACTAAACTTCGTCTGATCAATGAATTAACATACTATTAGAGTGCAAATATGCTTATAAGCATAAGAATTATAAAAAAGGTACACTCGCATTAAAACCAAAAAACAGTGTAGATAGAAATCTCAGTTTCTCACATAATATGTTTTGAGTCGCCCTAATGAACTGTCTGAGACGATAGAAAACTCCATATTACTATTATTATGAGTAGAAGTTTTGTCAGTTTGCATGCAATATGCCTCATGACAAGTTTATAAGCATGTGCATTATGTAGAAAATTAATTAATAGTTGATTTTTATAGATTTTAAGTGGATTACCTTCCGTCAGGCAAATTTATACGATACTCTCCCATAGTTAACTTTCCATCACGAGCTTCTTTGTGAGAAAAGTCCTCTGCGTTGTTGTCATCTCGTACTGCATAAGCGAATGCATAATTTTTCGGAGCCTTGAAACAAATAATAACAACAATATTTTTAGATCATTCATTAGAGTGAGAAGTCTATCGATGGTTTAACCCAGTTCCCAATCAATCATCTGTCTACAAGTGCTTTACTAGTTTACATTTAACTTGTTTGTAATAGGTACAATAAGGTAGTTTACGTAAAAACACAAATGATTCACGGAAATAGTACATAACTAGTTTAAGTTTGTGAGAATTTGATTCTAAATCTGATGATGGTGGTACTTTGCTAGTTAATTTATTTGTTTCCATTCTGTCACTTTTAATTGTAATCACTCATCAATCAGTTGCTGTCATCAGATATGTATATATTTCTTAAGTCTGTCGTTCTTATCAAAATCTTATAACTAGTGGACAACGACACAGTTTTTCTGATTCTAAAGAATCTTCAAAATTGGTTGACAAATAAAATGAACTTCTTTCAATTCCTGTGAATCAATTAAGGGGCCTGGGTACTTCATGACCGTACCGTGATTCAGTGATTTCGAACAGGATTATCATAATCTGTTACTAAACTGAACTAGAATTACTAAACTGCAATGGATATTCACAAACTCGGGGTAATGTAAGACTGACTTGCTTGCACGCTTGTACATTTCACAGTCATTTTAAGGTATAATATGACATGGAAGTTAGGAGCTTTGACTTGAATTTTTGCTTTCTCAATTAAAAATTAGTCACATCGATTGAGATGCAGTCTCATTATACAATCTTTAGTTGAAAATGGCTGAAATGAATTAAACGTACCGGCTGAGGTGGAGGAAAATCATGGTCCGGGTTATGATCGAATTCATGAGGATCAGTTGAATATGGATTGACATGGGAAGCTGCCGTTGGGGTAGGACTTAACGCGGATATATGTTCATTAAACTGTTTTGGCTTTTGATTCTTAAATATTGGTTTTAATTTCGTCCTTTGTCTTTTGATTGGTGAATAATATGGAGATTTGTCATAATCATCAAATTCCTCAGGATTTCGGTATGGTCTTTGTTCTGGTCTCTCATACAAAGCTTCTCTATTGTACAAATTTTGCTCTTGTTGACTGCTCGTGTTCTCGTCATCAAAGTTGACTGGTCCTAGTCTCTTTCGTAGCTTTTTTGCACCACCAGCCCTGCCAGGTCTTCTCCGTCTTAACACTCGACGACCCCGTGGTTTACTTGTGGAATTTGTAAGTATTTCAGATCCACTTGGCATTGTTTTCGAAGTTGTACTGCTTGAACTAAACAACGAAGACTTAGAAGTTTCAGGAACTTCCGTTGTAGTTGTAGTTGTCGATCTTAATCTCGATCTAGGAGTTCTTGCTTCTGATAATGAAAGTATGGCAGATCCCACCACGAACACACCCACGCAGATCACTATTAGTCTCTGGAATTGGAAATTCTTCATTATTATAACTATTTAATCAAGATAAGCAATCATACTGAATAGATTGATTGGTTAGGAGCTTTTCGAGTGCTTTACAGTCAAGTAGTCAAGCTAATGAATTTTAAATCTTTTACATCATTCAGAAAACCGCAGCAGTCTGGTCATGCGAAATTCGTGTGAAATAATCTGTCTGAGATTGTCTTGTTTAAAAACAATTCTACTTTTGAAATCGCCTTAATGAATGAGATTAACAACAAAACTAATTTTTAAGTCGTAAACATAACGCATGTTGTGAATCCACTCGTCATATTTGTTAAAGAGAATTGTGCGAAATTGCCAACACGTCAGAAGAACATATTATATACATTTACGCCTATAAAGTTATTCGCGTGCTCTAATAAGGCATCCGTGCATCGCCTCTCCACGAACAACTTGAGAAAGTCATATAAGTGGGTAATTAATCTTGGACTGTGGATTTTATATCAAAACCTCATGCCTAATCCTCACCAACAGAAATTAAGAGAAAAAAACGGCAAATGAAGATTTGGGAGTGACCCAGCTACTCACCCTCTGCATCTTTTCAGGTTTCTTGTTAATTCGCGTGCTCCTTGTTATAATGTCTTAATGTAATTGTTGGCCGATATTTTATTCACCACAACTCATCTCTCTCTCAAGTCTCAAGACCTCTTCTCGGTTTGATGAACTTCAGAATAAACGCGAATTATTAGCTTCACGTACTCAACGTAACCAAAAGTCCCAATTAGCTTGATCGTTTGTAGCAATTATAGTATTTTCACCCAAATGCAATTTGAACCAAGGTGTGCAATTCCACTTTGCACTAATCCAAATAATTAGCTTAACTAGACAGAACGAAACGAAGAGTGAGGGAAGAAAAGACGTAAAATGTTTCACTTTCCCCTTCTTTGGATTCGTTGCAATGTTTTATTATTGTTGTGTACGGGGCTGACACGACTCCTTAAGGTTTAAGGCTGCACTCTGAGGTTACGATGAGTTGTCTTTTGAGTATGATATTATACACTTCGTGCGAACGCTGCGTTCTTTCCTGAAACAAGTACAACAATAGACTGAACAACTTCCCGAAACTCTCGACTAGTTTTACTTTATTTACTCTCAATACTCTCATTTCATTTAATATCTTCACTTTTGCGAGAGGAATGAATAGACATCGCATAATTATATCAAAGGAACCCACAATGTGGAAACCATTATTGGTGATGATTCGTCTTCATTGTTTTAGCTCACACAAAGTTGTAGTGAGCAATTAATTTTTGAAGTGTACCTACATATCATACATAAATAAATCTTGTACAACTTGGCCTCATATTTACAATAGCTTGGATTATAGTTAAATACTTTGTTTTAGCTAAACTGACAACTGTAGATTTTGAATAGATTTCGTCTTAAAGTTCTTTTTCAAGATTTCATGTTCGCTGAAAAATACTTTCGTGCATGCCTACTTGTCAGTTTCATACATACATGTCAGTAATTTTATTTTCTCTCCAGAGCGTCTAAAAGCAATGGCTCATCAATTTGAAATACCAATACAGGAGAAAACGAAACGTTTTGTGTTCGGAAAACATGAAAGTTTAAAGAATCCGGTCTTGTCTGAAAAGGGCTAACTTCATAATCTCGCTTGGCATACAATAAATGATAAAGAGCGCAGAAACTGTTTTTTCTTAGGAATACGGAATTTAATAAAAAATTAACAATTATGTTGTACTATTCACAAAATCATATTTAATTCTAACAGTGCTTCATGAGAATCATGATTTGAGAAAAATAAACCATGTAATAATATTTATATTAAACATTCAATAAATACGCTATTACTTCATCTCGACTTAAACAGTAGCTATTGTTGACACTTAAATCAATTACGTGAATGAAGATACAATCATGATTAGTGTCTGTGAATATAATTTAATTTGCATAAATATAAGACTACATAATTGTGTTGTTGATACTATCGCTTTGTATTAAGGTGACAGCCTTCAACTCGACGAGTATGCATATCCGGTCTGTTTCCATTGATCCATTACTTCGTAATAATGCACTTATTGTAATGTAGTATATGTACACGTGAATAGTTAATTCGATCTGTTTCAAGCTAAAATCATAGTTTAATATTCAATAGCCATAATTGTTTATTTATGTTTTGATTCATTCATTGTAATAAAGTCACGTAAGTGCAACTGAGATTTTCCTGAAAAGTAGAAACATCCTCGTCGTGTGCTTGCTAAAAGATGAGCTGACACATGATTTACACTGTTCTTCACGTTTGATCCACCACTTTCTTAAAGCTTAAGATGATAGAACAATAGCCAGAGACAATATAATAATTAAAAGTACCTCGAGGCAACACATTAATGGGGTTCATTGTTTGAATTGTTTTATACTCTGTGTAGGAAGGAAGATATATATAATAATACGTGAGAATGAATGGAACTAAAAACTAAGCCTAATGGACGACGAATTGATAATCCTTTGACACAAGACTCATGCTGAGGAAGTATATTATGCATAATATGTGTTTTGCCTCAACTTTAATAGTAATAATAATAATATTCAAACTCAGGCTCTTCTTACGGACTCGGAAGCTTCCTCAAAACAACAAAACCTTTTCATTCGTAGTCTGATATTACCCAATCTTGAGTTACAGCAATATCCTGATGAGGCCTGATGTCACTTTATGATCAATTTTTAACTGAATGTCGTACAGAATATATATTACTACACATATATGACAAAAAGTTACTAGAAGATAGGAGGTGAGTAGGGGAATTTTCATGTTTTGGGAAGAATTGTGCAATTTAGAAGTTCTCCACTGATAAATGATTCAACAGAAAAGTGATAGTTTACAGATTCTTTGTTGACTTTATCTTTGCGAACATAAGCGATCAGATTAATTCATGCATATAATATATTCCCCTGCATGATCGATTTAATTCGACTTAAATCCAACTGACAATCAAGAATACCAAGGGTCATAGCCATTCAAGTTGACCAAATGCATTTTCTAACAAAAAAAGTTCAAACGAAGTTTTTCATGAGGTAAGCCATCAAGAATACGCCACAGAAAATGATTTACTTGTGTACAATTAAAAACATTGATTATCTTTTTGAGTCTGGTCAATGAACGATGGATGTGATAGTATCATTTGATATCATTTACTCGACACGTACTATAATTAAAGAGCTTACGTAACTTTTAGTCCTCACAGTTTTGGCCACACTCTCCTCCTCTTTTGATACAATTAAGTTCACCACAATTAATTCGTAAATTCGAGACTTTTAGATTTTTGCTCATTTTTGCCAATCGGCTTATTGCCAAATTAGTTCGCTTAACTAATTGTAATTTCAATGGCTGTCACAGGAGGTGCAACAATTTAGTTCGGAAATTATAAAAAATCGCATCTTATTCATTAGTTAAATAGTTAAAACATGGCTAAAAGTTTTTTTAAACTGCTACAACTGCTAGTATTATGACTTAGTTCCATTGTATATTTTGTATCAATCATCATATCAGTTTATTCGCGATTATTGTATTTCAAGTTTCTAGCTGTGTAACACTAGGAAAATACATTCCTCGCCCTTTTAATCAACAAAAATATCAGTTTGACTAACGGTACTGAATTATCTTGCATATTATAAAAGTCTTCAACTTGTCAAATGTCACGTTTGTCTGAATTGACCATAGATCTGCCTTATACGCGTCATAAGCCACAATTGTCAGAAACTGAAATTCTTTTCATAATATCATACACACTGTGCATGATATTTTGAAAAGAACCTATATACTATGTGTATTACACAGTTGTTGGAGATTGTAAAAGCTGCCTCTGTAACTTTAACTTATGAATTAGGTTGAAAAAGGTGTAATTAATATTATATAGATTGCTCCATCTACGCAACTTACCATGGTCATGTCGCATTTTATGGCCGTGCTGACAAAAATAAAGCGCAGTCCTGATCATGCACTGCTTGTTGGACTTTGTTATGCAACTCTTCAGTATCATTTTCTGACAGGCTCTGATCCTTTATTGCTCATAATTATGGACATTGGATGCATTAAATCGTTTAAAGGTCTGGAGGTCAGGATCATTTGTAACTTTATATTCCCAAATCGACAGTTTATTTCTTGCGTAATATGCGGTTTATTTTTTCTCTTCGACCATTTACTATTGCAAATCTCTTCGAAGTTGATCTCTATATTATGCACCACTAGTGATGTAAAAGATCTCTGCTTCCTCTCCGTCCACTATTGTCCTTGTTTCATTAAGAGAGCCTAAATACCTGCAATCTTCCTCGGATGACTGACAGGTCGAGCTCGGAATAGTCTTCTTCTGTTCATAAATAAAATTTAACTCGATCACCTCTGACTGTTTGTCTTAATTAGACCAGACAATGAGAGTACTTTATAGCAAACCCTTGTTTATTGAGCAAAAACAGTTCGTTTGTTTCGCTTAATTAATTATCTTTTCTTTGAAAATAGCATGAAATGAACCAAATGATTTTTTTCGAAACAAACTGTAAAAGACGGATCGGTAGACTATGTAAAAGTTTAATAATATAAGATTTGTATAGCCAGAGATAGCAGAGCAGATATTAAATAACTCAATAGTTTACTCAAAAATTGCACAAAATAACGCAATATCGTTTGCATAGCCGATGAAGATCACTCACGACATTAACTGACTGACATAATCTCATTAGAATCATGACATAATATTGCAGCTTGTGTCTATCCATTGAGATTCCACAAAGATAAAACATTCTTTCAAATTCTTTGTTCCTTGACTCATAACTCGCGACTCACAACTTTGAACCAATTTTCTCTGTTTATTTCTTCTTTAACCTAATAATAATGTCTTATTTGCAGTTTTGCTTAAATGGAGGAAATTCAAGTTGTGTTATCGCGGAGTGAACACATTTGTGTTGAAGGGACTCTTCTAAGTGAGTTTTCAACTTGATTAAAGAGCGGAGTGAGACACAGACTTATCTATTTGTTCTAATGACGAGAAGTCTAATTGCTAGCTGCACTGTGTCTGCCAAAGTTATTTGTGGCAATAAAATCTGAAAACGGGACGTAATAAATCTTTATGACCCACACTTAATAATGATGCTAATGAAACATCAATTAATAACAACTGTGTCACTGTGATAATTTCGCATTTAATTCAATTTGGCCGAGGCTTAATCGCAGAGTGCCTATTGCGTGTTATCATTGTACACAATTTTCTATGTACTGTTGTAGTATTGTCAACCATGACATATGACTATATAATATATGTATATTGTTACACGCTATATTAATGTTGGGACTGAGAATATTCGAAAAGGAAAAGTAATTCCGGTGTGGATGTTTCAAGTCATTGACTTACGAGATTATATATACGTATACCTGCCATGTGTATTTGTCTAGCATGCTTGTATTAATTTATGAAGTCATTTACAGGTCTGCACAGGACACATTATATATTATTAAAGCTACATGATTAATTCAACAGAACACTTAACTAACGAGAATTCAGGGATTATTAAATATAAGCAATTTTACTATTATTTAGATTCATTTGGCCCTATTTCTCTTCCATATAAACTAATACACACGAACCATTGTTGACAATTACTTTCTATTCAACCCATAATATAATATAATTCTTGGTTAAACCGTGGGAATGTAAATTCATTTTCTAAACTATCCAAGTTACGTTATAATAATACGCATAATAATGATCCATTTGAGTGTAGTTTTGTGTATTACATGCTCAAGGCGTTGCCCACGCTTGAAAGGCGAGAGTAAGACATCGAATCGTATATAAGTATGACAATTCAACTAATTTTGGTTGAAAAGTTCACAAATACGCGTAATTTTATGTAACTTTTGTGTACAGTTGTGCAAGTCTTAGAAGATTTGTTATAAAGCTGAACTTCATCATATAAACAATTACTGATATCTTGAACTATTATCACTTTTGTACCCCTCTATTATATAGTTACATGTTTCTCATATGTCACACTGGTCATGATTGATGTTCTACATTCACATTCCTTGATCTCACTCGCTTTCTGAGGAAATGCCTATACACTTGACACAAAATGAGGTTTTATTATTTTCACCAATGATAAATATATGTAAGAAAAAAGCTTCTGGTTCAGCATGTATTGCTCTATATGAGACAATAAGTTTTTTAATCAAAAGTACTGCTAAAAGTGTCTTTTAGGAAGAGAGGTATTATATAATATATAGGATAAGTTCAGGTTAACAAGCTTGGTGATGAGGACTTTTAAGCACGTGTCCATTTCAGCAGAAAACGACGATAAATGACTCGCTCATCTAGATTATAAGTTATTATTATTACCATGTTCTGCGAATTCCTAGACTGTCTTATCTTTTCTTGTTAATGTCTTTGCAATTTCCTCCTCCTTAATTGTTAATTAATTATTATTATCGGAAGTAGTTTGTTAGAACAGCATGAGGCTTGTGTGACACAATTTGAAGATTGCCATCGTCTATAATATGTTCATGTTCCTACATGAATAAGTACAATAAAAATCATTTCAAAATATGCTACAGTTTTATTACAGACGACTAAAATAATACAGAGGTTGTATTTTTGGTAAAATGATTGCCATCATCTGGGAATTCTATTTCATTTTGTATTCTTTTATAAATTAACACTTTGCCTGTCATGTGAATTCACGGAATGATGGGGATGATCGTTTTTTGAAGTCATCATTGATTTTTAGGTGTGTGCAAGTGCTTGCTTTTTATTTAAATTGGCTTTGTAGATTTTCAGTTTCTCTTCATAGTCCACAAACGCTACGGTTATCTTATCCACAAGTTCTTTCAATTGACCAAGACTGGCATCCGTATTGAAGTCGCACATGAGCTCGATGAGCTAAGGATTACAATAAATAGATCAGTTATTTTAGGCAAGTACAATAAACTTGTAACCAACTGCGATTATTACCAGAGGATTTCGCTTAACAAATCGAATCAATCTCCTCCAAATTCGTTTCATCTTCAAACACATTTTGTACGTAGCTGGAATTCTCTTTGGAATATCACGGTCTTTAAATCTAGGTTCGAATAGAAGTCTCTTTTCCTGCAGTTCTAACCACAAGTCCATATTTTGCTGAGCTGTCTTGATTTTTTTGTCCCATGCCTCAAGTTGGCTCTTGAAAGGTTTGTTGTAAGGATTCGCGACTAGTGAATCCGTATCC
>Ga0194135_10000315_pt1 | contig 28185 bp, 18 predicted proteins | sample LitLau_LLRF_2013_FD_134024 | JGI IMG/M metagenome (GOLD analysis project Ga0194135, IMG submission 134024) | Freshwater sediment microbial communities in response to fracking from North America - Little Laurel Run_MetaG_LLRF_2013 (version 2) | ecosystem: Environmental > Aquatic > Freshwater >... | reverse complement strand
GCGACTTTGAAAAGACGAATGATTAAATTACAACTTAATTAACTTTATGGGTTATAAATGTTTGTCTTATAGCTAAACGGAGCTTACGAAACTTCACTATCCATAAAAATACATAATAGCATTCAGGTTTTAGGGTACTTCACTACCTAACCAACACACGACAAACTTTTTAATATGTAAATGACAGTTTAAAATTTATTCTCTTTCCGACTCAGGCATTACCTCTCGTGTTTAGTGGTTTAGTTTGCGGTCCATGTGTGTGAGCGTGAAAGGTTTTGATTTACTCCACTTTTGAAATCTAATATTCTGATCTTTGATAAAATCGAAACGTCTCAATGTCTGTATATGCAATAGCTTTTCCTTGTTACTCGTGACTCTACATTTTTTCCTCGCCTAAAAACTTAATCCCTCATAGTAGCACTAAAACAATACACCAGCAGCCTATACACATGCATGTGAGTGTGTTCACTTTATGCCTTTAAAGCCACGAATGATTGTTTAAGAATCTGATAATGTACAAATATTTACTCGTTGTCATCAGACCGGAACCGAGACCGAATCTATCTCATGGATTACCTCAATTTCCATTCGTACAAAAAAGAAACCACATGAGACCATGCAGCTTCTCAACAGGGATCAATTCAACTTACAAAGCCATATCATACTATAAAAATAATAAACATTTTAATATTTCAAAATTAAAACTTTTGACATATCCCTGTCAACATTTTAGATTCGTTATTATTCAGTGTTTTCTTCATATCCCTTCATGCATTTGAGTCGTCCCTGTGTATTTGAATTTTAATGCGAGAAATATTTTAAAACTCAGTCTCTACATACACTCTATCAATCCATTTGCAATTCGAATAGTCCATTAGTAAGTCAAGTGAATTTTTCCATCAGATTATTATCATCCCATTGCACAGTTCTGCTAGGAAGACGAAGAGGCGAAGAGGGAGATCTCGTTGTCTTGCACTTAAGTTCTCTAAGCTATCAGGAACATGGCTGAGTTCGCTGCTGCTGTAAGTAACTTGAGGAAACTACCCACCAACTACTACAACAACCACCACCACCCCCACTTCGATTGTAATAGTGGAGTCCATTTCCTTGGCAGAGTTAAATTAGCCGTGACCAGAGTTTCTCGGGGTTTTTCCGCTCAAAGGGAGTAGTGGCAGTATTTTTCGGATGGCTGGATAATTGATTTTTGAGAGAGAAGGGAGATGATGTTGCAAGAAACTTTGAATATTTCATTGTGCACGTGGCCCCAGAATAAAAGAGCATCCATCAATCGGCCATCCGTCCCTATCTATCTCTCTCCCAGACATCATTTGTGTTTTCGTTGTTTTGTTCCACACTTTGCTGGTGGTAGAAGAATCGTCGTCTCTTGTTTAGTACAAATGAAGTTAGGGACGCGATGGAGTAACGATATCGAAATGGAAGTGAGCAATTGGGAATGGATGTATTCGTCTCCCGATCCGATTTCCTCGTCGATTCAATCAATGAGCTCTTCTCTCTGATTTCTCACATGCATGGGAAAGTGGTTTGTTGGAGAGCCGGTTCAAGTGGCAGCTGCACACCAATTTCTCCTAATTGACGAGTAGAGAGTAATTGAGGCTTCCATCCGTAATTGTGGCGGCAGGCAGTCTCTCAGACTCTCCAGAAGAACTTTTCTTATCTTCTGTAATTAGCACACACAACGAAGCTGAGGAGTCTGCGAAGAACTTGAACGCAACATTCTTTGCATGGATGGCTGAAATGGGATTGATGATTCCAAAGGTATGTTTACCATGCTTGTTTCTCAAAGTATGTTCATGATGATGGTGCTGAATGCTCTCGTACTATGGTACATTGGTTTGGTTTCTTCTTCATCACTTATCGACGAGGTGCGGACGTGGCTTGACTGTTCATTCTTCATCTCATCATGTCATCAATATGCATTGGATTCTCTAGTAAAACAATGGAAAGGAGTTCTTTTGGTGAATTTTAAAAGGCAGGAAGAAGGGATGGAACGAAGCGTGTTGGCTCATCTCATTACATGATGATGACTGCTGGAAGAAGATGAACCAGTCTGCTGAAGTGTACGGATGGTTTGTTTGAGATGAGAGAAGGGCTCACATTGATTTCTTTTTTGAGGGGACGTAGAAGACGCATCTCTTGCCATAAATCACAGGGACAAATTTAATTAGGACGGAGTAACACCCTCCTCGAGCAAGCTCCATTCAATGAATATTATGAGTCTAATTCAAACTGATGTTTCGGATTCAAGTTCCAAATTACATTCCAAAAGTAGGATGGAAGAAAGCGAATTCGGGAGAAGTAGGCAGGGATGGAGGGAGGAAAGAGATGACTTTGTGTCCGGGTATTAGAGATAATGGAAGGAGAGGGATCGCGTAATGGAATCTCTCCCGGCTGCCCATTAAAATGAAATAGCGTTCCGGTCAAGGGACTTATCAATCTTCCTCATATCGGACAGGACAGCCACCCGGACGGACGCTTGCTTTCCTTCCTTTAAGCTCTCATCTTGTCCAGCGAGTCTTTCTCTTTGCTTTCCGTCCGAAGGAATTTTTTCTCCGGAAACTGAAGAAAGAGACGCAGTTGGAACAAAATGTCTTCGTCTTCTCCCAGTGTAAGTGGTCTTATTGCCAGCAACGGCTCAAATGGCTACTTAGCTACCGGCAAGAAGTGTTGGTGTGGGACGACCCGAAGAGTGATTAGGTTCATGTTTCATGTAATTCTCGGTGCATTATTGTGCAGGGACAATTAGCAGAATGAGGGATCGGATTATATTGGGAGGAATGGAAGCGTGAAGAAGTTGTTTTTGCCCGCAGAGCCGTTTTCCCCGGAGATGTAAAATCGGATTTTAATTCGCTCCGTTGCTCCCGATCATCTCTCCTAGCCTTTCCCTGCGCTTATACTACTCTTTCTCTAATTCCCTCTAATAACATGAAGGAAATAACTCTGAAGGCAAGCAAACAGACGAATGAGGATTTTCCGACCTAATGTTCCGTGTGCTAATCCCACATTGACGAGAGAATATAACAACATCCTCCTACCCTTTGGCTTGTCTCAAATCAACACGAGCAGTTCAGAGTCATTCACTCATTTGTTGTGCTCAACGAGTACTCACACACACACTCGCTCTTATGTGATCCTACTAGTAATACTCGTCATCATCATCTTCTTCTTCATGGGTTCCGTGAGACACGCATATAACTAAAGCGACCCACGAAGAAGATATCCACATACCAACAGATGGTCTTTCTCAACTCAGGAATTTCCTCCAGTCTCAGTTGGTCATGATGAGAGAGGCAAAGGGTGAAAGGGCACTGAAAAGGGACTTACGACGTCGGGGGTGCTAGCGCCATCAGTATGGGAGGCAGAGTCGAGAGATCGGTCGCCGTTGCCGGAGTGGCCGAGGTCGGGGGACTTGCCGGCAGTTGAGCTCGTCTCCCTCTCGTCTATCACTAGGTCTATCGGCATCTTTCCTTTGAGACAACTGATGTACCGGTGACAGAAGTTGTCGCAGAGTTCGTGTACCTGTCAATCACAAAACAAAATGCAATGAATGCAATGAGGACTTTGTTTCTCGTATTAAATGGTAAAATAATCCTCCTCTTTTACAACCACACCCTACAATGCAATAATATACACACCCAACCCCGAATCCATCCATCCATCCATCTATTCCCAACTAACAACTACATCATAATAATAACAGAGAGAAAGAGGAAATTTGATAGGCGAGAGTGGTTGGTTCGTATTCCTGTTTGCGTACGATATGGAAGGATAAGTGGCCATTAGGCGTTCTTCTGGAATTCTGTGCTGGATGGATCTCCCTTCCTTCGAGGAATCAAAGCCGATTTTGTTGTGAAAGACGAAACAACAACAAGACACAGGCAGTAGTGGAGGAATGTTGGCAGTTATTATTACATCGGTTGATTAATAGTTTTAATCAAGAGCATGGAGGATGGCGGAGAAAAGCTCGGATTTCGGTGGTAGTGGAAGATGGGAAGGGTGAGATGGTGAGTGTGTCAATTGAGAGAGGGTAATGTCATGTTTGGGAAGTCCCTTCGGTTGTTCCGGCTCCATGTAAACTGCCTCTTCCCACCAGCAATAAATCCAATTGACGGAATCTCAAGAATCCTTCCCATCCTCCCTTCCTTCCGAGGATGCTTTGCATACGAAGAGCCAATTTACGACCCCACATCACATTCTATTTCTCCCGAATAAAATTCTCATTCCGCCTGATCACAATCTCAGACAAGAATCCCATTCCACCAACCCATTATCGCAGACAAGATGGCCCATCACCTGTCTTCCTTCCCCAACCAAAAATCTAAACTCGACTTCATCTCAGTCAGCCGCATACAGTCATCTCATTGTCAAGAGGTCACGGGTCATGTCATGCAGTCTGACTCAAGACACCCCAAAATACAAAAACTCTTATTTTTGCAAAAGAAAGTCGTTGGAATCTTAGCACAAATAGTAGAGCTGTGATGAAACGTATGAAAGACTTCATTTCATTTACGACCTTCACGGGCCATTTCAAAAGATTAATTTCTTTGACACGCGTAAATAAATGTTTCACTGTACTACCACCTACCACCCTTACTGCTACCATTTGAAACACAAAGACATAAGTATCAGACGCTTTCTTTTAGCAGAAATAATCGTGCCATTCCGTCCTCCCTCGCACAATAATATCATTTAAACAGCAATAAAAGTAAAAGCACGAACTCTCTTAAGGTTAATTGTTTTTCAAGTCGTTTGTCATTGGGCACATGATACACGTCATCAAGTGCAACTTACAGAGATTCTAAAAAGATTTTGTACTACAAGAATTTGCAAAATTAACTTTACTACTCTTCTGTGTAGCAATAGGATAGACAAGTGCATTAAATAATGAGTCATCTTTCGCCCATAAACGATAGCAAAAACACCCGGTGCATATGTACATGTCACGGCATAACCGTAAATTCATCAGATTTTTTCCTCACCTTTTCTAGTTCTAGGAGGTGAAACCGGAGGACTTGGATTGCTTGTACCATCTGCAAATAAAGAGCATGAGAATTACTTCATTGCACAAGACATTTTTATTTTACACACGAGTCGTTTATGATATAGTAGAGTGGAAATGATTGTTATTCATTGATGATAATATTGCAAGTTTGGTGAAAAAGATAGCGTGTGACAGGAGGCTGAGGAACAGCAGCCGTGTGTAAAGGGGAATAAATAAATCAAATTGGCAAATGATTAGGATGATCCAGTTGACGGGGAGTGATTTATGGCCCAAGGTCAACAAAGAGAGAAAAACTCTTGAAGAGATAGTGGGACTCTCATATCAGGGGACAACGAGGATTACTCGATAACACTCTTGTTTTTATGACAATATTTAAAGTCTCAATTTACACATGTCTGAACCAACTGTATCAATATTGCCCAATAAATTGTCCCACATTCCTTGCACACACTATACTACCACTACAACAACTTTGTACAACTATCATCATCGTCGTCGTCGTCCTGTCCTGCTCCTTGCTATACAAACCAAGTACAACATAGTCAACTTGCTTACTACAATCCCATCACTCACTTCAAAACTATCTCTCTCTATCTCTATCTCCATTCCCATTGCGAGTTAGTTTGTATTTCTCTAATCTCTGGTCGTTCTGTGTAAGAGAGACTCTCGTAATTTGTCTAATGGCTGGCCCAAGGTGTTGGACCCTGAGATACAGATGACCAATAAATTTCCATGGGTCATTTCCAAAGTCGCACATTAAATTTAATCCTCGAGATGGGACATGATAAAAAGACAGGGACAGGTAAAACCGGTCACCACAACCATCTCACTGAGTGTCTCTCTCGTTCCTCATATCGCCTCATCGCATCTCTCATTCCTTCATTCTTCTCATGATGATGCTCCTTTTAATTTCTTTCTCGAGAAAAAGACAACCCTTAAAAGATTCTTTACAAACTATTATACGAGCAAGGGATGCTCCTTCTTCATTTTGTGTGTGCAAGGAATGAGAATGAGGAAAGAAGGGTCTCTTTTTCAGAAGAAGCTAGGGTGAGGGCGTAGTCATATGTGTCGTAATACGACACTGGATTATCTCTTCGGGAAAGTCGAGGCACGTCTGCTGCTGCTCTTTGCTGGATAGAAAAAAGTTGTAGGACAAGTGGAATCACTTACGAGTGAGTCTACTTCGGGGTCTGCGATGTAGTAGGGCTTCTCCTGCCGTATCTGCAATTCAATAACACACACACGCAATAAGAACTCAATCACACAATGAGATTCATCTTGAAGAAAAAAGAAAATCGAAGGTAAAAAAATAAAAAAGCACATCAGAGCATTTATAAGCATCAGCAAGCTGTACTTTAGTTGTAGTAAAAAGAATAGGTAAGCACGGCGGTGGTGGTGTGTGCTGTGGATTGTGGATGATGATGTGGATTTATGTGAGGACAATAGGAATTCCTGATTGTGGAGTGTGGACATCTCAGGAGTTCGTTAATAAATAAAAGATATGATCCGGGAGCCCATGCTGACTTGGACAAAAAATCCTTTACATGCAAATAGAATGGGCCGACAAGAAGATGTTCTTCTACTCTCGGTGTGCTGTGTTCCTCATCTCTTGCCTATTGTCCAAGGCCTTTGCATGTCACTCAGGAATAAGAGAAGGCAAGCAGGTAAGTCAGGATCTCTAGCAACAGACAGAAAGTTGTTGGACGATAGGTCGGTCGGTGGGTGTGCCACATTCCAAAATGGACGGGTAAACCATGGAGGCTTTCTTCTGTTCCCTGCTGAGCCAAGGCTCTCTCTCACACAAGGTCAGTTTAGACTTGAAGGGACTATGCAATGCCGTACTGACTCCTTGAAGGGATTAACTGCTTAAGGAGATTTGACTCATTATTATTGTGTTCGAATCTGAAGCTATGAGATGAAACTATCCCTTTAATCCCTTTGCATATGTGGCCGTAGGCAAGTGAGATAGAAGAGAGATTCCTTCTGAGTCATTAGAGCTAGGCTCATTTAATGAGCACAAGAACACGGACAGAGAATGCCACTCTGCTATTTTATGGCCTTGTTCTCCTCTAATTGCAATCATGCACACCCGTCAATCCGTGATTTACTCACAGGCTAATCCTACAAGCAAGAGAGAGTCGTCCAGATGGACCATTTCATCATGGGAATATGCCACATCTGTCCTACCACCATCCGTCACTCCAACAATAAACATTCAAGTGCCCTGCCTTAAAGTATTCGGCTAGAATTCTTAAGCAACAAGTCACCCCAAGAGAAGCGTATACAGTTTCGCATCTTTCCTGGAAGGAGGAGGTGAGATGAGACTACGTAACTTCTTCAGCTGCCACTCATACCACAACAAGACTTCAAAGAAACGATCCATGCAACCATTTAAATGAACTCCTTATCACTCATAGTATCATTTTTTGCGCTCTGTTTGTTCCCAAATATCCTCCCTTGTCCGTCACCACCACATCAGAAGAGAAAAGTTTGGGAGACTGAAAGAGAGCCTCTGTATGTATGTCTCCAATGGACTTCTTGATGGCTTGAATAAAGTTCTTTTGGTGTAGGACCCACCACCAACAGCAGGGGTATCCGAATGGCTGTGAGAGTGAGAAAAAGACCCTTCTTTGTATAAGGCAGGACACCTTGTACCTCTCAATGGCTCATTATTTATTCACTAGTGTTGGGATTACTCCGGGGATTTCTGGTTTCCTTTCCTAATCAATCAAATGGTCGGGAAGGGACGACGCGTATCAGAGCGCAGAGAGAATTGAGCCTATAATATTATAAAGTCGTTGCTGTATAATATACAAGGAATTCACCGGACCGAAACGATCCTTCCATTGCATTGCATTGAATATCGTAGCTCCTCGCTGCGACGGAGACAAAAGGACCCCAGCAACTCTCTCAAAAGGGTTAATTGTAACCTTGTTCTTTTAACGGATTATTCGAATTGGCACACAATGCCATTGAAATGAGACGATGGCAGGCAAAAGACTGACGCGACGATGATGGTCATGATGGCTCTCCATGAGTTTATACTGTGAACACTGCTTGCTTCCTCAACTTCTTCGTGAATTGCTTTGCTTATGTGGCTCCAGTAGATGAGACCCCCCATACGCCACACACCACACATCGTGTCAATCATCAAGCTGCAAACGAAAGTCAATGCACTTCTTTCAAGAAGACACACACACACACAGACTCAGTCAGAAGAACAACTTTACGAAACAACAAGAACGAAGCCATTGATTGAGAAGTCCACTCGACTACTCTTTTACTTCGAGGAACAGATTTAATACTCAAAACTCTGGAGACGAGAAAAGAAATGAAATCAAACATGAGATGAGAGGAGAGACATATTATCATCATCATCATCCAATTGCCTGCGCTACTTGTGCTTGTTAGATTATCTGTGTGAGCTGCTGATGTTACTGCACTTCCTTTTGGATCACTTTTCGTGCGAATCCTCGTCATTCTTCTGCTTCTGGGTGGAGGCATCACAGATAAAACGAGAAGAGTCAGGATGACTCGACAGAATGAAGAAATTTTGTGCAAGACGAACGACGACCGACCGTGTGTGGCCAATTCAAGTGGACACAATTTGATGATGGAATGAAAAGATCGAAAAGCAAAGGTTACACAGAGAGAGGTAGGACATGAAAAAGTTTTCTGAAGAAGAAGAGACCCTTTAGAGTTCGTTCGTCCGTTCTTTCCACTATCATCATCCCTGCCCTGCATTCCATCAAAAAGTCCAAAACGAGCTCTCTCTGAACTCTCCTCTTTTGTGTGAGAGAGCCTTTTGCTGAGAAAAAGGTCTTTTTTGTGTCTCCCTCAGGGTCTTCTTAAAGAGCATTGTTACTGAGCTAACCATCTGGAACTTTTTGTACAAGAGTTTGTCTTCTTCTTCGTGGTCTTTCTACTCTCCACTATACTTCGTGCGAAGAGGATTCTCCGAGAATCATCCTGGGACTCTTCTTTTTCCATCCAATTTAGACAAGGTGAGAATGTCAAAGGGCGCACTTCCTGGGCTCACATAAACCCTTTCATTTGACGCCTTCGTTTCAATTACGTGAGATATGATTGGATGAATGCTCATTGCTCATCCATGTTGTGTTGTATATCACGCAACCAGAGAGAGCCAGAAAAACGAGAAAGAAGGGAGGAGAGGGGATGGATGGCCGTCGAAGTGCCTTGAGAAGATCAAGTTTCAAGTCCCATCGGCACTGCACTCCACAAAACCACATCATCATCATCATCATCCACCACATCTCAAATGCCCATCTGGAATCCTGAAATGCAGCCCGAAGAACTAGAAACGAGGAGACTGCATGGAGCTCTACGAACGACGATCAACCTCATCATGAAGATGCGATCATCCATCCACCATCACTTTCATCATCATCCAGACTTACACCATCACCAACATTACCAACAGCATCATTCATTATGCACGAATGCTACAGCAGCACTAAAGATCGTATACACTTAAGCGATAATAATAAATTCATAATGACTAGTCTTTCACTCGCCTGTTTCGAGAAGACGGCTATGTCCTCGTTGAAGGATTCGGATGAGCAAACGTCTCCTCCCGCGACGCCCGGTTCTCGCGGTGTGCAAGTCGCTAATTCACACTTTTCGAAGATGAGCGCCAGGAGGGGAAATAAGGGGTGCCTGTGTAAGGACGCGAATAAATTCATTAGTCATGTAATCATTGTAATCTCATGATGGAAGCCTGTCTTTAAGTCCTTTTCATCTGCCACCAAACAAAACTTCGGCCCTTATGCTTTCAGTTTAGCTTGCTCTGGGACTTTGAAATTTCAACTTGGGCTGGGTGGGTTCTCTCGGATTGTGTGTTTTGAGTTCTGAGCCAGCAAAGTGGCCATCCGGACTGGAATATTTTCCCAGGAGGGATTCCCATTTCACACCCGACTTCCTCCCCTTTCCTCAATAATCATATTTTGGAAACATAAAAGGAATCCCGAGAGACCGGCCCCAAATCGCCCATCAATATTTCACACAAGTACACATTCAATCCATCCTAAGCTCAAAGCGCATCTCTCACAGAGATCTTTACTTTCTCCGTGATATACTTCAAGGTCACTAAATTAAGATAAAGAAGGTTGAAGGCAGTAATAGATGGATATCAAATATACATCTCATCTTAAAGGTATCGTATCGTTTGTCTTGCACAAAAAATAACTCTCTTGTTTTTTTGTGTCGATTATCCTAGAGATCAAAATTTATTTTTAACCAAGAAGTCTTTCAACCAAACCTAACAAGCCCTAAAAGAAAACATTTGTTCACTACACTACGATTATTGGTCACATAGACATTATTTTCCCTCATTAATAAACACAATTTTTTATTCAGTACTATATTTTTTTTCAATACTCGTGTATAAATTCAAAACGTCATGCACATCATACAATAGAATAAAGTCAAACCACATATAAATCTAACATCTAAACCTAGGTAAGAAATTTCAGTTGTAAGTTGTAAAAGTGACAAGGAAAACAATTACTAAAAATAATTATTGCGACATTGATACTATTATGCTTTTTAAAAAACCCTTTAGGTCTGTTGAAATCATGCATTTGATTTTAGTAACATTTGAATACTTGGAACTTTATATAATTCTGATTCTCTATTAAATATTCTTCTTCGCTTAACCTTGCTCCGTGCTGCGATTTATTTTACGTTTATAATGGCTAAATGGCTTCACAGGAATGTTATTGTAAACTATTTTTGAAAGTGAAATAAGTTTAAATAAAATTAAATTGCAAAACAAATTTTGAAGTGAACTTGAATGTTTGGATACCGAACCCTCCTTGACAGATGTACAAATCCGAAGATAAAAAGAGCATACACATATACCACTATTCAAATAGTGGTTTTTAGTTGTGCAGTCTCACAGGCTTAGGAATTGTTTACAAAGTGTCAAGTCTGAACGGTTATTGGCAAGATTAATGTTTTCCATAAAAGACGTTTATTAAGACACGAAATAACGATATTTCAGTGAGTGTCTGTTGTTGGTTTCTCCTTGCTCACTTTATAATACGATAGCACATAATGTTTCCAGATGAATTAATTCATTATGTCTAGGACCGATGATGATAGTATTACTGTCATTGAAGAAGTTCATGCAATTTCAATTCAGACGAGTTTTGTTTCAATTTACTTCGAAGATATTTTTTACCAGTACGAACGACCCAATAACAATTTGTTGAGCAAGCCTAGTTGAAATGAAAAGTAGAATCTTACAAAGGTTGTGTTTGAAAGAAAAAAACTTGCTCGGTTGGTTTCGTTCGGGTTTGCTCTTTCCGGTACATCCTCTCCAGAAATAAAAGTTAAAAACTTAAAGTGTACAACTTTACCACACAAATAACACTTTTCGTTCCATTCATGTGTGTGTAATTTTAAACGCCTTTTCAATAATAATAATTACAAGTAATTTGAACTTTTAAGTGATTTCTCTATCGGCTGGTTATTTTTAATGTAACCTGACTAATTTTTTCGACTTTTAACTTGGAACACATGTTGAATTAGAGGAAAGAGAAGAAATCCAATGAAAACAATGAATTTGTGATATTTTGACGGAAACGGTGACTAAAAACGGAGTTAAGCTTACCCGTATATGGCGTCTTTGTCTCGTTTGTGGACGTCAGGAACAGGGCCCATGACGTGGTTGGCAGTAGGGACGTGATTGCTTTGGTGATGGTACATGGGGTGACTGTTGAGGTGAGGTGAAGGGTGTGCCGCGAGGGGCTGGTGGAGTGGCCGATGTCCACCCGGATGGGGTTCGTACATCCCTTCCATCGTTGTTCCGTAGTGGCCAAGTCCTCCGTCATCGTACTGTAACAACATGTTCACTAATCACTCTTTATGGCTCCCAAATGTCTTAGCAGCAAATCGAAACAGAGAACGATGTCCGTACGTCCAAAACTGCTCGTCTGAGGACCCATTCCATAAAATAATATTTCCATGCCTTGGACAACCTCTCCTGCTCCTGCCTTACCTCGCCACTAAACTTAATTATTGATCGAAACTGCTTTCGCTTCGAGACTGCTTGTCCCAAGACAAAACTCTTTCTACGCACGACACACACAAACAACTCTTAGTAAATGTAAAACAGAGTGCCCAATGCCCAGTTTCAGTAGTCTGTGCAGGCAGGGTATCACATATTAGCAAAGCCTACACAATCCTAGTATTAAATGTAATAATGTGTGTGTGTGTGTGTGTGTGTGGAGCAAATAAGTAGAGGTTACTGAAGTCTCAACACCTTCTCTGCTGCTGCTACTCTCCCCATTTGCCTCGAATATTATTATTATTGTATATCCTTAAAACTATTTCTCTCGTGGTTCCAATTAGATCTGGATGTGCCAATTACCACTGGCGAAATGAGATGTGGGACCTTTGCTTCTACTACAGCAAAGTAGTAATTGTGTGTGTGTACCTTTTTCTCCTCACTGCTCACCAAATTGCCCAATGCCCACCATCACTCTCTGTGAGCTTCAATTTTACTTCATTATAACTTTTAACCTATTCGCAACTCACCACGTTCATAAAACAACTTATTTGCTACACAGCATTAATATATAGTAGAAAAGAAAAACATTTGCTCTACACACTAGCGGGTTTCCTCGTGTTCTCTTCTCTGTTTGGCTTTCAGAGTTATTCAGCGTGTTCTACGGAACTATAATATAATACAAATGAATATTCAAGAACTGCTGTAGAACATGTAATATATATAAAGGAAGAAGACTGTGTGGGTCCCACACTCCTCGAGAGAACACAAAGGAGGAAAAGTTATGTTACATGATGAATAGGTTTGTATGATGATGGTAGTAGCTATTCTTGTATTCTAGGTGTGACCAAGTGAAGGGTGACTTTTACAAGGAATCCCGTGTCATCCCCTATTCAATTGGTAGGGATTCTTTTAAGACACTCGCTCATCTCATCGCACGACTACTCCACTCTAATAAAATGGCAATGACAAATGTACACCTTTCATCACGTCACGCTCTTTGTCTGTGAAAGAGCATCCTCCTACAATAATAATATTACATCCCACAACTCTACACTTGCTCAACTGCATATCTAATTTTGACTCATCTCTGGAATGCAACGACTTTTACTACTGCTTAGGCTATTAGACCAACGATATTATTCACTTGATGCGCCAACGTGCATTGCATAACAACAACCAAGAATGGAATTTTAGTTGGGGAGATTTACAACAACAACAAGAAAAGTACAACCTCTCTCTCTCTCTCTTTCTTTCACTCTCATAATAATAATATAACCAACCAAGTTTAACAAACTACAACTAGTATGACCGAGATGTAGAGTAGTTGTTGTGCTTTGTCTCTTTTCTAAATACAACAAGATCTCATCTGCTGGAATACTTTGTTGCACAGAGCACGAAGTGTAGTATAAGGTTAGTGTTTTGAAAACTTTAGTCGTGAACGCATTTACACACACTGACTAACAACACACGAGATGCATTTCTGTAACTGGAAAATACATATATATAAAACATAAAAGGAATGTTTAGTTTAGTTGTGTGTGAGCACTTTACTTTTGGGACTGGATCACTTTTTGTGGGTGTTGGGAAGTTGAGATTAGCATAAAATTAGAGAGGGTTGAGGAAATGAATTTGGACACGCAACATGAGTTTCATATAAGAAGAAGATGATGAGTCTTAAGACGAATAAGCAAAGGCCTCAGCTGCATGGAAAGTATTAAAAGAGGGACTCGCTTCTTCTTTAGGGACTCTTTTAAGTAAATGCCTTTTCCGATGATTCTCGTGCTCCCGAATTACACGTAAATAAATGTTACTCGCACCGACCCAGTATTTAGAGCATTTGAGATCTTTGAGAGTAAATGGCACCATTTAACGCAAGAAATACTCGTGTTCCCTTACACCTAATTATTTTTATGATCATTTGATTGAGCGGCCTTGACCCCCTGTGAAATAATAAAAGACGGTCGTAAATCTTTAGAACAACCTAGGCTAACGTCCATAAATCTTAGGGAAACTCACACTTATACTTACTCTCCCAGAATTTACATCGCTGAATCACTTTTTTACGACGATATCTCTTCCTTCCTTCTTTCTTCACCACACACGCACACTAAACGAGATCTATATAAACGAACTCCCGAATGCATGCAAATGCACCACCACCTCTCTATCCCAAATCCTGATTTATTCCTTTTACGCATCGAGGAAAATATTATTCCCAATCTTTCTTACGCATTCCACGAAGTCAACTACGCGAGGGGAATGTGTGAAAGAAGGAAATTGATTCGAGAGAAGATAACTCTTGAAACTTTGTTTATGTACGAAGGAGTGGCATTTGATGTTTGAAGAGCACTCCTCAGCCTCTATGCAAATCCACTTAATCACTCTTCGGAGTCATTAAAACACTCTCACTGCCAGTTTTTGACTCGTCCGAAACTTGAGACTCCAAAAACGCAGGGTCTCTCTCTCTGGGCTCTGTTGTTGTGATTTCCCTGAGGTGACTGGATGTTTTATTGTAGGGGAGAGAGGAACACTCCGTGTGACTGTACCAGACGAAGAAGGGACCCTAATCCCGAAATTTTATCTTTGAAAGGAATCTCTTGTGTGTGTGTGCACCCTCGACCATCATAAATCATCTTGTGAAAGGCCTCACTATACAACAAACCCTGCCATCCATCCTTCCAAGAAGAAGAAGAAGGACAACTACACCAGAGAGAGTTTTATTTCTTCCGAATACAAAGCGACCCTTCAAACTAGTCCATCACTTGTCTCGTCACAAGTCATGGGAGGTCAGATTTGTGTCACCTAAGTCACACTGACCTTTGAATCCTAATAGTAAAGCAGACTCGTCAGTACCCTTCCTTCTTTCTATCCTCCCACGAACTTTTGACACTCAGACCTCCTTCTTCTTGACCTCTGTCTCTCTCATGCACAAATTAATACGGACAAAGCTGATGGTTCTTCTTACCCGAGTTTGTGCCATGCTGGTGGTAGCAATACTAAACGATGAAGACACGACGGCACGGAACTCCTGGAGAAGAATTCGTCGTCCGGAAGTCTCAAGCAGACCCGGCACGGCACTTCACAATAAACAACAACAACAACACCACCACCACACTTTTATACGGAGCACAAGAACAACACAAGAACACAATTCACTCTCTCTCTCTCTCTCTCTGTAAATTGAGACTATTTCTCGTCGTCGTCGTTGTTGTGATCTCTCCTCCACTCTTCTTCTACTTGTACGGGTTAATTGTTGGTGTTTGGAGCACAGGACCGTTCTTCCGAAGGATTACTATTTGCATGGGTCATTTTTATTGCTCGCAAATGATTTATGGCACGATGATCAATTGCACGAGAGAAGATCGGAAGATGATGATGAAGGGCAGCTAGCCATGGGGAGAACTGACGAATATTGCACAAAGATCGCTGGTTGACACTCGTGACAAGTGATTGAGTGTTGCTCGTCGCTCTGACTGACGGAGACTGAATCCAACATTGTCAATCATCGTGCACATCCACACACTCGAATGGATAGCCTGTCAGGGAGTGGGCGGGAGAGCCGGGCTGGGCCGACTCCGCCCTCAGAGCCCATCCAAGCGCCGCCCTCCGTCCACACAGGTCCCAATCAAGTTACCCGACCACCACCACCATAAACCACTACCCTCGCCTCTTCACTTCATCCCCACCACCACTCCATACACGCATACAATCATACAGTCATACGTCGCTCCGATACCGAACCTGCCAACACTAAGACTCCTCTTCTATATGACAAATTGACGGACCATGAGTGACACACGCTGACCTAGACACGCTGCTGCTGCTGCTGCTGCCTCTCTCTCTAGGTCAACATATTCATTGATTGATGATTGGTCCATTAATCATCTCTCTAGGTGTCTGTCAACGGAGAGAGAGAGAGAGTAGGAAGTTCTTGGTGGTGGTAGTATAACAGGGAGCGGGTATTAGAAGAAGAACCCGGGAGTTGTGTTGTTGACGCCTGCGATCATCCGTCGTCCGATGATTATAGACAACCACCAGTCCTCCTTCTTATGTTCTATTAATGGCTCGCATTTCTCTTACAGAGAAAGAGAGAGACAGGTTGAAGTGAAGTTTGCCTGGAAAAGACACCTCATTAATTCCTTGTGACAGTTTGAAAGCCTTCCGATCAAATATGCAACACGTTTCGGACTTTTTTCACTCTGAGATGGTAATTGAAAGGGATCTCTTCGCTTCTTGGGATTTGAATGAGAGTAGGATTAGGCGAGGAATGGGGAGGAAGGAATAGGGCGATAAACATTTACGATGACAATAACGATTTGACCTTGGGGCTGGGGTCCTTCTTCTTCCAGTATAATATTATTATTACTACTACTATGAACAAACAGAGATGCGTATAGATTGCTTCTTTGATGGGTCTCGTACGCAACCTGTTATGCGTTGCATATGTATATATATATATATATATATATGTATACAAGCGAGGCTTCTATTTGAATAAACGTATCACCATCATCATCATTGAAGAGGAGGACCAGGATGCGGGAGACAGGACATACATAATAATAATATTATTTAGGAGATCGGTGGTACACTCTAGATTTATGATGGGATGAGGTCTGTCCGATAATATGAATGACGGGAGCGAGGAAGATAAGGAGACCGGGAATTAGTCCACTCTTGTCCAACACGACACTTTTATTGCCCAGATTTATGTCTACCTGTCCCAATCAACACACATCTCTTGTCAATACCTGTCACCATCCATCACACGCACCAACCAGTCCATGCACAGCTAAGCAATGAAGAGCAGACACTCTCACACACACACACATGCCGTAATATTGCATAAGAGTCGACACACATGGTCGCATTCCGCCACTGAGCCAAATGAGATGAGAAATTATTTTAAACTTTGTAAATGAGAAGGCAGGGTAATGAATGGAATGAGTGAGGCATTAAGGGATTAAAGTAATCGTCCACCCCAGGCATGCAAAGAAGAAGAAGGAAGGGTGAAGTGAGCAATAGTGAGCAATAGTGAGCAGTAGACAAGAGAGCAATAGTGAGCAATAGTAGTGAGTGAGCAGTGTTAACAGGGAAGTAAATGGGAGCGTATGAGCGTATGAGGCAGTGCGTGTGTGTAGTGAGAGCGGCTGGATGGCCGGGGCTCGGTGGAAGCGGGGGGAGAGCCATCTGGCTGGAGGAGAGCGAGGGAGTTGCGGTTGATTATGGAGTGTAGTCTCCTCCCAGGGCGGGCGGGCCCACCCTCGGAACATCTACTCTCATCCATCCACATCTCGCTCACCTGTCCTTCCCACCGACCACTCAGGCAGCCAAAGAAAGCGTCCCTTTTGATTGTCACTCCACTGCTCCTGGTCTAATTGTGACTAATGCCGTCATGACTTGAGCAGGTAATGGACTTCTTCCTCTTTGAGCAATTGATTCCCATCATGCCGAGATGTCCAACTGAGGGACCTGTCAATAAATGAAGATCTCCGCCACGCACGGACTCCAACAATTAGCCACCCTCGGTCCATTACGCCTCAATAAAACACACACTTGACATCTCACATTTCCATTTTATTGCTACTTTTTATGTTGGAGCATTCATTGAGAGAGTGTCTCAGCTTTCCTCCTCCGAAACTCCGGCAAAATCTCTCCCTGCCTCTCCGGGACATTCATCTCCTCCAGAAGAAGAGCCCACAAGACCTTATTTCCATGTCAGAGCCAAGCTCATTGCCTGGCTAAGCTCCACCATCTCCTTCGCTTGCTCTCTTTCTTTCGTGAGTTTCCTAAGCTTATTTCTAAGGAGCGGAGAATGTTTCTCGAGATAGACAGACGGAGATAATTTATGAGACGGGATTTGCATACCAGCGGCTTGTTAGGCACCGGGTCACAGGTTAATTCTCGAGTTGCGTTAATCTTGAAGAAGAAGAAAGAGTCTGAAGGGAAAGAGATTGAGAAGGCAGAAAAAAATCTTTTGTCCGTCAGTCCGTCTTTTTAAAAGTCTTTCGTTCATCATCCATTGTGTGCACCTGACTTAAGAAAGGCAAGATGAATCAAAAGTTGTGGTGGTGTGGACTTCTCTCTCCGGCTTTTATTGTAGACTACTAAGAGATGGAATGACAGAAGATGGAGGAATGCTAATTAGAGAGAGAGATAGTCCCGTGAGAAAGGATGGAAAAATATCATAAGAGTATTTTGTAGTGGTGGTGGTGGCTTCTTCAGAAGAAGAATGCAATGCATGAGGAGAGTATGCTAATTCGAGCGAGGATTAGAGTGATAAATAATAGGAGAGAGAGACAGGTTGGTCCAAATCCGGTAATGGATTCGAAGGGATTAATTGAGCAGGTGGGCAGTCGTAAATAAAATGCATGGAGGCAAGAAGAACATGAGTTCAGATATAACCCTTAAGGCTCTTTTTGGCCGATGATGTTCATTTGTGTGATTGCAAGGCCCAGCAGGGAGTTCATTACGTCGGTGTTTGTTTACGGGACTGTGGCCGTAATGGTCAGTCCGATGTCACTGATCAATCAAACAGTCCATTTGGTCTCCTTATCCCGTCGGCATCTGAGAGTCTGAGGCAGCGAAAAGAGCTTCCGTTGATGACAGCAGACTCTTCTCATTTCATCCGAGTCACGAACCTCGCCTACTTCTTCCCTCGGAATTAATAAGTCTGATTGAGATGGAAATCCAATCAATTGCGTCTGTCTCGTAACTCACATCTCTCCTAATAGCTTCGAAGATCCCATCCAATCTCTTTTCTCTCATTTCGTAGAGACTTTTCTGCCATGAGACTTCTTCCCTCGCTGCTGCTACTTCTTCCTCGACACGACAAGAAGACGGAATTGATGCGCATTCACTCAGAAGAGAAAAAGTAAGCTTTTTGGCCATACGAAGAAGAGTTGAATGTCTTGAGAGGATGAGGAGACCCCCGTGGGGATCCTCGGAATGTAATGAGATGCAAGGCATCAATCACGGGTGACAAGTTGTCAGACTGCGGTCCATCCACCACTATTCCTTGTGGGAACTCTCTTCTGCCGCAAAAGAGAGGAAGATGATGTAGTACAACAAAGTAATCGTGGTGGTGAGGCAAAAAGCAGCATCTAATACGAACGGATCCTCCATATTTCATTGGCTTCAATTAGAGAGGAGAAAAAGATGTGAATTATGTGGTCTAATCATAAAGAGATGAGCTAATCACATTGAGAGAGATGATTATGTTTGAGTCTGTAATGAAACGGTAGGCGGGTAGTGAATTAGGTCTATGGTGGAGGAATTACTTGATGGCAGGGTAGTTGTAGTTGTGTAGGTGCTCATATTTTGGGAGTGACAGGAATGCACCTGTGCCCTGCCATTATCCCATTTGGGCCATTACGAAGTCCCTCATCACTCGGACCTGCCACTTATTCGGGGCGAATTCGGTGGTGGTGAAGCTCTCTCGGGGAAACATGGATCTCCACTCACCTCGACTTAATTGCACTTAATTGGAGGAAGAGTAATGGACGAAGGAGATGAATCTCTGGCTCTTGTGTGGCTTCCTCGCATCACACGGCATGTCGGATTCATTACCAATTTATATGCTAATTAGTTTCGTGCAATCAGAAATCCAGCTGCTAGTCCTCCGTGTCCACTTCCATTTCCCTACACCACTAATTACAATTAAAACAGCTCCTAGCTACGAAGAACACTACACAACAAAATGCCACATGTTCACTAATGCAATTAAGAGTAGGAGGTGGAGATGAGGACTATAATAAGCGAATTACGAAACTCTGTATTGGCTCATTTGGCACTTACTTTCGCTACGCAAACAATGCTCCATTGCACGGCGATGAGGAAGGAAAAAGTCTAATCATCCGATGATGTATGTGAAGAACCCACGGCTCATAGCTAGCAATCAAAGGAATTGCGAAATATGAGACGGGTCCCTCGTGCCAAAGGGTACAATGAGGGGATTCTGCAATCGAGAAGTTATACCAAAGTTTGGGTTTCAACCGCACACACAAAAGCAAACCTGAATAAAAGATGTATGAACTTGTGTAAACCCAACAAAAGGAAGGGAAAGGAAAGAGATGCATAAAATACAAAGCATTTCATGTGTCAAGGGGTTGGAAATAAAGGATCTTATTTGTTCTACGGCTTATCAAAAAAGTCACAAAGTTTGTTAATGAGCTTTATTGTGACTTTTCTATGTAGTTCTACGCTACTCTCCTTGTTCATTCAACTACGAAGAATGAATTGAGATTTGAGATGCTTGAATTGACAGAGTTGTACATTTATTCACATCTCGAAGGTGCAACCGTACATGAATGACATGGGATGATGGGATAGAGAGAAAGGTTAAGGTGTCTTGTTATTATTACATACATGGAATCCCACCACAAAACTTTTGCTTTCTGTCACACAGCTTAAAATATTAACGCAATACTCTCCTCCTTGTAGTACTCACAAAGCACTTTTTGTTGTGTTTTAGGAACGCATGAAGGCGTTCAATTGATTAAGCACTTTGAACTTGCTTGCATGAAAAGAAGTAGAGGAGAAAGCTTAACGATGTCGTTATTAAAAGAACGAAATTCCACTTTCATCTTCAGACTGAGTAAATCGTATAAATGAGATGAGAAAGTTTAACCAAGTCGATGTGTGAGTGAGATAAAAAGACAAAAAGAGATTCATTAGGTATGATATACGCAGAACAAAACATTTCTTTTGTGTCAAAGGTTGTCTAAGTTATTACAGTAGTGTGGGTACGTATAGTCCATATTGGGTGGGTCCAAAAATAGCTTTGGTAGTTTTATGCAGATAAATTGAAAGATTCCGTTTCCCATTATTGCATGATGGTTGCCAGTTATTCCGTCCCTTGGTTTTCGAGTAGGAGTTGTTACATAACATTCGGCTGCTTTAAGCCATGCAATATTATTCTCTCTTGTTCACCAAGAATACAAAAATTGAAAGTCGAGAAGTTGAGAATGAACACAAGAGATTCATGGAAATGAAAGAATGTTTCTACAAAGAAAGTAAATAAACTTTTGGGTAGTAGTAGAGTGGAATTGTGGTACACACAAAATTGAGTTTTTTGAAGAAACGAAGATCGGGTGTAATATGGAATAGGGAAACGAAGGGATTTCATTTCAGGTAGAAAAAATCGAGAAGGTTTTAATTAAAATTCTACTTTTTCAAAAACTACTACGCAAGGTAGGCTGCTTTTGTGTACGACTCTTGATTCTTGTCTTCGGTGAGGATATTCAAACTGACCTCATGCGTATATATCTGGTTTTTCGTATCAGCGTTTTCCAAGCAAGTATTTATATTTTGTAGTTTGTAATTTGTAGATCATACTGTACTTTCGGAAGAGGAAAAAGGTAAAAGTAATTCCAGTTAGAGTGAATCTACTCAGTCGTAGTGAAGCCATTCCAGTAATGAAGTTTGGAAAAGGTTTAATTAACATTCTACGATGTACTTGGTCAGATTGAAAAATTGGTAGACATTTGTTTCATTTCATGCAGGAGAAGAGTGGAAGAGAGCTTACTGGAGAAGACTATCTTACTTGGTGCTAAATGTTTAACTCTGGCATATCTCCTTGTTCGTATATATGTGTGTGTGTAACTCCTGTACGAGTGGAGTGTGAGACTGACTTTGTTGAAATCGAGATACGAAAGGAATAAAGTGATGGAAGGACTACTTTAAGCTTAACATAATTTCACCATAAGCAATTTAGTAAAGTTTAGGGGGAGATTAATTAAAAATTGTACCCGTTGGAATTGAAAATTTAGCATGCTTAAGTTGGAAGAAAGTGTGTGTATACATTAGCGTAATGTCCCGACAGAAATAGAAACACCGAGAGGGATTCCGTGTCAAAGGGCAATATCATTCTTGCGGGTTTTAGGTGCAATTAGAGAATGCTGGAGCTGATTGTGAGTAGTGGGGGTGGCAAATGGAATGGCCCCTGCGGGAATGTGTGGATTATGATCAAAATGAGCCTACGAGTCGTAATTGCACTCGTAATCTTTCTCTCTCCCTGATTTCCATCCATCGAGAGACACCCCGAGAATGATTTATGGCAGAAGGAGAAAAGCCAATTAATCCCACTTCCTCTTTCTTGCGTGCACCCAATCTGCGTGGAAAGACGGACAGGGCAATTATGGGCTACTGTTGTGTGATCCAACCACACCCACACTTCGGAATGGGTGACACTGTACATACATAGTAATAATACATACACACTCGAATATCGTCCTTCCTCAACTGCGAGTTCATGCACGGCAGTCATGTCCAACGTCTGGCTGTCTACTTACTCTGTCTCTGTGTGTAGGAAGTGCCACGATGGGACAGAAGTGTGAATGGAGATGACAGAGTAAATGAGAGCAATTAAGATAATCATGGGTAATTGCTTATCTCGGGTTCCATTAAGATAAGACAATGGGCATGATTTATTCAAAGGCGGAGGATGTGAGTGACTGACAGGCTGTCATGCACTACAATGAGCTAATGATGATCCCTTCAGTCCAAAATGGAAGTTAATTTCGGACTCTTCTTCTTTTTACTGCTACTCTCTTGACTACTACTACCACCACTTACCTAAACTACTCTTTTCATTATTTGAGACGGGCTATTCTTTTCTTTTCAATCGTGAGGAAAGGTAAAGTGGTTCTCCTGGGTACAGAGCCGAGATGATGTGGGAATGTGAGACTGGATAGAAGAAGGTCAGGAATTCCAGAAGAAGGGTCAGACTTTGATGTGGGGGTGCATCTTAGACGAAAGTCAGCAGGTGACTTGACTCCTTCGAGAGCCTTTTCCCTTCATCCCCAATTTGAACTAGGGTCCAAACTTATTTTGAGTTTCTCTCTCGACCACTTTCTAATTACAAAGTTATAAATTATGAGATTGTCACTCCTCCTCCTTCTCCACTACTGAAAGAGTGATGCTTGGCAATGCAATAATGGAAGTTAGATTAGGTTTAGGACTCGATGGATGGAATGGAAGTGGGTGATTTGGTATTCAAGCTTGCATGATCGCATGCCACGATAACCATCTCAAGCGATAGACCTAATTTCACCTTCTCCACGAATCAAATATGGCTCTCATAGGCACATAATTACCTCAACACTCCAGCCCTCCACTATAATTGTAGTAATCGAGTCTTTCTCTCGCTAATTCAATTATTCACTCTGTCTCTAATGGATCCATGCAAAATAATGCAAATCAGAGTGTCAGTCATCGTTTCATTCTACATTCCTCTCTTCCAAACGCCCCGAGACTGGAATGTCTTGTAAAAAGTCTATCTTGATCTCTGAAACTTTGAAACTGTCTCTCTCTCTCTCACGAAATCCTCTCGGAACAGGTGGACATTTATGTCTTGTACGAGACAATGTCAACAAGACTATTAATTAGCAGTGTGGTGATGACGACGATGGGATGATGGTGGTGGGATGGGTGACAAGAAGGAAAAGAATGAAAGAAAAGACAGAAAGGGGAGAAGTGATTTGTGCGTGATGGATTTGTCATTCGCAGATCATCCACTCCGGATGACAAAACATCCCTTGCCATCAATCACGTTGCACGGACAGGGCAAGTACAATGGGAAGGCAGGCACTCATCCGGAGCTCCATTACACCGTCACAAAACCAACGAACGAATCGTACATAACTTACAACATCCCCAGATCTCACTCTGCCTCGGCAGCATAATGCACACAATCTCGTCATCATGTCTCAACTTTCTCCATGTACGTATCACGTATGTATGTAGAGAGAGAGAGAGAGGAGTCCATCATTTCCTTCTGAAGAATTGTATGATAATATCGGTGGTAGGGAAGATCGCCGCATTCCAGGATGCGTATCTAGGAGAGGATCAGAGAAGGAAGGGAGAGTAATGTCCAGTTGGGATAATGAGATGTCGGCCGAGTGGGATTTGTTCATTTGATGGAGAGATCATATCGAGAGAGATCAACTGTGGTAGGGATAAAGTGAACTGTCAATTCCAATGCACCCGTTTCCACAATTTGTGGCTCAGTAAAAAGGACACGGAGCGAGCAATCCCTTTCCCATCCATATCCATTCCATTTCATCGATCTGTGCAAGAAAGCTCTTCTTTCTGTCTCAATTCTCAAAGCGAATATTCTTCTCCAAGTATATAACATGTGGGGCATTTATCTTCCCTGACTTGCTTGCTTTGTTATGTGGATTTGCTCTTAGGAAAACAACTTTCGAGATTGAGAATTTGAGAACCGCATCTCGGCAAGTATTCATGACTTCTTATTTGAACCATACATAAGGAGACTACTCGATACACTCCGAGAACGCAAAAGGAAGCTAAGCCACTAGTCTGCCATCTCCACAGGGATCGTTAAAAAGATCTTTTGAAAGTAAGGTCGTCAGGTGGACTTGGAACGGGTTGGGAGTGTTATGTGCTTCTTTTATGGCCATAGAACAGGCATAAAACAGCTTTTTATTCGACTTGAGATCATCTAATTCACGCTATCATGTTCTCATGTCAATCAGAAAGTGAATCGTGATGTCTTACTCGCAACTCTTCTTGTAATTTATTTCAACCTACCCCTCGTGCATTTTCTTTTACTTTTTAATAGCTTTTGTTGATTGGAGCTTCCGTGTTATTGTTCTTGATTTTTAATCTCTCCACTCCAAATACAATGTCCGAGGTGATACCATCTTTACTTTGTGTCTTTTTACTCTTCTGGAACTTTTCATCTCCGGCTGTCTCAAATGAAATGTTCGCTCCTAAAATCACTTGGACAGGGTTTCCCAGATACTGATAGCCGGATATGATTTCAATTCTGTGGTTAAGTGAATAGAGGCATCAACTTTTTACTCGATTCCCTGTCAATCTACCTGCTCTTTTTGTTAGCAGCATATCAAATGTACAAAACCTTATGGGAGTTCATAGGCTAGTTCATTTTAAAGCTCACTTGGTCTTAAAGAGAATCATAAACTCTTCTAATGCGTGAAGTACCTCTCTTAATGTCATTGATTATCACGCTGAGTCGAAAACTACCCATCTCTCCGTAAATTATGCACGTTCGTTTTTGTAGCCAAACGGCCTCCATAAACTACACTGTACCCGTGAAGCTTTTCGGTCTCATTGCTTGTAATATTATATTACAAGATTGTGATATTCAGTCAGGAAGCAACTCAAAAATCTTGAGAGTGATTTAATTACAATCTTCAAATCATTCACTCATCTTCAGATTGAATAAATGCGCAGTGTCTTTTATAATGAGACGAATAAAAATGCCATAAACCCATGAACGCAATTTAACCGTTTAATACAAAATGCAATTTATGCGTCTCCTATAAGATGAGTTACAATAATAAGTGAATGGAAATTTTCGTTTAGGCGGATGACAGACTAGTAAAGCAAAGCAAAATGAAAAAATACTGCCACTTATTTAGTGCACATTCACCTTAAGGTTTAATTTTCTTACCTCTACGTGTGTGTTACTATTAATGAACATTTCCAAGTCAAGAGAACAATGTGGGTTTCAAGTTACTCTTGGGAATGATGTAGAGAAATTCACATTGTATGTAAATCCCAAAGACACACAGACGTCAGTTCAAAAAGATATGCTTGCCGGAAGGTAGGGAGTTCTGATTGCTCTTATTTATGCCCCATCTCTTCCATCCATCACATTGATCATTATTGAATTTTGGCTTTTGAATTGTTTTAATTCTTTACTTTGCATCGGTCAATCCCATTCAATCACCCCTGGCGTTTTTAAATTCTAATAAAAATCGAGAACGTATTCCGTTACAGTTGGATCACTTTGAAAATCCACTTTACGATTCATACAACACAGTTCTTTCTTTTTAAATTAGCAACCTCACGTTACACATCAACTACCGTTAAGCTTTTAGACATCTTTATTCGTCCATTAGTTTCACATGCTGCCAACTCACTTCACTACACACGCCTACAATATCACATATCAGCTTTATGCAGCCACCAGCCACATATCACACCACAGGAATCGCAGATGATGCTTCGTGCTGCAAGAAACTTGCCACATAAAATTCTCCTTCGCTCAACCAACTTTCAGAGAAAGTTAATCGCGTCTCACTTTGCCTCAAAGAAGCCCTGCCGAAGAGGCCTCGCGTATCCCAAGATTCTCAAAACAACTTTGTCCAACCCAACTATTACATATAGATCTCACAATATACTTGCACGGTACACTATTGGGAAAACTGGCTACATCTGCTTTTTCAGTCGCTATTTCCGTATTACTATGATTCATTAAATTAAATACTGATACTAGAAATGTTTAAATAAACCAAGAGAAAGCAGTGAGTCTCATCTCGTTGAAGAACTGAGCTAAAATATTATTCGTACTTTTATTTGCAGCTATCTGCAGAAGCGAAGCATAAGAAAGAGGAAGCAGTAGATATGGGGTAACTTACATTCATATCAAGCGTGTTGATTGATGATTTTTTCATACACAGGTGTTAAAATGGATCAGTAGTGGATTTGGGTAAATATTGGCCATATTTTAGATCAGGAAGAAAGATGTCATGTATCAGCTCAACTCTGTCATTTTCATTTGGCTCGATTGGTTGATCGTCAGGATAATATCATTCGTTTCCAGATAAGTTTTACCAATTTCGTGTTTTACCAAATCCCAACTTAGAATAATTATGTTGTAAGTTGATTCGCTTAATTGAAGCATGACACAGTATATAATTAGCATGTAGGTGCATACATTAAAAGAGTGTAATGTGGAAATAACTACTCGCATAGAAGAGCACATAAGTTGCATGTTGAGATGTACATATATTTGAAGTCTTAAGTGTGTAGATACAACAGTAATCATTCGCGTGAGGTTGAGCTTTTACAATCAATTGTTTAGAGAAAGAAAGGAAGAAACTGCCCCAAAGATCATAGAGGGATGGTGTGGAAGAAAAATGGTTCGATTGGGATTCATTAATTATACCTGGATCTGCAGATGTGCTTTTATTTAATTGTTCAGCCTGCTCAGTCTTACATGTTTGAAACAATTATTAAGATTGACAGAACATGCTTTTCACTGGTGGAAGCAGTAACCATCTGAAATGCAGTTCATGGAAAATATTTCGCGCACGTATAAGTTCACAGTAAAGAAATGAACATTCTGAGCCGATATGGTTTTACCTTTTGTTGAACCCAACCTTATTCAGATGTAGATATTGAAGCATCTGCTTGTCTTCACTTGCCTAATGAAGAAACCACAAAGTAGTGCATACAAACCACACGGATGTGTAATATACTTCATAATGAAGTATGCATGTAATAAACTCTAATTAATATTAAAGAACATTTTTGACTCATTTAGCCCCAACCGCAGGAACATTTTTATTCTTTGGTCTACTGCACGTACTATTGATGATGTTGAGAAGACTAGTCTGAGAATCCGACTACAAGTAGTGTAGACCTCTAGAAATAAACATGTCTAGAGGAAGACTAACGGATATATGTATCAGGTGTGAGAAGGCATTAAAAAATCTAGAATTCATTGCACGCATTGCATACCAAAATGCTTTAGGATCATCCATCATGCTATTTCTTACTGCCAGAAGGAAAGGAACTAGTGTCTATAATTCAGCCTCAGGGATGCAGCGAAGAAAGTGGTACGATTTTATTAGCCCCTTTAATAGGATAATTGTTACTCTTTCTCGCTCTAGTACAATGATGAGCTATGATTATTTTAGTGGCACAAAAATGCGGTGGCGAAGAAAGAATTTTAAAATTTTTGCTGTAGGACTTATTATAGGGGTTGTCTGTGAGAAAAGTGTGCGTTAGAAACAGTAATAATTAATTGAAGTTTACAGCAGTTTCGTTTTATGTTAAATTGAATGCATTGAGTGGAAAATTAGATGTCTGTAAACCGTAATGAAAGCTTCGATCGTACGATAAGAAAAAAATGAAATGTTACATTGTGCCCTGAATCGTTATTTGTCCATTTGGACGTTAGAGTAGGAGCTGTTTCATTTCCAATTTTGACTTTCGTTTACATTTTACACCATATATACGGAATTATAAGTTTCCGTGATTGTTCACCTCCTTAATTACACAGCAAACGAAGACAGCCACTGCTGGTTTAGTTTCAAAAGCACACATAATAAATTAAAGGTAGAGTTGGGAACGAGAT
>Ga0194135_10000314_pt1 | contig 28193 bp, 16 predicted proteins | sample LitLau_LLRF_2013_FD_134024 | JGI IMG/M metagenome (GOLD analysis project Ga0194135, IMG submission 134024) | Freshwater sediment microbial communities in response to fracking from North America - Little Laurel Run_MetaG_LLRF_2013 (version 2) | ecosystem: Environmental > Aquatic > Freshwater >... | reverse complement strand
GTGTGCTTTCCTTTCGGGAATATACGTATAATATAGGGATATGCGTGCCTTCTTATGTAATATACAGAGATTCACACACACAATGGTTTCAGAAGCGACTTTACTATTTACTCAGCATTAGTTTAAGACTCAGAGGACCCAGCTGGGTTTCAAAAATGGGTAGAATCTGTGAGATTTCAACTTGACTTGTGAGATTACGGGAAGAATAAAGTCAAAAGTCTTTCAGTCTTTGAGAAAAGTCTTTCGTGTGTGACCCAGGTCTCTCCGGGATTAGAGACAGAGAGAGAGAGAGAGAAAGATCGTTCCCTAAGAAAAGGAATTCTGCTGGAGAAGAAGGTGTTCCCCACAACTTCCTGGGCTTTAGATATTTTCTATAAAGCCAAACTCAAAATTCTTAAATTCTTCAGAAATGCTGGAACTCGCAGGATAACTCTCTGGACAACATAATGATTTCTTTTGAAGAGATTGACTTTGAATGAGTTGGAAGTATAATTCCTTCTCTACCTGTTCGTAGTTTAAAGTATAATTCATCTTGTGTGTCTGTGTACTTGCCTACCTGCCTCTCTCTCTCATTCTTCCGTCTTTCTTTCCTAGACTCAAACCTCCGCAATTTTTATTTCGTGAGGACACATAACATTTCCATTATTCGTAATATCCTAACACACTATAACTTCCTGTCCCAACCCATCTCCCACGGTGAACAATGACACATCGTTTACTCGAAGCACACACACACACAGACACAGACGGCATTTATAAACCAACACAACCACATTGCTCATCATATATTATTCATTATTCTTCAAGCTTTCTTCGTTTTTCCCGTCTTATGAATGATTTCGCACCATCGAACCTCATTCATTCTAAGTCCTCATGAATCTTGAATCTACTTCGTTATCGAGGACAAAAGACATCTCTGCGTGAGGAGTCAATTGAGATGATCAAAAGTCCTCCTCGTAGCTCCCAACACCCACGTCTACCCAGATGTACGCGTATATGCAGGTAGTTGTACTGCGACGGAGTGTGCATGGACCTCTCGCACTTTATTCTGGAGAAATCACTTCCATCATCATTTCAACTTTGAGAAAAGACAATGAAAGAATGAATGAAAGGGATGAGCACAAGGCTGATTAATTAATCCGGCTTTCGTAGAGCGTGAAATCACATTCTATACATATACGTCTATAGTAAAATGTATGTACATGTGACCCTTCGCTAGTGCTTAGCGAGTAAGCTGATCAGTTTCACATGTCCTTTCCCTTCTTCCATTCCGTTTGAGCCCTTTGACTCATAAAATCAGCAAATCTAATCGCTTTGCACACAACTCGAGTCCAAGTTTCTTTCGATTTCATCTCTCGTTTCTCTCTCCTTGATCCCTGTCAGATGTGAAAAGTCCGACAACTTCTTCCATTCATTCGGTTTACGTGGCTATAACACTCTGCTCACAGCTAAGTCTACTACGTGTCCCACATGAAATTCAATTCTCTCCAAAATCCACTTCGTTCTTCTGTTAGATTGTTTTTCTTTCTCAATACGAAAGGACTCTGCTCTCTCTCTATTTCCACAACTGCCTTCGGCTTTTCCAAGCTTTGTCGCACAGAAATACACGCATAGTCCCTTCCAACATGCACGTCGGCTAATGTTATTCTTATTGTATGATTGAATCCTTCCTTTTAGTAAGTATACACTCCGTGTAATAATCTTGGTCTCTCCTCTCCTCTGTGTAGGTCATTATTCATTGTCAATTGAGTCTCTCTAATGATATGTGTCATTGTGAGAGCAAACGCTGGAAAGTATCTTATTATTTGTGGAAATATTTGTCATAACGAAGAAATCCCAAAGGGAGAATGGAAAGAATATGAAAGATTTAACATTCAACAATGGATAATTTGTCCTAGTGGGTCAAATCATATATTCATAAGGTTCCCTACGGGCATCTTTATAATCCACAAAGCGTTCTTGTACATTGCTAGCAACCTCTCTCTCTCTCTCTGTCTTTCGCTCCTTTAAAGCAGGCAAGAAATGAAAGGCTTTAGGTGGTGTCGTATGGCTCAATAGAAAGATCCCGATTTAGAGCACAATGCGAAACCAATCTGTTTTTCTCATCATTCTCTAAGTTGTTTGATGAATACAGGATGAGGCGTGGAGTCTCACAAACTTCTCCGATTACTTCCATCTTAACACCCTGCGTCTTTGCAGAAGTAATCTCCATAAAATGAGCTATTTACAGAAAGACAGTCCTCTTATCGGGTGTTTTAAATCAACTGCTCGATGAGAAGAAACCCGATGCAGAATTCGAGTTCCTTTTGTACTTTTCTATTATCGTGTGTTGAAGGATCGTTTAAAATAAGATTGCATTCCAAGTCCCCTGTTGCTTATGTGAGGCTTCCCTTAGCTCTATTTGGGAGAGCTTTGATGTATATCACAAACTTACATATAAATGTGTACTATATATATTTGAAAATCTAATCTTTATTGCACATACACAACATGCATCGTATGTAGGGAGAGAGATACAATCAAGGAAAAGTCTTGAAGTGCCTTGAAGTGGCTCACATTGGAAATGTCTTCATTACTTGTTGTTGTGTTGTAAAATGTGCTTTCTCAGATGAAAAAGATGATAAGCTTTTGTGCTAAAAAGTACAATGAGAAAAGAGCTGACGTCCTTACCGGCGGCGCCTATCATTTTTATTGTTATATTACATCATTTCGCCTCTAGGGATTAGGATTGAGATTACGAGAATCATGAGACGATCAAGAAGCAAAGAAGAAACCGAGTGGATTCTTGTTCTACGAAACTTTAAGAGAAGGTTTTGCTTGTGGAGAAACTGATCAAATTTCATTGCTCCTGTCTATTCAATTTACTCTAAGATCCGAATCTCTCTCTCTCTCGTCTTATTCCTCCTTTTACTATCGACTATATAGATTGCTACTGTGTTTACTTGAGTGAACAAAAAATCATAGCTCAACAGTCATACACGAACGAACGAAATATAAGAAAAGACGACGAATGCTCAATCTACTTTAAGTTTTTCCCTTCAAGAAAAATGTGCTACAAGTTACACAAACTATTGCTAACTATATATACCTATATGTATGTATGTATACATTTAGTAAAGGTCTATAGTAAACAATATAGGAAGCATGTATATAAGCATTAGTGCACCCCGTAAAAGTTGATCCGATCATGATGGTGTAATAAAGTGGATGAGAAAAATACAGAAAGGAATTTTATAACTTGATTGCTTTCTCGGTTTTTATTGCAGTTCAATAATCGGTTCCCAGCCCTCCTCGCCTTCTCTTGTTTCACCCATTCCGATTGTTTCACGGTAAGTTGACTTCCAAATCATTATTATTGTTATTTTCTCCACCATCACGAGCGTCCCCTTCTCCATCACAGAAAATATATTATTGCCATTGCCACTTCACCCAGTAGCTTCGGAGTACAGGAACAATAATAGTTTTGAGACAATGAGAAACTGCAAAAAGAAATTGTACGAAAAGTCATGAAGAGAATACAATCACATCTCCTTTCTCATTGCTTCCCAGAACCAGTAATAACTTTTATTATTTGCTGTGTTGCTCTCATGTCGGTAGTCAAGATGGAGAGAAGACTTTCATGAAAAAGATACAATGCTCACATTTCCATTACATTTCGATAGAAAAGATATATATATGTATACATATATGAAGCCTTTCAAAATTGTTCTACCGTTTATGAACCGAGTCTTCAATTGTGTGTTGTTATGAAATTGATACCTTACTCGAGTTTACTTATTGCGATCACAAACAAACAAATAATGGCTGGTTGATTGTGAATGTTGATACTTAGCAAGTACAAATATAGTTTACGTGTTAATCACTCAGAATAAGATATGGGAAAAAGTAGCTAGGTATTTACATACTACATATACAAGGCAATAACACATTAATGCGTTTCGTGTTTAAATGGCATTTGAAGTTTTCCAGTGTAGAACAGAGAGAGAGAGAGAGAGGTGGAAAGTGTGTTTAAGAGTATCGTTAGAACGAAGGTACTAATTGTTCTGGTGATATTAGCATCATGATCCTAAGGAGAGAGAAAGAATTTCTCTCACAGAACAATAGTGACATTGATGTGTTTACGTTGAAATAACGACGAGAGATGTTCAGTGAGATAATTAGAGCCACTTATCTTCTTCATAGATGATGATACACACACAACAGGCAGTTGTGAAGAGATGAGAGAGACTAATGAATGAGTTTGTGAATAGATGAATGAATAGAAGAACGCGTAGAGAAAGAACAACTCGAGAAGAAATCCTTTCATCCAATTCTTTGGCATTTTACTGTGCAGAGTCTTTTTATTACAAAAGGTGAATGCAAAATAATGTAAATTCTCAATCGAAACCATGGCCAAAGGTTTTATTTGGACGAGGACCTTCAGGTGTTCTACTACTAAAAGAGAGCAAGAGGAAATTAAAGCTTCGTTTCAATTACAGAGGGAAAACTTATTGAATCAGGAGGAGCACCAGAAGCTCCGTCGTCTCTTTCTGGTTAATTTATCGACGAACGACTCTCCTCTCCTGTGTAACTTAACATATATGTATATATATATATATATATATATATATATACGGAGGAATATGTTGAATGTGGTGAAAGTAGCGAGTGAGGTCGTAAAGAGACTGCTTTCACATAAAACCTTTTGCATACTATATATATATATATGGTTACAAGTTTTAGTTTACAGGAGAAAGTTCCATACTGCTGGTGCTGCTTTGATTCGCCTCTTATTCTGTATAGCTGCAACTCATAAATACAGAGGTGTAAATAGTTTCGAAGCATACGTTGGGCTCCAAGTTCCAAGTGTTTTTGCGTTCCTCAGACTCTCTGAGTACGTGGTGAGTGACGGAAAGGTTTAAAGGTTTGATCGTAAAGATGGAAGACAGAGGGAACGCGTTCATGTAGAATTTAGAGATTTATGATTATGAGCGTAGCTGGAAGAAGTTCGAGATGAGAGAGCGAGAGAGGCTGACTAAGCATCGTCATATCATCATGGCATGCTTTGATCTTAGCTTTGGTTAATCGAGGATATCTCAAAGTCTCTAAATATGTGTGTGTGTGTGTGCTGCCAGCGTTCGTTAATATGTCATGTCACTTAAAACCTAAGGAAGAAGGAAAATGTAATAATGAAATGTGTGCAAAGGGTTACTTTATATGTGAGAGGAAAAATCAGTAGAAATGAATGATGGCCCACACCAACTGCTGCACAACATTCCTCATTCCGAATGAAAGAGTTTAACACTCTGCGTATCTTGTATGGAAAACCTTCCTTTATACATATAAAGTCCTTATTGGACTTCTTCCTACACGCTGATTCTAAAAAAGAATCTCGATGTGTGGGGATGTGATCCGTCTTCCCCTGCCTGACACATCACATCACACACACAGAGATTCATTTATATGCTCGTAGGCTATCAACATGATTCTGTTTTGAAACGGAGAGAGAGAGAGCGTATATATATAATGATGAAAAACAAAGTTCCGGAGATGAATGAATCCTGTTTCGCTCCTTGTGCTAAAATTTAATAAACTCCTTTGCCTACTGTTGCAACATACCGAACGGATGTTCTCTCAGAGAGAGAGAGAGAGAGAGAGAGAGAGAGCTCAAGGGAAAGCAAAAGCCAAAAGGGGAATCACATCCCATGGATTGTGAGAATTCTTCAAATGCTTTCGCTTTCGAAATACAAAAGCAAGAGAGTTATTTTCCTGTGGGCAATCCAACGCAACGATACACACAATTATACAACGGACAAGGAAATAGAAGTAGGATTTAACATTTCGAATCCCGGATGTGTAGAAGATGAAGTATTCTGTAGGGACTGGCACGAAGCTTTAGCTTATATTCTTTAGTTCCTCTGACCAACTGAAACAATCTAATAATAATCCTGGGTAGCGGAAACAACGGAGGAAGTATTTTCTCGGATTTAAATAATCGCGACTCTCGTATAAATAATTGCGAAAGAATGAATATAAACGAAATAATCTTCCTTCTTTGTATTAAAGCTGACAAGAAGCTGTTTACTGTTATTGATAATATTTTCCTGGAATTTTGAATCATTTTTTTTACATAATCATAATAAGGAGCGCAGTAGGGCGAAATATTTATTTTTATTTAGCCCCTGTTTTTCCCAAATGAAAACCCTACATTTCTAATTTCTGCCTTAATATTTCTCTCATTCTTTGCCGTTTCTTTTGATGATCATCAAAGCTCGTGTAGCTGCTGCTGATGTTGTAGTATGGCAGTGGCAGTGGCAGTGAGGATAAGTGTAGTACAGTAACAGTGAAAGAGCGTCTAGGCTCTCATTCTCCAGATTATTATTTCTTTGCAGCGAAAAGAGAGTTTTTATTTTTTCTGAACAAGAACTTTCCATTAGTTTCCATTAGAACGTTGAGATGAAAGGAAAAGGACTGCGGAGATGGTCATAAAGAAAGAGCACAATTACCTATCATCAAAATGAAATTAACCCAAACCCAGATGCACCCGAATAATGAAACCCTGCCCTTAGTTTTTTTCCTGTGTGTCTACAAACACATTTTACTATATACTTGCGCGTTATAAAATTACTTACACACTGTCCGCTAGACTATATATAATACTACTGCGACTACTGCACACACACTGCTCTCTGATCTCCGTGTTAAGTTTTATGACTGGAAAGCTCATTGGGATTCATAAGATGATGATGATGATGATCACCATCATTCCCGTCTAGTTGTCCTTCTCATCATCAAAGGAAAAGAATCTCCTTCAAAGTGTATCATTAAAGACAAAGACTCATCCTCGATGGATTTAGTCGCTCCTCTCTGCTCTCTCATTCGTTTGATTTTAAAAGCCCAGCAAAACAAGATTATTCCATTGCAAGTGGAACACATAAGAATAAAGAGTTGTTTTTTTGTTTGCATTTTTTAATTTAATTTTCCATGTCTCCAAGAAGCTCACACAACCAGACCGGAGAATAATATATATTCTACACAGTAATGAAAGTAATGAGTGAGTGTGTGTGTTTGTAATGGATGTCTGATGTAAGATCAATTACATTTTAAGAAATAATCCTTTTGCTCGCACACGAGTGCTCGTCATCTTCAAAGTTGACATCCGTACTTCCTCTTCCAAATCTATTTCTCTAGTATATTTTAATACATTACACAAACTGAAAGAAATAGTTACCTATGAATATGCGTGAGCGTATATATACCACTACAAAGGAGAGAAATACGAGACGCCTTTTATGTTAGTAAATTCGTTTTTATTGTTCCCAGTCCCAGCGTAAATGTATATATAATATATATACATATTTGTTCAGCGTTATTGATCGAAAGGACGGGAGAAAAACAGGGTTACGCAATTAGTGTGTTTGTGCGTGTTCAGAATGCTTATTATTTTTGTGTGACATTATCATACGAATGTCCTGCTTTTCATGGGACAAAGTGTATTTAAATGACATGGAGAAATATGATGAGTGAGAGGAAGTAGAAATTTCAATTTGTCAGACAACCCTGCTTGCCACGGAATGTTGGATGAGGGTTGATTAAATCTTTGTGTTTGGCTGGACTGACAGAATATTACGTAGTTTACATATATTATAAGCAGCGAGGTCTTTTAGTTGTTTAGTAGTAAGTAGGAGTTCGGAGATGTGAGAGGAGATGAGATTTTATGGATTTATACTTGTTGGGGAAAGCGATACACTATATAAACACTGCCCCAGGGTACGAACTCATATATTTGATAAATGCATGTTCAGATTGACAGGTCAATGGGAGACTCAAGTAAAACTGACAGATAGTTAGATGTGATGGTGGGGTTTATTTATTTAATGCAGAAGAGATCGGTTTTTATTTTATTGTTCTGTACAGCTTGTGTATAATAATTCCACTTCCATTTTGAGTAGAATGAGATGACGATATGAAACACCTTCAAGCTATTATCTCTCTGTTTGATCAGCAGATGGGAATTGCGGAGAGATATATATATTTCGTGTGTGTTTCCAAACTGAATATTTTTCATTTTCTTGTGGGAGCTTTGTATTGATTATTATGAAAAATCATAATAAATCTTGGTTCATAGAAAACTACAACATGAAGGGAAAAAACTGCGAACAGGCGACTTGAAACAAGTCTACGAGGTTAAAGAATAATGTGGAATTTGCTGAAATAAAACACAACTACTACGAGTGAAAAAAGGAACGATATATCAGTTTCATAGTTTTTAGTGGAAAGTTGAATCATTTGGTTCGTATTTGGTAGATAATAGATAAAGGTATATATGGCACGACTTATGGATGGTCTTGGAGGTCTTGTTTCTAATAAGAAACCTATCCATTTAAGTCTTTGAGTCTTGTCCAACAAAACAAATAGTAGAAGTAACAACATGAAATAATGTGTCGTAGAGATAGAACTGAGATTCGAAGAAGACGCTATGCTAGTGACCGGAAGGTCTCGGGATGCAATTCATCATGAGCTCAACAATATGTCCTTCTTGCATTGAAGGATAGATTGCTTCCTTTCTCCAGTCACTTGGCTCTTCGAAGGAGATTTATTTTACACACAAAAAATACGCTTTGTGGGACAAAATCCTAGGCATTGAGGAAGGAAAGGGATTCTTCGCGACTTCTTTCTGTTGGGTAAAAATTGAAACAAGTCACACAATGTAAATTGGATTTAGTGGAAAAGTGTCCAGTCGGATGGAGGAATTAGCTATTGATGCAAAAGCTGTCATCTTGGGCTTCTCTTGGGTCTAATTTGCCACAGAGTCGTATCGATTGAATGTACACACATAATAAGACAGCAGGACACAGTGACACAAAACTACGCTTACTACTACAACACTGTGTGCAGTTAAGAATTCACACAAGATGACTAGTAGGAAACGCTTTGTAAGTTTCATGGTGAATAGGAAATTTCATCTGCTAGTGGATATTATTATTATTATTGTCATGTGTATCGTGTACGAAAGAAAGGTTAGTTTCATTGTTGTGCTGTTCGTCTAATTCCAGGGTGTTCCTTCTTAAAAGTCGGCCTTTAAAAGTTGCTTTTCGATAAATTGCATTGGACTGGGGAGTTGGACCGTAAAATGGCTCCTTTGTCACTGAGCTCAGAGGGAGATGATGAGATGAATAGGGATTTTTCGGGTTTCAAAAATTGCTGACAAATTGACCCGACGTGTTGTTCATACCTTCAACCGTCTTTCACAAATATACATTATTATATAGAGACCGTCAGGATTTCCTGCGAGATATAGAGATGCATAGACAAGGCTCGCTTGTATTCAAAGGAATTATTGTAATTGATAATAATACATTGTAGCTCTTTCTTCTTTCAAACCCAACAATTATTATTCCAATGAGAACGAAAGCGAACCAAAGGTTTGGATATAATAATGATAAGGCAGAGTGATTCTATTTTTCACAGGTAAAATGAGTTTGTGTGTGTGTACGTGTGTGTAAGTGTAGCAAACCTTTTCACTCACGCTAAACTGTTCCAAGTTCCAATTTTATATATTTTTCTTCTACTATGTGTGTGTACGTGTAATGTATAACGGAGATGTTTATTCGACGCGACTGGAGCGTTAAAAATTACGGCAGTTTTGTAATGGGTGTCTCAACTAATATGTTGGGACCTATTCACATATTCACATACTTACACAGTTCGCTGGTTTTCTATAAATTTATCTTTCATCTTTTGACGTAAAAGCTTTTGGAACGCATTTCAACTCATCACAAAATCATTTATATTAATTCCAGTCTCCAAAAAGTCGTCTGACTTGCAGTGACATAAATTCTTGGAACACGGGAAAAGACTCTTATTATAAGCAAGGGTCGTCCTTTAAATTAATTCTCATTTATTATTGCTTTGATGATTTCGACATATAATCTCAAAGTATTTCACGGGTGACTGAGTGAATGAAAATATTTGGCTTTTAAGAAGGAATTCCTACAAACACGTACACACACACCGCTCTTGCTTCATCAGAACATCATATCGTCGTCGTCGTCGTCGTTGTAGAAGAAGAGTCATCGTCTCAAATGTAAATCTCTTTCTGTCATCTCTCGCCGTTCTTCCGACCCAAAGGCAAACACATATATACACACACATCTGTAAACTGAAAGACACACGGATAGGTTTTTCAATAAAGAAGTTCACCAATAACTTTTTTATCGGTGGTTGGTTCAGTAGCTTTATGATGAGACGACTACTGGAGGAATGCAGTACAGTAAGTGGATTTCGTGATGGAAAGGAATTGGATGGGGACAGGTCATCACACAACGTGACTCGAACTGGGGTTTCATTTCCATACAAGCCTTCATCAAGTAATTACTTTCCAGTTTATCTAATGGCAGCTAATGACATGCCTTCAGCTCAGAGATGAACCTACGTCTTGTTTCACTAAGACTGCTAGAAAGGGTCCAATCTCACCTGGACTGTCCTTAAATTCTTATATGTATTGTATAATGTTAGCTCATAGGAGTCCCCACTAAACTTTGTGGTAAACTCGACTAAGCCTTTGATTTTTGTGGTTAGAAAAAGACGAAGGGCGCATATCACAGAATAAATGCAATGGGTGTGTGTGTGTGTGTCTTGGTTGCATCTTCTGTTCTTGTTCACTCTTCATCGATAGTTATTTGATTCAGGTAGAAAATTGTTTTCTCAAGTATCTAGACAGTTTAACTGTAAGAAACCCATTTGAGATCACATCATTGATGCGATGATTCTGCTGCCTATGATGCTTGTCCTCTTAGGGATAAATTACTTTACCATCCCATCATGGATCATGATTATTGAAAGTAACTTGTCTTCTTGATTACACATCAGCAGCATATAGCGTCTGAATGATCCAATCACCACACCGTGTGGGTACTTACACACTATATATGCGTTTTGTGTTATTATTCATGCAAAGCCACAAAATGTAAATTCATAAGATTATCCTACTACTGAGGAGCAGTGTATTGTTGTTGGGTATACGTTAGTTATAATTTTATTCAGTTCATGACCAACTGTAATTTAGTACAAAGATTGGATTGGCCACTAAGGGAAATTATTATTACACAATTGTGCGCAACCTATATGATTACTGTGTTCAATGATCTTTCAATTCTGGTTCAATAAGATATGAATTGGAACCCATGATGATGATGATCGAAGAAAGAAGAAGAAATTGCTTTATGAGCATATTTGTGTGATCGTGGAAGAATGAAAACTAGTAGTAGTAGCCTCATTTATTCATTGCAAGAAGAAGTTAAGGATATTCAGCTGCCTTCTCATTCTTCCACACAATAGACACAATGTACAAAATGTATATGTATAAAGAGCCTAATAGGGAATATACTTTACACACACACAATACCTTTTGAAATGTCCAATTTGTAGCCATAAAGAAATGAAATGGATTTTTTCAAAAAGATATTTCGAGTGTATCAATGTCGTTCCAGTTTCAAAGATCTGTGCGGAGAGATTCTTGAAATGTGATGGCCATGTCTTAAACTTTGAAAGTTGTTTTAGTCCAAATATGTTTTAGAGTTAGAAGGCTACACATACACACACATTCTCAACATCATCATGCGAGACTCCTCTCATGTGTGGTCCGTCACTTTGGAGAGTCTCTTTTTACTTTTATAATCTTTCCACCACGTCATATCACATCATCTTGACTTCTGTTACAGTAGCGAGGCAATCTTAAACCTTAATATATATGGATTTCCATATTGGGGAGTCGAAAGTTTCAACCATCAAATCTTGACGTAAAGGGGTAAAGTTGTAATGTAATTAGGGTAAATTTAACTCTTCAAAAGAAACATATAATAGGTCCGTGTATGTATGTGGCCCCTTTTCACAGATTAGTATTGTACTTTTCTACACACCTGTCATACTCTGATGCGTTTACCAAAGAACAATCGCCATGTACGAAGATCCTTTTATGCAATTGGCTACACAGAAGTTCAGAAGTCTAAAACTATATTATTCGACATGGTCTTCACGTAAATGTATATTAGCAGTTCCACTCGTAGGTTATATATCTATATATTATTCCTCGAGTGACTTTCCCACACCCTTTGGTTCTTTAATTGTAATAATTGTGTGAGGTACGCAGACACAAAGTCACATAGTATCTATATCAAAAATCTGCTTGTGAAAGGATATATATGTACTCGTGATGTGTGTGTGTGTGTGTTTGTGTCTATAATCTTATCAAAGTATGTATGTAGGATAATAGACTGAAAGTTAAACACGCGTGAGTCAGCATTTTTCATGTAAAAATTCCGGTAGTTAGTCCCATTAGAATATATCAAGGTGATATTTTGTCTAGAGAGAATAAACTCGAAATTGAACGGATTTTAACACTTTATATAGTGAGAGGGGCTTTTGTACGAGAAATGAGAACTCTAATCCACGATGATAAATTAGATGTGATTTGAATTAAGTCCTGTCTCTACCTTTTTGCTTTGAGCCAATATAATAAATGATAAGGGCTCTTTAGATTAAACGCTCTGGTGCTTTTCGTGTTCACTAAAACCACCTTTACTGAAAAACTATATCACTGTACAGATATCAAAGCATATGGTTGATTTATTAATATGCGTCTCTCTGTTGCCTTGTGTGAACAAATAATAATAATTCTATGAAGATGATTTTTTTGAAAGAATAAACTTTCTTTCAAGATTTCTTCAAAGCACTTCCCTTCCACCTTGTTACCTTTTTTCTTTGTAACTCTTTTCTCGTATCTAATTCCTAACGAGGAGAAAAGTGTCTAGCAGTGCTGCTGTGCAAGTTTCAATCTAATAAAGCATTTCCTCGTTTCGAAATTCCTCATGGACTGAGCTGGACTGATAAAGTAATCGAATAGAGTAATCCGATCTTAATTAAATCAGAGTAGAGTCAACACTTCTTTACTCCATTCATTAGCTCTCGCGAGTTTTGTAAGATGTTCATCGTTGTCGCGTCTTCTTCTTCGAGGCTTCATCACAACAAAAACTTCTAACATACACCGGGGTGGTTTGTGATGATACTGTACGATCAAATAATTCCCTCGAGATGTTAGTAAAAACTCGCGTGTGCACGAAGGACTCTGCCCAACATTGTAGTATAGAGAGTGTATCTCCTATTTCACTTTCTCCACGTATGACTAACATTTTTTATGAGAGTCTCTTGCACCCTATGAGATAAATATTTAAACGCGATACCCTCCTCTCCTTCTCTGTGCTAAGTTAATACTTCCTTGGTAGACAATTTACTATTTCTTTTTTACTCCCTCGTGGAAGGAGAATTTAGTGTGGAAAGAGAGCAAAGGAGACAGTGTCAATTTCCTAACTGAATTGTGCTGGAGATGCGAAGTCTCCTGATAAGATACGAAGGGAAGACATTAGTTAGTTTAGTGTGTTGAGCTCTTCTTGGGTTGAGTCCAAAGAAAGCAGCAGCTCTACTCTTCAAATAAGAATAAATGAGCTTGTGCAACGGCAATGAAGTAACCTGAGATTGAGACGAGAGCAGAGCCTTAATAAAATTAATGAGAAGATGTCTCTCCTTAGACTCTCTCAAACGATAAGGATGTATGGACCAAGTCAAGGCAAGTGGATGGAAATCTTGAAAGAAAGGAAGGCAGAGTTTTCACTCACACACACACACGATGGGCCTTGACAAATTCCTATTCAATTGGAGGAGGAGGCTATAAAAAGGACATATTTTTTGTGTGTATAAGTTTCCTTTCTCCTTTTGTCTTTGTAATTACCCCCGACGATGCTTGTAACTATTATATTAACTATTAGCTGTTAGTGTGAATTGCCACTTCTCTCCTGAAAAGGAAGGCTAATTAGGCTTCTGCAATGTTAAAATGGCTAATTGGATCACTTGAAATTGATTTCGTGTGATGCAAAAGGTAAAAGGAGCGAGAGAGAGGAGAGTCTCATTTAAACTTGTCATCTAAAGTGAAGGGTTTTATTTGAGTCTTTAAGTGTGAGTTATGGTTATGGATTCGGAAGAAGCCTTTGAGAAATGCAATCAACTGTTGTGTAAGTACATGTCTTGAATTTTGTGTCTGGTAGTACTTATCACATCTATCCATATTACGAGAAGAAGAAGAGGGGACTGTCATGTCTCATGTATATGCACAAATACGTATAACCGTGTATGGGACTTGTGTTGTCTTGAAACGACCAGGTGAATGAGTGAAGCGAGAGATGGCTGAAATAAATACCCATAAAATAAATTACATCCAGGAGAATGAAAGTTTTCTCATCTGAAGCAAAAGTATACCGCGCGATATATACTATTGAGTATAGTGTTGTGTGTACCTGTGGTTCGTTGTGTAGTTGAGGTTGAAGTGTAGCAAGGCAATAAATTCCTGCATAAATGAATTAAAAGTGAGGTGGTTAATGAGAATCTTATTCTTTTGTTTTTTGGTTTCAGTGTTGGAAGAGTTGTGAAGTGCTGGAGCCTTTGGCCAAATGGACTTCTTCACAGAAAGGAGCAGGTGACGATGACAAAGTGGCAAAGACTAAAAGGAGCAAAAGTGCTTTGGCTTCAATGTGCTTGCCTTCTCGTCCTTGCGTAAGTTTTTTCTTATCTCTCTCTACAAGTTACACACGACTTATACATATATATATGCTGAGAGAAAGCTTGTGGAGAAAGGCAAAAGGAAATGATGATGGTCTGCACACACACACACACACACGTTGTATGCTCAACGTTTAGTCATTTAGCTTAAATCACGTCTGGAATTAAAATAGTAGTAGAGAAGGAAAGGGAGTGGTGTGTGGTATATTTATAGTTACAGTGATCATCACTTCCTCTCTCTCTCTCCGGATTTGACCTTATTACTTTTATACACATATATTGATATAAGAAAAGATGTCTCGCCTCTCCCCTTCGATGATTCCATTTGTGTGTCCTTTTTATGACACCATTTAAGACTTTGATAGTGACAGGACATGACTTTCACGTCACTTTCCCCTTCCCTGTGATTCCTTTCTTGGAACTGCCTCAGAGAGGAAAGTATAGAGTCAGCATTTGTCTTCATATACTAAGAGAAAGATTTTGTGGGGAAAAGTAAAGAGGTGTGTGTGTGTGTGTGAATGTTGGTGAGTGACATGCTCAAATTCCTTGAGAGAATGTGAGACATTTAACAATGTGACTTTTTGTTCAATGTTACAAGTCTCCTCCTCCTTCACTTGCCTCTCTCTCTCTCGGCTTAGTTCTCCTAATGAAGCTAATAATTCGCATTAAGAGTGATTTCTGCTTTTATCGACAGTTGTCAGGATGCCAAGTAGCTTGTGGTTTCTTTGAGTCTCTCCTTCTGAAGATGAGTAACGAGCCTGAATCTCTAGTTGTGGCCACCAAGCGAGCAAATGTTCTGCAGATTTCATCTGGGAAGATGGCTTGGCCACAAGAAGAAGAGATGAAAAGTATGAAGAACAAGAATAATAATCACCAGATTCCCCTCGTTTACGTTCTCATTCAAGAGTATCCTGATCTCAAGTGGAGACAAATCACGCAGGTAAAGCTTCTTTTGAGTTTTCTTGTGTGTAGAAATTTACACACTCGACTCATAAATTGACTTTATGCTAAATGCCAACCTATTGTTCATCTCCCCACAGACGACAGACACCTCCGTGGAGATCTCAAAGAGCCTGTCATCCCAAATGCCACATAAATTGAGGAATGTTCGAGTCCTCGTAGTCAGTCCTAATGGTCTTGTAGCCATCTACTATCCTAATGCAAATTACAATGATAAAAATGAAGAGACCACCACCACTAGAACAACCACCACCACCACCACAACTTCTACTCCTTCTTCTACTGCTAGTCCTCCGTCATCTTCTTTATCCAAGGACTCTCCCACTTTTGAAGAGCTTGATTTGTCCTCAAGAATGCTTCAAGTTGATGATGAGCGTGGAAATAAAGATAACGACATGAATAATAATAATCATAGGCCAGGACATGATCATGATGATGAGCAGGTCAAAGTTGAAGTAGAACAGGCGGAAGAAGACACATGGGAGTTGAGAAAAGTCTCGTTGATTCACCAAAAGTCACTTGTTATCGCTGAACTTACTTGGAATCCTGTCAAAGTTTCGGAAGATCAAGAATACTTGATTACGTGGGAATTGGATGGAGGTGGACTTAAAGGTCATCTCGTTACTGACTCGACTTCAGTGAGCCTTAGTTTATGGCCGGATACTTTGTATCACATTCAGGTAAGGGAATCTATATATATTTTCTCCCTCTCTTTCTCTACACAGAGACTAGGTATACCAGTTCTTGAGAATCTTGTAAAGTTTAGTATAGGGAAATTCGCAGTCATTCATATTCTACTAGCAAAACCGTTTGAGAGTTTACGCGATATGCAAGCTGACAGGGAGAAATTCAGCGTAAATTTCTGGGAGAAACTATCTATGTAATGTGAATACACAAGTCTACATATGTACAAGGTTATTTAAGATTTCGGGTGCATGTCTCGTTGAACAGAAATAGGAAAGTAGAAACGAAGGAACAGCATCAGCTTTAAGCTAAGCCACGTTCTCCTTGTTCCTCCTTGTCTAGTCTCTCTTTCTGAGAAAGATGTATGGAGAAAGTACACAAGATTGTTTCTCCATTTCTCTCTCTCTCTCTCTCTCTCTCCCTCTCAAGAGTTGGAGCTTTGAATTGTGTGTCTTTATCCAATATATATATATATATATTTTTCTAAGAAAATGTTGTTTCTCTGTGTGTGCAGGTTGAGTTATTTGAACGAGAAGAAGAAGACGGGGAAGGAGGAGAAGAAGAGCAGCAAGGACCAGGAGAGGAATCTTCTTCTTCTTCAAAAAGTAAAAGTTTGCCAGTGACTGTGGACACGAGTGAAGCTTCGTATCCCCTTTTGGAGAAGCCCTCAGCCCTCTCTGAAGATTCTAATGGTCCTCCAGGTCATAAATCCGTCATGGAGTTTCTTAATGTGACTCTCCTACTCACTCTCTCTTCGGCTGTACTTTTGGTCCTGGGATCTCTCCTTGTTGGCTTGTCCTGCCACAACATACTCGTGGCTAGGAGAAGACTCCTAGCTTCGAAAAGAGGGGAGGGTGGATTGCTCCAAGACACCGATGATTCTGAAACCTTCTCAGACAACAACAAAGTCTTCTCTCAAAGTCTTAGCAGCAATTCTGGTAAGAACTCAGATATATAAGATTTCTTTTCAAATTTCATATGTGTGTGTGTGTGTGCAATTCTATTTGAACAAAAACTGTGAAGATGGTTCATAAATCTGGTAGGAACTTAAGGATCCACTTTGTTCTTCTTCTTCTTCTTCTTCTTCTATTATCCCTTGAGACAACAAACTACTTTAAGTCTGAAACAACCTTTGTACTTCATACTCCCTCCGGTTAGCAGTTCCATCGTAACATAAAACAGAAGAGAGAGATCACAAATGTCCAAGGCAGAGATGCTTATGTACGCGTAGTAGTAGTAAGTGTATGTGGACATCAAACTGACCCATTAGATGAAATCTCTTATATAACAACACACACACACATAACCCTTCTGCCTTTCACTCCTCACGTCTCTCTCTACACTTGATCACTAAATTCTCACCTCCTACTATGAACAACCATTTGAACATTTGAAAAATTGTTAGAAACAAATGTCAGAAACACACAGAGAGACTCAGAGAGAGAGAGAGAGAGACTCAAACTGTTTGTCTATGAGAAACAAAAGGAGTCTGATCATTCCATTATTTTTACACAGAGAGTCTCGCACATATATGAGTTGTTTATGAGTGTTCTCATCTTTGCTCAATCCTTAGGATAGGGTCATAAGTCACGACCGCAAAGAGTATCTTTATTGCATAGTTTTTTTCTGCTTTTGTCGAGGAATCTGCAGGTATTCTTGTGGGTTAGATGTGAAACCACAAAAGTAAAATATTTGTTGAAGAGTGACAGGAAATCATTAGAAGAAAAAGGTCGTTATGAGTCTAAGAGGGTTGGACTCTCATCATCTTCATGGCTATGGGTTGGTTTTCGTTTTGTTCTGGTTCTCTTGTAATGGACCCCACCTACTCCTTCAAAGTCACAATTTGGTTTTTGTTTCGATAACTGAAGAGAGGGAGAGAGATTTGTGTAGTAGTAATAATTGTGTGTGTGCACATAGGCCGATATATTTCTTGGTTGTGTAAAATGTCAGTTGACTTTTGTGGTTTTTAGCAAAAGGAAAGGAAGAATTTTTTCACTCCTTTAGTGGAACAATTAACTGAGTACATACCACATATGGAGGATGAAATATTTATTATTTATTATTTGTAGTTTTGTGTGTAAAGCAACATTAGGTGATTCAACATTGGTCGTAATAATAATAATATCGTAACGATTGTTGAGCTTGAGGATGGGGGCACATTCAACGATTTAGCCTAAATGGACAAGAGGGTCATCATCATCTTCTTCTGTGTAGTGTATTGGCTCATATGAATTTGTTGCTTGATCTCATACTGAGTTTATTGTATTAAGGAATTACCCCTGACCCTGTAGGGTTCCTTTTACTCTCATGAATAAATGGATGAGGTGGATATATAGAAATTGTCTTACGTCCCTCTCTCTCTCTCTCGTAGCTCAGTCTCTTTGAAAGATGATTTAATGTTCCTTAAAGACTAAGGAGAGTAATTCAATTCCCTCCAAGAAAGAATCGAAGAAGGAGAGAGATAACTTATTCGGATTCTCTGTAAAATTCAAAGCTCATAAAAGAATACAGCCAAAGTTTAAGAGTTTAAAAAAACTGTTTTTATCTCAACTTGAGCTAATAGTTATTTACTGGTTTTGTTTTTGTTATATTTTAGATTCATCAACAGTTCCAGTAAGAGGTTCCTCGTGCGTGGCCATCATAAGTAGTCCTGGACTGGTTTACCCTTCGGAGAAAGTGGAGCACCATAACCAGCAGCAACAACTACAGCAGCAGCAGCAGCATCTTCAGAAGCAGATGCAGCAAGATTGTTGGTGGCAAAACCTTTCAACAACCAGAGAACATAACCATCATTACCATATTAATAACAGTTCGAGCAGTACGGCAACTCGCGAAGGAATGTATCTTACGAGTAATTCTTTAAATCTGAGTTAGGATAACACACGAGTAATTATATTCCCGAGAGGGTTGAAGAATCTCGAGTCATTTCTAGAAATAGATACGAAATATAAGTTTCATCGCATAGCTTATAGCTCTAAGGATATTAATGAGTTCCATAGATCAACGGAAGAGTAACTCCCATTTCATTAAAGGAGATGATGAAGGCGAAGGTTCCATATGCTACTAGGCCTCCTCATACACTCTCAGGCTCTCCCTGTGATGGCTTGTGGCTAAAAAGATAAAAGTTCGACCTGAAAAACCAATCTACTTCTTTGTCTACATAGTCAAGTCATCCTCAGAAACTTGGTTAATCTTTCTCTGAAGATGTGAATCCTTCCCTGGAAATCTTTCCTTTATTATTACCTGCTGTCCTTTCTGTGGAATCCAATTTTCAATGTGGAAATATATTTATCACACACAGAACGGAGGAGAGCAGCTGAATAGCTTTTAGTTTCTAGGAAAGTCACCGTCGTCGGGGTATTTTGGGATTCCAGTTGGAAAGGTGAAACATCCCACACGTCCCTACTTATCATTATTCATTAAATACTACGTTGTTCATTATAAGAAGCGTCAAGAAAGAATTTTTGTACAAATAAAATTGTAAATAGTATCTATTGATTTGCATCTATGACTGTAATTAACGTTTAAATTATTCCTATCAGCTTCCTCATTACCGTGTGTAACTAACTAGAAAAGTGTATAGAGTAGAGATACGCACATTGTTAATTGAGTAGCAGCAGCAGCAAATATATTTTATATTTTGTTACACACACACACACACACAGTTCACCATATGTATGTAATCTAGTTAATTAGAGTTAGAGAGTTAACATTTAATTATTGAGCTTAAATCCAAAATCAAAATGCACGCCACGCTATGACTAACTACTATATATATATATAACTATACCTATATAATAAATGGATGTGTACTATGAATAGAAATGATTTAATAATAACTCACTATTAAATTACATACATATATATAGCAATTAAAACCTATTAACTTGAGAAAATGTGTAAGGAGAAACTCGATAATAAATTATAAACACTGGCCGTGTTACATGTTACATATCAAAATGGAGAAAACAGTCTCTTTCTCTTGGAATATTTACGGGTTCTTTCAACAGATCATTAGCATATGTGCATGTGAAGTAGTCGTAGTCGTATAATATAAAGTGAGAGTTGCCTCTGCCTTTTGTTTCTCTCTGAGCACGAGAGCCAGTCTGAGAGGGTCTTCTTATTCCTTCTTCTTCTAAATATATTGTACGACTATCTTGGGACTATGGACTTTTGTTCATTATATATTTCATTTCATGAGACCAAGTCATTACTTAGGTTTGAGGGTGAATCATGGTGCGAATCAACAAATCCTCGAGTTCACTCTCACCAAGAAAAAGAAGTCTCAAAGTAGAAAAATATCCTTTTCTTGGCTCCCGTGATCATCATCTCCCTCTGCGGTTCTACTCTCAGCTTGTTTATTACTCCTCAGGTAAAACTCCTTAAGTTGTAAGAGTCCAACCGACGACCGGATCACATACTTTTATACATATATGAATCTCTTTTCATAAATTAATATTATGATGCACTTGAGACTCTCGGAATAATAATGATTCCTCAGGGTCAGCCACCACTGCAATCCATGCGTATACTTTCAAGGCAGTCCAATATATACCGCTCATGCTTACAAATTAATGGATAGAAGCAACATAACAAACTTTGGCGTCTTTTATTCTTACGTATTTATTACAAATATAAAAATACAGAAGGGCAGAATTATTTTAACTTAAGATGAAACAACACACACACTTCTAAAAGAACTTTCAGAGTTAACACACACACACACACACACAAAGTAAAAGTAATATTAATGAATGCCTCATACATATGCACGAACTCGTAATTAGTTGATCATGCTGGACAAATATTAAAAAAGCATATGGAGTAGGCACAAAGATATTCAACATTGATTTGGATGAGAGAGAGAGAGGGTTGGCAGATTAGCAGTAGTTCATCCCTCCCAGTTGCAGTTGAATGTAAGAGCTAGAGAGGTATCAGTAGTAGTTTCGTCTCTCTCGACCTTGTCTCCCATAATTCAATTCAAAGAAAGAATTAAAACCCAGGTCGGAGGTCCCAGTCTAATTAAGCATTATTTGGTTGTGCATAAATACTTCAAGAAATCTCATTTGCTTCATTTCAATCCGGTTTTCACACAGAACAGGAACAAACCCCTACTGCCTATCTCCTGCCACTGCTCCTGCCACTACTACTACGGACGCTCTTCTTGTTGCATAGGCTCATCCTCTGTTCATTCAATCCGAAGAAATAATACAAATCCCATGGGAGAATGTGCGTTTAATATGTCTCTCTGTGTGTTAATATGCTTTCGGCTAAAAGAATAAGTTGGAAGTTGTTGTTGTTACTTCTCTTGAAAGTCTTAACACTATCTCTCAAGTAATGACACTACTCTTTGCTTATTATTCTGGCATAATTGCTTACGTACCCTATCATTTGAATGACAGAAGAAATGTATCATCTCATCCACTCTCCGATTCGCACACACACACACACACACACAAGTCAACAATTGAATTCTCCTTCGGCTTTGCACAGTGAGTAAATAAAAGGTTATAATGATACGGCTTTAATGGACAACTATCCTTCATGCACAATTCCATTTACATTTGAAGAATTTTCCTCATAGAGGAGATGAATCATATTAAATCCTAATTTCTCATTTCTTTTAGTTGAGTTTTACTTTACTCTCCGCACCTGAAGTTGGACTGACTTTTTAGAGGGTTCATATACATGAGTACAGAGAAAATTAAAAATCTTTATCTTCAACTACTCGAGAGAAGACCTTCAGTCAAAGTCAGACGTTTTCCAATTCCAGCAAGTTTAAGTCGTAGAGAAGGATTCATCGAGTCTTCGTCTTCTTGTCTATACAACGTAGCAACACTCCCACTTGGAGGAACGGAAGTCAAAGTTAACCATTAGGTTTGGTACGATGATGTATGAAGGAAGGGAGGCAAAATAGACTAGGGCTGCTGCAAAAGATCAAAATTTTTAATATCCTGGCAATCAAGTGATTCGATCTGAATCCTATTAACCCACTCCACTTCTTCTTTTACTTGAGCTCCCTCCTACTAAAACTAAACTGACTCTACCCCACCCAACAAGAACCCAACTCTGTTGCTGTACAGAGTGCAAGAAGTGCAAGACTTGCTTTATACATTTCATTTCATTCTGTCCGAACCCTTAATCTGATTTGAATCAAAACACACACACACACACACTTGAGATGAATGAAAGAATGAGTCTTTTGTTTTCTTCTACAACTTCTGTGTACGCTTTTATTGTTCAAAGTTATAAAATCTGACTTGCTCTCAGTGATTCACGATGGAATCACTTTTGGTGTGCCACACTGAGCTTTACCCTGTTGAGTGATTTCCAATCAAATTGACTTCCTCTCTCTCTCTCTATCGTATCTCTCTGTGTGTGTGTGTGCCGAGAAGAGATGAATCTTTCCGTGTTAACTCTACTACACTACTGTTGGGATTTCATTTATCAGGATCCGACCCTTTTTCAAGAGTAATTGATGAATCAGAGGTCTCCCAGGGTATATTATTCCAAAAGAGAAGCAATTGTCTGAGCAATTCATCTCTGAAAAGTATAAAAGCGTCATCCAAATGGTTTCTTTACATCTGAGATTCCACACCATTCTGCAGAGTGGAAAAATAATCTCTCGCACATAAGCTCGGTGTGTATATACACCTAGTTTGTTCCACGCGATTTCTAAGAAAATGTGTTGCATGAAAACATCCCATATATATTCACTGAGGAGAGAGATAAGATAAACTGGGGCTAAAAGAAAGTAAAGAGTTGTGGACATTACGGCCACCCGTTTTCTCTCGAGTTGGCCTATCTGCCGCACATTTTGTGTACAATTTTGTGTGAAAGCAGATGATGATCATGCCATCCTCAGACTATTTAATGTTCGTTCATCACATCCTCCATAGGTTGAAAGATGCCATAAACAGATCATGGGATCCATTTTGAACACCACTCAAGTACACACTCACGCAAATATATAAAATATAGATATAGAAGTTTGGGAGAGAGAGAGAGGCTTCCGTTTGAATTGCTGTTTGCAAAAGGGAATGTAATTCACACCTGTTATTTCACTTGAACATGTGAGAAGAAAATGATCTAACCATGAGGAAACAAATGACCCATAGTGCAGGCAGATACACATTTATGTAACTCTCTCTCTCTCTGGCTCGTTCACATATATATAACTCTTTTGAGGCTTTCTGGTTCTCTGAAACTGGCGGAATGGAATTGACAGATGCAGAAAGTAGCAAACTGTTAAGAGATGGGATATATGGCTGTTTTGACCACCTCAAAGAGATAACCAGATCATATTACTCCATGTGAGTCCTTGCAGTAAAAGTTGCCACGGTCCAAAGCATATCTATCTCTCTATAAAGCTCTCCCGATCTTCAGTCTTGACATTCCACGCGAACTTTTAACTCAAACCTACACATAGACAGATGTGAAAAACTAATAGGAATTTAGGAATGGGATATGACTTTGTGTCGTTTTTAACTCCCCTTCTTCCTATTCTAAGTCAGCGAGGAATTTTTGGTTGCAGGTTGAAATTGGAATATGATCTACTGTCTCAACTGTAGAGGACAATATGGTAAATATACGAAATATTGGATGGCGCATACCCACGAGTAAGTTATTTGTGGAAAGGATGATTGAGCTGATTCCAAAAGAGTATATATTAAATTTAATTCTCTCATGTTGGTAGTTCATTTCCGCTTTGCTCGTCTTCATCTCCCACGGGCAACTGCCGCCTAACTAAATCTAGAATTCTTTATGAAGATGATGATGATGAAGGGAATTATGGAAAATCAGGGCACACATGTGTGAGGTGGCTGTTCAAAAACCATTTTTGAAATGCGTATACATATATTTATGTTCTATTCCACATTTGAGTCCGAAGGAGAAATGAGAAAATAATAGCTTATGTGCGGTTATGCTACTTCACTAACTGCTCCTTCTTTATTTTATAATAATGAATGGTAATCAGAGAGAGAGAAGAAGCAACTTTTACTTCCTACGAGAGAACAAATGTGGAGATAGGAAAGGGAGATATTGAAATGAAATATTGAGATGCCATATGCTTCGCTTCCCGATCTCCCGATGTAGTCGCCAAGAAGAGCGAGTCAAGAGAGCTTCCTCAGAAGAATCAACTTGTGAAAAGAAATGGAGCTTTACTTATGCCTTAAATACTAAATTCATAATAATTCTCATAGAGGAACCTGCTCACTCTCCGTATAGGTCACGATCCTGCCCTCCGGTCACTTTTGATTTACTACTCTGATGGAATAATTATAGAGAGGAGGAGGATCGGAGAAATTTCATTTTGATTACATCCAGCTTCTACTTCTGGAGACTGATCGAGTGTGTGTGTGTACTACACTGGAAATTTTGTTAAGGAGGTTAATATTCAAGTGCGTGCATACAAATTAAGTCTTGTAACGGACGACGCTTAAAATAAATTCCTTTCTTCCTCTTCTTCTTCTTCTTCTGCGATGATGGAGCGATATAGAAGTTACAGAGCAGCCCAATTTTTACTAATTCAATTATAATTTATATATGAAGTCTGCTCGTACATTTTCGTTAAGCGTTTTCCTATAATGGCCCAGATTTCATAAACACAGTCAACAGAGAATGTGGAGAGTGTCTTTCAATTGACATTCCAGCTTTGTTGTCTTATGCAAAATACATGCACATGGGATTTTAATCGAAATTAGATAAGTTGTATTACATGAAAGTAGCTATAAGCTTGAAGACTCAAAAAATGTTTCCAGTGAACTCCAGTTGTATGCATAGTTCAATGCTCGTACATATAATTTGCTGTACAGGTCGTCTGCGAGTATCTCTCATCAGTTATATTGCTCTCTCAGTACTGCCACAGACATTCGTAAAATAGTCAACTTTTTGAAACAATTAGTATTGATTTGTATGTTGGGATTCAAAAGCATAATTCAAAGTAGTAGAAAAGATCTCGACATGTTCCCCTCTCTCGTTCTTTTCGAACCGGAAGGTGAAATTGAAAAGAGGAGTGAATGAATGCGATATAAAAGATGAATCTCTCAAAGAAGAACCAAGAACCGACCAAATATGCTTTCTCCTCAAAAGCAAATGAGGTAGTAGGTGACTTCTTTTGATGTACAAGAAAGTCTCAAAGTGTATTGAAATTTTAGCCATTTCAATTCCGAAGAAGTTGCTTAGAAAAGAGTAGCAAGACGTGAGAAGGAATAGGAAAAGTACTTTTACACACGGTGAAAGCTTTATGATCACAAGATGCATCAAAGCTTTGTAGTTTTACGAGGCGATTCTCTTGGAGAAACGAAATACACACAAAACTATTGACGTATATATACTTTCATAGGAGATCCATAGAACATACACATGCACACAGCATCATATAATGGAAGGAGGCCCAATTCTTTTGTATAGCACCTGTCCCCATCGGGAAACGAAGATGACAAAGCCGATGAGGAACATACATACATATATACACACACACAGGCACTAGTGACACTATAGTACACTTCGGCACACTGGGCACACTGCGACTTGAATTGCAATGTTCACATTTTCCTCTTGGCTACTGACGAACTCATGATTATGACTGGAGGAATGATAAAGGGTTCGTTGAGTAATCTTGTTTAGTGGGACGTGGTCGTAGTATATTCCAGTGTACGCGTATATACATAGCCAGCAGTGTGGGTTCCGAAGAATAAGACAGATGGACGAAGATTTAGAAGTACAAGAAGGAAGAAGGGGGACATCGCCTACTGGAGGAAGATTACTGGAAATCGAGATGCAAGTCATGTCACATTCTTACCCGGGTGATACACTCAAAGTCTTCAGTCTCATCAGATATTCCATCCATGATCCACTGCTCTTTAGTCAAATCTTGTTCCACTCACAGATTTCTTCATCATTTCTCATCCACCCTGTGGACGACGCTCAGCTGAGAGAAAGGACCCAGTTGTATTGACATGAATCCTTAACTTGATAATGGCCAGTGCTATTTGTAGCATAGACTACAAAATCCTCCTCCTTCCTACTTAAGCCTTTGCTCAAACTAAAGAGGAACTTATTTTTAATGAGCAAATGCGAGATTGTACTTTGCTTCGGTTTGTTCTCAGAATAGAAATGAGGAGTTTTGAATCCCACGACACACACTGAGAGTGAGGCTAGTGATATTGCGAGATCGTAGTAGCAACTTAGGATTTCGAATCATTGTTATGATATAGATAAGGTTGGGAGGTCAATCCTTTTATATTCTGTTATTTATCCGTCGTTGGCTGTATATTATTCTCTATTGGAGTTGGTTCCTCAATTCCCTCATGAACAAAAAGTCTTATTCTCGCTGAATCACGAACTTTGAGTAAAACATCATTTCGAATTTCGACGTGTATAAAATAGACAGACAAAACCTCACTACTCACTCCTCCGGTGAGCTTAATGGACCACGAAGTCAAATTCCCCCTAATGGCACATTCAACATTCCTAAAAAATAAAGTCCATCATAACTCTCGTGATGTTATGTATGAGCATTGAGATGGAAATCCGAATAAAACTTTCTCATCATCATCATCGCTCCTGCTTCTGCAGTCTGCTGGACAAAGTTATCCGGAAGGATGGACTTTGAAGATAGATGATGAGAGCACGGGAAGAAGAGCAGGACACGCTCTGTCTGCAAAATCAAGTCATTCTTCGTGTAGAGAAAAGAGTAAATTGGTTCAATCCGAGGTAAACCGCATCATGAGCTCATCATGGATGACTCCACTCGACCATCCTGGACAACTAACGAACCCACTCAGGAAGGAAAGCAAGCAAACGAATGATGAGTCTCTCTCTCTCTCTCTTCATCTCTCACATTCCCATGCGGTCGTCCAGCAGAAGAGTCTTCGAAACCTCGCGTCCTACCAACAAACGAACAAACTCTATAATATCTTCATCTTCTTCTGCTTGTCAGAAGAGAAAAAAGACAGGAACACTCTGACGAAAGGACATGTGAAGCTGAAGCATCTCTCTCTCTCTCTTTGTATAGGAAAAAAACTATTGGAAGCTGTTTCTGAACTCTCTATCTTCATCTTCCAATTGCTTCACGATATATATGACGAAATACAGTACAAGGCAAGAAATGCGCCTTGTCTACTTTCTCTCACTCTCATCATCAATCCACCTCGTCGTCGTATCTTCACCTTTCTTTTTATTTCCTTCTGTTGTCTGTGCCTAGTGTGTGTGTGTGTATAGCTTTTCTGCAGGGGTGAAAGCGTGTAAACAGAAGACCAAGGAAAATAAAGAAACTCACGGATATCTTAAGACATGAAAACCGTTTTTCTTTGCTTTTATACTCCACAACATAAGATGCAATCAAATCTTAGAGTCTCGAGTTTTGGCATCTCTTGAGAAGAAAGAAGACATCTCTCTCTCTCTCTTGCTTTCCTTGTTGTTATTATAGTGTGTACTGTGTGTATGTGTGTGTGTGTGTGTATGTGTTTGATACGACCACTCTCATCTCAATACGAAACTGTGAGAGAGAGAGAGTATTCACGTATTAAAGATGTGAAGAGGGAGGGGAACGAAAAGAAAGTTTTGAGAAGGAAAGTTAAGATAAGAATTTATTGGAGGTGAGATGGAAATGCAAGAATTGGTTTGTGTGTAAGAAGACGTTGAGGTTGAAGTGGGTGAAAGTAAGCAAGCAAGTAGTATATTATATAAGGTTTGCCTAGAGCTGCTTGTGTGATTTAACCCTTCACTTTTATTCATTGGATAGACAGGATTGATCAATAATCCGATGGCAACTGAGCTATCAATCTTCTTATACGGGATGAGCACTGCGTGAAGTGTGACTTTACGGGTGTCACAAAGTCAACAGAATATCATCTATTTGATCCGGATTTTGCCACGGTTAATTTCTCTGGAGAATTGCTTTTAAAATCCGATCTTTGATGGGACCCCCATGAAACTTATTTTCTCCCACCGTC
>Ga0194135_10000313_pt1 | contig 28209 bp, 23 predicted proteins | sample LitLau_LLRF_2013_FD_134024 | JGI IMG/M metagenome (GOLD analysis project Ga0194135, IMG submission 134024) | Freshwater sediment microbial communities in response to fracking from North America - Little Laurel Run_MetaG_LLRF_2013 (version 2) | ecosystem: Environmental > Aquatic > Freshwater >... | reverse complement strand
TTGCTGGCCGATGCCTATCTGCTGGACGACTCGACCCGCGAGTTCGTCCGCCAGCATAATCCCCACGCCCTGCGCGACATGACCGAGCGCCTGCTGGAGGCCCAGCAGCGCGGTTTGTGGCAAGAGCCCGGCGATTATCGTGAAGCCCTGGAAAACCTGCTGTTGGATATAGAAGAAGATTCCTGATCCGGCGAGTGCTGCGCACTCGATCGCGAGCAAGCTCGCTCCTACAGGACTGGTATTGCCGTTGTAGGAGCGAGCTTGCTCGCGAAAGCGTCCCCCCGGACACCCCCGACCCGACCCAAGCGAGACCCTGACATGAGCGACACCCCCCATTTCCCGCTGTCCGCCGTGGTCGGCGCCGAAGGCCTGAAACTGGCCCTGTGCCTGACCGCCATCGACCCGAAGATCGGCGGCGTGCTGATCGAAGGCCCACGAGGCATGGCCAAGTCGACCCTGGCCCGGGGCCTGGCCGACCTGTTGGCCAGCGGGCAGTTCGTCACCTTGCCCCTGGGCGCCAGCGAAGAACGCCTGGTGGGCACCCTGGACCTGGATGCCGCGCTGGGTGAAGGCCGCGCGCAGTTTTCCCCGGGGGTGCTGGCCAAGGCCGACGGCGGCGTGCTCTACGTCGATGAAGTCAACCTGCTGCCCGATCACCTGGTGGACCTGCTGCTGGACGTGGCCGCCAGCGGCACCAACCTGATCGAGCGCGACGGCATTTCCCATCGCCATTCGGCGAAGTTCGTGCTGATTGGCACCATGAACCCGGAAGAGGGCGAACTGCGTCCGCAACTGCTGGACCGCTTCGGCCTCAACGTCGCCCTCAGCGGCCAGCCCGCCCCCGAAGAGCGCGGGCAGATCATTCGCCGCCGGCTGGATTTCGACAGCGATCCCCAGAGCTTCTGCGCCCAGTGGGCCGAACCCCAGGCGGCGTTGCGCGAGCGCTGCCAGCGGGCGCGGGCGGCCCTGGCCGACATCCCGCTGGACGACCAGGCCCTGGCGCTGATCACCGAACGCTGCTTTGCCGCCGCCGTGGACGGCCTGCGCGCCGACCTGGTCTGGCTGCGCGCGGCCCGCGCTCATGCCGCCTGGCGCGGCGCCCCGGCGATTGCCGAGGAGGATATCGACGCCGTGGCCGAGTTCGCCTTGCGCCACCGGCGGCGGGAGACGCCGCCCAGCGCGCCGTCATCAGGCTCAAGCCCCCAGGCACCGGCGTCCGCCAACGCCAACCCCAGCGAAGGCCAGGGTCAATGGGGTGAAATGCCGGCCCGGGCCTTGCCCACCGGCGCCCGCCGTGAAGTGCCGAGCTGGCCAAAAAAGCCCTAGGCATCCGCCCCCGTACTGACCGGGGGGCGGATGCCAGGCCCCGGGCGGGGCACCTGGATCAAGGTCGGCACGGCGCCAGTCGCGCAGCCGGCAGCGGTTCGATCAACTGGCCCGGCACCTTGCTCAAGGGCCGGCCACGGTTGCGCGAAGACCTGCTGTTTCGCCTGCGCAGCCGTTCGCCCCATGAGCTGTGGCTGGTGATCGTCGACGCCTCGGCCTCGACCCGTCGCCACAGTGCCCTGAGCGACGCCAAGGGCCTGCTGGCGCAACTGTTCGACGATGCCTACCGCCAGCGCGCGCGCCTGGCCCTGCTCACGGTCAGCGGCCGCGCGCCGAACTGGCAGGTGCAGGGCCTGAAGGCCTCCAAGGACTTGCGGCACTGGCTCGACGGCCTCGGCGCCGGCGGCGGCACGCCCTTGCCGCAAGCCCTGAGCGAAGCGGCCCAGTGGCTGGAGCAGCGCCAGCGCCGCCTGCCGGCGGAGCAGCAGCGTGTACTGCTGATCACTGATGGCCGGCTGAAAAGCCTGCCGCTGTTGCAGCCCCTGAACTGCCCGACCTTGCTGCTCGACATCGAACGCGGCCCGATCCGCCTGGGCCGGGCCCGGGAACTGGCGGCGCGGCTCAACGCCACCTACCAGCACCTCGACCTGTAATTCTGTATCTGTGCGTTGGTGCATCTGTGTAGCCGCTGCCGAGCCCGCGAGGCTGCGATCGCCGACGCAGTCGGCGCAATGCTCCCCCCGTCCTTTACAAAAAACAACGCAGCGCCCGTCCCGGCGAGCCCTTCGGGCCCGTTCGCAGCCTGCGGCAGCGGCTACACTGCCTGCGCCAACACAGGAGTGACTTCATGCGGGTACTGGTGCGTAACGATAAGGACGATTTTCGGGTCAAGGCCTACGCCGGGACCAACGGGGTGCTGCTGGCCATGGACCTGGACGCTTCGCGGCGCCAGGGCCTGCTGGGGTTCGCCATCGAGAAGCAGACCGGCAGCAAGCCCTGGCTGTTTCTGTTCAACAGCCTGACCTTTCCCGGCAAGGCCCATACCTTCCCCCAATACAACGCCACCCCCAGCGATCAGGCACCGCTGCAGAAATTCCGTTGGGCCGACTACGCGGTCAACCCCGGGGCCACTCTCAACTATCGGGTCCATCTGGTGTACGGCAGCAGCGATGCGCCGCAGTTGGGCGAGTCCCTGCAGTTGAGCATCAGCGCCGACAACGGCCAGCCTCCGGGGCAGCGGGTGATCTTCAACCGTGCAGTGGCCGCCAGCCAGGCTTTCTCGCGCAAGTTTCCCGAGCTCGATGCGCTGCTCAGCGCCAACAAGAACCTGGCCATCGAGGACTGGCCGGACGCGCCCCGGCAGTGGCTGGAAAACGGCCTGCTGGAGGAATTGCTGGGCTTTATCCAGCGCGCCACCGACGCCAGCTGGAGCCTGGACATCGCCATCTACGAGTACCAGTTGCAGGCGATCATCGAGGCCGTCAACGCCGCCTTCGACCGTGGCGTGCAGGTGCGGGTGCTGTACCACGCCGCCCCCGGCGATGCCGACACCACGCTGAACCAGGCCAGCCTGCAACACCTGCCGCAGGACTGTAAACGCGGGCGGGTGACCCACGCCATCTTCCACGACAAGTTCATCGTCCTCAGTCGCCTCGACGCCGCCGGCCAGCGCCAGCCGCAGTCGGTGCTCTGCGGCAGCACCAACTTCACCGCCAACGGCGTCTACCGCCAGGCCAACGTGCTGCACAGCCTCGACCGCGCCGACCTGGCCGCGCGCTACCTGGAGGTGTTCGAACAGGTCTGGGCGACCCCGGCGGACGTGGGCGCCACCCGTCAATGGCTGACCCAGAACAATCCCATGCAGCCGCAGGCGCCGCTGTTCGCCGGTTTTTCCCCGCGCAGCGGCCAGGGCGATCTCAGTGAGTTCGTCGAGATCATCAACGGCGCCCGCCGCGACCTGCTGTTCGTCACCGCTTTCGCCTTGCCCGACAGCATTCTCGATGCCTTGCTCGGCCAGCCCCACGACGATGTGCTGCGCTACGGCCTGCAGAACACCGCCAGCCGCATCACTGGTTTCCACGCCGACCGCAGCGCCGAGTTCGCCGCCACCGCGCTGCTCAACAACGGCCTGGAAGGCTGGCTCAAGGAAGGGCTCAAGGGCCAGAAGGGCAACCTGCTGGTGCACACCAAGGCCATCGTCACCGACTTCACCAGCGAGGCGCCGGTGATCATCAGCGGCAGCCACAACCTCAGCGTTGGCGCCAGCCAGAGCAACGACGAGAACTTCCTGATCATCCGGGGCGACACCGACCTGGCGGACCGCTACGGCCTGGAGCTGCTGCGCTTCTACGAGCACTACCGGTTCCGCTATTTCGCCAAGCAACTGGCCCTCAAGCAGGTCCAGCCGCTGGCGGTGGACGACAGTTGGAGCAACCCCTACTACCTGGAAGGGGATCTGCGCCAGCTGTCGCGGCTGCGTTTTTCCGGGCGTTGAAGCCGCGGCGAGTGTGTCTCCCCAGGTTGGACAGGGGGCGCCCGACTGGGTAGTTTCCACGCACTGCGCACAAGGAACCTGGCATGGCCCCGGACCTGACTTCCATCGAGCTATTTCTCAAGGCCCTGACCCTGGGCAACCTGTCCCGCGCGGCGGAGCAGTCGCACCTGTCGCTGTCGGCCGCCAGCCGGCGCCTGTCGCTCTTGGAGCAGCACTTCAAGGTGACGCTGCTGATCCGCACTTCCACCGGGGTGCAGCCCACGGCGGCGGGGCTGGCCCTGGCCGAACACGCGCGAAGCCTGCTGCGGGCGGTGGATGTGATGCACGCCGACCTGGCCGACTTCGCCAAGGGCGCCACCGGCCGGGTCAGCCTGTATGCCAACAGCTCGGCCATGAGCCAGGAGCTGCCCCGGCAATTGACCCAGTGGAGCGACCTGCATCCGGGGATTCGCGTGGACATCCGCGAAGAGCGCAGCCGCGAGATCATCCTCGCGGTGCGTGACGGTGTGGCCGATGTGGGCATCGTCACCACCCGGCCGCGGGGCCAGGACCTGCACTACATCCCTTATTGCCGCGACCGCCTGTGCCTGATCGTGCCCCAGGAGCATCCGTTCAAGATGAGCCATGCGCGCTTCCAGGACTTGCTCGGCTACGACTTCGTCGGCCTGGAAGACAACGCCGCCATCACCCCGCTGATCACCGAAGCCGCCGCCGCGGTGAGCATGCCCCTGCGCCTGCGGGTGCAGGTGCGCAGCTTCGAGGCCGTGTGCCGGCTGATCGCCGCCGGGCAGGGTGTGGGGGTGCTGCCCCAGGGCGCGGTGCAGATCTTTCGCAAGGAGATGGCCTTGCGTTTTATCGAAATCGACGACCCCTGGGCCGACCGCCAGATGTTCCTCTGCAGGCGCCGCGAGCAACCGTCCCTGGCCAGTCGCGAGCTGTTCGACTACCTGGCCGGCTGCGGGCAGGCCGGGGCGCAGGCTGGCTAGTTGCTGCTCTAGGCAGGCCCCCTCTGACGCGTCTTCGAATTTTGCGAAGGCGGTTTCCACAATGAGCAATTCCCCTGGGCGCTTCCCCGTGCCCAGAATGGGCTCGCCCGTGCGCTTGACCTGCCTCCATAAGAACAACACGTCAGACCAGGAGAGACGGCTTGTCCAGGACCAATCCCGCTGTAAAACCTCCCCATCGCATCGCGGTGATCGCCGGTGACGGCATCGGCCGCGAGGTGGTTCCCGAAGGCTTGCGCGTGCTGGAAGCCGTTAGCCGGCGCTTCGGCATCGCCTTGCAGTTCGATCATTTCAACTGGTGCAGCGAGCACTACCAGGCCCACGGCAGCATGATGCCCGCCGACTGGGCCGAGCAGATCGGCGACCACGAGGCGATCTTCTTCGGCGCCGTGGGCGCGCCGGACATCGTGCCCGACCATATTGCGGTATGGGATTCGCTGCTGAAGATCCGCCGCCAGTTCGACCAGTACGTGAACATCCGTCCGGTGCGGCTGATGCCCGGGGTGCCATGCCCGTTGGCCGGGCGGGTGCCGGGCGACATTGACTTTATCGTGGTCCGGGAAAACACCGAGGGCGAGTATTCCAGCGTCGGCGGGCGCATGTGGGAGGGCACCCCGCGGGAGATCGCCCTGCAGGAGTCGGTGTTCTCCCGTCACGGTGTCGACCGGGTGGTGAAGTACGCCTTCGAGCTGGCCAGCCGCCGGCCCCGGCGCAACCTGGTGGCGGCCACCAAGTCCAACGGCATCGCCATCACCATGCCGTTCTGGGACGAGCGGGTGGAGCAGATCGCCAAGGCCTATCCCCAGGTCGACACGCGCAAGTTCCACATCGACATTCTCTGCGCGCACTTCGTCCAGCACCCGGACTGGTTCGATGTGGTGGTGGCCTCCAACCTGTTCGGCGACATCCTTTCCGACCTGGGCCCGGCCTGTACCGGGACCATCGGCATTGCGCCCTCGGCCAACCTCAATCCGGAGCGCCTGTATCCGTCATTGTTTGAACCGGTGCACGGTTCGGCGCCGGACATCGCCGGGCTGGGCGTGGCCAACCCCATCGGCCAGATCTGGTCGGCGGCGCTGATGATCGAGCACCTGGGGCAGGGCGATGAGCTTTACCAGCGGGCCGCGGCGGCGATTGTCTCGAGCATCGAGACGGTGCTCGCCGAAGGCCCGCGCACCCGGGAAATGGGCGGCACTGCCAGCACCGTGGACGTCGGGCGGGCGATTGCCGAGTGTCTGGCAGGCAACAGGAGCTGATGAAAATGAGCCTCGAACACTACATCGACAACCAATGGCAAGCCTCGTCCTGGGCCGAGGACATTCCGGTACTCGACCCCAGCACCGGCATCGCCTACGCGCGGATCGCCCGCGGCACCGCCGAGGACATTGACCTGGCGGTACAGGCCGCGCAGCGCGCCCTGGGCGACAACTTCGACGGGCCCTGGGGCGGCCTGTCGGCCCTGGAGCGCGGGCGCTTGCTGGCGCGCCTGGGCCAGGCGGTGCTGGAGCACCACGAAGAGCTGGCGCAGATCGAGGCCCGGGACACCGGCAAGGCGCTGAAGGTGGCCCGCGCCGATGCCACGGCCCTGGCGCGCTATTTCGAGTACTACGCCGGGGCCGCCGACAAGCTGCATGGCGAGACCTTGCCCTATCAGGCCGGCTATACCGTGCTCACGGTGCGCGAGCCCCATGGCGTCACCGGGCACATCATTCCCTGGAACTACCCGATGCAGATCTTCGGCCGCAGCGTCGGTGCCGCCCTGGCGGCGGGCAACGCCTGTGTGGTCAAGCCCGCCGAGGACGCCAGCCTGTCGCTGCTGCGCCTGGCGGAACTGGCGGCCCAGGTGGGTTTTCCGGCGGGCACGATCAACGTGGTCAGTGGCTACGGTCATGAAGCGGGCGCGGCGCTGTGCGCCCATCCTGGCATTGCGCATATCTCCTTCACCGGCTCCACCGGCACCGGCGCCCTGGTGGCCAAGGCCGCCGCGCAGCGCCATTGCCCAGTGACCCTGGAGCTGGGGGGCAAGTCGCCGCAGATCGTGTTTGCCGACGCCGATGTGGAGCGCGCGCTGCCGGTGCTGATCAACGCCATCGTGCAGAACTGCGGGCAGACCTGTTCCGCCGGCAGCCGCCTGCTGGTGCAGCGCAGCCTCTACGAACCGCTGCTGGAGCGCCTGGCCCAGTGCTTCGGCCAACTGCGCGCCGGGCCCTCGGAGCTGGACCTGGACATGGGCCCGCTGATCAACCAGAAGCAGCTGCGTCAGGTGCGCGAGTTTGTCCGCGAGGCCGAGGCCGCCGGCATCCCGGTGGCGGCCCGCGGGCAGGTGGTGGCCGAGGCCGGCAGTGGTGGCTACTTCCAGGAGGCGGTGCTGTTTCGCGATGTGCCGCCAGACAGCCGTCTGGCCCGGGAGGAGGTGTTCGGCCCGGTGCTGGCGGTGCTGCCCTTCGAGGACGAAGCCGAGGCCATCCGCCTGGCCAACGACAGCGCCTTCGGCCTGGTGGCCGGGGTCTGGACCCGGGACGGTGCGCGCCAGCTGCGCATGGCCCACAAGCTGCGCTGCGGCCAGGTGTTCATCAACAACTACGGCGCCGGCGGCGGCGTCGAACTGCCCTTCGGCGGGGTCAAGTCCAGTGGTTATGGCCGCGAGAAGGGCTTCGAGGCCCTGCTGGGTTTCACCACCTTGAAGACCATCGCCATTCGTCACGACTGACGGCCGCCACGGCGGTCCATAACAACAAAAACAGGAGTCACTTCCATGCGTCTAGCCAACAAGACTGCCATCGTCACCGGCGCCGGTTCCGGCTTTGGCGAGGGCATCGCCAAGACCTTCGCCCAACAGGGCGCCAACGTCATCGTCGCCGACATCAACGCCACGGGCGGCCAGCGGGTGGTGGAGGAGATCCGCGCCGCCGGCGGGCAGGCCCATTTCGTCGAGGTCAACGTGGCCCAGGACGCCAGCGTCGGCGCCTTGCTGCGCGACACCCTGGAGCAGTACGGCGGCCTCGACATCGTGGTCAACAACGCCGGCACTACCCATCGCAACCGGCCGATGCTGGAAGTGGACGAGGCCGAGTTCGACCGGGTGTTCGCGGTCAACGTCAAAAGCATCTTCCTCAGCGCCAAGCACTTCGTGCCGCATTTCCGTGGCCAGGGCGGCGGGGTGTTCATCAACATCGCCTCCACGGCGGCGATCCGTCCGCGTCCGGGGTTGGTCTGGTACAACGGCAGCAAGGGCGCGGTGGTGGTGATGAGCAAGACCATGGCCGCCGAACTGGGGCCGGACAATATCCGCGTCAACTGCGTCAACCCGGTGGTCGGTGCCACGGCGCTGCTCAGCGAGTTCATGGGCGTGCCGGACACCCCGGAAAACCGCCAGAAATTCATGGCCACCATTCCCCTGGGGCGCTTCTCCACCCCGCAGGATGTAGCCAACGCCTGCCTGTACCTGGCCTCCGATGAGGCGGCTTTTATCACCGGCACCTGCCTGGAAGTGGATGGTGGACGTTGCGTGTGATGATCTGTAAAACCCTCCAGGCCCGCGGGTAATCCGTGCTTGGTGTAGCCGCTGCCGCAGGCTGCGAACGGCCCGCAGGGCCGCAAGGTTCCAAAGGGCGCCGGGGCTTGACGGTTGATCGCCAGGCAAGGCCCTGCGGGCCTTTTCGCAGCCTCGCCGTGGCTCGACAGCGGCTACATCCGGTGTCAATCCGGGCGGGTGTAGCCGCTGCCGCAGGCTGCGAACGGCCCGCAGGGCCGCACGGTTCCAGAGGGCGCCGAGGCTTGACGGTTGATCGCCAGGCAAGGCCCTGCGGGCCTTTTCGCAGCCTCGCCGTGGCTCGACAGCGGCTACAGCCAGTGTCAATCCGGGCGGGTGTAGCCGCTGCCGCAGGCTGCGAACGGCCCGCAGGGCCGCAAGGTTCTAGAGGGCGCCTGGGGTTGACGGTTGATCACCCAAGCAAGGCCCCGCGGGCATTTTCGCCCGCTTCAACCCAATCAATGGAGTGCAGTCGACATGTGTGGGATCGATAACGACAAGAATCACCCCAATACCCAGCAACTTCTTGAAGGCCTGCCGAAGAACTGGGGCAAATGGGGCCCTGACGACGAGGTCGGCGCCCTCAATTATCTGCAACAGGCCGAGGTGCTGCGTGGCGTGGCCGCGGTGCGCCAGGGCAAGACCTTCACCCTGCAGGTGCAGATCGGCCACCCCGGCGGTGACCCGATGTGGCCGGCGCGCAACCCTTCGATGCGCTTCAACACCCTGGACCGCAGCCACTATCAGGCCGGCAAGCAACCGTCGATGACCGGCGGCGCCGAGTACTGCGACGACGTGATCTTCATGCAGTTGCAGGGCTCGACCCAGTACGACGCCCTGGGCCACGCCTGGTACGACAACCAGCTGTGGAACGGCTACGACGCCAGCAGCACGGTGGGTGGCATGGCCAAGGCCAGCGTGCTGCCGATTGCCGAGCGCGGCGTGGTGGGCCGCGCGGTGCTGATCGACATGGCCCGGCATCGCGGCAAGAAGTACCTGGGCCGTGGCGAAACCTTCAATCACCTGGACCTGCTGGCCGCGGCCAAGGCCCAGGGCGTGGCCATCGAGAAGCGCGACATCCTGATCATCCGCACCGGCTCCATGGGCGCCTTCTACGAGTACGGCAAGACCGAGTTCTTCAAGGACCTGGTGGAGCCCGGGCTGACCTACAGCCGCGAACTGGTGGACTGGTTCAACCAGATGGAAATCCCCAACCTGGTCACCGACACCATTGCCAACGAAGTGATCACCGACCCGGTATCCGGGGTGCAGATCCCGCTGCACTGCGCGCTGATGCGCAACCTGGGCATCGCCTTCACCGAGATCGTGCTGCTCGAAGACCTGGCCGAGGATTGCGCCGCCGACGGCCAGTGGACCTTCCTCTACACCGCTGCGCCGTTGAAGATCGTCGGCGGCAGCGGGGCACCGGTGAACCCCATCGTCATCAAGTAACCGTCGCCGCGTCATGCCGGCCGGCATGCCGCGGCACTGGCGGGCCGCAGGCCATGGGGTTACCCTGCGGCTCATTTTTCGAGACCGATATGGACCTTCGCCTCCCGTGACCGATACCTGCCCGCCCAACTGCGCGCATTGCGCCGAATACCCCGACCACCAGAGCGCCCACCAGGCCGTGGTCGAAGCCCTGCAAGTGATGGGCGCCCATCCCGAGGCCAGCGAAGACGAGATCGTGCAGATGCTCCAGGCGCGCGGCTACTCGGCCGTCGTCGCCGAGAAGCTCAACGCCTTCGTGCCCTCGGCCCTGAGTTGGCCGCTGCTCAAGCGCCTGGGGGTGGAGACCTTCGTCGGGCACTTCATCGCCTACGACGACAATGACCAGGAGGTGCAGATCCCGGTTTCCAGCCAGCACTATTTCACCGCCGCCTTGATGCTGGCCTACAACACGCTCGAAGACGGCTGGAGCGAGGAGTTGCCCCACAGCACCTTTGTCAGCGTGACGCAACACAGCGCCGAGATGAACGCCGCGAATAAGCTGCTGAACCAGGGCGGCAGCCTGGAAGGTGGGACGATCGGGCCCTTGCAGTTGCTGCGGCTGAGCGCCAGCGAGGTGCTGGGGCAAGCGTCTAGCTGATGTAGATGATCTTCGATACCAGCTCGGCGCTGTTCTTGGCCTGCAGCTTCTTCATCAGGCGCGCGCGGTGCACCTCCACCGTGCGGTGGGAGATCGCCAGCTTGCGCGCCACTTCCTTGCAGGTCAGGCCGTTGACGATGTGCAGCGAGATCTCGCGCTCGCGTGGGGTCAGGCGCACCGTCGGCGCCAATTGCCGGTCCAGGCGTTCGAAGTGCCAGATCATCAGCCCGAACGGGTCGTCCGGGGTCAGCGAGAAGCCGTGGGCCCGGGCCCAGAACACTTCGCCGTTGCGGTGCTGCATAAAGCGCTCGTCGGTGTAGGACGCGCCCTGGCCGTTGCGCAGCCAGTGTTCGCTGCGTTCGCCAATGCTCTGGTAATCGGCCTGGGACGGGTACAGCAACAGGGTCAGGTGATCCAGCAGCTGCTCGCGCTCATAGCCGAACAGGCGCAGGAAGGCCTGGTTGCAGTCGAGCATGCGCCGATGTCCGGTGATCAACTGCGGTGCGGGGGAAACCTGGAAGGCCAGGCGCTCTAGGTCCTGGAGCTGCTGGGCATATACGGTCATGGGGCATCCTGCCTCGTGGAGGTCGTTGCGCCGCTCTGGCGCGGGGGGCACTACTTACTGGTGTACGTAGTTGCCCTAACTAGCGTCTGATTGTGGCGCTCGCCATTGTAGGGAACGTCCGCTTCAAGCACAGAAGAAAATCACCATGAATCATGCTTCCGTATCCATTGTCGCTGCCGCCCACACATCCTTCGGTCGCCTCCAGGGTGTGACCCTGGAGGACCTGATTGTCCAGGTCACCCGCGAGGCCCTGGCGGATGCCGCGATCGATGCCGCCGAGATCGACGCGCTGTTTCTCGGGCACTTCAACTCGGGCCTGGTGCCGGACGGTTTTCCCGCCTCGCTGATGCTCCAGGCCGACCCGCAATTGCGTTTCAAACCGGCCACCCGTTGCGAAAACGCCTGCGCCTCGGGCTCGGCGGCGATCCTCGCGGGGGTCAATGCGATCCGCAGTGGCGCCGCGGAACTGGTGCTGGTGGTGGGCGCGGAAAAGATGACCGGCAATTCCACCGCCGAAGTGACCCAGGCCCTGGCCGGCGCCGGTTACCAGAACGATCCGCGGGAGGCCGGCCTGAGCTTTGCCCAGCTGTTTGCCCGGGTCGCCCAGCAGTACACCGAGCGCTATCACAGCCCGCTGGCCTCGATGGCGGCGATTGCGGTGAAGAACCATGCCAATGCCATGGCCAACCCCCTGGCGCAGATGCACCGGCCGATGGACTTCGAGCATTGCAACCAGGTGTCCCAGAGCAATCCGCTGATCGCGCCGTCGCTGCGCCTCACCGACTGTTCGCTGATCAGTGACGGCGCGGCGGCGATTGTCCTGGCTTCGCCGCAGCGCGCGCGCTCGTTCCGCCGCGAAGTGGCGATCCGTGCCCTGAGCCAGGTCAATGACCTGCTGCCGATGGCCAGCCGCGACATCCTGGCCTTTGACGGCCCGCAGCGGGCCATCCACGGCGCCTTGCGCGAGGCCGGGGTGAGCCTGGGCGACATGAGCTTTGCCGAGGTCCACGACTGTTTCACCATCGCCGAGTTGCTGATCTATGAAGCCATGGGCCTGGCGCCCAAGGGCGAAGGCCACCGGGCCCTGGACGAGGGCATCGTGCGCCCCGGCGGGCGTTTGCCGGTCAACCTCTCCGGCGGGCTCAAGGCCAAGGGCCACCCGGTGGGCGCCACCGGCGTGTCGATGCATGCCCTGGGCTTTCGCCAATTGATCGGCGAGCCGATTGGCCTGGGCGTGCCCCGGGCCGAGTTCGGCTTGCTGTTCAACATGGGCGGCATGGCCGTGGCCAACTACGCCTCGGTCCTGCAAGCACTCAGGGCCTGAACATGAACATTGCCCACTGGTTGCTGGACGCGGCCCAACGCTGGCCGCAGCGCCCGGCGCTGTTCGAGGGCTGCCGCCAGGTGGCCGACTACCAGGGCTTCGCCGCGCGGGTCCGGGCCCGTGCCCTGCACCTGCGGCATGCGCACGGCATCGCCGCCGGGGACCGGGTGGCCTTGCTGCTGAAGAACAGCTGCGCCTACCTGGAACTGCTCTACGCCATCTGGTGGAGCGGGGCGGTGGCGGTGCCCGTCAACAGCAAGCTGCATCCGCGGGAAGCGGCCTGGATCGTCGGCAACGCCGGGGCCCGGCTGATCTTCACCGACGACGGCCGGACCTTCGAGCTGCAGGATTTGCCTGCCGATTGCCGCGAGCTGCCCGCCGCAGTCATGCCGGCGCCGGCGGGCGCCGCGGACACCGAACTGCGCGAGCCCTGGCCGTGCACCGACCACGAGCTGGCCTGGCTGTTCTACACCTCGGGCACCACCGGCCGTTCCAAGGGAGTGATGCTGTCCCACGGCAACCTGATCGCCATGTCGCTGTGCTACCCGCTGGATGTCGACCTGGTGCAGGCTGGCGATGCGCTGGTGTATGCCGCGCCGATGTCCCACGGCGCCGGGCTGTACAACTTCATTCACGTGCGCTGTGGTGCCCGGCATGTGGTGCCGGAGTCCCGGGGGTTCGATGCGCCCGAGCTGTTCGGGCTGGCGCAGCAACTGGGGCAGGTCAGCCTGTTTGCCGCGCCGACCATGGTCAAGCGCATGGTCGAGCAGGCCCGGCAGCAAGGCTATGACGGCACGGGCATCAAGACCATCGTCTACGGCGGGGCACCGATGTACCAGGCGGACCTGGCCCAGGCCCTGGACACCTTCGGCCCGCGGCTGGTGCAGATCTACGGCCAGGGCGAGTGCCCGATGAGCATCAGCGCGTTGTCCCGGGAACTGATTGCCGAGCGCCAGCACCCGGACTGGCCGGCTATCGCGGCGTCAGTCGGGCGCCCGCAGGCCTGTGTCGAGGTGCGCATCCTCGATGCCCAGGGGCAAGCCCTGCCAGCCGGCGAGCCCGGGGAAATCGCCGTGCGCGGCGCCCCGGTGATGCACGGCTACTGGGACAACCCGGCCGCCACCCGGGCGACCCTGGTGGACGGCTGGTTGCTCACCGGCGATATCGGTTTTCTCGACCACCGCGGTTTGCTGACCCTGACCGACCGCTCCAAGGACGTGATCATTTCCGGCGGCAGCAACATCTACCCGCGGGAAGTGGAGGAGGTGCTGATGCAGCATCCCGGGGTGTTCGAGGTGTGCGTGGTGGGCGAGGCGGATGCCGAATGGGGCGAGTCGGTGGTGGCCTTCGTGGTTGCGCGCGACCCCGACAGCCTCGACCCGCAGGTGCTCAACCAGTGGTTCGTGACGCGCATGGCGTCGTTCAAGAAACCGCGCAAATACCTGTTTTGCGCCGAGCTGCCGAAGAACAGCTACGGCAAGATTCTCAAGACCCGCTTGCGTCAGTGGCTGCAGGACCCGACAGGGACCATCGCCGAGCGCTGACGCACTTTCCCATGGACCGCAGTACGACAGGAGTCTCCCAACATGGACGTGTCCTCTTGCAACCCCCAGCGCCAGCGGCGCCGGGCCTTTATCGGCGCCACTTCCGGCCACTTGATCGAGTGGTACGACTACGGCGTCTACGGCTTTCTGGCGGTGTACATCGGCCAGGCGTTCTTCGTCTCCGATGACCCCACCAGCAGCCTGCTGGCGAGTTTCGCGGCCTTTGCCCTGAGCTTTTTCATCCGCCCCCTGGGCGGCCTGTTCTTCGGCCCGTTGGCGGACCGCATCGGCCGGCGCCAGACCCTGATCACCGTGCTGGTGCTGATGGCCGGCTCGACCTTCCTCCTGGGCCTGTTGCCGACCTACGCCAGCATCGGCATCGCCGCGCCGATCCTCCTGGTGCTGATCCGCTGTGTGCAGGGGTTCTCCGCCGGTGGCGAGATCGGCACCATCACCAGCTTCATTGCCGAATACGCCGGCCCCGGGCGCCGCGGCTTTGCCACCTGCTGGCTGATGGTCACCGCGGTGCTCGGCCTGTTGCTGGGCGGCGCGGTGGCCAATGGCATGACCTGGGGCCTGGGCGCGGAAGTGATGCAGGACTGGGGCTGGCGCATGCCGTTCCTGCTCGCCGGTCCTCTGGGCTTCATCTCGCTGTACATCCGCCTGAAGCTCGAAGACAGCCCGGAGTTCCTGGCCCTGGCGCAGGCCGGGCAGACCTCCAAGGCACCGCTGCGCGAAGTCTGGCAGTGGAAGCGCTCGATTGCCCTGGTGTTTTTCATCATCACCCTGCACAGCTCGATCTTTTACCTGGTGCTGACCTTCGCCTCGACCTACATGTCCAACACCCTCAAGTTCGACAGCGGCACCACCTTGCTCTATGTGTTCGTCGCCAGCCTCTCGGCGGCGCTGGTCATGCCCCTGGGCGGGGCCTTTACCGATCGCTACGGACGCAAGCCGTTCCTGATGGTGATCGGCACCCTGGCCACCCTGGCCATGTACTGGTTCTTCAAGACTGCGCCCAACGCCACCCCGGCCACGCTGTTCTGGCCGTTGATGGCGGTGGCGATCCTGTTCGGGCTCTACGCCTCGTCGACCTACGCGCTGATGAGCGAACTGCTGCCCACGCGCATTCGTTCCACCGGCATCGCCGTGGCCTACAACATTCCGGTGGCGGTGTTCGGCGGCAGTGCGCCGCTGATCTCCACCTGGCTGATCAAGCTCACCGGCGACATCACCGCGCCCTGGTACTTCTACGTGGCCACCGGCGTGGCGTCGCTGATTGCCCTGGTGGTGCTGCGCAAGGAGGACTTTGTCGCCTGCGCCTCAGGGCACCCGGCAAGGCAGCCAAATGCGGCGGTGAGCCTGCCGAGCGGGGCCTGACGCCGGAGCGGACCTGGGCGCTGCCAGGTCCGTCCAGGCTGGCGCTTGCGCTAGACCACGGGCTGGTTGGCAACTGCCGGCGCGGCCTGTCCCAGGCGCTCGCTGGCGGTCAGCAGGCGGATCAGCGGTGAGGCGATGAAGGTGCTGATGATGGCCATGATCACCAGGATGGTGAAGTACTCTTTGGGCAGCACGCCAAGGTCATAGCCGACATTGAGCACCACCAGTTCCATCAAGGCGCGGGTGTTCATGCAGACCCCGATCAGCGCCGAGTTCCTTGGGCTTTCTCCCAGCAGGCGGCTGGAGCCGTAGGCCCCGAGGAACTTGCTGGCAAAGGCCACCAGGCACACCAGGAAACAGTTGAGCAGGGCGTGACTGCCCTCCAACGAACCTACGTCGGTTCGCAGGCCCGTGTAGGCGAAAAACACCGGCAGGAAGAACGCATTGACCAAGCCGCCGACCTTGGCGTTCCACTGGGCGACGAAGGGCCGGTGGGTATGCAGCGCCACGCCCATGATGAAGCCGCCAATGATCGAGAACACCCCTATCAGGTTGGTGATGACGGCGCTGGCAAACAGCACGATCAGCATCAGTGAAATACCGCGCGCCGACAGGGGCCGACGTTCCAGGTCGCCGATGATCCAGCGCAGGATCAAGGGCCGCACCTGCCACAGCACCACGATGATGAACAGCGCCAGGGCCAGCATCCTCAGGAGCGAGGTCCAGACGTTGAAGTTCGAGGCAATGATCGACGTCACGCCGCCCAGGATCAGCCAACCGCAGACATCGTCGATTGCCGCGGCGCCGATGGTCAGGGTGGCGACCCGTGATCGCGACAGGCCCAGTTCCATGAAAATGCGCCCCAGAATCGGCAGGGCGGTGATTGACAGGGCGGTGGCGAAGAACAGCTGAAAGGCCAGCAGCGGAGGTCGCTCACCGGTGATCTGCTGCCAGAAAAATTCGGCGCTGAAAAAGCCGCTGGCAAAGGGCACCAGCAAGCCCCCCAGGCTGATGAAGATGATCGAGCGCTTGCGGCCTTTGAGGTGCGCGCCAAATTCGAATTCCAGGCCCACCTGGAACATCAGCAGAATCAGCCCGACCTGAGCCGTCGCGATAAAGGCGGTAGAGGTCTGCGGCACGAAGATGCTGTGCAGCAGCTCCGGAAAGAAATACCCCAGCAAGCTTGGGCCCAGCACCAGGCCTGCAAGGATTTCACCGGCCACCGGGGTTTGCCCCAGGCAGCGCGTGCTGAGCCAGGAGATCAGCCGACTGACGGAAAAGATCACGATCAGCTGGATCAGAAACAGCAATGTCAGGTGTTCGGCCTGGGAGCCCACGGCCGATTGCCCCATGGGGGGGCTGGCGGGCTGTTGGGTTGTCGCACTGGTGGTTTGCATAGAGACTTCCTATCCCTTGAAGTGTGAAAGCGCTGGCTTGAGCCAGCCACCAAACTGAGTGTCCAGAAATACCGCGGCGTCCAGCAGCAATGCGTCCTGGCCGGGGCCGGCAACCAGCTGCACGGCCACCGGGCAGCCTTGATCCAGGCGCCCCATCGGCACACTGAGGGCCGGCAGGCCCAAGGCGTTGAACAGGGCGCAGTAAGCAACGTCAAAGGGGCGCTTGAGGGCATGCCCGTGTTCCGGCGCGACGCCTGGCGTGACGGGCATCAGCAGCACGCTGTGGCCGTCGAAGAGCTCGGCGAAGGCCTGTTGCAAGTGATCGCGCTGGGCAAGAAAACGCCCCAGCCCCGGATTGCCCAGGGCGTCGCCGACACTGTCCAGCCAGGTCGCCAGCAACGGCCCCGTAGCATGTTGCGCACGTCCGGCGAGGCTGGCGCGGGCTGCCCGCCAATAGCTCAGCGGCTGCCCATCGCCCAGGTAGTCCGCCAGGCGGACCTGCGCCTCCAGCTTCAGCACCGCCAGCCAGATGAAAAACGCGTTGTGCATGCCAGGTTCCTGCCAGGCCTGCAGCGTGGCGCCCTGGCTGGCCAGGCATTGCCCTGCGTCGTTCAAGGCCCGGGAGACGGCCTCGGACACCGGGCTGCTCCATTTCATCTTGTCGGGCAGGTACAGGTGGACCCGCTTGAGACGCGCGGGCTCGGCAACGGGCACGTACCGCGAATGGATATTGCGGTCGATGCCATCGGGGCCGGCGATGATCTGCAGGATTTCGCTCAAGTCCTCGGCATGTCGGCACAGCGGGCCGGCCGCAAAATGAGCGGATACCGCCTGTGCGTTGGCTTGCTCGCGGCCACGCTCGTCCAGCGGCAAATGACCGCTCAAGGGCACCAGGCCGCGCGACGGCTTGAGCCCAAAGACGCCATTGAACGCGGCGGGAATGCGCACCGAGCCTGCGCCATCGGTGCCAAGGGCAAATGGCACGCAGGCGCTGGCCACCAGGACCGCATCGCCGCCGCTGCTGCCCCCGGCGGTACGCGAGGCGCGATACGGATTGAGCGTGCGGCCATAGAGCAGGTTGTCGGTTTCCGGCCACAGGGCCATCTCTGCCTGGTTGCCCAGGGCCACGGGAATGCCCCCCGCGGTTATCAGGCGCTGGGCGACCGTCGCCGTCGAGGACGCCGTGACCTGCCGGCGCAAGGTCGAGCCGCAGGTTTGTGGCCAGCCCGCCAGCCCCAGGCCTTCCTTGATCGAGAAGGGCACGCCGTGCAAGCGCCCCAAGGGCTGGCCCCGCAACACATCGGCCTCTGCCCGACGCGCAGCACTGCGGGCGCCGCGGTACAGTTCGACGGCGATCGGGTTGCACAGGGCCTGGACCTCTTGGCAGCGCTCGATGGACTGCTCCACCAGTTCGACCGGCGAGATTTCCTTGCGCTTGATCAGGCGCGCCAGTTGCACGGCGCTCAGCTCCAGCAACCCGGACGCGCGGCAGCCGGAAGCCGTTGGCGTCAGCGCGGACATCAACGGCGGGCCAGGTCGAGAAAGCCGCCGTCATTGCCAAACGGCGACTTCAGCAGTTCCGGCGACTCGCCATATTTGTAGAACAGCGAGGGTTTGAGCCTCAGGCTCAGGGACCGCGCCAGATCCTGCACCACGCCGCAGCTGTGGCGCAGCAACAGCTTCAAGTGCCGTGGCGTTGGCGACCACTTGACCATCTTCATCAGGCGGACCCGCAGCGCCGCCGAACGCAGGTAGTAATGCGCGGCATACAGCGGCCGGGCACGATTTTCGGCTTTGTACAGGTCGAAGTTGATGGTGCGCGAGTACAGGTTCGGCATCATCTCCGGGCTCAGGCCCGGGTTGGAGCGGCGGACTTCCTGCAGCAGGCAGGCAAAGGGCAGGGGCGAAGGCTGCAACTCCCGGGGGTAGCGCGGCAGCAGGTCGGCAAACTGCTGGGCCTGGTGCCCATCGAGGAAGTCGCCGGTCATGTACATCGGCAGCACGACGTGGAAGTAGGCCATGTTGGCGAACAGCAGGGTCCAGCCCATCATGAACGGGTCGTCCATGACCTCGTACCATTTGCTCCAGGTGTCCTGCAGCGCCAGTTGCGCCTGAATGTGAGACTCCAGGCAGTTGACATAGGCCGGGGTCAGGCTGGCATGGATGTCCTTTTCGATCATGGCCGCGATCTGCGGAATCTGCTGTGCGACATACGCCAGCCCGGCGCTGTTGGCCGGATCGAAGGTGAACGCGGCGTCGCCGAGCAGGAACCAGCCATCGGTGGAGTAGTACTGCTGGGCTTCATACATGTAGTTGTACATGGCGTGGGCATCGATCACCTGGCCGCTGGCGATGAGTTCGGTGATCACCGGATGGTCGGCCATGACCTTGTCGTTGAACTGTTCGAGGGTGCTGATCTTCTGCTCGATCATGTCCGGGCGGTAGGTGATGCCGATGCTGATCATGTCTTTGCCATCGTCGCTGCGCATCGGGATCATCCAGATCCAGTAGCCCTTCCCGTAGAAGTGATGGGTGACGTAGTAGGGGTCGTAGCAGTGGTGCTTGACCTTGTGGATGTTGATGTTGGACAGCAGGGTGCGGTCGAAGTCCTTGAGGCGGAACCAGAAGGTGCTGCGCTGGTAGGTCGGCTCCTTGTGCAGCTTGAGCTTCTTGGCCATGAAGCGGTTGCGTCCGGTGGCATCGATGATCCAGTCCGCGGTCAATTGCTGGGGCGCGTCGGTGTCGCTGCGCAAGGTCAGCAGGTGAGTGGCATGCTCGCCCTGGTGCAGGTCCACCGCGCTGACGTCGGCCTCGATCAGCTGCACTTGATGCGCGTCGACGATCCGCCGCAGGTCGCGGTCAAAACTGAACCGGTTGAGGTTGTAGGCCGGCATGCGAATCACCCCCGGCGCCTCATGCACGACATAGTTGCGGCACTCCGGGTTGTTGCGCAGCTTCAGGTAATAGGTCAGGCCGTACTTGTGGTAGTGCTTTTCCTCCAGCAGGCTGCCCAGCCCCAGGCCCTTGAAGAAGTGCGTGGTCAATTCCACCGTCGACTCGCCCACCACCGGGCGCTTTCGATCCGGGCGACCGATCAGGATGACCTCGACTCCGGGGAGGCGTTTCTTGAAGTACAGGGCAGCCAGGTGACCGGCGACGCCGGCCCCCATGATAGCGATACGTTTCATTGGCTCAGTCCGTGAACAAATAGGCAGGGCCGAAGGCGCGACGGCCTTCGGCGGAGGTTGATCGGTTTAGCGGCCAACGGCCTCGAGCAGGGTTTGCGGTTCGACGCGCTCCGAGTAGTCGACATTGACAAAGGCGTGGCGAATCACCCCGTCCTGGCCAATCACAAAGGCGCTGGCCATTGGCAGTGTCAAGGCGTCCGAGCCGTTGAAGACCTTCAAGTCGGCGCCCAGGGAGCGGTAGACCGCGTCCAGTTCATCCTCGAGCTTGAAGACAATGCCGTACTGCTTGGCCAGGCGGTTTTCCGCGTCGCTGAGCAGCAAGTAGCGAATGCCCAGTGCTTCACGGGTCTTGGCCGAGGATTGCGGTGTCTGCGCCGATACCGCGACCAGGGTGGCGCCGGAGGCCGCCAGGTCGCCGACCATCTGCTGGTAGGCGCTCAAGGCCAGGTTGCAGAACGGGCACCACAGGCCGCGGTAGAACACCAGCACCAGGGGGCCCTTGTCGAGCAAGCGGCGCAGGTCGACATCCTGGCCATCCGGGTCCTTGAGTACCGCCAGAGGCGCCTTGTCCTGGGCTTTCAGGGCTTTCGCGGCCAGGCCACTGTCGACCAGCGACTGCAGTGATGCGCCGAATTTGTGCAGGATCTCGCCCGGCAGTTGTTCGGCCATCTGCTGTTTGGCAGCTTGCAGTTTTTCCTTGAGAGACATGAGTAACTCCTTTTTCTAGTGAGACAGGCTTCGGGTAGCCCGGGTGTGAATCCTGTGGGAGGCCTTGCAACTGGGCGGGTAGCGTTGAAACAGCTGGCGCACCCAGTCCGGGCGCGTTTTGCTGGCATCGTTGAGCCAGTTGGCGACAGAGTCCTGGGGGTATTTCTGGCTTTCAGCAAGCAGCGGGATCAGCAGCGGTTCGGCTAATTCCGGGGTGCTCTTGAGGGCGCCGATGTGCTCGCACCAGACGCCTCGGGGGCGCAGGATCTCAATGCTGAAACGGCGGATCAGCGGGTCTTCGCTGAGCGTGTATTGGCGCAGCAGGGACAGGGCTGTCGCCAGGTCCTGGCTGAGCAAGGGCCGCAAGGCGATCCAGGCCCACTCACGCACGCCGAAGTGGCTGTCGCAGGCAAAGTGCAACTGGCTGTGGATCGCGTTGGCCAGGGACTGGTTGCGTTCGCGGTAGGCATTGGCGAAGGCCGCCCAACTGCGCACGGTGTCCGATGGATGGGCCTGCAACAGGCTCCAGGCCCTTTGGCGCGCGGGCGGCGCGGCGAGCTCCAGCCATTGCCCGAGAGCCAGCCCCAGGGCGGCGATTCTTTTCGAGATGCCCTGTTTCTCGGTTGCCTGGGCGGCGGCGATCAGGGCTTGCCCCAGGCTCTCGTCGAGCTGGCCGGCAATGGCCGTGGCCAGCGCGGTCTGGTCAACGGCCAGGCACTGCGCCAGGTTGCGGGTCTGGATCAGTCCCTGATTGATCAGCTGGGTGGTGTCTTCACTCATGGCAGGCTACCGGCTCGGGGGTGGCAAGGGGGGCTCGGGTGTCGACAGGCAGGCAGTAGCGGCCTGGCGAGAGCAGGTGATGGGGATCCAGGGCGTGCTTGAGGCGCGCCCCCAGTTGCCAGGCGGGGTGTTCCTGGTCGGCCAGCAACGGCATGAACGCCACCGGCACGCGATAGGGCACGATCCCCTGAGCCTTGCCCAGCTGGAACAGTTGCCGATAGCAGTCATGGGCCCGAGCGGATGCCAGAGGGTCGTTGCGTGCAAACAGCAGTGGCACGGTGCAGTCGATGGCCCGGGTCGAAAGCGTGGTCAGGGTGATCGGGCAGAGCATGTCCTGCGCCTGGCACTGCTCGCTCATGGCGTGCAGGAAGTCTTCGATCAACTGCTTCTTGAACGGCAGTACCGGGGCGTACCAGATCAGCCCGCAGTGGTCGCGCGCGGGGTTCAATCCTGGCCCGGGAGGCGGCTTGGCCCCTGCGCTGTAGGCCAGCGGCAGGGCGACTTCGTTGGGGCGCCCTTCCATCAGTTCAACGCCGAGCAACATCTTTTCCAGGGTCCGCTGCCAGCGCCGCGCCCAACTCCCCGGCAGCCGCTGCAACAGGCCGTGGGCCAGGCTCAACTGGCGCCGGGTCTTGAACATCGAGCGACTGGCAAAACCCTTGAGTTCGCGCCGGATCATGCGCTTGAGCGAGGGCAACTGGTCCGCGTGGCAATAGATCGAGCCGACCCCCATCCAGGCCGGCAGCCCGAGGCTGTCGGCGCTCTGGCGCAGTTGTTCGCGGGGCCGTCCGGCGATGCCCTGGCCTTCACTGGCCATGGTCAGCAGGCGAGTGCGGTTCATGAGGTTGATTCCGCCCACCTGACCCTGGGCCTGGTCGATGATGCGCCGCACACCCTCCAGCGCCGCGCCCAGTCGGGACGGGTCTTCGATCCAGAAGTAGAACGGCTGGATGACCTGGGGCTTTCTCACCAGGGCGAGGCTCATCTGGGTCACGATGCCCAGCCCGCTCTGGCTGAACAGACCGTCCAGATAGGGGCCCACTCCCCATTTGAAGCAAGGACTGGCAGCCCCCAGCGTCAGCGGCGAGCGGTAGATCTGGCCGTCGGGCAGCACCGCTTCCAGGGCCAGCACGGCCTGGAAGTGGTCGGTCTGCGGAGTAATCCCGTAACCCCGTTCCAGAGCGTTGCCCAGCAGGCTGCAAGAGGGGCCGGCACCGGTCACCGGTGTCAGGTAGGGCAGGTCGTGTTCTTGCAGATACTGCGCCAATGCGCCTTGGGTAACGCCCGGCTCAAGGGTGACCACTGACAGTTCTTCGTCGAACGACAGGATCCGCGCCATGCCCGACAAGTCCATCACCACGCAGTGCTCCCGACCGGTAGCGGCGCAACCGTAACCCCAGTTGTGACCGGTGCTGATGGGGTGCAGGGCGATGCGGTGCCGCCGGGCAATGACCACGCAGGCCGCCACTTGCTCGCTGGAGAGGGGCGCGATCACCGCCTGGGCATAGGCCGGTGAATGCATGGTGTCGTGCTGGACGTGGGCGATGCCGGCGTGATCGAGGCGAACCTGCGACGCCCCCAGCACGTCGCGCCACTGCTCCAGGGCAGCTTGCAGGCGGGTGCCTTCAGAAAGCACTGGCCAACCCTCCCAACCGCAGGAACAGGCGCAGTTGCTGTACATCGGCCTTGCGGCTGGCTGGCAGCGCGGCATAACGGCGCTTGAACTCCGGCTTCATGGTCTTGACGCAGCGCCGCTTGGGCGTGCGGATCACCATCATCAGCGGGCTCAGTGCGGTGCTGTAGACCCGGGCGCAAGGCCCCAGGTAGCTGGCCGCCAGCGTCTGGAACTCTTCCAGGGAGAAGGCCGCCAACAGCGAGTTGCGGTAGTCCAGCAGGGTTTCCTGATCGGCGCCGTCGCTGGCGCGCTGGACGAAGTAATCCACCGATTCGGTCGACTTCAGGCGTCCGAAGTCATTCAGGTAAATGGCGCGATCATTACGCAGCACCCGGGCAATGTTCCTGAAGGTCGACTCCAGCTGTTCCAGGCTCTCCAGGTGGTGCAGGGCCATCGAGGAAATCACCACATCGACACTGCGATCGCCGATCCTGCCCAGGCGAGTCATGTCATCCTCGATCAGCTCGACGTTGTCGATACCTTGTTGCCGGATCGAATCCCGGGCGATGTCGAGCATGTTCTTCGATAAGTCGACCCCCACGAATTCGGCCCGCGGGTTGAGTCGCGCCACCTGCAGCAACAGGCTGGCGGGCCCGCAGCCGATATCCAGGACAACGTCCCCGGGCTTGATCAGCGCGCACATCTGCGCCGCGTGGTACAGGTAGGTTCCCGACAGTGCCTGGCCCTGTCCGGCACTGCTGGCATAGGACTCCACGCTGGGCTGGGCCTCCATGACCAACTCCGGTTCCGGTGTGCGAGTGAACGGCTGTTTAGTGGTTATTTCTCTGTAAATCGCCCGCAGCAATCCCGTATCCATGACTCATCCTCCATGAAATGATGTGTGAAAATCGGCAGGGGAAGGGCGTGTTTACGCCAGGGCCAGCGCCCGTTTGACGCGCTTGCCCAAGTGCCTGTCATGCACCCCGCAGCGAGCCATGTGGATCAGCACGTCCTGCTCCTGCCAGCGATGCACGCGCGCATCGGCCGGCAGGCGAATCGCATCGAAGTCGCGCTGGCAGAAAAAATCGAAGAAGTTGGTGTGCTGTCCCGCCACCGCAAATTTGACGCTGGAGGACTGGTAAACACTTCTGAAGGTGTCCTGGGCGTCTGCCAGTCCCAGTGACAAGGGCTGCGAAAGCGCGCCGTTGAGTTTGGTGTAGCGCTCCACGCGACCCATCGGCGAGAAGAACAGCACCTTGCGATAAAAGGAGCTGGCCCTGGGGTGTACGGCGATCAGCAGCTTTTCAATCCCACGGTAGTGCATTGCCCAACGAAACATCGCGTTGTAGAGCATCAGCGGCACGCCCTTGCCACGATAGTGCGTGGACACCGCCAGGGTCCCGACCTCGGCCAGGCGCTGGCCGGACAGACGCTGCAGCAGGACTTCGTTGCCGTGAACGTCCTCCATCGGCAAGCCCAGCATCGAATCTTCGATTAATGACACCGTGCCGATGATCTGCTGTTCCTTGATCGCGACGAAGGTCGTGGTGCCAGGCAGCAGGTGAAAGGCAGAAAAGCGCATGCCGGCACGGCAGACCGTGGAGATTCCCCGACGCGCATAACTTTCATTGACCAGCCGCAGAGCCTCCTCCAGCTCGAAGAGGCTTTGTACCGGGCGAAACTCGAAGCCTTCGATGGCCAGCGGGGCGCGGGCTATGCGGGTGAGAAACAGATGGCGGTAGAGGGGGGGAGGAATGTAACGCTCCAATGAGGCCAGGCCATGCCTGAGCGTGTCGACGCCACTGTGAAGACGCGGCTTCCTGCCGAAATTGGTCATTACCTTTTGACTCTGCAACATCAGTCACCTCCATGTGTTGCTACTACCGTTGACGCCCGGTGCTAATCCCCGTCAGGAGGTTGCAGTGCCAGAGCGGGGCTTGCAGAAATGCAATAGATCGCTTCGGTCAGTGCCTGGCGTTGTTCCGCGCTCAGGCCTTCGATAATGCTGCAGATCCAATCCGTGTGATCGGCAAAGACTTCGTCCACTACCTGCCTGCCTTCCGGGGTCAGGCTGATGATCAGCTTGCGTCGATCCGTCGGGTCGGGCTTGCGCCTGATGAAGCCATCGCCTTGCAGGCCATCGAGCAGTCCGGTCACGGTGCCGGTGGTGATGGACAAGCGCGTCGCGAGTTCCAGTGGCGAGAGTTTTCCGCCCGCACTCTTGAGGGTCAGCATGATCACGAAGCGCCCCTCCGAAAGGCTGTAGCGGGCAAGCCGCACAGCACAGACGCGGTTGATTGCCGCTGCGGCCGATAGCAGTTCGAAGCACAGTCTGACGCTCTCGCGAGCGTCGGGAGAAATGTTCTCCAGTGCCTGCAGCATGATGTGATGTTTGTTCTCTAAAATATTCATAAGGCGCAGTTTATCTTGGCGCCTTACTAAGTCAACGGTTAATTCTTGTACTCAATCTTGTTGATCTTAAGCTGTTGTTTTATATGGAATTAAATCTATTTTTGCAGCGTGATGAGGGGCGCGAGGAGGGCTTGAATGGTGACTTGTTTGTGTCATTCATTTGGCGCCGAAAATACGCCTTTGCAGGTGGGGATGACGCTCGATCCTGGCGGGGGGCGGCAGGTAGCACCGTTCCTTGGTGCTACGGGGCGCCGGTTGAGGTTATGAGCGCGCCGCTACCCACCGGCGCTTGCCGCGCCAGCCCAGCTGGTAGGCAATGCCCAGCCAGATAAACCACGCCGGCATCACGCACAGCGCCAGGCGGGTGTCCGGGCGCAGGGCCAGCAGGCACAGCACGAACAGCAGGAAGGCCAGGGCGAACCAGGCCATGGGGACGCCACCAGGCATTTTGTAGAGCGAGCGGGCGTGCAGTTGCGGGTGCTTTTTGCGGTAGGCGATGTAGGAGGCGAGGATGGTCGACCAGGTGAAGATCACCAGGATCGCCGACACCGTGGACACGATGGTGAAGGCGGTCATCACCTCGGGAACGATGTACAGCAGCAGGACCCCCAGCAGCATCAGCAAGGTGGTGAAGCTCAGGCTGATGACCGGCACGCTGTGGCTCGACAGGCGCTTGAACAGGCCAGGGGCATTGCCCTGGTCGGCCAGGCCGAAGAGCATGCGGCTGGCGGAAAACACCCCGCTGTTGGCCGAGGACGCGGCGGACGTCAGCACCACGAAGTTGACGATGCCCGCCGCCGCCGGGAAGCCGGCAATCAGGAACAGCTCGACGAACGGGCTCTTGCTCGGCGACACCTGCTGCCAGGAGGTCACGGCAATGATGCAGGCCAGGGCCAGCACGTAGAACAGGATGATCCGCAGCGGAATGGCATTGATCGCCTTGGGCAGGGTGCTGTGCGGGTCACGGGTTTCCGCGGCGGCGGTGCCGATCAGTTCGGTGCCGGCGAAGGAGAAGATCGCCATCTGGAAGCCGGCGAAGAAGCCCAGCAGGCCATTGGGAAAGGCCGCTTGCCGGTCCAGCAGGTGGCCCAGCGAGGCGGTCACGCCGGAGGGCGAGACGAACGCGCTGGCAATCAGCACCAGGCTCACGCCGATCAGGGTGAGCACGGCAATGATCTTGATGATGGCGAACCAGAACTCCACTTCGCCGAACAGCCGCACCGTGAGCACGTTGAGGGCGAACAGGGTCAGCATCATGCCGATTGCCGGCATCCAGGCCGGCACCCCGGGGAACCAGTACTGGAAGAAGCCGCCGACCACCACCGCGTCGCCGACCACCGCCACGCTCCAGCTCAACCAGTAGGACCAGCCGAGAAAGAACGCCGCGCGTGGCCCTAGGTAGGCGCCGGCAAAGTCGGCGAAGCTCTTGAATTGCAGGTTCGACAGCAGCAGCTCGCCCATGGCGCGCATCACCAGGTACACGAACAGGCCGATGATCATGTAGATCAGGATGATCGAAGTGCCGGACATGGCGATGATCTTGCCCGAGCCCATGAACAGCCCGGTACCGATGGCGCCACCCATGGCCATGAGCTGGATATGACGGTTGTGCAGGGTGCGTTGCAGCGCCGGACGCTCGGCGGCGCCCAAGGTATCTGGAGTCATCTCAAAACCTCTTGATTTTATAGTTGTCGAGTTTTGGCAGTGAAAGGTGCTGGGGACTGCGCCCTGTGGTTGTAGGTCGGGCGGCGCAGCCGGTTCGGTTCAGGGCGCTGAACAGGGGCACGCGCGGTTGCCCTGTCCAGCGGTCGTCGGGCCGGGCCTCAGCCGCTGGCCAGCCGGCGCGGGGCGCTGGCGGTGGCTTCGGGGGGCGGGCCGATCAGTTGGAACAGGTCCTTGATGTTGGCCGGGGTCGGCACCAGGTGGATCTGCTCGCCGATCCCGTGCTCGCGCGCCAGGTCGTGCAGGTAGCGCAGCGACGAGAAGTCCTCCAGGGCGAAGCCCACCGAGTCGAACACCGTGACCTGGGCGGCGTGCTCGCGGCCCGGTTCCAGGCCCTGGGCGATGCGAAAGTATTCGGTGACCGCAAAGTCCGCCGGCAGTTGCTGGATGTCGCCCTCGATGCGGGTCTGCGGCTCGAATTCGACGATCACCCGGGCGTTGCGCAGGATCTGCGGGTGCAGCTCGGTCTTGCCCGGGCAGTCGCCGCCCACTGCGTTGAGGTGCATGCCGGGCTCGATCAGCTCGGGGGTGAGGATGGTGGCGTAGGCCTTGTCCGCGGTCACCGTGGTGATGATATCGGCGCCCTTGACCGCCTCGGCCACGGAACCTGCGATCTGTACCTTGAGGCCGGGCCAGGCCTCAAGGTTGTGCTGCAGCTTGCGCGAGGCGGCCGGGTCGAGGTCGAAGATCCGCAGCTCGTCGATGCCGAGCATGTCGTGGAAGGCGATGGCCTGGAACTCGCTCTGGGCGCCGTTGCCGATCAGCGCCATGACCTTGCTGTCCGCACGGGCCAGGGACTGCGCCACCAGCGCCGAGGTGGCGGCGGTGCGCACCGCGGTGGTCAGGGTCAGTTCGCTGAGCAGCACCGGGTAGCCGCTGTCGACGTCGGCCAGCACGCCGAAGGCCATCACCGTCAGCAACTGCCTGGCGGGGTTGCCGGGGTGGCCGTTGACGTACTTGAAGGCGTATTGCTGGCCGTTGTCGGCGGGCATCAGTTCGATGACCCCGGTGGGCGAATGGTTGGCGGTGCGCGGGGACTTTTCGAACGCCTGCCAGCGTCGGTAGTCGGCCTGGATATAGCCGGCCATTTCACGGATCGCCCGGGCGATGCCCAGGCGCGAGTACAGGG
>Ga0194135_10000312_pt1 | contig 28240 bp, 8 predicted proteins | sample LitLau_LLRF_2013_FD_134024 | JGI IMG/M metagenome (GOLD analysis project Ga0194135, IMG submission 134024) | Freshwater sediment microbial communities in response to fracking from North America - Little Laurel Run_MetaG_LLRF_2013 (version 2) | ecosystem: Environmental > Aquatic > Freshwater >... | reverse complement strand
GGTGGCCGGGTGCCGCCAGTAGTCGTCCAGGGCCTGGAGGGCATACAGCCCCTGGGCCGCCAGTTTGATGGGCAGCCACTGGCTCAGCTCATAGAGATAGAACTGCATGAGGTTTTCCAGGCAGGGCCAGTCGTCGCGGGCCGCCGCGCGCAGTTCAAGGCGTTCCATCAAGAGTGACTCCAGCCCCGGTCGGTCCGGGGCGTTGGGGGGCGCCGGCCTTTATCGGTGCCGGCGCCCGGGGTAGCGGTAACGGCTGTGCACAGGCTTGGGCCGTTAGAGGCTGTGGCGTGCAGCCATATATCAAACTAGTGGCATTGTGCTGATAAATCTTGGTCTAGGATTCTCTGGCCGGGGAAGGATATTCATCTCGGGGAATCGGGCAGAGGGACCAGCGCGATGCTCAATCACAAGCCGATCATTCTGATCGTTGACGATCAGGTCAATGACCTGCGGATACTCGGTCAGGCGCTCCAGGACCTGGGCGAGGTCTATGTCGCCACCCAGGGGGCCCAGGCACTGGAAGTGGCCCGCCAGTGCCTGCCGGACATTGTCCTGCTGGACATCGAGATGCCCGACATGGACGGCTACCTGGTCTGCGAGCTGATCAAGTCCGACCCGCGGTTGTCCCAGGCCTCGGTGATCTTCGTCACCTCGCACCGCCAGACCGAGCACGAATTGCGCGCATTGCGCCTGGGCGGCGCCGATTTTCTGCAAAAGCCGATCAATGTGCCCATCGCCCGGGCGCGGGTCGAGGCTCACCTCAAGCTGGGCGAAGAGTCCCGGCGCCTGGCCAACTATGACCCCCTGACCCAGTTGCCCAACCGCCAGTTGCTGCATGACCGCACTGAACAGGCGATTCGCCAGGCCGCCTCGGGCCAGGGGCTGGTCGGCTTGCTGTCGATCGATATCGACCACTTCAAGGTCATCAATGACACCAGCAGCCATCGCGAAGGCGACGCGGTGCTTCAGGAGATCGCCCTGCGCCTGAGCCATTGCTGCCGCCTGACCGACACCCTGAGCCGCCAGGGCGGAGATGAGTTCATGCTGTTGGTGCCCGAGCTGAACGCCGTGGACGACTTGAGCGAATGCGCCGAGCGGGTCATGCAGGCCATCGCCCAACCGCTGGTGCTCGGCCCGTCGCGCTATGACTTGACGGCCAGCATCGGCATCAGTGTCTATCCCGATGACAGCCTGGACGCCGAGTCCCTGCTGCAGCACGCCGACGCCGCGGCGCACCAGGCCAAGCAGGCGGGACGCGGTCAGTACCGCTTCTTCGACCATCCGACCCATCAGCGGGTCCGTGCCCGGCATCAGTTGGAACGGGAGATGCGCACCGCGCTGGAGCAGGAGCGCTTCGAGGTGTTCTACCAGGCCAAGGTCGATCTGCGCCTGCAACGGGCGGTGGGCGTCGAAGCGCTGCTGCGCTTGCGCGACGAGCACGGCAGGATGATTTCCCCCGCCGAGTTCATTCCCCTGGCCGAGGATTGCGGGCTGATCGTGCCCCTGGGGCGCTGGGTGCTGCGTCAGGCGTGTCAGGCCATCCGCCAATGGAACCAACAGGGGCATGCCATCAGCGTCAGCGTGAACATCTCGCCTTTGCAGTTTTCCGATCCGCAGTTTCTCGACCTGGTCAAGCAGACCCTGGTGGAAAGCGCCATCGAACCCGGGGCCCTGGAGCTGGAAATCACCGAAGGGGTCCTGGCCCTGGTGGACGGTGAGCACAGCTGCGACCTGCTCAGCGACTTGAAGGCCCTGGGGGTGGGCATCGCCATCGATGATTTCGGCACGGGCTATTCCAGCCTGGCCTATCTCAAGCGCTTGCCCATCGATGTGCTGAAGATCGACCAGAGTTTCGTGCGTGACATGGTCAGCGACCCCAGTGACGCGGCAATCACCCGAGCCATCATTCAGCTGGGGCTGGCCCTGGACTTGCAACTGGTCGCCGAGGGCGTGGAGACCGAGGAGCAGGCCCGGGCCCTGTCCGCCCAGGGCTGCCATGTGATGCAGGGCTTTCTTTACTGCCGTCCGCTGTCGTACCCGAACATGAGTGAGTACCTGGCCGAGGGCCGCCTGACGGCTAGGCCCTGAACCCTGCCGGCCCCAACGAGGATCGCCCGTGAAGCCTGGACGCTCTGTGCAAATGGGATTGCTCTACCTGGCGCTGATCAGTGTCCTGGGTAGCAGCGCCACCGCCGCGGTCTACTGGCTGGTGGCCCGGGTCAACGCCCATCAGCTGGAACAGGCGGTGTCGCGCGCGGCCGAGGACGCCATGCGCCATGTGCTGGAGCGCATGACCTTGTACCAATACGGCCTGCGCGGCGCCCGCGGGGTGATTGTCACCGCTGGTGAAGACGGCGTGACCCGGGAGATCTTCCATCGCTACAGCCAGAGCCGGGACTTGAACCGGGAGTTTTTCGGCGCCCACGGTTTCGGTTTTGTCCGGCGCGTGCCCGAGGCGCGCGAGCGCGCGTTCCTGGCCGCGGCGCAGCGCGATGGCGCGCCGGGCTTTCAGCTGCAGCAATGGCAGCCGCACCACGGTGATCGCTATGTGGTGCAGTACCTTGAACCGCTGGCGCCGAACCAGTCGGCCCTGGGCCTGGACCTGGCCTCGGAGCCGGTGCGCCGGGCCGCCGCCGTGGCCGCCATGCACAGTGGCGAGCCGCGGCTGACCGGGCCCTTGTCGCTGCGCCAGGAGCCTGGTGCGGTGATGGGGTCGTTGCTGTTCCTGTTGCCGGTGTACCGCAGCGCCGAGGTGCCGTCCTCGCCGCAGCAGCGCGAGGCCCAGACCCTGGGCTGGACCTTTGCGCCCCTGGTGATGAACGAGGTGCTCAAGGACTTGCCGTTCGACCCGGCCAGCCAGCGCCTGGTGTTGTGCGACATCAGCGACAGCGCCGACGCCAGCAGCTTTTTTGTCAGCTCGGCCCAGCCATTGAAGGACACGCTGACATCGCGGACCCGGGAGGAACAGGTGTTCGGGCGCCGCTGGGCTTTCGAGTTCAGCGTGGGGCCGGGGTTCGTCGAGCCGCTGCATCAGACCTCGCCTGCCTGGGTCCTGTGGATCGGCGGCCTGCTGACCCTGTTTCTGGCGGTGGTGGGCAGCTTGATTGCCCTGGGGGTCAACCGGCAGCACCGTTTGCGTCGTGACCAGACCCGGCTCGCGGCCATCGTCGAAAGCTCCAGCGACGGCATCATCGGCACGACCCTGGAAGGGCGTGTCACCAGCTGGAACCGCGGCGCCGAAGAGATTTTTGGCCACAGCGCCGAACAGGCCCGCGGCCGCTTGCTCCTGGACCTGATCGTGCCGCCGGAGCTGGCGCAGGAAGAACAGCAGATCCTGCGCAAGTTGCGCGATGGCGAACGGGTGCACAGCTTCGATACCCAACGCCTGCGCCGGGACGGCAGCCGGGTCGAGGTATCGGTCAACGTTTCGCCGATTCTCGATGAGCGCGGCCAGGTCATCGGCGCCTCGAAGACGGTCCGCGACATCACCGCGCAGAAGGCCGCCGAAGCGCGGATTCTCGAACTCAACGCCAGCCTGGAGGACCAGGTGGCGGCGCGCACCGCCGAACTGGGGCAGATCAACCTGCTGCTCTCCAGCGTGCTGCGCTCGGCTTCGCAGGTGGCGATCATCGCCACCGACCGCGACGGCATCATCCGTGTGTTCAATCGCGGTGCCGAGCACCTGTCGGGTTACCGGGCCGAGGAACTGGTGGGGCTGCACACCCCGGCGGTGATCCACCTGCCGGAGGAGATCCGCCAGCGCGGCAGCGAACTCAGTGCCCAGTATCAGCATCCCATCGAAGGCTTTCGCGTGTTCGTCCAGCAGGCGGAAACCGAAGGCGCGGAGACCCGCGAATGGACCATGGTGCGCAAGGACGGTTCGCACTTCGCCGCGACGCTGGTGGTCAGCGCCCTGCGCGACGACGCTGGACAGCTGACTGGCTACCTGGGCATCGCCGTCGACATCACCGAGCGCAAGGCCGCGGAACAGACCCTGGCCACGGCCCGCGACCAACTGTTGATGGCCGCCGAAGTGGCCAAGCTGGGGATCTGGTCCTGGAATCTCGACGACCACTCGCTGGACTGGAACGAGCGCATGTTCGAGCTCTACGAGCAGCCGCTGGCGCTGCGGGGCAACGGGTTGAACTATGAGCACTGGCTGGCCCGGGTGCACCCGGATGACCAGCAACTGACCCAGCGCAAGCTGGCCGAGGCGGTGGCGGGCCAGGGTGTCTACGATCCGATCTTTCGCGTGGTCAGCCCCAGCGGGCAGGTGCGATTCATCCAGTCCGGGGCCTATGTGGAGCGCAACGCCGATGGCCAGGCGCTGCGGGTGACCGGGATCAACCTGGACATCACGGCCCAGCGGGAGCTGGAGTCCCGGCTGCTGTATGCCAAGGAGCAGGCGGATGCCGCGAGCGAGGCCAAGTCATCGTTCCTGGCCAACATGAGCCATGAGATCCGCACGCCGATGAATGCCGTGCTGGGGATGCTGCAACTGCTGCAGCGGGCCGGCCTGGAGCCGCGCCAGCAGGATTACGCGACCAAGGCGCAGACCGCCGCCAAGTCTCTGCTGGGGCTGCTCAACGACATTCTCGATTACTCGAAGATCGAGGCTGGCAAGTTGCAACTGGAGGAACACGCCTTCGACCTCGATCAACTGCTGCGCGACCTGGCGGTGGTGCTGGCGGGCAATCAGGGCGTGGGCGATATCGAGCTGATCTTCGATCTTGACCCGCAGTTGCCGCTGAACCTGGTGGGCGACAGCCTGCGCCTGCAGCAGGTGCTGATCAATCTGGCGGGCAATGCCCTGAAGTTCACTGCCCAGGGCCAGGTGGTGCTGGGCCTGAAGTTGCTTGAACTGCGCGAGCGCAGCGTGCGTCTGCAAGTGGCGGTGAGTGACAGCGGGATTGGCATCAGCGCCGAGCACCTGCAGGTGATCTTCGAAGGTTTCCATCAGGCGGAGGCCTCGACCACCCGGCGTTTTGGCGGCACCGGCCTGGGCCTGGCGATCTGCAAGCACCTGGTGCGGCTGATGGGCGGGCAGTTGCAGGTGCGCAGCGAGCTCGGGACAGGCAGCTGTTTCAGCTTCGAGCTGGAGCTGGGGCTGGACGGTGCCGGAGTCGCCGAACCCCTGCCTCTGGGAGGCAAGGTCCTGCGGGTGCTGGTGGTGGATGACCACCCCCTGGCGCTGGAGCTGAATGTGCGCACCTTGCGCGGCTTCGGCTGGACCGTCGAGCACGCCGCCAGTGGCGCTCAGGCCTTGTTGGCCGTGGAGGCCGCCGTGGCCCGGGGCGAGGCCTACGACCTGATCCTGCTGGATTGGCTGATGCCGGACATGGACGGCCTGCACGCCGCCCAACGGATCAAGGACATGCAACTGGCGGCACCGCCGACGGTGGTGATGTTGAGTCATCAGGATGCCACGGCGCTGTTGGCCAGGCTGGACAGCCCCGAGGCGCCTTTTGCTCACTACCTGAGCAAGCCCTTCACCCCGCGGCAACTGGCGCAGGCGCTGCTGGCCGAGCGCGGCGTCGCCCGCGACGGCCCGCCGGCCACCTTGCCCGTGCCGCGCGCGGCCCTCACTGGCCTGCGCTTGCTGGTGGTGGAGGACAACGCCCTGAACCGGCAGATCGCCCGTGAACTGCTGACCCAGGAAGGGGCCCAGGTGCACTTGGCTGATGGCGGGTTGCAAGGGGTGCAAATGATGCTCGAAGCCGAGGAACCCTTTGCCGCGGTGCTGATGGACATCCAGATGCCCGATATCGACGGCTATGAAGCCACCCGGCGGATCCGCGCCGATGCCCGCTTTGCCCGCCTGCCGATCATTGCCATGACCGCCAATGCCTCCCAGGCCGACCGCCAGAGCTGCCTGGCCGCGGGCATGGATGACCATGTCGGCAAACCGATCAACCTGCCGCAACTGGTCAACAGCCTGCTGTTCTGGACCGGTGGCGCGGCGCGGGTGGCGCCGGGTGTCGAGCCTTCCACCCAGGCCGGCCTGATCGAGGACCCGGCGCTGATTCTGGAACGCTTCGGCGGCAACCGTGACTTGCTCAATCAGGTGCTCGATGGCTCGGAGGCCACGCTGGGAGAGCTGCTGGAACGTTTGCGCCAGAGCCTTGCCCAGGACAATGCCAAGGAGGCCTGCTACCTGCTGCATACCCTCAAGGGCGCTGCCGGCAACCTCGGGGGGCGAGGGTTCGCGCTCAGTTGCGCCGAGCTGGAACAGCCCCTGCGCGACGGCGCGGCGCTGCACAGGACCCTCACCGAGGGCCATTTGGATCAACTGCAACGGCTACTGGCCAGCACCTTGGCGAGCTTGCAGCTGGAATTCGGGCGTGTCTCGCCGGGGATGGCCCGCGCCTCCCAGGACACCCTGGACCAGGCTGTTTTCCAGCGCGCCCTGCTGGAGATTTTGCCGCTGTTGCGCCAGAGCAACTTGCAGGCCCTGACGCTCACTGAAGCCTTGGCGCAACATGAGTTGCCGGTTGATAGAACGACCTTCGACGAGTTTGTGGCTCATGTTCAGCGAATGGCGTTTTCGCAGGCGCAGGGTGTTTTGCAAAGAATGCTTCTCAACAATTAGAAAGCTAGCTTTCTATTCCAGCTTCAATTGTTGATGCACATCAGAAAATCTTTGATTTTTTGCTCTCTAAGTTGAATGGCTTGATGAAATTTTCACACTTTTCTTGACGCCGGAATCTAGACTTGCGTCGACTGGATCGATAATGGCCATTTGCAATAATTCACTTGGCTCTGGAAAGTTCTGCAAGTCAGCAGAGGAAGTCTTCGAGTCATCGCAGGATGCGGAAATCTTTATTTGATACCGAATGGAAAATGAACACTTTCCTGCGAGGCTTTTTAGATGAGAAACAATCTTCCTGTGACCCAGCGCGAGCTGGTGTTTCCTGCGGAGCAACGGCTGATTTCCGCCACCGATGTTCACGGCAAGATCACTTACTGCAATGACGAGTTTGTCGCGGTCAGTGGTTTCAGCCGCGAAGAACTGATCGGCAGCCCGCACAATATCGTGCGTCATCCGGACATGCCCGAAGCGGTGTTCGCGCACATGTGGTCCTACCTCAAGGACGGCAAGAGCTGGATGGGCATCGTCAAGAACCGCAGCAGCAACGGTGACCACTACTGGGTCAACGCCTACGTCACGCCGATCTTCAGCAAGGGCGTGATTGCCGGCTATGAGTCGGTGCGGGTCAAGCCCGAGCGGCAACAGGTGGAGCGCGCCGGCGCCCTCTATCAACGCATGCGCAGCGATAACCTGGCCCTGCCCTGGAGCTACCGGGTGGCCAGCGTCTGCAACTTCGCCTTGCCACCGCTGCTGGCCCTGGCGGCCAGCGCCGGCGCCTACTGGCTGGGTGGCGCCTGGGCGGCGCTGGGCGCGGCGGTCCCCGGCTATTTCGCGGTCCAGGGCTATGCCGTGTATCGCTCGCGGCAGATGCTCGGGCGTATCAGCTCGGTGTCCCTGGGCAGCTTCGACAGTGAGCTGATCGCCCGTACCTACACCGACGAACACGGCCCGGTGGCGCAGTTGCAGATGATCCTGATCAGCGAGTCGGCGAAAATCCGCACCGCCCTCAGCCGGCTTGGCGATTACGCCAACCAGGCGGCGTCCCTGGCCTCCACCAGCCAGAGTCTGTCCAAGCAGGCGGAGAGCGCCCTGGGCAAGCAGCGTGACGAAGCGGACATGGCGGCCACCGCGATGAACCAGATGGCCTCGTCGATTTCCGAGGTGTCGGTGCATATCCACGACACCGCTTCGGCCGCCGACCAGGTCAACAACCTGACCCAGGTGGGCTCCGAGGAAGCGCAGAAAACCCGCGCGGTGATCGAGAAGCTGGCGGACACCGTGGACGCGGTCAGCCAGTCCGTAGAGGGCCTGGCCGCGGAAACCCAGTCGATCCAGCAAGCGGCCAACATGATCCGCTCCATCGCCGAGCAGACCAACCTGCTGGCCCTCAACGCGGCGATCGAGGCCGCCCGGGCCGGTGAGCAGGGCCGCGGTTTTGCGGTGGTGGCCGACGAGGTGCGGGCCCTGGCCTCCAAGACCCAGGAGTCGACCCAGAGCATCCAGCGCATCATCGTCACCTTGCAGGAGGTGGCCAGCCAGGCCGTGGAGGTGGCGCGCCAGGGCAGCGTCGAAGCGCGCTCCGGGGTGGCCCAGGTGATCAGCACCCAGGACGCCCTGAATGGCATCAACTCGGCGGTGGAGCGGATTCACCAGATGAGCCAGCAAATGGCCGCCGCCTCGGAGCAGCAAGCCCATGTGGCCGAGGAAATATCCGAGCAGATCACCAAGATTGCCCGGGTTTCGGACCAGAACGCCGAGATTGCCGTGCATTCGTCCACCGTGGGCGGCGATCTGGAATCCACCGCTCATGAACTGAATGCCTTGGTGACCCGTTTCAATAGTTGATCGCCAACGGCAATCAGCAACTTTCATTTAATCGCCGATTGATCAACTAGATCAGGGCAGGGGGTTCTTATGTCCAGTGTGATGGAAACGGTAAACAGCCGTACTCAGTTGGCAGGGCAGAATCGTCTGGAGCTGTTGTTGTTTCGTTTTAATGAGTCACAGGTGTACGGCATCAACGTCTTTAAAGTTAGAGAAGTTCTCAAGTGCCCTAAGTTGAATGTATTGCCCATGTCACATTCGGTGGTGTGTGGCGTGGCCAATGTTCGTGGTGTATCAATTCCGATACTTGATCTGGCATTGGCCACCGGTTTGCCCGGCGTCGAGGATATCGATAACGCTTACGTGATCATCACCGAGTACAACAACAAGACCCAGGGCTTTTTGGTCAGTGCGGTGGAGCACATTGTCAACTTGAACTGGGAGGAAATTCACCCGCCACCCAAGGGCAGCGGCCTGGACAACTACCTGACGGCGGTGACCCGGGTCGGCCAGCATCTGGTGGAGATCATCGACGTGGAGAAAGTCCTGGCCGAGGTGTCGCCGGTCTGCGAGGAGATCTCCCAGGGCGTGATCTCGGCGCAAACCCACGCCGCGGCGGCGCACTGGCGGGTACTGACGGTGGATGACTCGGCGGTGGCGCGCAAGCAGGTGACCCGCTGCCTGGAGAGCGTCGGAGTGGAAGTGGTGTCGTTGAAGGACGGTCGCGAGGCGCTGGAGTACTTGCGCAATCTGCTCGAAGCCGGCAAGCGTCCCGACCAGGAGTTCCTGATGATGATCTCCGATATCGAGATGCCGGAAATGGACGGCTACACCCTCACCGCCGAAGTGCGCAACGACCCGCGGATGAGGCAACTGTACATCGTGCTGCACACCTCGCTGTCCGGGGCTTTCAACCAGGCCATGGTGAAGAAGGTCGGCGCCGATGATTTTCTCGCCAAGTTCCGCCCCGACGATCTGGCCGGGCGGGTGGTGGACCGGATCGCCAGCCTGACGCCGGCTTGACGAAGAGGCCCGGATGCGCGGCGTGGGCACTGGCGCTGTGGTTCATTGCCCGCACGCCCCAGGACCTGAACTGGCTGACCCTGGAGGCGCACCGGGAAATCGCCGAGAGGGTGGACAAGCAGTGGGGTCAGTACTGCCAGCGCAATCACCTGCGCTGCTAGACGCAGGCCAGGGCAGTTTTCTTCAATACGCAGCGACCCTGGCTACCTAATCTGGGCGGCGGTCAATCCGACCCAGATTGGAGAAACAAGACATGAGCCTGGTGTTTTCCATGGCGGCCTTTGCCCTGGCCGCTTCCATCACCCCGGGGCCGGTGAATATCGTTGCCCTCGGCAGTGGCGCGCGCTTCGGCTTCAGGGCCAGCTTGCGCCACGTGACCGGGGCTACCCTGGGGTTTGTCCTGTTGCTGGTGCTGATCGGCCTGGGGCTGCACGAACTGCTGCGCCAGTGGCCGATCCTGACCCAGGGCATTCGCCTGTTCGGCGTGGCCTTCCTGCTGTACATGGCCTGGAAGCTGGCCCGGGACGAGGGTCGCCTGGATGCCGATGCCGCAGCCCGGGCGCCGTCGGCCTGGTACGGCGCGCTGATGCAGTGGCTCAATCCCAAGGCCTGGCTGGCCTGCGTGGCCGGGATGGGCGCTTTTGCCGCCGACGGCGACCTGGGCCTGGTGTGGTTGTTCGCCGGGTTGTATTTGTTGATCTGCTACCTGTCGATCGCCTGCTGGGCCTATGTCGGGAGCTGCTTGCGGCACTACCTGAGCGACCCGGCGCAGATGCGTCTGTTCAACCGCAGCATGGCCGCGTTGCTGGCGGCCAGCGCGGCCTATCTGTTGGTCTAGCGCTGGCCGCGGTACTGACCGGGCGTGGCCGCCAGGTGCTGTTTGAAGGCGCGCTGGAAATGCGCCTGATCGGCAAAGCCGGCCTCCAGCGCCACCTCGGCGATCGGCGCGCCGCTGCGCAGGCGGGCCTGGGCGAACTGCACCCGCTGGTTCACCAGGTAGGCGTGGGGCGGCATGCCGAACTGCTGCTTGAAGGCACGGATCAGGTAGGACGGTGACAGCTGCGCCGCCTGGCAGATGTCGTCCAGGCTCAGGGCCTGGGTGCAGTGTTGGCGGATGTAGTCGGCGGCTTCCTGCAGTTTGCGGTTGTCACCCCGGGGCAGCGCCTCGGCGGGGTTCAGGCGTTGCTGCAGGTCGCTGAAGAAACTCACCACGGCGCTGTGCTTGAGCAGCGGCTCGGCCTCGGCGGCCACCAGGGTCCGGTACAACTGCTCCAGCTCGGCGAACAGCTGCGGGTCGCGGCTGTGCGTCTCGCGAAACGGACGAAAGCCCAGGTCGGCGCAAAAGCCCAGGTCGTGCTGCAAGGCGGTCAGCCAGGGCGTGTCGACATACAGCATGCGATAGGACCAGGGCTGATCGTCGATCGGGTTGCAGGCGTGCACCACCCCCGGGTTCATCAGCACCACGGTGCCGCGGCTGACCCGCCACTGCGAGTGGCCGCTGAGGTAGGTGCTGACGCCCGCGGTGATGCTGCCGATGGAGAACTGGGCATGGGCGTGGCGGCTGTAGCAGACCTTGCGGCCATCGGCGATGGAGCGGGCTTCGATGAACGGCAGGGCCGGGTCGCGCCAGAACTGCGGTTCCTGGTCGGAGGTGAGGGTTGGCTTCATTGCGGTTGTCCATCGGCGAAAGCTGGCGCGATTGTATTAGCTCTGGCGGTCAAAGGCGCGTTGCAGCGTCGCGATATCGAGTTTTTTCATCCCCAGCAGGGCCTGCATCACCCGTTGCGAACGGGCCGGATCGGGGTCGCAGATCATTGGCGTCAGGCACTGCGGGACGATCTGCCAGGACAGCCCGAAACGGTCCTTGAGCCAGCCGCAGCGCTGCGCCTGTGGCGGGCCGCCAAAACCCAGGGCATTCCAGTAGTGATCCAGCTCGGCCTGGCTACGGCAATGCACCTGCAGGGAGATGGCTTCAGTGAAGCTGAACAGCGGGCCACCGTTGAGGGCGCTGAACCCCTGGCCATCGAGTTCGAACGCCACGCTCATCACCGAGCCCTCGGGACGTCCGTGAATCTCGAAGCCGGCCTTGCCGTAGTGGCTGATGTGGGTGATGTGCGACTGTTCGAAAACCGAGCAGTAGAACTGCGCCGCCTCATGTGCCTGATGGTCGAACCACAGGCACGGGGTGATGGTCTGGATGCGTGGCATGGTGTCGGTCCTCTGCGGGTTGATCACGCTGGCTCAAGCGTAGTCAACCCGCTGCCGGGCAGCGCGACCGTGGATCGGCGCGCTCAGAAGTCCCAGCGGGTTGCCAGTTGCAGGCTGCGCGGCTCGCCGTAGAAACCGGTGCCGAAGTTGCCGATGCCGGTGTAGTACTTCTTGTCGAAGAGGTTCTTCACGTTCAGGGTCGAGCTCAGGTGCTGGCTGAACTGGTAGCGGGCCATGGCGTCCACCAGGAAGTAGCCGTCCTGGGCAATGCGCGAGTCATGCCCGCCATTGAGCGCATCGTTCGGGTCGGGCTGGTAGACCTTGCCGAAGAACTGGCTCTGCCAGTTGACCCCGCCGCCCAGGGTCAGGCGGTCCCAGGCGCCCGGCAGGCGGTAGCTGCTGAACAGCCGCGCCACCTGCTGCGGCTCGGTGGTTTGCAGGACCGAGCCGTAGACGTAGTCGTGATTGGCATCGCGGGTGTGGTTGTAGCTGTAGCCGGCGGACAGGTTCCAGCCGTCCAGCAGCTCGCCGGCCACTTCGACCTCGAAGCCCTTGGTGGTCGCGCCCTTGGTCGGGCGGTAGATGGCGTCGCTGCCCCAGCCGTCCACCAGTTGCGCGACATTGTCCTGCTGCACATGAAACACCGCGAAGCTGGCATTGACCCGGCCGTCCAGGTATTCGGCCTTGATCCCGGCTTCATAGCTGTCGCCCTGCACCGGGTCGAGGATCTTGCCGCCGGCGTCCTTGCTCATCTGCGGCTGATAGATGCTGGTGTAGCTGGTGTACAGCGAGTAGCGATCGTTGAGGTCATAGACCAGGCCCGCATAGGGCGTGACCACGCCGGTCTGCTGGTAGCGCTGGCGGGCGTCGGCGCGGCCGGGGTCGAAGTAGCGGGTGTTGTCGATGCCCTTGAAGTCGCTGACCCGGGTGCCGAGGATCAGCGCCAGGTCGTCGCTGGGCTTGAGGCGGGTGGCCAGGTAGGCACCGGTCTGGCGCTGGAGGATGTCGTTGTCGCCGATCTGCGGGATGTCCGGCTTGGCGAATTCGCCGCGCCACTGGTAGATGCTGCCGCCCACCGGCGGGTACACCGAGCCGTGGACCGGGATGTCCTGCTTGGCGTTCATCAGCATGAAGCCGGCGATCAGCTCGTGTTCGCGGCCCAGCAGGCTGAAGGGGCCGTGCAGGTTGATGTCCAGGTTGTCCTGGGTCTGCTCGCCCTTGAACTTGCCCATGTACATGAACATGCCGTCGCCGCTGGCCTGATCCGGGTTGCCGCCGCTGGCCGAACCCAGCAGGGTGTCGTGCTCGCGGCGCAGGTGGTCGTAGCTGACCTTGAGGGTCCAGTCATGGGCCAGTTGCTGTTCCAGGGAGCTGAACAGGGTCTGGTTCTTGAAGTCGCGACGGCTCCAGTCGGTGGCCGGGTTGAACGAGCGGGAAAAGTTTGTGCGCGAGCCGTTGCTGAAGTACATCGGGAAGCCGGTCCAGGTGGCGCCCCGGGAGCGGGTGTTCTGCTGGTCCAGGCCCACCGTCAGCAGGGTGTCGGGGGTCAGGTCGGCCTCCAGCACGCCGTAGGCGATGTCCTTGCTGTTCTGGTAGTGGTCCAGGTACGAGTTGCGATCCTGGTAGACCCCGACGAAGCGCCCGCGCAGATTGCCGGTCTCGGTCAGTGGCCCGGAGATATCGCCTTCGCTGCGGTAGTTGTCCCAGGAGCCGAGGGTGCCGGTGACCGAGGCCTTGAAGTCCTTGGTCGGCCGCTTGCGGATCAGGTTGACGGTGGCCGAGGGGTCGCCGGAGCCGGTCATCAGGCCGGTGGCGCCCTTGATGATTTCCACCCGGTCGAAGGTCGCCATGTCGGTGCTGGTGGTGCCGTAGTCGTAGACCCCGTCGTAGGTGACGTTGACCCCGTCGTACTGGAAGTTGGTGATCGGCAGGCCGCGGCTGGAAAACTCCCAGCGTTCGCTGTCGTAGTTCTGCACGCTGACCCCCGGGGCCCGGCGCAGGGCATCGGCGATGCTGTTGCTGCCCTGGTCGTCCAGCTGCTGGCGGGTGATCACCGTCACCGATTGCGGGGTTTCCCGCAGCGACAGGTTGAGGCCGGTGGCCGAGGCGCTGGCCCCGGTGGTGTAGCTCTGGCTGTCCTCGGTGACGCTGCCCAGGCCCTGGGCGGACACCTGAGTGGTGCCCAGCTGCAACGGGCCGCTGGCGGTCGGGAGCGCTTGCAGCACATACCCGCCGCTGACGGCCTGGGCTTGCAGGCCGCTGTTGTGCAGCAACTGTTGCAGGGCTTGTTCGACGCTGTAGCGGCCTCGCAGCCCCGGGCTCTGCTTGCCGGCGGCGAGGTCGTTGTGCCCGGCGACAAAGACCGCGCTCTGTTCGGCGAAGCGATTGAGCACACTGACCAGTGGGCCGGGGCCGATGTCGTAGGCCTGGCGCTGGCTGTCCGCCTGCTGGCTGGCGGGGTTTTCGGCGGCCTGGGCCCAGGCCGCCGAAAACCCCGCCAGCCAGCAGGCGGACAGCCAGCGCCAGGCCTACGACATCGGCCCCGGCCCACTGGTCAGTGTGCTCAATCGCTTCGCCGAACAGAGCGCGGTCTTTGTCGCCGGGCACAACGACCTCGCCGCCGGCAAGCAGAGCCCGGGGCTGCGAGGCCGCTACAGCGTCGAACAAGCCCTGCAACAGTTGCTGCACAACAGCGGCCTGCAAGCCCAGGCCGTCAGCGGCGGGTATGTGCTGCAAGCGCTCCCGACCGCCAGCGGCCCGTTGCAGCTGGGCACCACTCAGGTGTCCGCCCAGGGCCTGGGCAGCGTCACCGAGGACAGCCAGAGCTACACCACCGGGGCCAGCGCCTCGGCCACCGGCCTCAACCTGTCGCTGCGGGAAACCCCGCAATCGGTGACGGTGATCACCCGCCAGCAGCTGGACGACCAGGGCAGCAACAGCATCGCCGATGCCCTGCGCCGGGCCCCGGGGGTCAGCGTGCAGAACTACGACAGCGAACGCTGGGAGTTTTCCAGCCGCGGCCTGCCGATCACCAACTTCCAGTACGACGGGGTCAACGTCACCTACGACGGGGTCTACGACTACGGCACCACCAGCACCGACATGGCGACCTTCGACCGGGTGGAAATCATCAAGGGCGCCACCGGCCTGATGACCGGCTCCGGCGACCCCTCGGCCACCGTCAACCTGATCCGCAAGCGGCCGACCAAGGACTTCAAGGCCTCGGTCACCGGCACCCTCGGCTCCTGGGACAACTACCGCAGCGAAGGCGATATCTCCGGGCCACTGACCGAGACCGGCAATCTGCGCGGGCGCTTCGTCGGGGTCTACCAGGATCGCAACTCGTACCTGGACCACTACCAGAACAGCAAGGACATCGCCTACGGCGTGCTGGAGGCCGACCTGACCCCCGACACCCTGCTGACGGTGGGCCTGGACCAGCAGAACACCCGCTCCCGGGGCGCCACCTGGACCGGCTTCCCGATGTACTTCAGCAACGGCTCGCGCACAAACTTTTCCCGCTCGTTCAACCCGGCCACCGACTGGAGCCGTCGCGACTTCAAGAACCAGACCCTGTTCAGCTCCCTGGAACAGCAACTGGCCCATGACTGGACCCTCAAGGTCAGCTACGACCACCTGCGCCGCGAGCACGACACCCTGCTGGGTTCGGCCAGCGGCGGCAACCCGGATCAGGCCAGCGGCGACGGCATGTTCATGTACATGGGCAAGTTCAAGGGCGAGCAGACCCAGGACAACCTGGACATCAACCTGCACGGCCCCTTCAGCCTGCTGGGCCGCGAACACGAGCTGATCGCCGGCTTCATGCTGATGAACGCCAAGCAGGACATCCCGGTCCACGGCTCGGTGTACCCGCCGGTGGGCGGCAGCATCTACCAGTGGCGCGGCGAATTCGCCAAGCCGGACATCCCGCAGATCGGCGACAACGACATCCTCCAGCGCCAGACCGGTGCCTACCTGGCCACCCGCCTCAAGCCCAGCGACGACCTGGCGCTGATCCTCGGCACCCGGGTCAGCGACTTCAAGGGCATCGACAACACCCGCTACTTCGACCCCGGCCGCGCCGACGCCCGCCAGCGCTACCAGCAGACCGGCGTGGTCACGCCCTATGCGGGCCTGGTCTATGACCTCAACGATCGCTACTCGCTGTACACCAGCTACACCAGCATCTATCAGCCGCAGATGAGCAAGGACGCCGGCGGCAAGATCCTCGACCCGGTGCAGGGCGACAGCTATGAAGCCGGGATCAAGGCCGAATACCTGGACGGCCGGGTCAATGCCAGCTTCGCGGTGTTTCATGTGCAGCAGGACAATGTCGCGCAACTGGTGGACGGCTGGGGCAGCGACGCCATCTACCGCCCGACCAAGGGCGCGACCACCAAGGGCTTCGAGGTCGAAGTGGCCGGCGAGCTGCTGGACGGCTGGAACCTGTCCGCCGGCTACAGCTACAACCACACCCGCGATGCCAATCACGACTACGTCTACGGCTCGGTCCTGCAAACCACCGAGCCGCAGCAGGTGGCGCGGCTGTTCAGCAGCTACCGCCTGCCGGGCGCCTGGGACCGCCTGACCCTGGGCGGCGGGGTCAACTGGCAGAGCCAGTTCTTCGGCAAGGTCTACCAGCCCGACCCGAACGATGCGCTCAATGGCGGGCATGACTCGCGCATTGCCCAGGACGGCTACTTCCTGGTGGACGCCATGGCCCGCTACCAGTTCAGCCAGCACCTGAGCTCGACCCTGAACGTGAAGAACCTCTTCGACAAGAAGTACTACACCGGCATCGGCAACTTCGGCACCGGTTTCTACGGCGAGCCGCGCAGCCTGCAACTGGCAACCCGCTGGGACTTCTGAGCGCGCCGATCCACGGTCGCGCTGCCCGGCAGCGGGTTGACTACGCTTGAGCCAGCGTGATCAACCCGCAGAGGACCGACACCATGCCACGCATCCAGACCATCACCCCGTGCCTGTGGTTCGACCATCAGGCACATGAGGCGGCGCAGTTCTACTGCTCGGTTTTCGAACAGTCGCACATCACCCACATCAGCCACTACGGCAAGGCCGGCTTCGAGATTCACGGACGTCCCGAGGGCTCGGTGATGAGCGTGGCGTTCGAACTCGATGGCCAGGGGTTCAGCGCCCTCAACGGTGGCCCGCTGTTCAGCTTCACTGAAGCCATCTCCCTGCAGGTGCATTGCCGTAGCCAGGCCGAGCTGGATCACTACTGGAATGCCCTGGGTTTTGGCGGCCCGCCACAGGCGCAGCGCTGCGGCTGGCTCAAGGACCGTTTCGGGCTGTCCTGGCAGATCGTCCCGCAGTGCCTGACGCCAATGATCTGCGACCCCGATCCGGCCCGTTCGCAACGGGTGATGCAGGCCCTGCTGGGGATGAAAAAACTCGATATCGCGACGCTGCAACGCGCCTTTGACCGCCAGAGCTAATACAATCGCGCCAGCTTTCGCCGATGGACAACCGCAATGAAGCCAACCCTCACCTCCGACCAGGAACCGCAGTTCTGGCGCGACCCGGCCCTGCCGTTCATCGAAGCCCGCTCCATCGCCGATGGCCGCAAGGTCTGCTACAGCCGCCACGCCCATGCCCAGTTCTCCATCGGCAGCATCACCGCGGGCGTCAGCACCTACCTCAGCGGCCACTCGCAGTGGCGGGTCAGCCGCGGCACCGTGGTGCTGATGAACCCGGGGGTGGTGCACGCCTGCAACCCGATCGACGATCAGCCCTGGTCCTATCGCATGCTGTATGTCGACACGCCCTGGCTGACCGCCTTGCAGCACGACCTGGGCTTTTGCGCCGACCTGGGCTTTCGTCCGTTTCGCGAGACGCACAGCCGCGACCCGCAGCTGTTCGCCGAGCTGGAGCAGTTGTACCGGACCCTGGTGGCCGCCGAGGCCGAGCCGCTGCTCAAGCACAGCGCCGTGGTGAGTTTCTTCAGCGACCTGCAGCAACGCCTGAACCCCGCCGAGGCGCTGCCCCGGGGTGACAACCGCAAACTGCAGGAAGCCGCCGACTACATCCGCCAACACTGCACCCAGGCCCTGAGCCTGGACGACATCTGCCAGGCGGCGCAGCTGTCACCGTCCTACCTGATCCGTGCCTTCAAGCAGCAGTTCGGCATGCCGCCCCACGCCTACCTGGTGAACCAGCGGGTGCAGTTCGCCCAGGCCCGCCTGCGCAGCGGCGCGCCGATCGCCGAGGTGGCGCTGGAGGCCGGCTTTGCCGATCAGGCGCATTTCCAGCGCGCCTTCAAACAGCACCTGGCGGCCACGCCCGGTCAGTACCGCGGCCAGCGCTAGACCAACAGATAGGCCGCGCTGGCCGCCAGCAACGCGGCCATGCTGCGGTTGAACAGACGCATCTGCGCCGGGTCGCTCAGGTAGTGCCGCAAGCAGCTCCCGACATAGGCCCAGCAGGCGATCGACAGGTAGCAGATCAACAAATACAACCCGGCGAACAACCACACCAGGCCCAGGTCGCCGTCGGCGGCAAAAGCGCCCATCCCGGCCACGCAGGCCAGCCAGGCCTTGGGATTGAGCCACTGCATCAGCGCGCCGTACCAGGCCGACGGCGCCCGGGCTGCGGCATCGGCATCCAGGCGACCCTCGTCCCGGGCCAGCTTCCAGGCCATGTACAGCAGGAAGGCCACGCCGAACAGGCGAATGCCCTGGGTCAGGATCGGCCACTGGCGCAGCAGTTCGTGCAGCCCCAGGCCGATCAGCACCAGCAACAGGACAAACCCCAGGGTAGCCCCGGTCACGTGGCGCAAGCTGGCCCTGAAGCCGAAGCGCGCGCCACTGCCGAGGGCAACGATATTCACCGGCCCCGGGGTGATGGAAGCGGCCAGGGCAAAGGCCGCCATGGAAAACACCAGGCTCATGTCTTGTTTCTCCAATCTGGGTCGGATTGACCGCCGCCCAGATTAGGTAGCCAGGGTCGCTGCGTATTGAAGAAAACTGCCCTGGCCTGCGTCTAGCAGCGCAGGTGATTGCGCTGGCAGTACTGACCCCACTGCTTGTCCACCCTCTCGGCGATTTCCCGGTGCGCCTCCAGGGTCAGCCAGTTCAGGTCCTGGGGCGTGCGGGCAATGAACCACAGCGCCAGTGCCCACGCCGCGCATCCGGGCCTCTTCGTCAAGCCGGCGTCAGGCTGGCGATCCGGTCCACCACCCGCCCGGCCAGATCGTCGGGGCGGAACTTGGCGAGAAAATCATCGGCGCCGACCTTCTTCACCATGGCCTGGTTGAAAGCCCCGGACAGCGAGGTGTGCAGCACGATGTACAGTTGCCTCATCCGCGGGTCGTTGCGCACTTCGGCGGTGAGGGTGTAGCCGTCCATTTCCGGCATCTCGATATCGGAGATCATCATCAGGAACTCCTGGTCGGGACGCTTGCCGGCTTCGAGCAGATTGCGCAAGTACTCCAGCGCCTCGCGACCGTCCTTCAACGACACCACTTCCACTCCGACGCTCTCCAGGCAGCGGGTCACCTGCTTGCGCGCCACCGCCGAGTCATCCACCGTCAGTACCCGCCAGTGCGCCGCCGCGGCGTGGGTTTGCGCCGAGATCACGCCCTGGGAGATCTCCTCGCAGACCGGCGACACCTCGGCCAGGACTTTCTCCACGTCGATGATCTCCACCAGATGCTGGCCGACCCGGGTCACCGCCGTCAGGTAGTTGTCCAGGCCGCTGCCCTTGGGTGGCGGGTGAATTTCCTCCCAGTTCAAGTTGACAATGTGCTCCACCGCACTGACCAAAAAGCCCTGGGTCTTGTTGTTGTACTCGGTGATGATCACGTAAGCGTTATCGATATCCTCGACGCCGGGCAAACCGGTGGCCAATGCCAGATCAAGTATCGGAATTGATACACCACGAACATTGGCCACGCCACACACCACCGAATGTGACATGGGCAATACATTCAACTTAGGGCACTTGAGAACTTCTCTAACTTTAAAGACGTTGATGCCGTACACCTGTGACTCATTAAAACGAAACAACAACAGCTCCAGACGATTCTGCCCTGCCAACTGAGTACGGCTGTTTACCGTTTCCATCACACTGGACATAAGAACCCCCTGCCCTGATCTAGTTGATCAATCGGCGATTAAATGAAAGTTGCTGATTGCCGTTGGCGATCAACTATTGAAACGGGTCACCAAGGCATTCAGTTCATGAGCGGTGGATTCCAGATCGCCGCCCACGGTGGACGAATGCACGGCAATCTCGGCGTTCTGGTCCGAAACCCGGGCAATCTTGGTGATCTGCTCGGATATTTCCTCGGCCACATGGGCTTGCTGCTCCGAGGCGGCGGCCATTTGCTGGCTCATCTGGTGAATCCGCTCCACCGCCGAGTTGATGCCATTCAGGGCGTCCTGGGTGCTGATCACCTGGGCCACCCCGGAGCGCGCTTCGACGCTGCCCTGGCGCGCCACCTCCACGGCCTGGCTGGCCACCTCCTGCAAGGTGACGATGATGCGCTGGATGCTCTGGGTCGACTCCTGGGTCTTGGAGGCCAGGGCCCGCACCTCGTCGGCCACCACCGCAAAACCGCGGCCCTGCTCACCGGCCCGGGCGGCCTCGATCGCCGCGTTGAGGGCCAGCAGGTTGGTCTGCTCGGCGATGGAGCGGATCATGTTGGCCGCTTGCTGGATCGACTGGGTTTCCGCGGCCAGGCCCTCTACGGACTGGCTGACCGCGTCCACGGTGTCCGCCAGCTTCTCGATCACCGCGCGGGTTTTCTGCGCTTCCTCGGAGCCCACCTGGGTCAGGTTGTTGACCTGGTCGGCGGCCGAAGCGGTGTCGTGGATATGCACCGACACCTCGGAAATCGACGAGGCCATCTGGTTCATCGCGGTGGCCGCCATGTCCGCTTCGTCACGCTGCTTGCCCAGGGCGCTCTCCGCCTGCTTGGACAGACTCTGGCTGGTGGAGGCCAGGGACGCCGCCTGGTTGGCGTAATCGCCAAGCCGGCTGAGGGCGGTGCGGATTTTCGCCGACTCGCTGATCAGGATCATCTGCAACTGCGCCACCGGGCCGTGTTCGTCGGTGTAGGTACGGGCGATCAGCTCACTGTCGAAGCTGCCCAGGGACACCGAGCTGATACGCCCGAGCATCTGCCGCGAGCGATACACGGCATAGCCCTGGACCGCGAAATAGCCGGGGACCGCCGCGCCCAGCGCCGCCCAGGCGCCACCCAGCCAGTAGGCGCCGGCGCTGGCCGCCAGGGCCAGCAGCGGTGGCAAGGCGAAGTTGCAGACGCTGGCCACCCGGTAGCTCCAGGGCAGGGCCAGGTTATCGCTGCGCATGCGTTGATAGAGGGCGCCGGCGCGCTCCACCTGTTGCCGCTCGGGCTTGACCCGCACCGACTCATAGCCGGCAATCACGCCCTTGCTGAAGATCGGCGTGACGTAGGCGTTGACCCAGTAGTGGTCACCGTTGCTGCTGCGGTTCTTGACGATGCCCATCCAGCTCTTGCCGTCCTTGAGGTAGGACCACATGTGCGCGAACACCGCTTCGGGCATGTCCGGATGACGCACGATATTGTGCGGGCTGCCGATCAGTTCTTCGCGGCTGAAACCACTGACCGCGACAAACTCGTCATTGCAGTAAGTGATCTTGCCGTGAACATCGGTGGCGGAAATCAGCCGTTGCTCCGCAGGAAACACCAGCTCGCGCTGGGTCACAGGAAGATTGTTTCTCATCTAAAAAGCCTCGCAGGAAAGTGTTCATTTTCCATTCGGTATCAAATAAAGATTTCCGCATCCTGCGATGACTCGAAGACTTCCTCTGCTGACTTGCAGAACTTTCCAGAGCCAAGTGAATTATTGCAAATGGCCATTATCGATCCAGTCGACGCAAGTCTAGATTCCGGCGTCAAGAAAAGTGTGAAAATTTCATCAAGCCATTCAACTTAGAGAGCAAAAAATCAAAGATTTTCTGATGTGCATCAACAATTGAAGCTGGAATAGAAAGCTAGCTTTCTAATTGTTGAGAAGCATTCTTTGCAAAACACCCTGCGCCTGCGAAAACGCCATTCGCTGAACATGAGCCACAAACTCGTCGAAGGTCGTTCTATCAACCGGCAACTCATGTTGCGCCAAGGCTTCAGTGAGCGTCAGGGCCTGCAAGTTGCTCTGGCGCAACAGCGGCAAAATCTCCAGCAGGGCGCGCTGGAAAACAGCCTGGTCCAGGGTGTCCTGGGAGGCGCGGGCCATCCCCGGCGAGACACGCCCGAATTCCAGCTGCAAGCTCGCCAAGGTGCTGGCCAGTAGCCGTTGCAGTTGATCCAAATGGCCCTCGGTGAGGGTCCTGTGCAGCGCCGCGCCGTCGCGCAGGGGCTGTTCCAGCTCGGCGCAACTGAGCGCGAACCCTCGCCCCCCGAGGTTGCCGGCAGCGCCCTTGAGGGTATGCAGCAGGTAGCAGGCCTCCTTGGCATTGTCCTGGGCAAGGCTCTGGCGCAAACGTTCCAGCAGCTCTCCCAGCGTGGCCTCCGAGCCATCGAGCACCTGATTGAGCAAGTCACGGTTGCCGCCGAAGCGTTCCAGAATCAGCGCCGGGTCCTCGATCAGGCCGGCCTGGGTGGAAGGCTCGACACCCGGCGCCACCCGCGCCGCGCCACCGGTCCAGAACAGCAGGCTGTTGACCAGTTGCGGCAGGTTGATCGGTTTGCCGACATGGTCATCCATGCCCGCGGCCAGGCAGCTCTGGCGGTCGGCCTGGGAGGCATTGGCGGTCATGGCAATGATCGGCAGGCGGGCAAAGCGGGCATCGGCGCGGATCCGCCGGGTGGCTTCATAGCCGTCGATATCGGGCATCTGGATGTCCATCAGCACCGCGGCAAAGGGTTCCTCGGCTTCGAGCATCATTTGCACCCCTTGCAACCCGCCATCAGCCAAGTGCACCTGGGCCCCTTCCTGGGTCAGCAGTTCACGGGCGATCTGCCGGTTCAGGGCGTTGTCCTCCACCACCAGCAAGCGCAGGCCAGTGAGGGCCGCGCGCGGCACGGGCAAGGTGGCCGGCGGGCCGTCGCGGGCGACGCCGCGCTCGGCCAGCAGCGCCTGCGCCAGTTGCCGCGGGGTGAAGGGCTTGCTCAGGTAGTGAGCAAAAGGCGCCTCGGGGCTGTCCAGCCTGGCCAACAGCGCCGTGGCATCCTGATGACTCAACATCACCACCGTCGGCGGTGCCGCCAGTTGCATGTCCTTGATCCGTTGGGCGGCGTGCAGGCCGTCCATGTCCGGCATCAGCCAATCCAGCAGGATCAGGTCGTAGGCCTCGCCCCGGGCCACGGCGGCCTCCACGGCCAACAAGGCCTGAGCGCCACTGGCGGCGTGCTCGACGGTCCAGCCGAAGCCGCGCAAGGTGCGCACATTCAGCTCCAGCGCCAGGGGGTGGTCATCCACCACCAGCACCCGCAGGACCTTGCCTCCCAGAGGCAGGGGTTCGGCGACTCCGGCACCGTCCAGCCCCAGCTCCAGCTCGAAGCTGAAACAGCTGCCTGTCCCGAGCTCGCTGCGCACCTGCAACTGCCCGCCCATCAGCCGCACCAGGTGCTTGCAGATCGCCAGGCCCAGGCCGGTGCCGCCAAAACGCCGGGTGGTCGAGGCCTCCGCCTGATGGAAACCTTCGAAGATCACCTGCAGGTGCTCGGCGCTGATGCCAATCCCGCTGTCACTCACCGCCACTTGCAGACGCACGCTGCGCTCGCGCAGTTCAAGCAACTTCAGGCCCAGCACCACCTGGCCCTGGGCAGTGAACTTCAGGGCATTGCCCGCCAGATTGATCAGCACCTGCTGCAGGCGCAGGCTGTCGCCCACCAGGTTCAGCGGCAACTGCGGGTCAAGATCGAAGATCAGCTCGATATCGCCCACGCCCTGATTGCCCGCCAGCACCACCGCCAGGTCGCGCAGCAGTTGATCGAGGTCGAAGGCGTGTTCCTCCAGTTGCAACTTGCCAGCCTCGATCTTCGAGTAATCGAGAATGTCGTTGAGCAGCCCCAGCAGAGACTTGGCGGCGGTCTGCGCCTTGGTCGCGTAATCCTGCTGGCGCGGCTCCAGGCCGGCCCGCTGCAGCAGTTGCAGCATCCCCAGCACGGCATTCATCGGCGTGCGGATCTCATGGCTCATGTTGGCCAGGAACGATGACTTGGCCTCGCTCGCGGCATCCGCCTGCTCCTTGGCATACAGCAGCCGGGACTCCAGCTCCCGCTGGGCCGTGATGTCCAGGTTGATCCCGGTCACCCGCAGCGCCTGGCCATCGGCGTTGCGCTCCACATAGGCCCCGGACTGGATGAATCGCACCTGCCCGCTGGGGCTGACCACGCGAAAGATCGGATCGTAGACACCCTGGCCCGCCACCGCCTCGGCCAGCTTGCGCTGGGTCAGTTGCTGGTCATCCGGGTGCACCCGGGCCAGCCAGTGCTCATAGTTCAACCCGTTGCCCCGCAGCGCCAGCGGCTGCTCGTAGAGCTCGAACATGCGCTCGTTCCAGTCCAGCGAGTGGTCGTCGAGATTCCAGGACCAGATCCCCAGCTTGGCCACTTCGGCGGCCATCAACAGTTGGTCGCGGGCCGTGGCCAGGGTCTGTTCCGCGGCCTTGCGCTCGGTGATGTCGACGGCGATGCCCAGGTAGCCAGTCAGCTGTCCAGCGTCGTCGCGCAGGGCGCTGACCACCAGCGTCGCGGCGAAGTGCGAACCGTCCTTGCGCACCATGGTCCATTCGCGGGTCTCCGCGCCTTCGGTTTCCGCCTGCTGGACGAACACGCGAAAGCCTTCGATGGGATGCTGATACTGGGCACTGAGTTCGCTGCCGCGCTGGCGGATCTCCTCCGGCAGGTGGATCACCGCCGGGGTGTGCAGCCCCACCAGTTCCTCGGCCCGGTAACCCGACAGGTGCTCGGCACCGCGATTGAACACACGGATGATGCCGTCGCGGTCGGTGGCGATGATCGCCACCTGCGAAGCCGAGCGCAGCACGCTGGAGAGCAGCAGGTTGATCTGCCCCAGTTCGGCGGTGCGCGCCGCCACCTGGTCCTCCAGGCTGGCGTTGAGTTCGAGAATCCGCGCTTCGGCGGCCTTCTGCGCGGTGATGTCGCGGACCGTCTTCGAGGCGCCGATGACCTGGCCGCGCTCATCGAGAATCGGCGAAACGTTGACCGATACCTCGACCCGGCTGCCGTCCCGGCGCAGGCGTTGGGTATCGAAGCTGTGCACCCGTTCGCCATCGCGCAACTTGCGCAGGATCTGCTGTTCTTCCTGCGCCAGCTCCGGCGGCACGATCAGGTCCAGGAGCAAGCGGCCGCGGGCCTGTTCGGCGCTGTGGCCAAAAATCTCTTCGGCGCCGCGGTTCCAGCTGGTGACACGCCCTTCCAGGGTCGTGCCGATGATGCCGTCGCTGGAGCTTTCGACGATGGCCGCGAGCCGGGTCTGGTCACGACGCAAACGGTGCTGCCGGTTGACCCCCAGGGCAATCAAGCTGCCCACCACCGCCAGAAACAGGGTCAGCAGGCCGCCGATCCACAGGACCCAGGCAGGCGAGGTCTGATGCAGCGGCTCGACGAACCCCGGCCCCACGCTGAACTCGAAAGCCCAGCGGCGCCCGAACACCTGTTCCTCCCGGGTCCGCGATGTCAGCGTGTCCTTCAATGGCTGGGCCGAGCTGACAAAAAAGCTGCTGGCGTCGGCGCTGTCGCTGATGTCGCACAACACCAGGCGCTGGCTGGCCGGGTCGAACGGCAAGTCCTTGAGCACCTCGTTCATCACCAGGGGCGCAAAGGTCCAGCCCAGGGTCTGGGCCTCGCGCTGCTGCGGCGAGGACGGCACCTCGGCGCTGCGGTACACCGGCAACAGGAACAGCAACGACCCCATCACCGCACCAGGCTCCTGGCGCAGCGACAAGGGCCCGGTCAGCCGCGGCTCGCCACTGTGCATGGCGGCCACGGCGGCGGCCCGGCGCACCGGCTCCGAGGCCAGGTCCAGGCCCAGGGCCGACTGGTTCGGCGCCAGCGGTTCAAGGTACTGCACCACATAGCGATCACCGTGGTGCGGCTGCCATTGCTGCAGCTGAAAGCCCGGCGCGCCATCGCGCTGCGCCGCGGCCAGGAACGCGCGCTCGCGCGCCTCGGGCACGCGCCGGACAAAACCGAAACCGTGGGCGCCGAAAAACTCCCGGTTCAAGTCCCGGCTCTGGCTGTAGCGATGGAAGATCTCCCGGGTCACGCCGTCTTCACCAGCGGTGACAATCACCCCGCGGGCGCCGCGCAGGCCGTATTGGTACAAGGTCATGCGCTCCAGCACATGGCGCATGGCGTCCTCGGCCGCGCGCGACACCGCCTGTTCCAGCTGATGGGCGTTGACCCGGGCCACCAGCCAGTAGACCGCGGCGGTGGCGCTGCTACCCAGGACACTGATCAGCGCCAGGTAGAGCAATCCCATTTGCACAGAGCGTCCAGGCTTCACGGGCGATCCTCGTTGGGGCCGGCAGGGTTCAGGGCCTAGCCGTCAGGCGGCCCTCGGCCAGGTACTCACTCATGTTCGGGTACGACAGCGGACGGCAGTAAAGAAAGCCCTGCATCACATGGCAGCCCTGGGCGGACAGGGCCCGGGCCTGCTCCTCGGTCTCCACGCCCTCGGCGACCAGTTGCAAGTCCAGGGCCAGCCCCAGCTGAATGATGGCTCGGGTGATTGCCGCGTCACTGGGGTCGCTGACCATGTCACGCACGAAACTCTGGTCGATCTTCAGCACATCGATGGGCAAGCGCTTGAGATAGGCCAGGCTGGAATAGCCCGTGCCGAAATCATCGATGGCGATGCCCACCCCCAGGGCCTTCAAGTCGCTGAGCAGGTCGCAGCTGTGCTCACCGTCCACCAGGGCCAGGACCCCTTCGGTGATTTCCAGCTCCAGGGCCCCGGGTTCGATGGCGCTTTCCACCAGGGTCTGCTTGACCAGGTCGAGAAACTGCGGATCGGAAAACTGCAAAGGCGAGATGTTCACGCTGACGCTGATGGCATGCCCCTGTTGGTTCCATTGGCGGATGGCCTGACACGCCTGACGCAGCACCCAGCGCCCCAGGGGCACGATCAGCCCGCAATCCTCGGCCAGGGGAATGAACTCGGCGGGGGAAATCATCCTGCCGTGCTCGTCGCGCAAGCGCAGCAGCGCTTCGACGCCCACCGCCCGTTGCAGGCGCAGATCGACCTTGGCCTGGTAGAACACCTCGAAGCGCTCCTGCTCCAGCGCGGTGCGCATCTCCCGTTCCAACTGATGCCGGGCACGGACCCGCTGATGGGTCGGATGGTCGAAGAAGCGGTACTGACCGCGTCCCGCCTGCTTGGCCTGGTGCGCCGCGGCGTCGGCGTGCTGCAGCAGGGACTCGGCGTCCAGGCTGTCATCGGGATAGACACTGATGCCGATGCTGGCCGTCAAGTCATAGCGCGACGGGCCGAGCACCAGCGGTTGGGCGATGGCCTGCATGACCCGCTCGGCGCATTCGCTCAAGTCGTCCACGGCGTTCAGCTCGGGCACCAACAGCATGAACTCATCTCCGCCCTGGCGGCTCAGGGTGTCGGTCAGGCGGCAGCAATGGCTCAGGCGCAGGGCGATCTCCTGAAGCACCGCGTCGCCTTCGCGATGGCTGCTGGTGTCATTGATGACCTTGAAGTGGTCGATATCGATCGACAGCAAGCCGACCAGCCCCTGGCCCGAGGCGGCCTGGCGAATCGCCTGTTCAGTGCGGTCATGCAGCAACTGGCGGTTGGGCAACTGGGTCAGGGGGTCATAGTTGGCCAGGCGCCGGGACTCTTCGCCCAGCTTGAGGTGAGCCTCGACCCGCGCCCGGGCGATGGGCACATTGATCGGCTTTTGCAGAAAATCGGCGCCGCCCAGGCGCAATGCGCGCAATTCGTGCTCGGTCTGGCGGTGCGAGGTGACGAAGATCACCGAGGCCTGGGACAACCGCGGGTCGGACTTGATCAGCTCGCAGACCAGGTAGCCGTCCATGTCGGGCATCTCGATGTCCAGCAGGACAATGTCCGGCAGGCACTGGCGGGCCACTTCCAGTGCCTGGGCCCCCTGGGTGGCGACATAGACCTCGCCCAGGTCCTGGAGCGCCTGACCGAGTATCCGCAGGTCATTGACCTGATCGTCAACGATCAGAATGATCGGCTTGTGATTGAGCATCGCGCTGGTCCCTCTGCCCGATTCCCCGAGATGAATATCCTTCCCCGGCCAGAGAATCCTAGACCAAGATTTATCAGCACAATGCCACTAGTTTGATATATGGCTGCACGCCACAGCCTCTAACGGCCCAAGCCTGTGCACAGCCGTTACCGCTACCCCGGGCGCCGGCACCGATAAAGGCCGGCGCCCCCCAACGCCCCGGACCGACCGGGGCTGGAGTCACTCTTGATGGAACGCCTTGAACTGCGCGCGGCGGCCCGCGACGACTGGCCCTGCCTGGAAAACCTCATGCAGTTCTATCTCTATGAGCTGAGCCAGTGGCTGCCCATCAAACTGGCGGCCCAGGGGCTGTATGCCCTCCAGGCCCTGGACGACTACTGGCGGCACCCGGCCACC
>Ga0194135_10000311_pt1 | contig 28248 bp, 24 predicted proteins | sample LitLau_LLRF_2013_FD_134024 | JGI IMG/M metagenome (GOLD analysis project Ga0194135, IMG submission 134024) | Freshwater sediment microbial communities in response to fracking from North America - Little Laurel Run_MetaG_LLRF_2013 (version 2) | ecosystem: Environmental > Aquatic > Freshwater >... | reverse complement strand
TGAAAAATTTCAAAATTTCAAAAATGAGATGTTTTCAGGTGGAATTTCTGTTTTGTGTTTTCTAGTCAAGCTAAGTCAAAAGTTAAAGCTAATTTACATATTGCTAGTTTAGGAGTATTTTATCATGTGGAACAGAGTGTTAGTGCGCGGATGGAGACTTACTTCATACGTGAATAGAATTGTGACTGATAAGTTAATTGGAAATGATGTGCGTTGCGTTCATCACACGTGTTGCGTTTGGAATCGGTTGAATAATTCTAGGAATGTGATTGAAGAAGAAGATAACAGCAGGAGTGACAATGTGAAAGCTGAGGCTGTACTTGGAGGTGATGGAAAGGTTGGTGAATATTGGGGATATCGGCTGGCTGGGGAAATTATAGTTTATTGATTAAAAAATTGACTTCGTGTATTGAATGTAAATTTTTGATTTCAGAAACGACGTCTTGAAAGACTAGGAGATGGATTGAGGGACATTAAAAGTGAAACTTCTAAGCGGGTACAAGAGTGGAAAGATAAGGTATTATTTAATTGACACAATTAATTGTCCGTGTAATTGGGCTATAAACGTGAAAAGTTCACTGATAGCCATTGTGTCTCTCTATTGATTATTTAATTTGTAAAATTGTTTCTAATTTTCAGAGAGAAAATATATGGACTGTTCCAAATGCTTTATGTATGATAAGAATCGGAATGGCACCTGTAATAGCTTATCTGATACTTCATAGTCAATACAGCCCTGCAGTAGGTCTTTTTGCGGTCGCAGGTGTTACGGACTTGGTAAGTGATGGTAAATTACTCATTAGCTTTGGCAGGTATACTTTACCTAAATTTTCTAGTGCTTTAATTATAATTTGAAAACTATGTGATTAAATTAGTAATTGGCACATCTAAACTGGGTTTTTCTGGTGAAAGTAACACCTTAAAGTGGAGAAATAGTTCCTTGTCCATACACTAGAAAAATCCTAAGAGAGATATTAGTATCAAATAAAGTTGTAGCTGAATATAGGAAAAGTACAGAAATGAGATTCATGATTCAAAGTATTATGTGCGTGAACTAAGCACATTAGCATTTAAAGTAGTCTTGAGGGGAAAATCATCTCTGTGAACTGATAAAGTTTATTCTTACGTCTCGTGGTCTTCAAAAGCAAAGTGTAAGTGAAAGTAGGTTTTATGACATGATCAAAATCAAAAGCAACTGTGAAGTTTTATTGTGTGAAAAGAAAGAAGAAACCTAGAGATGCGTGTGTTTCAGCTTTAATGTAGGAACTTGCAAGGAGCCAAATGTTATCGTAACGAAAAGTTTAGAAATCATGTTTAAGATTTTATTGCATGATACATTATGATATGTAATATGTATCTTTAAATTTATAGTTGGACGGATGGATCGCTCGCGTTATCCCGGGGCAGAGTTCTGTCATGGGTTCATTTCTGGATCCTTTGGCTGATAAAATATTGGTCGGAACTCTCTTCATCTCTTTGACTTACATGGATTTGATTCCAGGTTTGTGTCTCTTGGTCTTCCGTCTACTTTTTACTACGTGCCTTTCTCGTTACTTTCTATATACTTTTTTTGGCTCACTTTGTAATGGAGCTTGGTTTGTACCTATCTCTATATATAATAGTCTACGTGAGTTTCATTCACAAGTGCACAGGCCTGTATGTATCAGAACGTAGTTTTACTTACTTTCTCCAGTGCTGGACTGCGTATGTTCAGGCTCTATTAATGCTTTTTATATCCAATCAGTTTATAAGTGTCTGTAACAAGGTAGTTTAAATAATGTTATTTCTCATAACTGGTACAAAAGAAATGTTAAGTCTTTAGTTTATTAATAAAGCACGGTAGTGACAGTAGTGAGGAACAGAAGTATCGCAAGCAGTTGTTTAAAAGCTAAAGCATAATGGAAATCTGTAAGTGCTAATTCTCCATTTTCTCCAACACTAAACTATAAAGCAAGCTTGCTGAGCTCTTGGCTCTTATTTGCATAAAAATTAATTGCTTCAAATTTTTAAAAATTTAATTTAATTAATTAAATTTTTTAGTACCTCTAACTGCACTAATAATTGGTCGAGATGCCATTCTGTTTGCGGCCGGATTCTATATTAGATATCAATCATTAGACCCTCCGGTAAGATAAATTCATTGGCTTATCTATGTATTACACGTTAATTCATTATGAAACTCTAAATTCTAAATTGTAAGAGTATCAATTATTATGTGCTAAGATATTTGGTCAAGCAAAACAGAGTAATCAAGTATATGTTTGTGTGTCAAAGTCAAATTTTGTTATCTTTAGCGAACTTTGTCGAGATACTTCGACGTAAGACTTCCAACTGCCCAACTTGCCCCAACACTACTATCTAAAGTTAATACTGGAGTTCAGCTCGGACTGGTTGGAGCCACACTTCTTTCAACTGTACTTCCGTATGATGCCCATCCTTTTCTCCAAGTTTTATGGTATGTTTTCTTCTCTCATATGCGTTGCAAAAGTAAAATAGAATTTGTTGGACATTCTGATGTACTCTAGAGTAATCTTTTTATCGTTTTTGCAGGTATGTCACAGCAGCTACTACTACCATGTCTGCAGTGGGATACGTCTTTGCCAAAGATACAGTAAAACTGTTAAGAACTAGAAGACAAAATATTTCTGGTAAACACAAAAGTACAGATGACAAATCAAGTAGCAAATAAAGTGATCATTAAAGAAATAAAGTATTTTAATCGTTATAAATTTCAGTTTTGTTATTAGCGTGTCGTTCGTATCATTTGTCATAAATTGTAGGCGTACTTATCAGGTCGGGGGTGTATGTGTGAGACAACGTAGTATAGGGCATTTCTTGGAATTTCGATTGGATTGAAAAGCTGTTCTTTGCAAATCTAACATTCCTTGACAAGTGCATCTCTTGCCCGTAATCCGTACTCACGTCCAGATATTTTTGGCGTCATGTATGGAATACTGGGAAATTTCCCATGCTAAATTGCTTTGAAGAAGCCCAGAAGCAGTTTGGATTTAGGCTGCTGCTGGTATCAATTTATTCTCAATGACCCTTCAGAGTGGCACTAATGGTAACTCAAGACTGTCGGACACGGAATTCGCATCATGGCAGTATGTTCCCGACACACACCCAGCCAAAGAACGACAGAAGTTTTGCACAGAAGGAAGGTAAAGCTAAAGGAATGAATACAAAATAAGACGGAAAGTCAACGAATTGGAATTCAATAGATTGTGACTGACTAATGGAACACCAACAAAGTATATTGTCAGCTCTGCTTCTGTCGTGTGTATGTGACGGCCACTTCTCAGAAGAAACATGTAAGAATGGATTGTAATTGTATCAGGGTGTACTGTATTGTACGTTTTAACTCCAACCACAGCTTGCAAAGAGCTATTGCTTTCTATTCCAGAACGCTTTATTAACACAAACACCAAAGTGTTTAGTGTAGTTGTCTATTAACTTGCTCTTATCACAAAATGAAAATAATATGTCACAATGAATTTACCTTGTGAGAACAGGGTGATTACTACCTCGGTATGTAGGCAAAATAGATTCGATTTCAGAGTGGAAGTAGTCTAACTAAATTGCTAATCTCCCAAGTGTACAGTTTGGGTGATCTGATTTTCGCATCTCATTATTATATTGTACGTTCTTGTTATCTGTCATGTGTCTTTAATCCACATACACCCACGACTACTTTTCTTGCCTAGGTAGACTAACAAGTAAGTCGTGGAATTTCTGAATTCTAAAGTAATCTCTGATTTTCTGAGTCAACGAGATCTGACTCAACCACAATTACTTTAAAAGGTAACGCAGCGTGAAATAGAACCAATTAACTAGAGACATCTTCGATTTATAATTACTTGTTTTAGTATACATTAAGTCCTTTGCCGTTTCTTTGCTTATTGTTTAACCTCCTTAATGGTTTAAATTCGCCATACATGTTTTTATATAAAAGTAATAAGCAGAAAGCTTTTCTCATTCCTCAATCTCCGCTTGTCATGATTGTCCAACATTCTCACAAGTCTTGAAGGTGACGCATATATTCCTGAGACGAGAGACGACGACGAATGATTAAACGGGAAGAGGGTGGGATTGGGGCAACTGGAGAATCGGTTTACTCCGAAAAACCATTTTCCCTTCACCCGTTTTGCTCTTTCGGATTTAGTTGCGTCTTGTTCTTCAACCGTTCTACACTCGTTCCTCTCTCGCTCTCTCTCTCCTTAAGTCATTTCTCATTCAACTTACAACAAGGAACCTACAGTGTTCCTCTCTGAATTCAAGATACCATTGATCAAGGGGCGATTTCTTGGTGCAGCTTGCACTGCTGAGACATACAATATATATAGCATACACTTGCTCATTAAAACTTTGGTGAAAAGACAAAGAGTCGGTTATATTCTTGTCCTAGTTAAGGAGAACAAGCCACTTTTTGCAAAACCACAAGCGCAATCTGAACTAGAGCCGTGAATCTCAAAATTCTCAAAAGTCTCAACAACTCTTGGGCTGTTTGAGAACATTTTAAACACAGTTCAACTCAAAGAGTGAAGAAGATTCTGTGTTCGGAGTTCCAGGATAAAAGGAGCAGTAAGTTTGTATTATTATTAGTATAGGAATTAAGTGTCTACAGTAAAAGACTCAGCAGAGTGTTGATAGGAAAACATGTGAATAGGTTTCGCTGTCTTGTGTACTTTGTACCTTTCATTCATATTGTTTCTTGTCTGGAGTTGATCTCGATACTTTTCTTTGTAAGCGTTGTGTTTTTTGTATAGTTGAGAATATTATATACATCTATACAAAGTTTGAGCTGACTTAACTAACCGTCTTTCTGTTTATCGAAATTGATAAGAATCAAAAGAGGAATGAGTAAAAGGCAAACGAAGAGAAAAAGTTTTTTTTGTGTTTGACAGACGTGAAATAATTCAAGTTGACTCAGCTGAAAGTCTTGGAATTTTTTGTAAGTAAAAGGAGAAGATGGGGAGAAAGCTAATTCGCGAAGGTTATCTTGTCTTATATGGGTATACGAAGCGAGGTGTGAATTTGTGTGTAAGGCCAAAGGGTTGGATGGATTTTCTGAAGTGCAGCAACAAATCTAGAGCATGTATGTTTATATTACGTGTAAAAAGAGAGACCTAGAGACCCAGTAAAGTCTTAGTAAGTGTGACGTGAAGATGCCAAACTGAATAGTTTTTTGAGTCTGAACACTTGGAGAAAGCTAACTCTTTAACTTTCATCCACTTGATTTGTCGAAAGACTCGAAAGTAAGAAGAAGAAGTAGGAGTAGTTGTCTCTCTTCATGTAAACTCGAGAAATGATCTCCTTGAGAAGGAAACGCTGGTGAATAGGTACATATATGTGTATTCGTATTAGATAGGGAAGGATTTAGCTAAGAGCTTTCACCCTCTTCAAGAGCGTCTCACACCCACCCACCACCAGTGACTTTTGTATTAACAAGTATGTGTGTATTCAGTAGGAAAGTGTACGAACTTTCACCCAATCGTGATTTCTGTCAATTTATCCCTTCAACATTTACTTAAGACTATCTCTTCACTTTCAATCTTATCTCTCTGATTTCTCTTCGCTTGTCTTAACTTGAAGGATTATTGAATCATGGGTCGTCTTCAAATAAATCTGTTTCTTGACGAGTCTCCTTAACCTAAATAAAGTCTTGGTACAAAGTACAGGAGAGTGCGTGATATGTGAAAGTATGTGAGGGAGAAGAAAGTTCACATTTGTTGAATCTAAGAATGTGATAAAATGATCTACGTCATTCCAAGTTTCGTGACTTTAACTTTAAGGATCAAGTTGAGATATATATATTTAAGTTGAACAGGTTGGGGAATTCATTATTTAATGAAAAGTCCCATAGATATGGACATAAAACTATTTGGGAACGTGTGGATGCATTCTTTAATTCGTATTTTTTATGGTTGAATATTGCCCAGTATATAATTATGCTTGAAGGTGCATACTTAATAATATTTGTCGTCTTCTGTGGAATCTCCTCTTGTTGTTCGGTCAAATGTTTGTCCAACAATCTTGTGGTGCTTTCAGGTCGCATTAATTACTCTTGAGTAAACAATTCCAGAAAGTTGTTGTGTGCAACTGAATGTTATTTGATCTAAATAGAAGAGGACCAATTCTTTGATAACCTAAATAATTTCAACCCAAGGTTACTTTTATAGTAGAGAGCCAGGTCGGTGGGGTTATTTCAGGAGAAATATCTTCATTTGTATTCACACTGAATCTTTTGAGAGAAAGTAAGGAAAGACAGAGGAATATAAAGTCTTGAGAAACAAACAAGGTGAAAGTAAGTCAGGAGTGGAAATCGAAATTTTAGGTATCAAGGAAAGGTTGACATGCAGTTTCTGTACTATAGAGTGGTTTGATAGTGAGTAACGTTATTAAAAAGTAGTTTTTTCCATTCTCCCTGTTTATTTATTATACAAGGTAGAGAAAGCTATATATGAGGATGACGGAATTTACCTTATCTGTACATATTTGTATTTTCCTTGTGGTTTGGTCCTAAACTCTGTTAAACCAGCCTGTTGACAGTTCAAGGCTTGATATTTCATACGTGTGTGTGTGTGGATTTGTAAGTATACAAATGAGAAACTACTGGGGAAAGTAAAGGAGGCAAGTGGGAAAGCTGAATAAGGCATTCCTGAATAAAATAGCTTGTGTTGGTTCTAGTTTTGTTGTGTCAAGTTCCTCATGGTCCTGGTGGTGTATCTCATAATGACTGTTATTTATTCTGTTTGTCCTGTAAACACCAGAGAAAGACTTATGTTTTACTGCCTCACATACAAGGCAGGATTTACGAAGAATGGAGCAACTGAGCTCGCAACCTCATGTTGAACATTTCCAACCGTAAAATTCACAGGACTCTCTCTCTCTATCTCGGAGTAATAGTTGATGTAACTTGTTACCAACTGTACGTACACTATATAGATATATATACATGTGTGTAGGGTAGTGTATGAATTTGCTACAATTTGAATAATTGAATAGTCCACGACTAGGAAAAAGCATTGGACATCATAGTTATTGTTCTCGTTTAGAGAAAAAGAGTCCTCGTAGAGCAGCCTCGGTTGTTTCACCCTTTATGCAAAGTAGCTTTCTCGATTCCTACAACACTAGGTTTGGTGTTATCTCTTTGAATAGCTAGGGCCAGGCGAAAGACTTTCTCCCTTTTGGAGAACGCTGTGTGGTACTTGGCGAATAGGAAGTCTTTAATTCTGAAGATACTTTTGAAGACACGCGAGTCAGAGTCAGTAAGGAACTCTAGAGCAAAACAAACTTTCTCACGAGTCTTACACGATTTCTATATAAAGTTATAACGTGTGTGTGCATGTATGTCCACCTGCGGGTGTGGGAAATGTCGTTCATCTTGGGGAAATGGAGGTGGACAGACCACAAAAGCCATAGATATAATGTGTGTGAAATAGATATTAGGCAGTAAAGAAGTATTCTTACCGTTAAATTTACTTGTTAGATAGTACATTGCTTAATCTCTCGACAAATGACTTTGTAAAACGACTTAAATGTCAGACGTATAAGATCAAGTTGATTAATTATTAGCAATAAAATTGCTAGAGTTATAATAACTCTTCTTCCGTTTAAGGAGAGTCGTTATTCTATAGATACATGCCTATGATAAATGATAATGATAAACTAAGCTTCAGCACTGAAGGGATATATGTGTTTGTGTGTGTGTCTTTGTCGTTGCATTTTGTATTTTAAATGAGGACAGATGTTAATCTAGTTGATGAACTACAAAAAGGAGGAGACAAAGGCACACGAGTATTTCGATTGCGCAATGTAGTAAATTCTGTCAATACTGGATTGTTATATATAATACTTCCCAAGTCACTTGTTTTGCTAGAAGTTACAAAGTTTTTGGGGCGATGTTAATTCGCACCCTAAGTTAGTTTATTTATTTTTGTACGCGTTCAAAATGAGAAATCATATTCCACAAGAAATTAAAATATATATGTAGCCATCTGACCTTTATATACATATATATATATGTAGGAAAGTAGCACATCGTATAAAACTGTATTAACTTGCCCACAGGATACAAGAGCTTAAGTAGCTGTGAACGAAATAGTAGTACATCAATAATCTGAGATGTTTCCTGTCATAGGTCATCAAATCGTGACGGTGTGTCATCTCCAAGAACATCATTTTGGATTTCACCCTCTAGCAACATAACATAATGGAAGGAGGAAAGAAGAAGTGACGCTCTCTTGAACGGAAGTTGTGCAAGGAATCTTCTAAACTGGAATTGAGCAGAAGAAGGAGACTACTAGGAAGAAATCGTATACTCTACGCTTACTTATATCTGTACACTTTGGTTGTTCACTGACATTGAAGTGCAAGTAGAGAGACAAACTATTGAAGTCTCTTTAGCGTGCTGACTTTCACCACATCGTCATCATCATCGTCATATATATAATACACCTCGTCAACTGCAAAAACCATTCAAGAACTGGTTCTTCAAATTGAGTCGACTTCCCTCTTCTTGCTTCAGTTAACGCTTCCGACAAATTCGATCACGGAGCTAACCAGCCAGCCAACCGGACTTCTATTGACTTGAATTGAATTTCATTGAGTAACACACGCCAAGTGTGGTAACTAGCGAGAGTTGTCACTTTATTCAGTTCGTCTCCTGTGTCCTCTCTGAATGTGTGTGTATACATACATACATATGGTCATCATCTCTCTCGTGTGTATCATCTAGGAAGGTTTAGTAGAGCTGTCAGAGAGACTACTTGATTGACGATTGAGTGTGTGTAAGTTGAGAGTACAGAAAAATGTTTGATTATTAACCAATTTCATATTGGTATACTCGAGGGAAACGCATTGGAGAGAACTTTCACAGTGAAATACACAGAATAAGTATATAAGAGTGAGTTAAAGTGTGTGCGTAGATTTCGATATGATTGAATGACTGCGAATAGTTGTCTCTCAACAAATTGTGGATTTCCCGGAGGACTTAACTATATAACTAATAATATGTGTCTACTTGAGTTCTAAAGATAAGTGTAGTATACTGCTAATAGTCTTATTACTATTACGGAAGTACAATCTTGAGAGATCTAGTCTATTATTGTTCTCTCTTCCCCTCTCTGTCTCTATTGTTCTTCTACGCAATCGACTTTCTCTTTCTTAATCTGTATAGATCTTTCATTGTGGGGCTAAAAATAAATACCTCACGGAGTTTCATAGAATAACAATCTTGAACTTGGTCTTTGGAAGGAAAAGAAAGAGATTAGTTTTTCGGAAGGTTTGTCAGTTTTATTCCTTCTTTTAAGGAAACAGTTGGATTTAAATTTGTCTCGTGTTCTCCTTCTACGATCATTTGTACTTCTGGCTGCACGAAGAAAAATTATGTGGGGTGGTTTATTGTTCATGCAGTGAAAGTTTAAAATTTGCTGGTCATCAGTATCTATGTGACTTCTGCATTTATAGTTAATGAATCAAGCTGGTTGTACTTTTTAATGGTTAATACAGAAATGATTGTACTATAGCAGTCAAGTGTCAATTATATAATCACTGTTGACCAAGTGTTTATTAGAAAACTTAAGAAGAACCTACAAAGTTATATTGTTCAGTCGGTGAAAGAACTCTGAAGAAGTTAAAACTGTCGAAAAGGATACAATTTCTAATTTAAAATTCAACCTGAAGAGTGGTCAAAGCTTCAAGGACTTCAAGGTAAGTGTCTATAAAACTTACTTGACATCTCTCTCTCTCTCTCTTATAGACATGTCATTAAAGCTGCATACAGAAGACTTAATTTGAAGGCATTTGAAAATTCACATCGTCCCAACATGAATTAATTCTGCATGCATGCAAAACGCAAAATGAATATTGCCCATAAGGACTTGGTAGTAGCTGAAGAAAGGAAAACATATTGTGTGTGTTAACAGCAGACGACACAGAAAAGAAGCGAGTTGCCAATTGAGAGCTCATTTACTTTAGAGAGATACAGTCATTTGCGTTTGGAACATTTGAATAAGAAGTTGTGAGGAAGTATAAATGTGCATCGATAAGCGTAAAACTACTTCACGAATGAGTAGAAACGTAGAAAGTATATCAGTGAACATACTTTCTCCTGTGTTCTTTGAAGAAAGGTATAATCTGAGAAAGATTTGAAACGAAGAAATATCCATACATTCCCACTTTCTCTCTTCGTAGTTCTTTAAACAATGCATTTGCACATTCGTAAGTAATTTGCAAAAGATTTCCACGATTCCTCTCTGATACTTTCACTTTACGCGTCTCAACACTTGTTCCCACATTTCCAGTCTTTGCTTTTAGTTTTTAGTCTTCTTTTGCTAGTAGTTCTTGTGTAGCAGGAGCAAAGTAGTATATAGTAGTAGCCCTCATCTAAAACGTGTTTACTTTTGTAAAAACTTTCTTTATTTATTTTACCTTCTTTGAGTTCTTCATTCCTTTTATTTTACGTAGTTTCTCGTGTGCTGAAAGTTCACCGCGTGCTCGTCTTTCCTGAATGTTCAAATGTTCACAAAAGAAGAGTGAAATTTCATCGTGTGAAACGTCTTTTGTCTAATGTGCTCTGGCCTTTTCGAATGAGATCTTTGTCTTAATACGATTAAACTCAAATAAAAGGTGTAAATTCATGAAAGTAATTAAGTAAAAGATGGCTCACTGCCCAAGTTTCTTTGCTTGAGTGATTACTCTTTGAGATTTAGGAAATCATGTTTGTGTGAAGTGTGATGTGAACCTTTTGGAGTTATACTTGGGGAGGGGTTCAGTTATGCCTCGATGAATTGATGCTGGTACTGTGCAGGGACATCAACTCAATGTTTATTGGAGAAACTTTTTTGCATTGACAGCTATATTTGATCAGAGGAATAAATCAAATGTGTATTTATGTCGTTGTGTCTAGACTTGAGAATAACACGCTATGCATTCAAGGAATTCTAATTATTATTACTTTTGACGATTTGAGCCAATTACATGCTTAGACAATGCTTATTTACTTCTTTTAAATGACTGACATTGAATGAAAGTCGAAGGTAGAATTCTTCATTATGATAAATGACTTTCAACGATTTGAATTTCAATACACTTGAGACTTTGAAAAAGCTTTTGTACAATTATAAGCAAAAATAATTTTTTACTCATTTTGTGCATTAGAAACTATGCGTAAGAAGTTGCAGCAAAATCAAAGAAAATAAAAGTCTATGAATAGTACGTGCATTTATTTTTTTCTGGTGATACATTAATTTAGTGGGGAATTTGGGAAAGACAGATACACACAATACACACGCAATATAAAGTAATTGTGGAATGATTGATCTTTTGTTTCTCTTGTCCATGAACGTTGATACAATGAACGTTGTTATTGGTGGGACGTGAGAGTAAGTGCATCAAAGTCAGTAGCTTATGCACGAACTATTAGGAACTTTTGTTACAAAGATATATGCTTCATTACACAAGATGATAATATACTTCGACTATATAAGGAATGTTTCGTATGAGTGTGTGTGTTGTGTATATTAGGACGAGTTGAGTCAAAAGAAAGCAAACAGAAAGACCCTATTGGGTCACGTTTGCCACGTCCATATAATAATTTATCTCTTGCTGATTGATGCTTTTCTGCACTTGTGATAAAAGTCATTAACTTGCCCATATTATATACTGACTAAGCAAACACAGGAAAGATGAGAGAGTAACGTGGTAAAAGGTAAATAATTCGGTCTCATCATCTGTTATTCCTTTATTTAGTCGACATACAGAGTGATAATCGATGTCTGTATGAATGTATATAATGTTAGAATTCACTGAATTCAGTGTACGATTAACTTGGCAAACTATACATGACTCTTTTAGGATGTAACCCAGTGACATTTTACTTTTACTATAGGTCCTCTCTACATGCTACTTTATTATCGGTTACAATGGATTTCACTTTCATCTTATGATCAATGAGAATTGGATTCTTGAAAAAAGACAGATGAATTCTCATCCTTTCTTCAATTTCGACAGAAAGAAGGGAACATGAATGAATTGATATGAGGGAATGGGAATGAATTTCTGAGGAAATATTAAAACCCACTTATGTGGAAGAGTATTTTGAATTTGTGTTATTAGATAAAAAATGTGAACTTGGAGGAAATTTAAGGGAAATATCCCTACAGGTTCAGTAAGGATAGTAGTGTGTATAGTAGGTATATTATGTATAGGTGTGGAATTGGTACGTGTGCAGGGAGGTTGATGTTCCATTTTGAGGAGAGAAATATCCACCCTTTAAAATAGATCGAACTGTGAATGTGTACTAACTATCCAAGAAGCCTTTACACGGGAAAACACTTGTTTCAGAGAGCGAGTGCATTAAAAGAAGTCGTTTGACTTGAGACTCTTCTCTGAACAGAGAGAGAAAGTAAAACGTGAGTATGAACAAAAGATGTAGAGAAGGAAGTCTGTACACTCTTCTATATATATATCATACATATATTTATATACGTGGTAGATTCACATGCACTCTGCAAAAGTAGAGAAAAGGAGCGACGATCTAAACGAGGAAAATTTATTAGATAATACTCAACCCAAATTGAAGCCAATGAAGGAAAAAAAGCTGCGAACCAAAAGTATCATCAAATCAGTATCTTGCAGTTTTCTGAGAAATTATGTGCTTCGTGCTTTGAGTTTTAAAAAGAGATTCCCAGAGTCCCAAAAGAACTAAGGAAGAAGTGAAAGAGAGAGAGAGAGTGCAAGGCAATAGGCTATTAGATTTTATGAATTGTTGTCTTATTTTTTCGAGGGCTTTCTTTCATATACTCTAAAGGAAGTGTGTCTCGTACTTTGTCCTACAATTTAAGTGTCACTTTGTTAAGGGCGGAATACCTAGAAGACTATATATATACAGAGGGAGGGAGGGAAGCCAAAAAGGGGTTTTTGGAGAGACACTGGTAGTTGTACATTGCACATTTGATCAAAAGAGAGTAAACGGGAAGTCATAATGGTCGTGACATGAGATACGGGCTAGCCAATGTCTTGTGGACTGTTGCTGATACTCATGAGATGAGTCGTTCTTCAAGAATTATGAACAAAAATGCTCCTGACACTTTCCAAGTTTTCTTTTCTCTCCCTTTCCTTCTTTCCAAACTGAATAAATACAGCTTGACATAGTTTTCTTTTGGAAAATATTCTTACTTTTTATCACAACTGGATGCTAGCTACTACATACTAGTACATACATATACACTACCCTACATTTTTCTCATTCCCATGCAAATGCAATGGGTTTGGGTTTGATTGTGTGTGTAGTGTATAGGCGATATATGTTCATGAAGTCAGAAAGTCCTTGTACTACTCTCTCTTATTATGAATGTTATGAATTTTATTACGTACGATGTCTTCTACACAAATTTAACCGTGGAAGACAAGTTGGTAATTCTTTAAAGTGTCCTTGCCTTTATTATGTGTCTCTGTCTGGAGAAATTTTAGTTTTATTTAGCATGAAACTTTTTAGGTGCAAGATTAGATGTGAGTTACTCTAGCATTATGATAAGTGAATGGTGAGTAATGATAAGTTGGGAGAGAGTTGGTGGAAAAATAATTGACTTGCGTTCAAGGTTGTGCCTGTGAAAGTATTGAGGGTGATTCGAGCTAAAGTAAAAGATCCCAGTGAAAGGAGAAAGTGATGGTTGTGTGTAATCCTTCTGTTCAACACATGGCACTGACACGTTTGTGACAGGAAGTGATAAGTAAATGGGAATGATGAATGTATCATTCGTTTACGTAAAGTTGTAGGTGACAGTAATGTTCATTTATATGGAATAACCTAAGCGGATATATGAATGAGTGAATGCAATACAATGTGTGTGTGTGTGTGTGTGTGTACAGCGTTTCATTCTGACACAATATTTAGTATATCTCGTGGCGTGTGATACACTTAAGCAAACCATAAATAAATTGGCTTCCTCTCTGTGAGTATTTTGTGTGCAAGTTTATAAGATGTAGTTTATGTTCATGTTCGTATAGCATACACAGTTCTTTCGTGCTTTTTGTGAAGTGGTTTTATTCTAAGAATAAATCTGAGTTGGTTTATATTGTATAATCTTAAATTGTGATATGTGATACTCACTTGCGTCGTTTTGAATCTTGCTTACTTGCACAAGAAATATAAAGTATAGTAATAATATGAAGTCGAGTTTAATCTAGTAAATTGTCGTAGACTCCTAAGCTTTCGCAAGACTAGAGCTCTTCAACAGCTGAACCCGCACAGACTTAGGCTGTGAGTTAGAAGTCATTACACATTACTACTACTTGCTACGAGGAGGTTTCCAACTTATACTTGTTCTACTAAGGATATATATGAGAAGCTTGTGAAAAGTCACTTGTGAAAGCGGAAGAGACAATGTGAGCCTCAAACAAACCACACACATACACATAGACCAGGTCTGGAACAAATGTTATGACTATCCCATTTCGCTTTCTTTGTGCCTTCTACGAATTCATTTTGGCCAGAGAGATATCTCGTCGTCTTTCATCTTTCCTGCTTTCACCATTCAGCTTATTTCCCTCATGGCCACTGATGTTGCGTAAATGTCTGCAATCCGCTTAAATCTTGGGACAGCCGGATACACGAGTGTCATCTTTAGATTTAAGGTTTACCTGGAACATTTCTTCCTCAAAGGTGCATTATGAGATATAAAAGATTTGCTATCTTGTAGTCGTGTCTATATCCGAGGCGGAGAAGATTTTTATCTCTAAATTGTTGTCTATTCCGTCGAATTAATTGCTTAAAATTAGTGTTAGCGTGACTGTTGTAAGTAGTTTTAGGATTATTGATTTTACAACCTTTGAAAAAAGCAGTGATGGATTCAGAAGTTTAGTTTAAATAAGTAATATGGGATAACAATGTTACTGTCAAGTTTCAAAGTGCTTTGATGATGTTATCATTGATATGGAATGTAAATAGTACTCTCCTGTGGAACTATATAGTTCCATCGTGGATGAACGTATTGAACTATTCTATAGAGTGACAAGTCATGAGTAGCGAGAAGACTGATAAGAGTCCAAAAGCAATTTAAAGAAATCTAGTTGAATATTTATCACCAAATCGATTTTGTGTGTAAAACCGTGGTGTACTATTAAATATAAAATAGACAGCGAACCTGCGTCATTAAAACGGAATTTTTTAAATTACTCGTAATGCAGCTAAATTACATTAATTGTGTTCAACTGCTCGTCAATAAAAAAAACTTTGTATTTACAAATACAAACACAAGTTGAGTGTGGCTTTTTTGTTGTGGATTTTGGTTGTGGAATTTACTTTTTTTCAGTTGCCCAGGCTGGATGAAATATTCACGTGTGTGTATTATTATAGCAAATCAGTCTTCCTTCATATACTACAGTTCATTTGTATACGTTCCATTGAAAGTCAAAAATCTCCAGTGGAAAAGAATTAAAGCTAAAGAACTAACTTAACTGCCTCTACGTCGCGAGTGTTTTAATTTGGAAGGTTCAAGGACAAAACATTTGGTCTGAATTACCTGAGTGTGATTACAACTACATACTTTGGTATCGTAAAATTATTTAAATGTTGGGTCTGAGTGAGACTACGAACAAAGAATGTAAAGGAGTTTGCATAATTCTCCAAAGTGTTTAGAGAAGGAAATTCAGTGGAATTAGTTGAAGAGCTGCATAAGAACTTCTTTATCATCTCGAAGGTTTATCTTGCCAAATGCATTCTCTGTGTTTGGGTGAATTGCATACAAAATTGCAACGGTTCATTTGGGAAAACACAGAGAGAAAGAAATTCGGACATTTAGTACTATCAGAATAATTATGTCGAATGACAACAGCCAGCGAGGAAGGTATACACGCTTTACTTATACATGGGCTGGGGAGAAAGTAAGCTAGTTCTAACGATGAACGCGTAATAGAGAAAGTTGGTTGAAATTTATGCATCCCCTTTTGCCTTCAGTCGCAAGTCTAGTGTTCCTTTTTGAACTGAACGTATATATTTTGTGTAAGAAATGGTTGTTCAATATTCGAGTGGGTTGGAGAGTTGCCTTTCATTTCTACGTATGAAAAACAAAGTTCCCGAGAGAAAGTGAAATGTCGAAGTCTTATGTATAAAGAAGAACGCACATATCGCATGAGATTTGTCTGGAAGAAGGAGCACCAGTGCAGTTCCGCGTAGAAAGTTAACTCGGAGAAATAATCAACATTTAAGATACCACAGAGATTTGAGAATTGAAGACGATTTGCCTTTCATGCCTTTTCATCGTCTAATTTAAAAGATGTAGGAGGAGGAGGTTTGGTGTATTTTCTGCTCAATTTCGTACTTCTTTCCGCATTGCACACACACACACAGGCACAGGTCCAGGATGTTGGAATAAGGAACCACAGGCGTCAACATCACCTTTTCTTCATGGTTCATATATTCCGTTGCTGCTTCTTCCCGAGTTACGTAAACTATTTCTATGAATTCATTATTAGATGAAGACTTCTTCAACTTGGCTATATACACAACAAGGCTATGTGTACCTGAGGGCTAGAACGAAATGTGTATGCCAATGTCAGATTATTCTTATAGTTTAGTAGGTCTTTTGTGGTTTGGTAAGCCTATACACACTTTTCTATATATATATTGATGCGTTCATATACCCTCGAACACTTGATATTATTCTGTAATTCGAATTAGGAACATTTAGAAATTAGTTCGGTTGAGACGAGGTCTTTCCTCCCCGTCCTTTCTGGTTTCCGTTGTTCCTCATGGTCGTATATATATATATTATACATATATATATATATATAACGTACGTTATATATATATGTATATCTGTATGTGTGTTCCATTAGAAGAAGTGCACGGCACTTAGGGTTTCATAATGAGAAACGGGAGAAATCGTGTAGCCCTAAGGATAATTGAAGTTGCTCTTGATTTGGTTTTGCATTAAATTTAAATTAGCTCCGACAACTAGGTCGCATACGCAGAATACTTATGGGTGTATAAATATATAAGCAGAATGGTTCCCCAAGTAATTTGGAATAATAAAGGGAAAATGTAGAAAATTGAGGTAACACGTCGCTTACTAGCTTATGGAACTATATTTATATGTACACGTATACGTTTCCGCATCAAGTCCAATATATGTGTATATCGTGTTTCCCACACTGTTATCCGTACAATAAACACCGAAGAGTACTTCTCTCTCCATTCAGGAGATGGGATATATAAAGCGTTCGCTAAAACTTGGAGAGCGATAGGCAATAATAATAAGTATATAGGCAAGCCAAAATTTGTTTCACACACATAGGACCATGGGAAAGACCACAGTGACATGGCGGATGTGGTTGAGATTTGGTCTAGTCCGGTACTGCTTTCCCTAAATGGGATGAAAGTGAAAGTATTTGCCCTAATGGATATTCTGACATCATCGGTGAAATTACGAGGGGAGAATTATTTCAGAATGGGGTTTAGCTTTAAAAGGATTCTGTAGTTCTGAATGAATGTTACGCTGCGAGCTCATGATGAATGGGGATAATATTTTTAAAGGAATTTGTATAAATGTTCCTTGATGGATTTTATTCAAGTTTATGTATCGTTATAAAAAAGTAGCATTAAATGTTGACGGTGAGATGCATAGTTGATCGAGTTAGGGAATGTTACAAAGTAGGCTCATATTTCTGGTGATGATATTCGGAAAATATTGGGAAAAGTTGCTGTTGAATGGAAAGCTATTCGTGGAAGGATGCGGTCAGTTTGTAGAACAGAAAATAGAAATTGAATACGTGAAGTATGTGAACTAGGGTTAGAAATGCACTATACTGTATTTCTGGGTATTTGTTGCAAGTTTAGTGAAGCGTAGTGCGGTTGTTAATGCCTAATTGTGAATGTAGTCTCTCTGCTGTGTCCTGTGTCTGTGTACAGTACCTAATTTCATTTGAACATTTTGAATTGAATGCAGCAGCTTCAGGAGCAGCCCACTAGGACTAGGATATGTATTATATAGTAAGCCTTTATCTTCTTTAAAGGATCCTTTTGTCCACCTTGTCTTTATGCTATCGTATACTAATCAATTTGCAAAGCAACAGAGGGAGAGTCATTTTAGAAATCTGTGTTCCTACTTAAATAAATTACACGGTAGAAGTGTATAGAGAACTAACTGAAAGAGATAGAGAAAGTCCTGGGGTGGTAGTAATGGAATGAATTTCACAGAATTCTACTCACTCTTTCACATACATAAACATTTGTGAGAGGAAGAAGTTTCCTTGTTTCTTGCGGGTATTCGCATTGTTGTATCGTTTCCATTTGAAATTCAAGAGGAGTGAAAGACGAAAGCGTAAAATTAGCTGAAATAGTTGGACAAAAATAGACAAGTGAAAGTAGACAATAGGGTGATGGGAAAGAAAATTCTTTCTGACACAGATGGCTAAACTATCAAGGATAGAACGGGGAGCAAATCAAGGGGACACATAGTCTTGTGTGTGTCTCGGTAATGTGATCTATTGTGTTTCTGTAAAAGTATTCATGGGCATGTAAGCGACATTATATTGTAGGTTAGTCTATATGCTCGGACATTGGTGGCTAAAGAAGAACCTTTCTGGGCTTTGAAGAAAGTGGCTTTGTATACTTGGTACTAATTTGGTAGTCGGACAAAGTAAATCAGTCCAAGATAGAGAGAGATATAGAAAGCAAGGTTATAGAGAAGTAAGCAAGGCATGGGAGTAAGTTCACGTCTGACTGTAAAGAAGTCTGGAGAAAGAAAGGAAGAAGAGAGACAAGGCGAAGGAAAGGAGACGACACGGAGAGAATGGAAAACAAGTCTTCGTGAGAGTTTGGTTGTGATGAGAAAGTATTTGTGAAGTCAAATTCCAGCTGTGTGAGTTGTCGATCTTCGTGTGTCATGGTTGGTTGATGGAAAGCAGTTATATATATATTCTGTGAACATTGTTTCTCATCCATTCTTTCTTGTGACAAAGGCCGATCGTTGTAAGAAAAAGTAAAAATACATGAGAAATGGATTTGTGTGGGGGCAAAAGATTAGGATGTGATGTGTCTTTGAAGAGATTCTATACATTGCAATATCCGTAGCCGGGACTGGATCACAGAGAAGATTATATGTACAAGACGAAGATGATATTTAGGAGATCTTTTTGTGTATGTGGCATATTATACATACACGGATAAAGTACGAAGTATGTCAGGGATGGAGAAAGAAGACGTCACTTCACTTCCGGAATAGTTTCATACTTTGGATGCATAGACGAATAAGGATGTATACAAGGATAAAACAATATCTGGTATAGATAATCTGCTACGATGAGATGTATATTTGATATTGCACAAATCTCTAGTATAAAAGATGGTAAGTGTGCAATAAGTGTAGGCGTAGAGAACATGAGGAAAGAGGATATATAAATGACGATGTGACTGATGATGAGTCGGATGAAAATCCATGCAAAATCGGTCTCTGGATAAATTAGGGACATTCAATAAGCCTCTGCTGTGTCTTCCTAGTAAAAGCGTTAAAGCAAATATATATATATAAATAGAAATATGTGGTGGAGTGTTCAGCAAATGAGGTTCCATTATGTGTCACATCTCAAGCACATCCGTAAGAATATAATTCGACTCCGTATTGATGTAAAGATTCGTTGGCGTTGTTGCTTTAAGGGGAACAATTGGTTGAATAAGCTTACCAGAACTAATACACGCTTGACGCTTTCTCTGCGCTTCCTGTTTAAAATAAGAGTCACATTGAATATCGGAAAGTGTAGCACATATAGGGTCGTCATTTGTCGGCTTGGGTAGCAAAAGCAGAAACAAAATCTCGTTGTGAATTGGCTTGCCATGTGTTACAAGGATGTTACCATTTATCTAATTTACGTAAATGATTCAGTGAAAGTGAAAGAGAAAAAGAGAAATCAGGATATCTACCTGACTTTGTGTACACGCATAATGCGTATGTGTGTTCTCAGGGTACAGTATACATAAATTGTGCTCAATTGTATAGTCAGGTTTGTAGTTTTTAATACAACCGAAGGCTATTTATTCTACACTGCCTTTACTTTGTTTGATCAGCGTGGAAGAGAAGACAAAGATAGAGACGAGAAGGGTACAAAGGACATTACATTATAAATACATGTCTTGATTGAAGTGTTCTGGTGTAATAAATATTTAGGAGAAAGTCATTTCATGCATGAAATATTGATAGTCAACAAGAGTTTATAGATAAGTCTCGTAGTAGCAGGATTGAATATAAAACCAGGTAGGACAGAACAGAAGTTAAATGGGAGTTGATGTGAGGTGCTTTTGGTAGATATATTGGCAAGAGACCATGGGTAGCCTCGAAGCGTATTAGAAAATGTCTCTTCTCTGTAACGTGTCTTATGGTCTATGGAAAGGAAAATGAGACAAGGGTTGAGATTTGGTGTGTGTGGAATGGAAAGTCTGTTGGCATTCAAAGGACTAGGAGAGAACATTGGAAATCACGAGTGAGGTTTAGGTAATTCAACTCAATTTTACTAAGGAAGAGTTCAGAGAGAGATGCCATGATAAAGGACAAAATAATCCGAGTGAAAGAGACCGATTGGGAATGTGAAGGTGTGGGCATATAAATCAATCCTTTGAAAGAAACAAGTCTCATCTATTCCTACGTTCAATTTTGGAAGAAGAATCTTTCAAGGGAAAGAGTTCTAGTTGTAGGTAAGTGTGTGACGATAAGGAATTTCTTGAAGTTTGAGATGCTTATATATTGAGCGGACTAGAAATGTATATTTGTGTGTGTGAGTGTGTGTTTCAAAGAGGAAAGTGTAAAGTCAAGTGGTAGGAGAACTCCCTTTGCATTTGCACAGGGAGAGTTATTCACAATACGGGATTCGACGGTGCATAAACTACGTATAAGATGTTTTATGTTGGATCTTTGATGCAGAGAAAACTTGGTGTATAGTTTAGATCAGGGGCAGAGTTTTACAGATTCACACAACATCTTTGAAAGTTACAAAATTTTGGCACAAATATATCTATAAAATATATATATTTGTACTGTTTCGTACTTTTGTCGGACATAAAGGCTACACAGATTTCACTAAGGGTTGGAGATACGATTAGGAAATGTACTTGGGTATATGGAATAGTCTGTACTTGTTGGCGACACAGGGAAAGTTCTACTTTGTGATATGGCTTTCTTTATACCCTTATATAGCTACTTTGTGTCTGGGTCTGTGGCGGATGTACGGGTGGTGCATTTTTTATTTCCTTGAACGAAATTGTATGAAAAGGAGGTATTGTATGCCGTTTCGAATTGCAAAATTAATATCGTAAAACTCACCTAAGTCATTGTGCAGTTTTGAAAGTTTCATTGAATTTATTGCTTTAGAATTTCATAGAAATATTACTACCTACTATAAAGTTTCGTACATTCAAAAGAGAACCAAATTTCATTCAAGATTGTTTTTCAGTTGCATTTGATTTTGTTCAGAACTGGAAGTATATATTCGTGTACACTAAATTCAAATACCTTATTGGATTCGTAGAATATCTGAACGTTGATTGATTAAGGACAGGTGGACAATAAATGTAAGATGACAGTGACACAAGGAAGAAATGAGATTCTGACAAGGAAGCGTCGTGTAGTTCAGTTTACGGATTGTGGATTACTAACAATTGCATTATTTCGATATCTGTTCTGCTTGATTCTATCTCCTACGCTGTTGGCTGTGATTCCAGGAAACCGTATCATTAAATTCAAGACACATGACTCGCTGGTTAGAAATATAAAAATACTTCTGTGTGGTTACAAAAATTGCAAGTCTTCACATTGTAATAGCAAACAAACGGGAAGTTTATGCCACTAACAAGTTATAGAAAAGATTATTGGTATTATACGAATGTAACATAACATAATACTTTATATAAAATTCATATAAAATGTAATTTAAAAATGTATATCAAATGTTATATCAAAATAACAACTCGTGCAGTCATATGAATCGTGTTACCCTGTTCCTTATTGAAGCCCAAGATTCCTGTTTCATGCTGCAACTTTCCTATACGGTACCCTGACTTTCTCCACTGCGTGTTCTTTTCACGACTGCCTTTTATAATGTAGTAACTACCTGGCCGTTTACCTAAGGGGATTGCACACACTGCATCGACTTCTCCTGTAATATCATTCCTTTCTACTAAATATAAATAGGCTATTTCCGCTTGTAACCTCATCTTCAGAGTTCACTTCTTCAGCTACATGAGAGAAAGAGAGAGAGAGAGAGAGAGTTAAACGCGGACTTTCACTTGCGAGGTGTTGGCTATTCAACTCAACACAGACCTCCGCGTGTATTATAGATAAACGAGAGTCTTTTATACTTTAGTGTCGTTTTTGTAGAAGTTCATTCTATCACTACGAGTGTCATGGCTTTTGTAACAGAACACTTTTAGGGTTAGAAATACACACGTACCTTTTAAAGAATATATAACTTGTAAGCTATACGCGTGGTATATTTTAAAATATGAACGCATTTCACATTTTTAGTTTCCTGCACTTCCCGAGGGTGAGTTCAATTTTTGTGTAGTTAAGAAAGAAGTTTGGGTTTTGTCTGGATCGGGTGTGTGAGTGCACTATTTGAGGTATTTTTAGTTCAACACATCTCTTACGGATCGTCGTCGTAAGCTTAGCGTCTGTGGGAGAATGGTGAAAGTAATATATAAGCGGCTTACAAGTATTTTGTTGCACAGGGAACCTTTATCACCTATATGTGTGACACTTTTACAATGAGACAGTGTTTTGGAGGTATTTACGATGCACGACGTTAAACTGAAAATAAGATTAAGGGACAAGGACATGCCAGACATGATATTCAACAAGGGCAGGGGTACAAATATATTCGGGTGTGTCTTGTTACAACCTTTCTTAAGAAGAGTTTAGGTGTAATACAACGTAAGTACAAAAATACCTTCACTTTTTTCACTCAAGCTAGATAATTTGAGTGAATCCTACAGAGTTTAAGGCAAAGTTGCTGAATTTTTATTGTGAATTTATGTACCTAAATTATTGACAAAATCATGTTCACTCTGGTCGAATAGAAAGCTATACTTTATTTCTGAGCGCATTAGATTGCTATGTAAAACAGAAACTGCAATTACACATTTCCCGACGGTTCCTAATTTCTGATTATAATGATAGGGAAGTGCAAACATTTCGTCTTCCTAGGTAGTTCAGTACCGAATAACCTCGCGGTGAAGCTTAAAAGGAAGCCATGAATTAAACCACGAGATCAAAGTTCTTCTTCCTTAGAACTGAGGTAGATTTAAATTGGTGGAAAATGTATTTATTTGGTTAACGGATGGGTGATTTAATTTGGATGAATATTGCAGTCTTGTATACTAAAACCGGAATAAAGTTTATAGCATTATATATACACATGTGCTGAATGTATTTCTGCAAAAAAAAACAATTGGAAACTATATTATAAGCTTAAGAGATCGGGACTGGAGATGAGAAATTTCATGAGAGCGAGGCGAGAGAGAAAGAAGCACGAGAAGTAGGTTTGTCTTTGTCTACTGCCATAAGAAAAGATATTTGAAAGCGGAAAGTCAATGCATTGGAACTTATGTTATTGAAGGAATCGGGTTTGAATGTTATTTTTCCGGCAAAGGATGTCATTAGAATCATCCACAATGGGAGGACATGAGTATGAGTATAATACACGCGTATGTAAGGATTGTGTTGGCAGAGCGAATAATGGAGAGATGGAGTTTTCTTTCACAAAACAAGGAGTAATATATATATATATGAGAAAGTAACAAAGTAAGTGATGTGAATAGGTAAGTTATTTTGTGAGGAAATATCAAGAGAAAAGTGAGATTGGATTATGCGCGTCCTTACGGGCTCAATTTTTACGAACGGGACTTTCCTTTTTATTATTCTCGATTGACTTGACCGAGATACATTCGATATATATATATGTATACCTATATAACTTCTCATTTCGGTTTGTAGTAACGATCCGGTTTAAATGATAATTTATCCAATAGCTTCAAACTTCCTTTTACTGTACAAGATGATGATGATTTGGAAGGGAAACCTACTTCCGCTCCTGTTAGGGTTCGTTTGAAATGAGGTCTACTTGAAGTTTAAATAGTCTTAATGTATTATGTGGCATTAAGGTAGCTGTCGTTCTTTCTTACAATGTCCAATTGCTCATTATACGCTCAATGCAAAGTAATATCTACGGAAGGTATATATTTGGTACGCGTAGTATACTCTGAAATGAATCGTCTCCCTCTGTGTATTGCGTCTACCCAAGTGGCCATGTTATGCATATGAGAGTAATTGTGTATGTGCATATTTGGCTCAATTGAATCGCGGCCGTGGCCAGTGAATCGTTACATTAGTCTTGAGTGAACGTGGACACTATTCTATTGAAGGTATATTTATTAAGGTAGGTTAACTTTCCCCATTCATTGGTCCAGACATATAAGACATGTGACATGGGCCCTTTTTTATTCGAAGCGAACGTAATGACCTTTGGTGTATGAACCCATTCAACGTACATTGTGGGAAACAGAACTCCTGTTTTGTTCCACATGAATAAAGAGTCACGTAAATTGAGAATGAATCGTCAATCTTTAGTTATCTTTGATAGACGCGGAGACCAATTTGGTTGGACTGTCGAGAGATCCACTAAATCTAAGCTCGATCTTGAGTTGGTCAGGTCAATCCCTGCCAAAGCAGTAAGTTTAAACGCCGATGGGTTCAATGGAGATCAGAGGAATGCTATATATTTAATGCTCAAGAGTTTCTAATGATAAAATCGATATTGATATATGTGTACGTGTGTGTATGGGCTCCTTTGCAAGTCAATTTAGTCAATGGACTCAGAGTTTCGTGTGACGTCATAGATAAAGATATTCTATTTCCACACTGCTCAGCATTACATAAACATCAAAAAAGTTTTTTTGATTTCCTTTTTCCCTTTATATTGAAATGTGTGTTTCCAGTCTGATAGAGTGTTAATAGAATAACTTGGTTATATAAATAAAAATAGGCAGAGCAGAGAGAGAAACAGTTGATTTCTCACACGAGGTATTTGTCGTCCTTTACTTTCTCTAGATAAAAGATAAGCATTAAAAGTTAAAGGGAGAATAAATCTAGAAGGCGTATAACACGCAACAGTTCAGGGAATATTTACCCTTTACGTTGAGAAGAAGAATTTACGTAAGAAAAAGTTGTTCCGCTTGGAAGAAAATATTGCATATTATTTGGTTTGTATATTTTTTGAGTTGTGACAATACTTTTTGTGTGAAAGATCTTCTGGAGACAGCAGGTAGGCAAAAATTGAAAATCCCATTAGGATGGATGCAGAAGTGGGATATGTAACTTTCTTCACGAGGGAAATGATTATGATAAAAGATATCTTTCTCACTTGTGTACTTTAACCTTATGGAACAAGTAGGAATATATATCACGTCTCGTTTAGCAAGGTGAAAACGAGGTTATCTGGATATTCTGAAGAAACTATTGTGCAATAAAATGACGAAGGTAAGGCTAGGCAGTGTTGTTACGTTGGGTTTCTTTGTCATAAAATAGTGAAATGTCAACGTGAGTATCGCGCGAGTATATTATACTACTATATTATTGTAGGTAAGAAAGTTTAGTAGAGTTTGACTTTTTGACAAAGTCCAGCAGGGCAGGACAGAACAGGAAACTTCAACTAGAAATATAAAAAGCAAGAAGTTGTACTTTCTAATTTAATATTTTACTTTGCTCAGATGTCTAAACGGCTTAAATCTAAAATGGTTTCAGAGTCAACATCGATTAGTCCATATAGGTTGTCGTTGCTGACATTACGTCTTAAGACTCTGTGCATTGAAGAATGTGAACGGTTTGTGTGTGTAACCTATTTTTTGCTGAAATTAAATCCCACACCAGACATGTACGTACACATAACAAGTTTACGTCCCTCGTTCAATCTCGACATCGCAATCAGAGGGTAAAAAAATGTACTAAACGATGTGAGCATTTAGTAAAGGGAAAGAAAGCTGGCTGGCAAGCTAGCAGGATTAATTTGACTGGAGTTTTGTGTGTGTGTTTGGACTGAGTGACGGATTTGGACCAAAGAACTCTCTGACTGAGTGAAAGTAATGAAAATGTTTTCCATGTGGAATTGTTGTTGAAACACTTTAGGGTTAGGGTAGCAGTTTCATTTGGTGCAATGGGGATAATGGATATGTTGTGAGGATGTTGTTTTACGTCATAATTGCTACTGCTCATACGTACGTATATGTATATGTTGATACCCTAAATGAGTTGCAGATTGTATTACCCACATTCATTAATTTGACGTAATGGGGCATTATGTTTGAATTCTGTTTGTGAACTCAACAAATTACACTCCTCGTGTGGGGCATGAATGCAACTATTACTATTGTGTGGTGGTGCTTTTACCTGGCCTCAAAATATGTATAGGAAGGAAAGGTTCATTCACGGAACATTAGTTTTCTCATTTCCTTTGGAGATCATGATGGAATTAAGTGGTTGACATTCACAAGTATTTATGGACATCTTGGGGTTGAGTGAGATTAAATAGTTTATTGATTTACACACGGGGAAATGTAGGTCAGGGCTTATTGTGCACTCCCTCTTGCATTCCCTTATGGAGAGAGAGAGAGAGAGAAAGAGAGAGAGTCGAGAATTAAAACTATTGAAAGTATTTAATTTCTAATGTGTATCATTGATGGTAAAAAGGAGGAGTGTAAGTAAACATTCTTACAATGTCAACGTGGGTATTAGCTTAAGAAGGTGTAGGAGTTGGATTATTTTTTGTTTTTTGTGTGTTGTCTTAAAAGTTAGGGTAAAAATTCATGGGAAACCCGTCAGAGTTTTCACTGAAAGATGTGTACGGACTCTCAATGAATCCATTAGTAGTCTCTTGTGTGTGTGGGTGTACCTATGAAGAAAGTATATGTGCTCAAGTAAGTGGAATAGAAGTCGATCACACAAGGCACGGGAGGGTAGATTTCATGTATACATAGTCTGGGTGTATTTTATGCCTCAGTTGATACATTACATTTTACATATTCTGGTTTAAAATGCTTTTGGGATGGAACAAACTCCGGAATTCGTGTTTAATGTAATCCTTAGCGTATTGGAAGTGGGTTCATCCGGGGATTCCAATATGGTTGTTTGACTGTGAAGGAGTGTTGTGTGGGTAATAATATATATACATATATATACGGAGAATGAATAGGTAGAGAGATGACTTGGCTCTTATTCTGAATTGCTGGGCTTTCGAAATTTGTGGGATTTTATACTACGAAGGATGTCTTGTGTGGTGCTCTTACAATCAAATAGTTAACGTAGTTTAACGTAGATACGGTCGCTGAGTGAAAGTACAGGCGGAAGAGATGCCTCTGGTTCCATTAAAGGAAAAGATGCAATATGCAATATTCCATTCCATCGAACGACCTGAAATCCACTTCAATTCAATTTAACCCTTGATGAGTGTTTGCTGTGTGGATGGAGTGGAGTGTGTGTATATGGAGGAAGTGAATTTAAGGACAAGCTTTGGTCGTACTCGAGTGTAAAATCATTTTACATTTGGATCAGCAAGATGAGCTTGTGTATTACTTTTTCTGTATATACTAATCCTACGCGTCTCGTTTCATTGAGTTTTATTATTGGGGGAGAATAGGAAAGAAGTCTCGTGTTGACCTATATTTAAATCTCTAACAAGGGTAACTAATCAGCGTGATTTTTTATGGGAATTATTTGGGGGATTTGAGTTAAATAAGCGGGGAATTGGTGCTTTAGAAGTTGGAGATGATTGTAAAGGATCTTGAAGGGGAATTGCAAGAGAAAGCATGGGAGTTTTGGATTGTTGGGTGACTTAAATTGACAGATTTCGTTTCTAATGAATAATTTTTATAACTTGAACTATATTCATTGAGTATTTTTAGAATATTTTCTTATAGTCTCTTTATTTTAAACAGCTGAAATAACTATTAGCTGAATTGTGGTCCTACCCTGAAGAGTATCATGTATTAGTAGGCCATGAATTCCCAAAAGCTTGAGATTGAGCCTTGAACTGCAAGAGGATATGTTGTTAAATGGGTCCGAAGGGTTTTAATAAATGTGAAATAACTAAGCCAAAGATACATAGGAGTGGCCTTGGAGCGTAATCCATCTTAATCTAAATTGTTTAAACAGAATGTGTACATCATTCTTATACACTTGGCGTATCCATCATTTCAAGCTGCACATGCTT
>Ga0194135_10000310_pt1 | contig 28299 bp, 28 predicted proteins | sample LitLau_LLRF_2013_FD_134024 | JGI IMG/M metagenome (GOLD analysis project Ga0194135, IMG submission 134024) | Freshwater sediment microbial communities in response to fracking from North America - Little Laurel Run_MetaG_LLRF_2013 (version 2) | ecosystem: Environmental > Aquatic > Freshwater >... | reverse complement strand
GCTGTGCCTACCAGCAACTGGCCCCGGATGTCAGCGCCGAGCCCTGGCAGGTGCCGGGGCATGCCCTGTGCCCGCTGATCGCCGGAGCGACCCTGAGCGACCACGCCTACCTGCTGCGCAGCAACGGCCGCATCGAACTCCGGCAGGTGGCGCACCCGCAACTGCTGCTGCCCTTTGCCAGCGCCACCGCGCGCCAGCTTGGCCTGTGGCTGGAGCTGTCCTGGAACGGCTGCTGCCTGAAGTTTTCGCCCTCGGGCGAAGCCTGGCTGGTACGTGCGCAGCACCTGGGCGCCGCCACCGCCGCCCAGGTGCGCTGCGCTTGCGCGGCCCCTGGCGGCACCCTCGGCAAACCTCTGGCGGGCAGCATTCCGGACCTGGGCGACAGCCCCCAGCACGAGCTCGACCACCTCGCCGCCCGCACCTACGTGCCGGCCTCCGAAGCCTCGCGCCTGCTGGGCGCCGGGGCCGGCCTGAGCGACAACAACTGACCTTTCCACCCTTGAACCAACGGACCTCGACATGACCTCATCCCTCCAGCGAATCGGCACCACCGCACGCTTCAGCCAAATCGTCATCCACAACCGGACCGTCTACCTGGCAGGCCAGGTTTCACAATTGACCGAAGGAGACATCGGCGCCCAGACGCAGGACGTGCTGCAACAGATCGACGCCCTGCTGGCCAAGGCCGGCACCGACAAGGGCCACCTGCTCAGCGCGCAGATCTGGCTCAAGGACATGGCCGACTACCCGGCCATGAACCTGCTCTGGGATGCCTGGCTCGAAGGTGTCCAGGCCCCCGTGCGGGTTTGCGTGCAGGCGCCCATGGCCAAGCCGCACTACCGCATCGAAGTGTTGGTGATTGCTGCACAACCGGCCTGAATCAGCTCAGCCCTGACCCTGTCTCGGCGGCCACCAGCGCCCGCTCCATGATCAACGTCAACTCCTCGCCCTCGTAATGCTCGCGAACCCGGACATACCCCAGGCGAGCATAAAAGCCTTCGGCGGTCACCGACGAGGGCACCACCAGCGAGGTCTGACCCGAATCCAGCGCCGCCTGCTCGACCGCGGCCATCAGTTGCCGGCCCAGGCCACGGCCGTGGTAGGCCGGGTCGACAAACACTGAACGCACCGCACGCCCGTCGAGGCTGGCGGTGCCGCGCAACTCCCCGTCCACCAGGGCGACGAACATCTGCCGGTGCTGCATCAGTTGGCGCACAGAATCGGTGGTGAAGCTGGCCTGGACCCGCTCGATCACACTGGCGGGATAGTCCTGGGCATTGCTGGTGAGCAGGGACGCCAGGATCACTTGGCTGACCTGCGGGGCATCGGCCTCCAGGGCCGGACGAACTTGGCATTTCATGACCGCTCCCTGGTTTCAACGCGGATCGCAGCGGCCAAAAATACGACCCGCACCACTCGCTGCCAAGGACTTACTGCAACTGAAACACCAAACAGGGATTGTCATTCAACCGCCCCTCGTACACCGGCTGCTGGTTTTCCAGCGAGGTGCCCTGGAGCTTCTCTCGATCCTTGCGTGCCACGATCACCCAGGAACCGTGGGGCAGTGCGTCCAGTTCTCCGGGGGCGTCGCCGCGAACGAACAGCGGCTGTTCGTCGTGGTCCAGGTTCATCATGTAGCGCACGGCCCAGGTGTCCTGGCCCAGGTTGAAGAACACCAGGGGCCCGTGTTCGGCCGCGCGCAGTTGTTCCACATCGCGGACAAAACCCTGGGTGTCGAATTGCCGGTCCTTGGCCGGGTCCACCACCGCTACCAGTAGCGTCCATTGCGCCGCCAGGGCCAGGGCGCTGAGCAGCACCAGGCGCCGCCCGAAGCTGCCTCGGGTACGGCGCCAGCAGTACAGCGCCAGCAGTTGCAGCAGGGCAAAGATCGCGATCAGCAACGGCATGGATACCGGCGGCCAGTAGCCGTGCTTGTGCCAGCTGTGTTTAAGGACGAACAGCACCAGGATGCACAGCCCCGGCAGCACCCCCACCAGCCACAGGTAAGCGCTGCGCACCTTGCCCATTCTGCCCCGGGCCATGAGCAGGCCGTAGGCCGCCACCGCGGCGAACATCGGCACCATGGGCAGGATGTAGTAGGCGCGCTTGAAGTGCGGCACCGACAGCCCCAGCAGGATCATCAGACCGCAGGCGCCAAGGCGCAGCACCAGGCGCAGTTGCGGGTCGGCATGGCGCCGGAACACTTGGCTGCGCAACATCCACAGGGTCACCAGGGCCAGGGGCACCACCGGGAAATAGCGGTACAGCGCCAGCTGGAAGTAGAAGTAGAACGGCTCGCCGCTTTCATCCAGGCGCCCGCTGACCTGCATGTTGTAGACCTGCTGCACAAAGGCCTCGCCGCCGCTGACATAGGCCAGCTTCATCAGCAGCCACCAACAGCCTGCCAGCACCAGCAGGCCGCCGAAGCCGTAGCCAAGCACGCGCTTGAACAAGATCCGGCGCGCCTCCTGGGTGCGGCTGTCGCCCAGCAGCCAGTAGGTGCAGACCACGCCGCAGACCTCCACTAGCCCCAGGGGCCCGCGAATGGCGAAGGCCAGGACGAACAGCGGTAGCACCAGCCATGGCCGCAGCCGCGAGCCACGCTGTTCGCCACTGTGCAGCAGGTAGAAGGCCCCCAGGCACAGCAGCGAGATCATCTGGTCCATGCACACCGAACGGGACTTGTCCAACAGCTGGCTGGTCAGCGCCGTCAGCAGCACCGCGAGCAGCGCCCAGGTGCGGCCCATGGGCGCCAGCAAGCGGTACAGCAGCGCCAGTACCCCCGCCGAAGCCAGGGCCGTGGGCAGGACATTGGCCAGGTGGTTGGGCGCGCCGAACAGCTGGGCGCACAGATAGCTGAGATAGGTCGCCGTGCCCGGGTAATCCGGATACGGCTGGCCGTAAGTGGTGGGGAACAGGCTTGGCCCGTGACGGAACATCTCCTGCAGAAACAGCGCCCAGCGGCCGTCGAAACCCTGGGGCTGCTGGTCCCAGATGCCAAAGGTGAACAGCAGCAGGGCCACCAGGTAGATACCCCAGGACTCCATCCCGATACGCGTTTCTCGAACCATCTTCGCCCCGTCAGAAAGTGCCGTGCCATGAGCTCGGCGTAAGGCTGGACATGGTGCGCGCGATACCCCTGAACGGTGCCTGAACAAGGATAAGAAACCCGCCTGCGCCAGCGACTGTAGCCGCTGCCGAGCCCGCGAGGCTGCGAAAAGGCCCGCAGGGCCTTGCCTGACGGTCTCCAGGCAAATCTCCAATGGCCTCAAGCCCCCCGCATCGCCTGCGACGGAGTGCCGCCCAGAGCGTTCGCAGCCTGCGGCAGCGGCTACAGGGACCGGCGGTGCAGGGCCGAAAATCGGCGCCAGTCGAACTGCCCCACTGCCAGCGCCAGCAGGATCAGGCCCATGGATACAGCCTCATCGACCCCGACCCGCTGCCCCAGGATCAACACCGATCCGGCCATGCCGAACACCGGGATCAGCAACGACAAGGGCGCCACCCGAGAGACCGGGTACTCGCGCAGCAACAAGTTCCAGCCCCAGTAGCAGAAGTGGGTCGCGACATAGACCTGGAACATCAGCGAAAGGATCGCCGTCGCGGACAACTGCCCGGCCAGTTGCAGGAACGGCGCGCTGCCGTGAGTCATCCAGGCCAGTGCCAGCAGCGGCAACGGCGCAAACAGGCTGGCCCAGACCACGAAGGCGAATACCTCCCGCACCCCGCAGCGCTTGATGATGACGTTGCCCACACTCCAGCTGAACGCACTCACCAACAGCAAGGCGTAACCCAGGCTGGTGGCGTGCCCGGGGCTGTCGCCGATGATCCGCAGCAACCCCCACAGGGCAATGGCCGTGGCCAGCACCTGTTGCCAGCGCAGGCGCTCGCCGAACAGCAACACGCCCCAGCCCAGGGAGAAAAAGGCGCTGAACTGGATCAACAGCGCAGCCATGCCCGGCGCCACGCCCTGTTCGATCCCGAGGTTGATCAGCGCCCACATGGCCACGCCGAAAATCAGTCCGTAGGCCGCCAGCCAGCCAAACCCTACCGCTGGGCGCGGCACTAAAAATACCCAGGGCAAGGCCGCCAGGGTGAAACGCAGGGCGGTGAGCAGCAACGGATCGATACTCGCCAAGCCAAGCTTGGTGAGGGGAAAGTTCAGGCCCCACAAGGCCGTCACCAGCAGGGCCAGGAACAGGTGTTTGTTCTGCATGTCTCGCGGTCCAGGAAAGGTGGCCGCGGATCATTCCCCGGCCGGGGCCGAACTATCGCTCCGGCGCGGTATGGCCCGCTTGCAGTATCAGGTCAACTATCAGTAGATTCGGGCCATGCACCCTATCGCTATCGATCCCTACGAAAACATCCCCCGAGACGCGCTGGTCACGGCCATCGACTATGCGGACGGCCAGCACTTCGCCGAACACCAGCATCGACGCGGGCAGTTCGCCTACGCCGCTACCGGGGTAATCAGCGTCTACACCGAACAGGGCAACTGGGTGGTGCCGCCACAGCGGGCCATCTGGGTGCCGGCCGGCGTGCCCCACGCCATGCACATGAGCGGGCCGGTAACCATGCTCAACACCTATATACGGCCCCGAGCAGCCAAACGCCTGGGCTTGCCGGAGCAATGCCAGGTACGAGAGGTGTCCGAGTTGCTGCGCCAACTGCTGCTGCGGGCCATGCACCTCCCCGCGCTCTACGCCAGGGACGGCGTGCCGGGGCAGTTGATGAACCTGCTGCTGCATGAAGTCGCCAGCATGCCGGCCTTGACCCTCAACGCTCCGCTACCGGACGAGCCACGGCTGGCCAGGGTCTGTCGCGAGCTGCTGGAGCAACCGTCGCTGGAGCTGGGGATCGATGAAATAGCCGAGCGCGCCGGGATGAGCCGTCGCACCTTCACCCGCCTGTTCCGCCAGCACACCGGCGTCAGCTTCGTAGAATGGCGCCAGCAGGCCTGCCTGTTGGCGGCCGTGGTACGCCTGGGCCAGGGCGAGGCCGTGACCCGGGTCGCCAGCGACCTGGGCTATAGCAGCCCGAGTGCGTTCAGCAGTGTGTTTCGCAAGGTCCTGGGCGAGGCGCCCAGCCGCTACTTTGCCCGGGCCCGGGCTCGGGCCTGAAGGGCCCGAGCCTGAGCGAGGCCGTGCTACAGGAACACGGCAGACAACATCCCCAGCGCCCCCAGGCAGCAGCCGATCAAGGCACCGCGCCCGGGCGCCTGCTGGAACAGCGCCCAGATCACCATCGGCTCCAGAAGCAGCAACGACGTCACCGAGACCACGGTGATGATCCAGATGTCGCCCACCGCCACGTAACCCAGCCAGTAGGCCGCCAGCAGGCAGATACCGCCCAGGCACATGATCAGCACCGGCAACGCCAGTTCGGCACCGGAGGTGTTGCCGGAATGGGCCAGCCGCGCCACCACCACTTCACTGTAGATGGCGCAGAACTCGCCCAGCACCATCAGCCCTACAGCAGAAACTCCGAGTAATTCTTTGGACATGTAACAAACCCCTTGGTATTGAGAGCCCGATTTTTCAGCTCCCAGGCATTGATCGCTCCGCTGACGGAGCCTGTATCTCGATGCGCAGGGGTACGGGGCAACTCGGTCATAGTCAGGAACTTGAACATGTCCATCTCCTTCTGGGTGGGGGATGCAAACCAGGCCCGTGAACTGTCGACGGGCCGCTGCCTGTATAAGGGATTGGCGCCCCCGGCGTCATCCGCCACGCGCATTCACCGCGAAAAAACCACGCAAACTCCACAGTCAACAGGCCTGCCTGCCGATAGCCTGGGTCCGGTCATCCTCAGCCTGAAGCCCGTGCCCACCATGTCCCAAGCGCCCCAATCCGTTCGTCCCCTGAACCGCGGTCACTGGATCGCCACCTACTTCTTCGGCGTCGCGGGGCTGGCCCTGGCCCTGATGCTGGTGGTCAATCTGGTGCTGCTGACCAGCAGCCAGAACCCGTGGCAAGCGCTGCTCGACTCCCTGTCGTTCAGCGTGGCGGTGCTGATGGTGAGCCTGGTGCTGATTACCCTGATCGCCGCCTTGCCGTGCATCCTGTTCTTCTGGCTGGCCCAGCGCTTTGCCTGGCGCCAGTTGTGGATCTACCTGGTGAGCGGAGCCCTGGCGGCGCAGTTCGCCATTCCCGTGATGACCCAGCTGCTCCCCGAACTCTTCAACCTCCCGCACGGCGTCAGCGCTGCGCTGCACTATTTACAGCTGGCATCGATGTTCGGCGGCTGTGGGGTGTTCATGGGTGGGCTGTTCTGGTGGCGCAGCGGGCGTCACTTGCGCTGAACCGAACCTTTACTCAGCACCGGCCCGACGCCCAGCAACCCGCCCCTTGAGCAGGGCCAAAGCAGCCACCCCTAGAGCGATCTTTTCCATGTCCGTAACAACTCCACCCCAACGCAGCGTGCAGCCGGAAGACTGGTTCGCCGCTTACTTCATCGGCGTCACGGCCCTGGCCACGGTGCTGGCCTTGCTGCTGATGCTGGCGATGCTGGCCAGCGCCGGCTCGTTGAACGCAGACATCATTCTCCAGACGCTGTTCGTCGGCCTGCTGACCCTGGTGGTCAGTGGCGTGCTGACCGGCATTCTCGCGGCCCTGCCTTGCGCGCTGTTCTTCTGGCTGGCCCAGCGCTTTGCCTGGCGCAACGTGCTGATCTACCTGTTCAGTGGCGCCGTGGCCGCGATGCCGACCATCCCGGTGGTGGCGAGCCTGGCGCCCTCCAGCTTCTATACCGACCGCGACGAGGATCAACCGCCACCTGAGGGCTTGCCGCGCTACCTGCCGCTGGCGCCATTGTTCGGCTGCTCGGGGGCTTTTCTGGGGCTGGTTTTCTGGTGGCGCAGCGGCCGTCACCTGCGCTGATCCTCAAGGCAACCGCCCACGCCCAGACCACGCCCTGCGGTAGGCGCCGGCTCGCCGGCGAAGGGGCCCCGGTCCTGCGCCAGACGTGACGAGGCCCTCGCTGGCAAGCCAGCAGCCACCCAGCCAGCGCCTACAAGGAGGCGCTGGGCCCGGCGTCGCGGGCTACCACCACCTTGCCCAGCACGCCACCTTGCTCGACGCGGGCATGGGCCCGGCGCAGGCTGACGGCGTTGAAGGGGCTGATGACTTCATTCAGGGTGCTGCGAATCACGCCCTGGTCCAGCAGTTGCGCCAGCCGGTTGAGGATGTGGTGCTGCTCGATCATGTCCGGGGTCTGGAACAACGCCCGGGTGAAGACCATCTCCCAATGCAGGGACACGCTCTTGCTCTTGAGCGGCACCACATCGAGAAAGTCGTGGTCGTCAATCAGGGCGATGTGTCCATGGGGCGCAATGATCTGGGCCAGCTCGGCAAAGTGCCGTTCGGTGTGGGTCAGCGCGGCGATGTGGGTCACCTCCGGCAGCCCCAGGTCGGCACATTGCTCGACCAGCGAGCGGGAATGATCCAGTACCTGATGCGCCCCCAGGTCCAGGCACCACTGGCGGCTGTCAGGGCGCGAAGCGGTGGCGATCACGGTCATCCCGGTCAGCTGACGGGCCAGTTGGATCAGCACCGAACCCACCCCACCGGCGCCGCCGATAATCAGCAGCGTGCCCTGCCGTGACAGGTCGCCGGGCACCCGGCCCAGGCGTTCGAAGAGCAATTGCCAGGCGGTCAGCGCGGTCAACGGCATGGCGGCCGCCTGGGCAAAGGACAGGCTTTTGGGCTTGTGCCCCACCAGGCGCTCATCCACCCGGTGCAGCTCGGCATTGGCGCCATCGCGGGTGAAGGTGCCGGCATAGAACACCGCATCCCCGGGGGCGAACAACGTCACCGCGCTGCCTACCGCGCGGACCACCCCGGCGGCGTCCCAGCCCAGGGTGTGCACAACGTCCGGCACCGCCACCCGGCCGGCGCGGACCTTGGTGTCCAGAGGGTTGACCGACACCGCCTCGACCGCCACCAGCAGGTCGTGGGGTTGCAGTGGCGGCTCGGCCCGATCCACCTCATACAGGGCTTGGGGATCGGACAGTGACGAGCCTTTGAGATAGGCGATGGCCTTCATTGCAGCGCTTCCTGAGGGATTGAAAGCGCACACTTAAATCCTTCATGCCCGGCGCGCACAAGTACGGTACTTTTGCGTACCTGCTACGCAAAAGGACCGTCAGGCGATGAAAAACAAACACTACCAGGACATTCCAGGCTGCCCGGTGGAGGTCACCCTGGACCTGATCGACGGCCGCTGGAAAGGCGTGATCCTGCATCAATTGCTGGCCAACGACTTCCTGCGTTTCAACGAGCTGCAACGCCGCCTGCCGGGCATTTCCCAGCGCCTGTTGACCAAGCAGTTGCGTGACCTGGAAGGCGCCGGGCTGGTCTTGCGCACGGTGTACGCCGAGGTGCCGCCGCGCGTGGAATACCGCCTGAGCGCCGAAGGCCAATCGCTGCAACCGGTGATCGAGGCACTGTCCGCCTGGGGCCACGGGCGGATCAGCCGCCAACAGCGGCCAGGCACTGTCGAGCCATCGCAAGCGACGGCCCCGGTGCTGTGAGTTCGCCGCCCTCGCCCCCGCGGCGCTTGCCGGATCTACACCCGAGGATGGCCGCCTGCGCCCCTACCTGACTTCGGCCTGGGGCAGCAGGCAACCCTTGGCCAGCCACCGGCACTGGCGCTGCCAGCGATAGCGCTGCTCGGGGGTGCCGCGCTCGTCGTAGAACACCAATTGCAGTTGCTCGGCACTGAAATCCAGCTTGGCGAAACCGGCCCGTGCCGAACTGAACTGGCGGTCGTTGATCACGTCGGGCATCTCGTAGAGCTTCTGCCCACCGGCTCCGGAGATCACCCAGGCGGGCTCTCCGGGCTCCAGCAGCAACTGCTGATTGTGCTCATGCCCGGCCAGATAGAGATCGACCTGACTGCGCTGCAAGGCCGGCAACAGATCCTGCAGCAATTGCTGATCATTGCCGTGGCGACCGGCGCTGCGCAGTGGATGGTGAGCCGCCACCATTCGCCAGACCGGCCGCGGGCCGGGCTGGGCAAACGCCTGCTGGAGAAAGGCCACCTGCTGCGCCAGGGTTTCCCGCGGGGCCGCGGTGTCGAGGAACACCACCCGCAGCAAGGGACGCCCCTGCACCTGGCCGAAATCCTTCTGGTAATAGCGCGCCGGCATCTGCCAGCGCCCCGAACCCTTGTGCTCCTGGCTGTAGTCGAGCTCGACCTGCTGCGATTCCGGGTAATCGTGGTTGCCCAGCACCGCGTAGAACGGCACGTGATTGAGCCAGCGGCCCCAATAGACGCGCTCGAACTTGAGCTGCCAACTCATGTCGCCGGTGCCGCTCAGGGGCGGCCCGTAGAAGTTGTCCCCCAACAGAACCACCAGATCCAGGCGCCGGTCGCGGGCCGCCACCCGCTCCATGGCCCGAGCCACCCGCCATTGCTGCAAGGCTCCGCTGCCCTGGTCGCCCAGGGCAATCAACGCGATCTGTTCCGGGGGCGCCGCGACAACAGGCACGAAGGCCTGGGGCGGCGCGATCAGCCAGTACCCCAGGGCCAGGCCGAGTCCTGCCAGCAGACACAGCGCAACCCACAGCCAGGGGCGCCGGCGTGTCGATTCAACCGCGGACTCTTTCTCACAGGGTGCTTTCAAGGAGGCTCAACTCCGGGGGGGCAAAAGGAAGAAGCACGGGTGGACGCGCACTAGACCATAGCTCTTGTTCACAATTTGTTAAGAGTCCTCGCCGTATACTTTCGCGCTTGCCCGCAGCCCGTTGCCTGCGCCCCTCGACCTGGTAGCCAAAAACTCATGTCACGACCTGCTCCGCTGTTGTTCCTGCTGGCCTGCCTGCTGTTCTTCTTCGCCCTGGGCAATCACCAGTTGCAAGGCTCCACCGAAGCCCGGGTGGCCGGGATCGCCATGGAAATGCACCTGGATGACGACTGGGTCACGCCGCGCCTGTTCGGTACGCCGTTCCTGGAAAAACCGCCGCTGAGCCTGTGGCTCGACGCCAGTGCCATCCGCGCCTTCGGCGGCACGCCCCTGGCGGTGCGCCTGGCCTCGGCCTTTGCCGGGCTGTTCAGCGTGATGCTGCTGTACGCCATGCTGCGCCGTTTTGGCCGCCCGGCCACCCTGGCGGCAGTCGCCGGCTTGATGCTGGCGACCATGGCCAGTTACTGGAGCAACGTGCGCGGCGTGGGTGAGGATGCCCTGCTCAGCCTCGGGGTGACCCTGGCCCTGTTGGCGTTCTTTCAGGCCCAGCGCCGTCAGGCCGAACAGCAACCGGCGCGGCTGGCCTGGCTGGCCTTCGCCGTCGGCATCGCCATTGCCACCCTGAGCAAGGGGGTACTGGGCCTGGCCATGCCGGGGGTGGTGATCTTCGCCTACCTGCTGGCCGACAGCCTGATCGAAAAACGCTTCAGCTTCAGCCAGTGGCTACGCCCCGGATTGCTGACCCTGCTGGGCCTGGTGCCGCTGATGATCTGGCTGTACATGCTCTATCAGCGCGGCGGCCTGCAAGCCCTGGGCGAAGTGCTGTGGACCAACAGCGTCGGGCGCTTCGACGGTTCCTTTGTCGAGGCCGGGCACTACGAGCCCTTCTATTACTACCTGGCCAAGCTGCCCCAGGCCTTCCTGCCGTGGAACATCCTGGTCTACCTGGGCCTGTGGCACTTTCGCAAGACCCTGGTGCAGAACCGCTACCTGCTGTTCTTCAGCCTCTGGTTGCTGGCGCAGTTCACCCTGCTGTGCCTGGCCTCCAGCAAGCGCACGGTGTACCTGATGTCCCTGACCCCGGCGGCGGCGGTGCTGGCGGCCGAGTACGGCGCGGTGCTGTACCAGCGCCTCGCGCAGCGGGCAGCGGGCAGCGGTTTCTGGGGGGCCGTGGGACGCCGGCGGCGGGCCCTGGCCATCGCCGTCATGAGCCTGATGATCTGTGCCTACCTGGCCAACGCCCAATGGGCCGCGCCCCGGGCCGACCGTGAACTGTCCTTCGTCCCGGTGACCGACCAGATCATCGCGCTGCAGGCCAGCGGGCATCAGCTGGCGCTGTATCAGGCCAACGAGCGCATTGCCGGGGCCAGCGTGTTCTACACCCAGAGCCTGCTCAAGGACCTGCAGACCGAAGCGCAGTTGCAGGCTTTTCTCGCCGAGTCGCCGCAGCATGTCGCCGTCATCGGCGGCGACCAGACGCCCAAGCCGCCGTTGCAGATCCTCAAGACCATCATGGTCAGCCGCCAGGCCTACCACTTCGTCAACCTGGCGCCGGGCCACTGACCCACCAACGAAAACGGCACCTGAATCAGGTGCCGTTCATCTATCCGGGCGAGGCTTACTGTGGGTTCTTCAGCTTGACCACATCACCGGAGACCTTGGTGGTGTAGCCGTTCAGGACCCAGGCCCAGAACCAGTTTTCCTGGACCTGGGTATTGATCAGGGCATCGCCGCCCTTGGCCTTGATCGCCGCGGTCTGCGCGCGGACGAAACGGTTGTTCTGCTGGATCGGAATCAAACCGAACAACATGACGCCGGTGGCGGTCGCTTCACTGTGACCGATGACGGTGTACTGGCTGCTGTCCAACTGCTGGGTTTTCATCGGGGTGCCGGTGCAGCCCGCAAGAACCAGACCGAGACAGGCAGAGGCAACGACTTTGCTGATGTGTTTCAAGGCTTAACTCCATGAAAAAAACATCCGGGATTCATTTCCCGGGCGCGGCACTTTACTCGCGAGGGGAAAAAATGCCCATCCCGAAATCGCTTCCCCTTGAACCCTTTCCCGCTGATACCCGCCTGCCACCCTTGAAACCATGACTCCTGCCCATTGACGGGCATTTCCTCAAAGGAGTCAGTCATGACCATCACTGTTACCACCACGACCCTGGACCAGGCCGTCGCCCAGAAACGTTTCGACGATGCCTGCCGCTACCTGCGCCAATCCGATCTGGCCAATTTCCTGCTCGACGAACTGATCGCGGTCAAGGAAGAGCTGATCGTGGAAGTCACCAACTCCTCGGCCCCGGACAAGACCGACCGCTGGATTCCTCCGGCCGCCAACTCCACCACGTCCGCCGGACGCGTGGTGTGGAACCTCAAGTCCCAGGTGTACGCCATCGAGAAAAAATACAAGCAGCCGGACCTGAGCAACTTCCAGAAATTCCTCGCGCTGTTCAGCAGCGACCGGGTCGAGCGGCTGTCCCCGGCCCTGGTGCTGATGCATGAGCTGGGACACGCCTGCCAGTTCCTCACCAACAAGGCCGAGTTCCGCAAGCAACTGGCGAACAGGAACATCCTCGAAGTGGAAAACATCAACGTCAACGCCATCGAAAACACCGTGGCCAAGGAGCTGACGGCAAAAAACAACAAGGAAGGCCTGCGCTGGGATTACCTTGACGCCCGCTAAGCCCTGCTTCCCCGGCGGCACCCTGTCGCCGGGGGACTTCCCGCTGTTCGTGCCGGGCCGTTGCGGCCTGGAAAAGGAGATATTCCCATGTTGATTCTGCGTTCACTGATCCTCGGCCTGAGCCTTTTGGCCGGCGCTGCCCACGCCCTGGAAACCACCCACCTGCCACCCGCCACCCTCAAGGCCTACGCCGCCACCCTGAACAGCGTCGCCGGCAACAGCCAGTGGCAGCAACTGTGGAAACGCTCTCGGGACCAGGGCGCGTTCACCCACCAGGGCGAGCAACCGCGCTTTACCGTCAGCCAGGACAAACTGCCGGACATGGTCCGCACCACCTTGCTCAATGCCAGCAGCGTGTCCGCGCAAAACACCACCCAGGCGCTGTACCGCTACGAGTTTGCCAACCCCATTGGCCAGGCCAAGGGCATTGCCCTCAAGGCCATGTGCCTGTTGGTGGACTGGCGCTCGCTGCCCAGCGGCACGCCACCGGACGACACCAGCCACATGGGCAACGCCAGCCTGCTGCAAACCTACCCCTGCCTCTGACAGCGGCAAGCCGCCCAGGCCTTGAGCCTGGGCGGCGAGCACTTACGAGGTTAGCTGCGAGCCCAGCAGATCGGCCTCCTTGCGCCGACGAGTGCCGTAGCTGTCGCCAAAATTGCGCAGGTTGGCCAGGGCACTCTTCCAGTCGCGGGCCACCACCTGGGCCCAGAAGTTCGGCGTGCGAGTGGCCAGGTTGCCGTACTGAAAGGCCACCGAGGCGATCACGGTCTGCATCGGCGCCGGCAGCTGGGCAAAATCCACCCCGCTGGCCCGGGTGTAGGCCGCGGCCAGTCGATCGACGAAGGGCGCCTTGTACGCCTCATCGATCAGCTCGGCCTCGGCGCTGCTGATGCTCAGGGGCTGGTCAGTGAGAAACTGCTTGGCCTTGAGCCCCGTCAGCCCCAGGTAGGGCGTCAGCCGCCGCACCAGATCCGCCGGCAGGTTCAGCGCCTGCAGATCCTGGACCCCGCGCTGCCCCAAGTCGAACCCGGTGCCCACCGTGACCCCGCTCTTGCTATTGGCCGCATCGGGCACGTAACCGCGAGTCATGGCACCGCCTTCGAGAGCGGCGATAAAGCTGAAATCAATCGCATAACGTGACATGGATATTTCCTCCAACAGTTGAAGAAAATCCAGTGCACCACCGGCGACCGATACAGCATCAGGATGTAATAGTTCCCCTTAATAAGGGGGAAATTTCCCACTGAACAACGGACGAGGCACCTCCTTAGGATCGAACCAGCGTTATCCATAATTCCAAGGAGGTACCAAATGGACGTGAAAGACCTCAGTCTCATCGATGTTCGTCAACTCCCTCACTCGCTCCAGGCCCTCATCGACTGCATCGGCCTGGAGAACGCCTACCGCCTGACCCGGGAATACGGCGGCCGCCCCAAGTACATTCCCAAGCACGCCGAACGCACCTCGCTGGCGCTGATCCTGCCCCCCGACGCCCTCAATGCCCTGATCGAACGCTTCGCCGGCCTGGCCCTGGAAATCCCCAAGGCCGACCACTTCTGCCGGCAGATCCGCAACCAGCACATCCAACTGGAAAGTCTCGGCGGCATCTCCCGCAGCGTGCTGGCGGACAAGTACGGCCTGAGCCTGCGGCAGATCGGCAATATCCGTCGCCTGGAGGCCAACACTCACCGGTAATCGATTCCCGCTGAATCGGCCGCCGCGGCTTTCTTAAGGTGCAGGGGCGCATTTCGCGCAACGAAGAACAAGGAGCTAGACCATGGCAGATATTGATAAGGGCTTGATCGGCGGCGTGATCGCCGCGCTGCCCCTGGACAAGATGATCACCGGTCCGCTGATGGCAATGATCCAGGCGCAGGTCGCCGCGAGCAAAGCCTATGCGGACTTCCTCATGGGCGTGTGCATCAAGGACGGCCAGGCGGTATCGGTGCAGTTCGACTACGACGAAACCCTGGTGGATGAACAGGGCGTCTACAAGGGCACGGTGAAGAAGTCGATGCGCATTCCGCTGCTGGCGGCCATCAGTCACCCCAACATCACCATCGAGGAAGGCTCCATCGAGTTCGAGCTGACCATCAGCCAGATGGCCGAGGACACCAGCTCCACCGAAGCCTCCGGCAGCTTCGAGGCGAAGCTGGGCTGGGGCCCGTTCAGTGTGTCGGTCAAGGGCGCGGCGAGCCACAAATCCACCCAGACCCGCAAGACCGACACCCGCGCGCGCTACGCCATCAGCACCAAGATCGTCCGCCAGGACCCACCGGAAGCCCTGATGCGCGTCATCGACTTCCTCACCGACGCGGCCACCAAACCGGTGCGGCTGCCGAGCACGCAACCGACCGACCCGGACAAGCTGCCAACCGCTAATACGCTGGCAATGCCGGACGCCCCGGCCGAGAAGAAAACCGGCACCGGCGGTTGATCCACGCGGCACCGTCGCCCCAGCAACCCGCCCCGCCTTCACGGCGGGGCACCTCAGCCACCGAACAAGGAGCGTGATCCATGGCGTTTTTTTCCCGCAGCAAGGAGCCCATGTCGGCCAGCGACCTGAGCCACATCACCCGAGGCATGCACCAGGCCGCCGCCGCCACTCACAACCTGATCGCCCAGCAGTACATCAAGTTGTTCGACCAGTTCTTCGATTACAACGTCAACGACCTGGGCACGCCGATGAAGGCCAAGATGGTCGAGGTGGCGCTCAACGATGACCACATCATCAACGTGCCGCTGATTGCCCTGGTTTCGCCCAAGGGCCTGGCCCTGCACAAGATGACCGTCGACCTGTCGGTGCGCATGCAGGCCACCGAGCTGCAGAAGGCCAGCCACGACCTGGAGAATGGCGAGCTGCAAAGCGAGAAGTTTTTCGTCACCTTCGGCAGCGGCAAGCGCGATGGCCAGGAACGCGACCCGGACGAAGTTCAGATCAGCATGGAGTTTCGCGACTGCCAACCGCCGGAAGCGATCCAGCGCCTGATCGAAGAGTTCACCAACCTGATCAGCCCGCAACGCATCAATGAAGGCCCGGCCCCGGCCGCCGCGGCTGGCGCTGCGCCTGCCGACCCGGACTTGCTGGCCCCCTGAGCCCCGGGCCCGCCCGGCTGACCGCAGCGGTCAGCCCCAAGGCGCCTCAAGGCTTGAGGTTCACCGAACGCCAGTCGCTGGCCTCGATCAGCCCAAGCATCTTCGGCGCGCCGTTGAGGGTATCGGTGGTGATGAACAGCGAGGCGCCGTAGCCCAGGGTCGGGGTCGCCAGCTTCAGCTCCTGCTCCAGTTCATCCATGCATTCGCTGTGGGTCACCAGCACCAGGTTGCGCCCGGCGACCTTATGCGCCAGGGCGTCGCGCAGCATGCTGCCCTTGCAGTTGTACAGCCAGCCATCGCCACTGCTGACCTTGCTGAACATGTAGCCGGCGGTCTGCGCGGTGCGGGTCATGGGGCTGTTGTAGATCTCGGTGCGGGCAAGGCCCAACTGCTCGAATCGCGCGCCGATGGCCACCGCCACTTCCCGCGCACGATCGGTAATGCCATCGGCGGGCCCCAGGCAGGGGGCGCTGGAACGGTCGCAGCGCTCGACATGCCGCACCAGGACAATCGTGTCGCCCTTGGCCCAGCTGCTGGTCAGGGCCTTGATCCCGGCCACGTTGCCATGAGCCAGATCGGGCACCGCCGCCGGAGGCCAGCAAAACAGGCACAACGCAAGCAGCGACAGAACCGCCAGCAGCAAGGCCAGGCGGTTCTTGTAACGCGTCAGGCCGCTCATCGCGAATGAGCGTTTGACCGGCGGCAAAGCAAGTCTTGTGGCCACTGAGCAACCGCCCCTCTGAGAATGATCCGATGTGTTGAGCAACTCGCCATCAGGCTAGCGCCTGCTGATGACAATCGAGTGCCGGCCAATGCCTGTGGCATCGACTCATCGGACTCTAGGGCGGCAAGCGTGGGGCGCGGGTGAAATGAATGTGAAAAAAAGCTCAACGGACCGACGGTGATCCCGCAAAATAACCGTCCATCGCCTCAAACATTGTCCTGGGACAATACCGACGAAATCGTTTCAGCTATGGGCCATGCCGCCGATACAGCCCCTACAAAACACCTTGCTGGTCACCAACAACAACAATCTTCCAGCCAACTCAAGATCAAGAAGAGCTACGTTCCTGGAGGAATTCAATGAGTAGTTGGTTTGCCAACATCAGCGTCAACCTTAAGCTGGGCCTGGGTTTCGGCCTGGTCCTGGCCCTCACCACCGTCCTGGCACTGACCGGCTGGACCAGCCTGGGCAGCCTGATCGACCGCAGCAACTGGATGAGCGACATCACCCAGCTCAACAGCGGCCTGACCAAACTGCGGGTCACCCGCCTGCAGTACATGCTGGCCAACGGCGACGAAACCGCGGCCCAGGGCGTACAGAACACCCTCGACGATTTCAGCGCGCAGCAGAAAAAGCTCCTGGCCTCGTTCCAGAGCCCTGACAACATCAAGCTCCTGCAGGGCCTGGGCGCGACCATCAGCGCCTACCAGGATTCGCTGAACAAGATGCGCAACGCCTACCGCACCGGCGACGCCGCGCGCCAGGCCATGAACCAGAACGCCGAACGCGCCAACGACCTGATCAACGCCATCAACGCCCGGGTCAAGCAGATGCCCCTGAGCGATGAGCGCTTTACCCAATTCCAGGCCATCACCCAGGCCAAGGAAGCCTTCCAGCTGGCGCGCTACGAAGTGCGCGGCTACACCAACACCAGCAACCCGGACACCGAACAGAAAGCCGTGACCCAGCTCAATGCGGCGATTGCCGAGCTGGACCAGCTCAATGCGCACTTCGGCAGCACCCAGCGCGAGGCCCTGCAACAGCTGGAAAGCGCTCTGAGCGGCTACCGCAGTTCGCTGCAGGCCTTCAAGGTCGCCTTCACCGACGCCGTGCAGGCGCGCAAGGAAATGACCGACCAGGGCGCCGACATCGTCAGCCGCAGCGACGCCCTGTACCAGATCCAGCTGGACCGCCGCGACATCGAAAGCGCCCAGGCCCGCAGCCTGCAATTGATCAGCACCCTGCTGGCGCTGCTGGTGGGTGTACTGGCCGCCGTGATCATCACCCGGCAGATCACCCGCCCGCTGCAGGAAACCCTGGCCGTGGTCGAGCGCATCGCTTCCGGTGACCTCACCGAAAACCTGCGGGTCACCCGTCGCGATGAACTGGGCGTGCTGCAACAGGGCATCGCGCGCATGGGCGTGACCCTGCGCGAGCTGATCGGTGGCATCCGCGACGGCGTGACCCAGATCGCCAGCGCTGCGGAAGAGCTGTCCGCCGTGACCGAAGAAACCAGCGCCGGGGTCAACAGCCAGAAAGTCGAGACCGACCAGGTGGCCACCGCCATGCACGAGATGACCGCCACCGTGCAGGAAGTCGCGCGCAACGCCGAACAAGCCTCCCAGGCCGCGGCCGCCGCCGACGGCGAAGCCCGCCAGGGCGACAAGGTGGTGGCCCAGGCCATCGAGCAGATCGAGCGCCTGGCCAGTGAAGTGGTGCGTTCAACCGACGCCATGACCGTGCTGCAACAGGAAAGCGACAAGATCGGCAGCGTCATGGACGTGATCAAGGCCGTGGCCGAACAGACCAACCTGCTGGCACTGAACGCCGCCATCGAAGCCGCCCGCGCCGGTGAAGCCGGCCGTGGTTTCGCCGTGGTCGCCGACGAAGTGCGGGCCCTGGCCCAGCGCACCCAGAAGTCCACCGAAGAAATCGAAGAACTGGTGGCCGGCCTGCAGAACGGCACCCAGCAAGTGGCCACGGTGATGAACAACAGCCGCAGCCTGACCGACAGCAGCGTTGAACTGACCCGCAAGGCCGGTGCCTCGCTGGAAAGCATCACCCGCACCGTGTCCAACATCCAGTCGATGAACCAGCAGATCGCCGCCGCTGCCGAGCAACAGAGCGCCGTGGCCGAAGAGATCAGCCGCAGCATCATCAACGTGCGCGACGTCTCCGAACAGACCGCCGCCGCCAGCGACGAAACCGCGGCCTCCAGCGTCGAACTGGCGCGCCTGGGCGGCCAGTTGCAGATGATGGTCAGCCACTTCCGCGTCTGATTCGCGGCGTCCCCTTCGCCGGCAAGCCGGCTCCTACAGACCGTTGTAGGAGCTGGCTTGCCAGCGAAAGGCGCAACGCGCTGGCCCTACCTCACTTCAACAAGGGTGGCGACTGCGTGCAGGCCTGCAATGCCAGGAAGAAGCAACCTGGTGGATCCGAAAATCCGCCAGCACACAACCGCCATTAATTGACACGGCAACAAGCGTGATCGCAAACACGCTTGATGTACCACTACCAGTCTAGGTAGCCAGGCCCCTGCCGGCGACGCGCCGCCCTATCCCGCCGGTTTACTAGCACCATCCAACAGCGCATCCACCACCGCCCGCGCCATCTCCACCGAATGAATCATCGACCAGATCAGCCCGCGCTCGATGCCACTGGCGCTGGTGATTTCGTCGGCGGTTTCTTCGGCGCACTTGAGCAGTAATGAAACGTGCAGCAGCGCCTCTTCGGCACTCACTCCTTCGCGCACCGCGAACAGCGGGCGGCCATGGCCATCCCGGCAACCAAAGCTGGTGCTGCCAGTGGCAATGAAATCCTCATGCAAAGGGGTGGAGAGCGGTTCGGTTTTCAGCGCCTGTAGCAAGGTTTTGTTGGGCACTTCCAGCGCAGTGATCAACTCACGACTGGGTTGCAGAACAGGTGGATCGGGAACGATCTTCTTCACGGCAAGACTCCTGGAGAAGTTGAACCGCCACGCGTCGCTACCAAACGATCAAGGTGGCGGCTATACGCAGGTTGGTAGACCGGGACTCCAGGAAACCCAGCGCACACGAAGGTGCCCTGCACATAGCCGCCATAACACGTCGACAGATTAAGGCCTGTCGAAAGTCAGCGGCGCTTGTGCCTGAAGTGATGCGGGCTACCAAACCCGATCGCTGAACTGCAGCGACGGCCGAAGACTAGCCCTGGACATTCGATAGGCACAAGCCATGCAAACAGCTGAAATGTAACGGGTGGATTCTCGCGGAAATGCCCTACAAATCAAAGCGAAAATCCGCCATCAGAGGCAAACTTTATCGCATCCCCTGTAGCCGCTGCCGCAGGCTGCGACAAGGCCCGCAGGGCCTTCCGAAGCCCTCAAGAGCAGCGTCCCCTTCGGGGCCGGGCGCAGCCTGCGGCAGCGGCTACAAGAAGCGCGCAAGAAGCGCGGGCGCAGGCCATTTACAGGACTTGGGGTTTGCCCTTACCTTTCCCGGTCTTCGTCCTGCTGTCCGAAGGATCTGTCACCAGGAATACCTCGATGCCCAGCCTCGGTTTTACTTCGGTCCCGCCCCTGCTGAAATACCTGCTCTATGCGGAGCAATTGGGTATTGCCACCGAGCCGGCGCTGGCGGCGGCCGGGCTTAGCACCGCGCAGTTGAACGACACCAGCCTGCGCCTGCCGATGGAGGTGCATGAGCGGCTGCTGGATTATTTCTGCCAGCACTCGGGCGATCCGCTGTTCGGGCTCAATTCGGCGCGCTTCGTCAAACCCAGCTCGTGGAATGTGCTGGGCTACATCACCATGAATTGCGCGACCCTGGGCGAGGCCATGGGCCGCATCATGCCGTTCGAAAAACTGGTGGGGGACATGGGCACCAGCCGGGCCGAGGTGGCCGGCGATCAGGTGCGGCTGATCTGGAGCTGTCGCCATCAGCGCCCGGACATTCGCCGGCATCTGGTGGAAAACGTCCTGGCCTCCTGGCTGTTGTATGCGCGCTGGATCGCCGATTCGCAGTTGTCGCCCAGCGCGGTGTGGTTCGAACACGCCCTGCCGGAACCCGCCGAGGCGGCGCAGTACGAAGCGTTGTTCGGCTGCCCGGTGCTGTTCCAGCAACCCTGCTCGGCGCTGCTGGCGCCACTGGAGTACCTGCAGTTGCCCCTGCGCCAGGCCGACGCGCGCCTGCTCAAGACCCTGGAAGAACATGCCCAGGCGATGATGGCATCACTGGGCGATGCGCCCCTGGCGTTGCAGGTGCAGAACGTATTGCGCCAGTTGCTCAAGGACGGCCTGCCGCGCAAGGAGCAGGTGGCGGAGCAGTTGCAGATGTCCGAACGCACCCTGCAGCGCCAGCTGCAACAGGCCGGCACCTCCTACCAGCAGATTCTTGATGACCTGCGCCAGGAGTTGGCCGAGCACCACCTGCGCCACAGCGCCCTGTCGATCCAGGACATCGCCGATTGCCTGGGCTACAGCGAATCCCGTTCCTTTCACCGCAGCTTCAAGAACCGCACCGGGCTGACCCCGGGGCAATTCCGTCAGGCCACGCTGGGCGCCGACAAGGCCTGAGCCCGCTCAGACGCTGATGGCGTTGGTGAACACCAGCCGATTGCCGAACGGATCGCTGATGGTCATGTCCTGGCTGCCCCAGGGCATGGCCTGGATCTGCGGATGGGAAAACCGATAGTCCTTGGCAAGCAATTGCTGCTGGAAGGCTTCCAGCTCGTCGGTTTCGATGCGCAGCGCCGCGCCCGGGGTGCAATCGCCGTGATGCTCGGACAGGTGCAGCACGCATTCGCCCCGGGACACCTGCATGTACAACGGAAAGTCATTCTCGAAACGATGCTGCCAATCCAGGTTGAACCCCAGGAAGTCGAGGTAAAACTCCCGGGCCTTGGCTTCATCGAAGATCCGCAGGATGGGGGTGGTTTTGCCAAAACTCATTGCACGACTCCCTGACCGAAATAAGCCGCCTGAACCGACGGTGATTCCCAGCACTTCGGCGCCACCCGGGGATTCTTTAATGGCACCGCGCCATCACTGTGACGAAGGTCAAAGAATCAGACTGCGGATGTGAAGCCACGGCGCAAATCCCCCTCTCGCGGTAAGAAACGTCCCGAGCGTTGACCGTTGGCCTGGCCATCGGCGTAGCTGCGCACCCCGTTGACCCACACCCCGTCGATCCCTTGCGCCGCTTGCTGCGGGTGCTTGAAATCGGCGACGTCGCGCACTCGCGCCGGGTCGAACAGCACCAGATCGGCCCAATGCCCTTCGCGGATCTCGCCGCGCTGCTGCAGACCGAAGCGCGCGGCGGAAAGCCCGGTCATCTTGTGCACCGCGGTGTGCAGCGGGAACAGGCCCAGGTCGCGGCTGAAGTGGCCCAGCACCCGGGGAAAGGCGCCCCACAGACGCGGATGGGGGAACGGGTCTTCCGGCAGGCCATCGGAGCCGATCATCGACAACGGATGGGCGAGGATGCGCCGCACATCGCTTTCATCCATGCCGTAGTACACCGCCCCCGCCGGTTGCAGGCGCTCGGCGGCGGCCAGCAGGCTGACGCCCCACTCGCTGGCGATTGCGCCCAGATCACGCCCGCCCTGCTCCGGGTGCGGCGTCGACCAGGTGATGGTGATGGGATAGGCATCGGTGACCTGTTTCAGGTCCAGGGTCGAGGAGCTGGCGGCGTAGGGGTAGCAGTCGCAGCCCACCGGGTGGTCCTCGGCCGCCTGCTCCAGGGCCGCCAGCAGTTGCGGGCTGCGCCCCCAATTGCCGGCGCCGGCGCATTTGAGGTGGGAGACGATCACCGGCGCCCGGGCCGCGCGGCCGATCCGGAAGGCCTCGTCCATAGCTTCCAGCACCGGCTCGAACTCGCTGCGCAGGTGGGTGGTGTACACCGCGCCGAAGGCCGTCAGTTCCTGGGCCAGTTGCAGCACTTCGTCGGTGTCGGCGCAAAACGCGCTGGCGTAGGCCAGCCCGCTGGACAGGCCGAGGGCGCCGTCTTCCAGGCTGTCGCGCAGTTGCTCGCGCATGGCCGCGATCTCGGCGGCGCTGGCGGTGCGATAAAGGTCCGCAAGCTGATTGCTGCGCAGCGCCGTGTGCCCCACCAGGGCCGCGACGTTCACCGCCGGACGCGCCTCATCCACCGCCGCGCGGTAATCGCGAAAACGCGGATAGATGAACATCGAGCGCTCGCCCAGCAGGTTCATCGGATCCGGCGGGTCGCCCTTGAGGCTCACCGGCGCGGCGCTGATCCCGCAGTTGCCGACGATCACCGTGGTCACCCCCTGGCTGAGCTTGGGCAGCATCTGCGGCTGACGGATCACCACCGTGTCGTCGTGGGTGTGCACGTCGATGAAACCCGGGGCCAGCACGCGCCCGGCGGCATCGATATCGACCTCGGCCGTGGCCGTGGCCGTGGACAGATCGCCCACACAGGCGATGCGGCCGTCGAGGATCGCCAGGTCGGCGGGGTAACCCGGGCGGTCGCTGCCGTCGATGATCAGGGCGTTGCGGATCAGCGTGTCGTAGCGCATGTCAGTCTCCCAGGGGCAGGCAGTCTTCGCCGCCACGGTAATGGTCCAGGGCCAGCTTGATCCGCCGCAGGCGTTCCTGGTTGTCGTCCGGCTGGGCCAGGGCCAGCTCGGTGGCCAGCACGTCGATGGCCAGCAGCATGCCGTAGCGGGCGGCGGTGGGTTTATAGATGAACGGGGTTTCGGCACTGTGCAGGGGCAGCAGCACATCCGCCAGTTGCGCCAGGGGCGAGTCGGGCAAGGTGATGGCCAGAATGCTCGCGCCGTAGGTGCGCGCCAGGGTCACCGCCTCCAGCAACTCGGGGGTGATACCGGTCAGGGAACAGGCGATCACCGCGTTTTGCGGTCCCAGGGCGGCGGCGGTGACCCGCATCATCACCGGGTCGTGACAGGCGGCGATGGGGTAGCCCAGGCGCACCAGGCGCACCTGCAGTTCATCGCTGCACAGGGTCGAGCAGCCGCCGCTGCCGAAGGCGTGAATCATCCGCGCCCGCCCCAGCAGGCGCACCGCGTCGGCGAACTGCGCCTGGGTGAAACCGGCCAGGTGCCGATGCAGCACCGACTCGATGTCGCCGACGATCTGCCGGTAGAAACCGGACTGTTCCGGCGTACTGCCCGGGTCGAGAAAGCGACTGCCAACGCCGCTGGCCTGAGCCAGTTGCAGGCGCAGTTGGCGCAGGTCGCGGCAACCGACGCTGCGGGCAAACCGCGACAGGGTGGCGGCGCTGACTTCGGCGCGTTGGGCCAGCTCGTCGAGGCTGGCGGAGGCGCCAAAGCCGACGTCGTCCAGCAGCAGACGGGCGATCCGTCGCTCCCCGGCGCTGAAGTCGTTCAGCCCCGCACGGATCTTGTAAAGAATGTCCATCTACAGCAGCTCCGCGAGACCCAGGGTCAGGCCGAAGGCGATCAGCGAAATCAGCGTCTCCAGCACGGTCCAGGTCTTGAAGGTTTGAGTGACGGTCATATTGAAGTATTCCTTCACCAGCCAGAAGCCACCGTCGTTGACGTGGGACAGAATCACCGAGCCGGCGCCGGTGGCGATCACCAGCAATTCCGGGTGCGGGTAGCCCAGGCCGACGGCCACCGGCGCCACCACCCCCGACGCGGTGGTCAGGGCCACGGTGGCGGACCCGGTGGCGACCCGCATCAGCACCGCGAACAGCCAGCCCATCCACAGCGGCGACAGCTGGAATTCATGGGCCAGGCCGACAATCTGCTCGGTGACCCCGGAGTCGATCAGAATCCGATTGAGGCCGCCGCCGGCCCCCACCAGCAGGGTGATGCTGGCCGTGGGCGCCAGGCATTCGTTGGTGAACTTGAGGATCGATTCGCGATTGATGCCCTGGGCCAGCCCCAGGGTCCAGAAACTCACCAGGGTCGCCACCAGCAGGGCGATCACCGAGTTGCCGATAAACAGCAGGAACTGATTGAGCCCGGTGCCCGGCTCGGCCAGCAGGTTGGCCCAGCCGCCGATCAGCATCAGCACCACCGGCAACAGAATGGTCGCCATGGTCAGGCGGAAACTCGGCAGGCGCGGGCGCGGCTCGCGGGCGATGAACTGACGCTCCAGGGGGTTCTCCGCTGGCAGGTGGATGTGCGGCACGATAAACCGGGCATACACCGGACCGGCGAGGATGGCCGTGGGCACGCCGATCAGGATCGCGTACAGCAGGGTCTGCCCCACCGACGCCTGATAGGCCTGCACCGCCAGCATCGCTCCCGGGTGCGGCGGCACCAGGGCGTGGACCACCGACAGCCCAGCGACCATGGGCAGGCCCACCATCAGCAGCGACACCCCGACTCGGCGGGCCACGGTGAAGGCAATGGGGATAAGCAACACAAAGCCCACCTCGAAGAACAACGGCAGGCCCACCAGGAAGGCAATGCACACCATGGCCCAGTGCGCGTTGCGCTCGCCGAAACGCTCGATCAGGGTCCGCGCCACCTGTTCGGCGCCGCCGGATTCGGCCATCAGCTTGCCGAGCATGGTGCCCAGGGCCACCACCAGGGCGATGTGGCCCAGGGTCTTGCCAACCCCGGCTTCATAGGCGCCCACCACCCCGGACGGCGGCATGCCGGCCATCAGCGCCAGGCCGATGGACACCAGGGTGATGACAATAAAGGGGTTGAGCCGGTAGCGGGCGATCAACACGATCAACGCAATGATGGCGACTGCGGCGTAGCCCAGCAGCCAAAAACCCGATGCGGGAGCCATGGGACCCTCCTTGAAGACAGCGTCACTTCGAATGGTTGTGAAACGCTTTAATCACTTAAGGAGGCGGGTTTCAAACCCAGTGAAACTCATTTTCGTAAAGAGACAGGCTTTGTCGTGAACAGCTAAGCAAAAGCGCGAGCGATGAAAATCGGTAGTGGGTATTTTCATCCCTGCTCACTGAAAAACGGGCGAGCGTTGGCGCTCGCCCACTGGCCTCAGTCGTGTTGCACCCGGGCTCGTTTCAGTAGCGTCTTGCACCGCTCCGACAGATGCAGCACCCGCAGCTGCTTGCCGGCCTTGGCATAACGTTCGCGCAAGGTCTTCAGCGCGGCGATGGCCGAGTAATCGACAAAGCTCAGGTGACGACAGTCGATGGTCACCTGCTGCGGATCGCCCGCCGGGTCGAACTGGTTGAGAAACGGCGTGGTGGAGGCGAAGAACAAGGTGCCATGCAGCTGATAGCGCTTGCTGCCATCGGCCTCCAGGTGAGCATCGGCGTACAGCTCGCGGGCCTGCTGCCAGGCAAAGTTCAGCGCCGCGATCACAATGCCGCAGAACACCGCCATGGCCAGGTCGGTGAACACCGTGATCACGCTCACCGCGAGGATCACCAGCACGTCGTTGAGCGGCACCTTGCGGATCACCCGCAACGAGGCCCAGGCAAAGGTCTGCTGTGACACCACGAACATCACCCCCACCAGCGCCGCCAGGGGAATGCGCTCGATCAGCGGTGAGAGAAACAGCACGAACAGCAGGATCAACCCACCGGCCACTCCCCCGGACAAGCGCCCGCGACCGCCGGAACTGAGGTTGATCACGGTCTGCCCGATCATCGCGCAGCCGCCCATGCCGCCGAACATCCCCGACACCATGTTGGCCGCTCCCAGGGCCACGCATTCACGGTCCGGATGGCCGCGGCTCTCGGTGATTTCATCGGTGAGGTTGAGGGTCAGCAGGGTTTCCAGCAGGCCGACCATGGCCATCAGCAGCGCGTAGGGCGCGACGATCGAAAGCGTCTCCAGGCTCCACGGCACCTGGGGCAAGGCCAGACGCGGCAGGCCGCCGGCGATGTGCGCCATGTCGCCCAGGGTGCGGGTCGGCAGGTCCAGCAGGTACACCAGCAAACCGACGCCGAGGATCGCCACCAACGCCGGCGGCACCGCGCGGGTCAGGCGCGGCAGCAGATAGACGATGGCCATGGTCAATGCCACCAGCCCGGCCATCAGGTACAGCGGCTGACCGCTGAGCCAGTGTTCGCCGCTCTTGAAATGCTCCAGCTGGGCCAGGGCGATGACGATCGCCAGACCGTTGACGAAGCCCAGCATCACCGGGTACGGCACCATGCGCACCAGCTTGCCCAGGCGCAGCAGGCCAAACACCACCATGACCAGCCCACCCAGCAACACCGTGGCCAGCAGGTACTGCACGCCGTGCTGCACCACCAGGGCGACGATCACCACCGCCATGGAGCCGGCCGCGCCGGAAACCATGCCCGGCCGACCGCCGAACAGCGCGGTCAGGGTGCAGATGAAGAAGGCGCCGTACAGGCCCATCAACGGGTTGAGATGGGCCACCAGGGCGAAGGCGATGCATTCGGGGAGCAAGGCAAAGGAGGTAGTGAGTCCGGCCAGGACATCGGCGCGCAGACGTTTTGCTTTCATGATTGACCTGATAGACGGACCGGCAGGCGCGGCCCTGGGAAGAGCGGAAAGAAGGCGGGGAATGTTACGGAATTGAGCCATCGACGACCAGCCGGCCGTCGGAGCCTGCACAACGAAGGTAGGAGCTGGCTTGCCAGCGAAGGCGCCTTCGCGGCTGGCGCAAGACCCGGAGGCCTCTTCGCCGGCAAGCCGGCTCCTACAGGGGGCTGCGGTTACTTGACGACCTTGCCGACACCACGGCCACGGGGGTCGGAAGCGGTTTCAAGCGCGGTGCCATTGACCCGGATCGCCTGGATATCGCCCATCTCCCAGCCCTGGTCTTCCAGGGTGTAGCCCATGGCTTTGAGCTCATCGGCGACCTTGCCGGTCAGCGGCGCATAGGCGTCGTAGTAGATCGTGTCCTTGGGCAGCAACTGGTGATGCACGCGCTGCGCGGCCACGGCCTTTTCCAGGGGCAGGTGGTAGTCGTAGAGGTTGTTCAGCACCTGGAAGATCGAGGTGAAGATCCGCGAACCACCGGGGGTGCCCAGCACCAGGGTGACCTTGCCATCGCGGGTCACCAGGCTCGGGCTCATGGACGACAGCATGCGCTTGCCCGGGGCGATGGCGTTGGCATCGCCACCCACCACGCCGAAGGCGTTGGCCACGCCGGGTTTGGCGCTGAAGTCGTCCATTTCGTCGTTGAGCAGGAAGCCCGCGCCCTTGACCACCACGCCGCTGCCGTAATCCCAGTTCAGGGTGTAGGTGTTGCTCACTGCGTTGCCCTGGGCATCGACGATGGAGAAGTGGGTGGTCTGGTGCCGCTCAAGCCCGGGACGCACGTTCTCGGTGGCCGAGATGGCATTCGGGTTGACCTCGGCGGCGCGTTTTTTCAGATAGGCCGGGTCGGTCAGTTGCTTGACCGGCACCTCGGAGAACGCCGGGTCGCCCAGGTAGTCGGCGCGGTCGGCGAATACGCGTTTTTCGATTTCCGCCAGCAGGTGAATGTACTTGGCCGAGTTCAGCTCGACGCCCTTGAAGTCCGCGGCGCGTTCTTCCTTGATGCTGATCAGCTGCGCCAGGGCCACCCCGCCGGAGCTGGGTGGCGGCGCGGTGTACAGGGTGTTGCCACGAAAGGTCACTTGCAGCGGCTGGCGCCACTGGACCTTGTAGTCCTGCAGGTCCTGCTTGGTGATCAGGCCCTTGTCGGCCTGCATCTGCGCCACCAGCAAGTCGGCGGTCTTGCCGCTGTAGAACTCCTTGGCGCCCTGGTCGGCGATGCGTTCCAGGGTCGCGGCCAGCTCCGGCTGACGGAAGGTTTCACCGGGTTTCATGCTGCCGAAGTAGTCGCCGAAGTTGGTGCTGCCGTTGAACAGCTTCAACGCATCCTCGCGGTACTGGTACTGCTTGTCGGCCACCTTGAAGCCGTTCTTGGCATAACCCACGGCCGGGGTGATCAGCTCGCTCCACGGCAACTTGCCGAATTTCTGGTGCGCCTCCCACAGGCCCATCACCGTGCCCGGCACCCCGGCGGCGCGCGCGCCCACCAGGCTGAGGTTCTCGATCACCTCGCCCTTTTCATTCAAGTACATGTCCCGGGTCGCGGCCTTGGGCGCGGTTTCCCGGTAGTCGAGGAAGTACGGCTTGCCGTCGATGTACATCGTCATGAACCCGCCGCCGCCGATATTGCCGGCCTCGGGGTAGGTCACCGCCAGGGTGAACGCGGTGGCCACCGCG